>Ga0224500_10000468_pt1 | contig 27524 bp, 24 predicted proteins | sample SF_Oct11_sed_USG_FD_168126 | JGI IMG/M metagenome (GOLD analysis project Ga0224500, IMG submission 168126) | Sediment microbial communities from San Francisco Bay, California, United States - SF_Oct11_sed_USGS_4_1 | ecosystem: Environmental > Aquatic > Marine > Sediment | place: USA: California... | reverse complement strand
CCGTCGTCCAGTTCGAGCAGAGGCACGTAGCCTTTCGGCTGGATGGCGCGGTAGTCATCGCCGGCCTCGGTCGTCTTGTTCTTCGTGTCGACGCGTACCAGCGTCAGGGGAATGCCTGCCTCGCGCGCCACGATGTGCGGGGACAGCGAGCAGGCCCCGGGTGAGAAGTACAGCTTCATGTCGTCGGTTCCTCTCGAGCCGGTTGTTCAGGCGGTCTGCAGCTGGCCGGACCGGTCGCGAGCGGCGACGCTGCCAAGGGCATGCGCGCCATCGCCCAGCAGCGCCTGCACGAGCGCCGCGGCCGTCAGGAATGCCGGGTACTCCCAGCCGCCTTTCGGGGCACTGAACATCCAGCCGTTGCCGAGGTGGGCCCAGGTGGCGCCGAGAAGGATAGGGACCATGACGGCGGCCACCCAGCGCGTGCCGACGCCGAGGATCAGAAGGGCGCCACCGACGAGTTCGGCTGCGAACGTCGCATAGCCCAGGACGCCGGGAAGGCCGAGGGACTGAAAGAACTGGGCGGTGCCGGGCAGGGTGAAGACGAACAGCTTGAGCAACGCATGGGCGACGAACATCGTGCCGAGTGAAAGGCGGAGCAGCAGGGCGGCGTATGGGGCCGTGCGGGAATCGATCATGGGGGTTCTCCTGTTGATGGCAGGCCACGGATGCGGCCGATGTGCGAACAGTAGGGATCCGGAATCGAGGGATAAATAGGACCCTTAGCAAATGATTGTCCCTAGAAATGGCACAATCGGATGATGGATCGATGGTCTGCAATGCAGGCGTTCGTTCGCGTGGTCGAGGCCGGGAGCTTTGTCGCCGCCGCGGATCGGCTTGGCATCTCGACTTCGTCCCTGTCAAGGCTGGTGGCTGATCTCGAGCAGCATCTCGGCGCCCGATTGCTGAACCGGACCACGCGGCGGCTGTCGCTGACCGAGAGCGGGCAGGCGTACTACGAACGTTGCGTGACCTTGCTCGGCGACCTCGCCGAGGCCGAAGCCCTCGCCGGGCAGGCGGCGGCGCAGGCCCGCGGCACGCTGCGGCTGACGTGTTCGTACAGCATGGCCGAGCAACGGGTTGCTCCGGCGATCGCGTCCTTCGAGCGCCGCCACCCGGCGGTCAAGTTCGAACTGGTCGTCTCGGACCGCATCGTCGACCTCGTGGAGGAGGGGTTCGACCTGGCGATCCGGGTGGGTCCGGTCGGCAGTGACCGGCTGGTAGCGCGCCGGCTCGGCTCGATGCACCTGCTGCTGTGTGCCGCGCCGTCCTACCTGGAGCGCCGCCCCGCGCCCGCGAACCCGGCCGACCTCGCGCATCACAACGCGCTGACCTACGCCTACGCCGCCTCACCGCGGCTCTGGCGTTTCACGGACGCCGCGGGATCGGTGCAGGAGGTCAGGGTCGCGGGAACGCTGCATGCCAACAGCGGGGATGCGCTGCGTGCGGCGGCGATCGCGGGCCTCGGGGTCATCTGCGAACCGGACTTCCTGCTCGAATCCGCGATCAGGCGCGGCCAGCTGACGCGCCTGCTGCCCGGCTACACGGGCGGTGGCGGCGACATCTGGGCCGTCTATCCCAGCCGGCGTCACCTCTCCCTGAAGGTGCGCCTGTTCGTCGACCACATCGCCGCGGCCTTCGGCGACTCGCCGAAGGCCGATTCCGCGACGCAGCAATAGTCCGGCTCCTCTAAATGCCCGATTGACGCATGGCGTCCGCTCGGAAATAGTACGAACGTTCGTTTTTTAACTGCGCGCCCGTGCCGCATGGCGGCGCGCCGTTCCGGATTGCCCATGCCCATCACGTCCGCACTGTCGACGCTTGCCACCGCGCTGCGCCCCCGCAAGGGTGAGATGACGCGCGCGGCGATCGTCGAGGCCGCGATGGCGATCGCGGCCCGCGACGGCCTCGAGGGCCTGACCATCGGGACGCTCGCAGACCAGATGCAGATGAGCAAGAGCGGCGTCTTCGCGCACTTCGGTTCGCGCGAGGACCTGCAGCTCGCGGTCCTGAAGGAGTACGTGCGGCGTTTCGTCGACGACGTGCTGCGGCCGGCGGTCGCGAAACCGCGCGGCCTGCCGCGTCTCGAGGCGATCCTCGACCGCTGGGTCGCGTTCCTCGCGCGGGAGATCACGCTCGGCTGCATCATGATCGCCGGCGCGGTCGAGTACGACGACCGCCCCGGCCCCCAGCGCGACGCCATGGTGGCAATCATCACCGGCTGGCGGGCCGAGCTCCTCAAGGCCATCCGCCAGGCGGTGCGCGAAGGGCACCTGCGTCCCGGCACCGACGCGCCCCAGATGGTGTTCGAGATCTACGGCCTGATGCTCGCCATGCACCAGGACGCGCGGTTGCTGCGCTCGGCCGACAGCGCTCGGCGCGCCCGCGCCGGTCTGCGACACCTGCTCGAGGCCGCGCGCGCCGAGCCCGCACCTGCCACCGCTTCAACCCGCCGCCGTCCGCCCATTCAGGCGACGGCCGCACGCACCAGGAAGTAAGGAGACCCGCAATGCCGTCCTACAAGGCCCCGTTACGCGACCAACAGTTCGTCCTGCACGAAGTGCTCGGCGCCGTCGATGCCCTGAGAGAGATGCCGCGTTACGCCGAACTCGACGTCGACACCGTCAACCAGGTGGTCGAGGAGGCGGGCAAGTTCTGCGAGGACAAGCTGCTGCCGATCAACGCCTCCGGTGACCAGGAGGGCTGCACCTACGATCCCGCGACGAAGGCCGTCAAGACCCCGGCCGGGTTCAAGGAGGCCTACGACGATTTCCGCGAGGCGGGCTGGCAGGGACTGGCGGCCGAGACGGAGTACGGCGGACAGGGCCTGCCGCACCTGCTGCAGATCGCGTTCTACGAGATGCAGTACTCGACCAACCAGGCGTGGGCGATGTACCCGGGCCTGACGATCGGCGCCTACGAGTGCCTCCTGAAGCACGGCTCCAGGGAACAGAAGGACCTGTTCCTGCCGAAGATGACCACCGGGCAGTGGACGGGCACGATGTGCCTGACCGAGCCGCACTGCGGGACCGACCTCGGCATGCTGCGCACGAAGGCCGAGCCGCAGGCCGACGGCAGCTACAGGCTGACAGGCGAGAAGATCTTCATCTCGTCGGGCGAGCACGACATGGCCGAGAACATCATCCACCTCGTGCTCGCGCGGCTGCCGGACGCGCCGCAGGGCACCAAGGGCATCTCGCTGTTCATCGTGCCGAAGTTCGTGCCGGTCGGCGCCGGCGCCGACGCGAAGGTCGGTGCCCGCAACGGCCTGTACTGCGGCGGCCTCGAGCACAAGATGGGGATCAACGGCAACTCGACCTGCCAGATCATCCTCGACGGCGCCACGGGCTGGCTGGTGGGCGAGCCCAACAAGGGCCTGAACGCGATGTTCGTGATGATGAACGGCGCGCGGCTGGGTGTGGGCGTGCAGGGCCTGGGGATCACGGAGGTGGCCTACCAGAACGCGGTGGCCTACGCGAAGGAGCGCATCCAGGGCCGCTCGCTGTCCGGTCCTGCGGCACCCGACCAGCCGGCCGACCCCATCATCGTGCATCCGGACGTGCGCCGCATGCTGCTCACCGCGCGCGCCTATGCCGAGGGCGGGCGCGCCTTCGCCTACTGGGTCGCGCTGATGGCGGACACGCAGCTCAGCCACCCCGACCACGACAGGAAGAAATTCGGCGCGGACATGATGTCCCTGATGACGCCGATCGTGAAGGCGTTCATGACCGACAACGGCTTCCTGTGCGCCTCGGAGTGCCTGCAGGTCTTCGGCGGGCACGGCTACATCCGCCAGTGGGGCATGGAGCAGTTCGTGCGCGATGCCCGCATCAACATGATCTACGAGGGCACCAACGGGATCCAGGCGCTCGACCTGGCCGGCCGCAAGATCCTGATGGACAACGGTGCGAAACTGCGCGCGTTCGGCCGGATGGTCACCGAGTTCATCGAGGAGAACGGCACCCGACCCGACATGAACGAGTTCGTGACGCCGCTGGCGGACATCGGCGACAAGGTGCAGAAGCTGACCATGGAACTCGGGATGAAGGCGATGGCGAACCGCGATGAAGTCGGCGCGGCCGCGGTGCCGTACCTGCGCACGGTGGGGCATCTCGTCTACTCGTACTTCTGGGCGCGGATGGCGAAGGTGGCGCTCGAGCGCGTCAAGGCCGACGGCGACGCGGTCGACCCCTTCTACCGCCACAAGCTGATGGTGGCCCGCTTCTACTTCCAGCGCCTGCTGCCCGAGACCGCGACCTCGATCCGCGCCGCGCGCGCCGGATCGGCGACCCTGATGGAACTGCCGGCCGACGCCTTCTGACGGGGGCGCCTAGACTTGTCGGAACCCTCGACGAGACGACGCAGCAAGGACAACAAGCGAAAAGAAGTGTCAGGATCAATCGGAGAATGAGATGAGCAACTTCGTCGTACGCAAGGTCGCGGTGCTGGGCGCTGGCGTGATGGGCGCGCAGATCGCGGCGCACTGCGTGAACGCGCGCGTTCCGGTGGTGCTGTTCGACCTGCCGGCCAAGGACGGGCCCAAGAACGGCATAGTCCTGAAGGCCATCGAGAACCTGAAGAAGCTGAATCCGGCGCCCCTCGGCGTGAAGGCCGATGCGCAGTACATCGAGGCCGCCAACTACGACGACGGCCTGGAACTGCTGCGCGGTTGCGACGTGGTGATCGAAGCCATCGCCGAGCGGCTCGACTGGAAACACGATCTGTACGGGAAGATCGCTCCCTACGTCGCGCCGGACGCGATCCTGGCCTCGAACACGTCGGGCCTGCCGATCGCCAAGCTGGCGGAAGCGATGGACGCCGGCCTGAAGGCGCGTTTCTGCGGCGTGCACTTCTTCAATCCGCCGCGCTACATGCACCTGGTCGAGCTGATCGCCACGCCGGCGACGCGGCCGCAGATCATGGACGACCTCGAGACCTTCCTGACGAGCACGCTCGGCAAGGGCGTGGTGCGCGCGAAGGACACGCCGAACTTCATCGCGAACCGCGTCGGCATCTTCGGGATGCTCGCCACGATCAAGGAGGCGGAGAAATACGGCATTCCCTTTGACGTCGTCGACGACCTGACCGGGACCAAGCTCGGCCGCGCCAAGAGCGCGACCTTCCGCACCGCGGACGTGGTGGGCCTCGACACGATGGCGCACGTGATCAAGACGATGCAGGACACGCTGCCGGCGTCGATCGACCCGTTCGCCGCCCACTTCGCCACGCCGGCCGTGCTGAAGGCGCTGGTGGAGAAGGGCGCGCTCGGGCAGAAGGCCGGCGGCGGCTTCTACAAGAAGGAAGGCAAGGCCATCAAGGTGCTCGATCCGAAGAAGGGCGAGTACGTCGAGTCGGCCGGCAAGGCCGATGAACTGGTCGCGCGCATCCTGAAGAAGAAGGACGCCGCGGAGCGCCTGAAGCTGCTGCGCGAGACCGACCATCCGCAGGCGAAGTTCCTGTGGGCGATCTTCCGCGATGCCTTCCACTACATCGCAGTGCACGCCGAGTCGATCGCGGACACCGCGCGCGACGTCGACTTCGCGCTGCGCTGGGGGTTCGGCTGGTCGACCGGCCCGTTCGAGACCTGGCAGGCCGCGGGCTGGAAGCAGATCGCCGAGTGGGTGCGGGCGGACATCGATGCCGGTGAAGCGCTGGCCAGGGTGGCCCTGCCCAAGTGGGTGTTCGAAGGTCCGGTCGCGAAGGCCGGCGGCGTGCACACGCCGCAGGGCTCGTGGTCGCCTTCGCAGAAGAAGTTCATCGCGCGCTCGACGCTGCCGGTCTACGGCAAGCAGCTGTTCCGCGCCCCGCTGGCGGGCGAGACCGCGGTCAGCGGGCACAACGGCGGCAAGACCGTGTTCGAGGACGATGCAGTGCGGCTGTGGACGCTCGAATCCGGGCAGGCGTCCGAAGTCCTGGTGCTCTCGATCAAGACCAAGGTGCATGCGATCGGACCGGGGGTGATCGGCGGCCTGCTGAAGGCGATCGACCTGGCCGAGTCGCAGTACCGGGGCCTGGTGATCTGGTCGCCCGACGATCCCTTCTCGGTCGGGGCCGATCTGCAGGCCATGATGCCGGTCTTCATGTCCGGCGGCGCCAAGGCGATCGGGGCCGAAGAGAAGAAGATGCAGGACGCGTTCATGCGCCTGAAGTACGCGCAGGTGCCTACGGTCGCGGCCGTCAGCGGCATGGCGCTCGGCGGCGGCTGCGAACTGATCCTGCACTGCTCGCGGGCGGTGGCCTCCCTCGAAAGCTACATCGGCCTCGTCGAGGTCGGCGTCGGGCTGATTCCCGGTGCCGGCGGGCTGAAGGAAGGCGCGCTGCGGGCGGCGCAGGCCGCCGAGGCCGCCGGCATGACGGATGTGTTCCCCTTCATGAGGAACTGGTTCCTGAACGCGGCGATGGCCAATGTGTCGAAGTCGGCGCTGGAGGCCAGGCAGATGGGCTACCTGCGGCCGAGCGACCTGATCGTCTTCAACGGCCACGAACTGCTGTGGACGGCGATCGGCGAGGCCTTCGCGATGCATGCGACGGGCTACCGTCCGCCGCTGAAGCCCAGGGGTTTCGCGGTGGCCGGGCGCACCGGTGTGGCGACCATCAAGGCGCAGCTCGTCAACATGCGCGACGGCGGCTTCATCAGCCAGCACGACTTCTTCATCGCGAGCGGCATCGCGGACGTGATGTGCGGCGGCGACGTCGAGGCAACGGCGCAGGCGGACGAGCAGTGGCTGCTCGACCTCGAGCGCAAGTTCTTCATGCAGCTCGTGAATCACCCGAAGTCGCAGGAGCGAATGATGGGAATGATGTCCACCGGCAAGCCGGTCAGGAACTGACGGCGCGCGCCCCGGACATCCTTCAAATGCGGATGCGGCGGGGCCTCCGGGCCCCGCTGGAATCCACGCCAACCGAACAAGAGTTCTGGCAGGAGTGGTCATGACACGACAGATTCAAGACGCCTACATCGTTGCCGCGACGCGCACGCCGATCGGCAAGGCGCCGAAGGGCGCATTCCGCAACCTGCGGCCGGACGACCTGCTGGTCGCGGCGATCCGTTCGGCAATGTCGCAGGTGCCGACGCTCGATCCGAAGGCGGTGGAAGACGCCATCATCGGCTGCGCGATGCCCGAAGCCGAGCAGGGCCTCAACATGGCGCGCATCGCGGTGCTGCTCGCCGGACTCCCCAACAGCACCGGCGGCATGACGATCAACCGTTTCTGCTCGTCGGGCCTGAACGCGGTGGCGATAGCGGCCGACCGCATCCGCGTCGGCGAAGCGGACGTGATGATCGCGGGCGGTGCCGAGTCGATGAGCATGGTCCCGATGAGCGGCAACAAGCCCTCGTTCAACTCGGCCATCTTCGCGAAGGACGAGAATGTCGGCATCGCGTACGGCATGGGGCTGACGGCCGAGAAGGTCGCCGCCCAGTGGAAGATCACGCGCGAGATGCAGGACGAATTCGCGCTGCGGTCGCATCGCAAAGCGATCGAGGGCATTGCGTCCGGCGAGTTCAACGACGAGATCACGCCGATCGAGGTCGTGGAAAAGCTCCCGAACCTGGCCAGCGGCGAACTCGACGTGCGCACCCGGAGCGTGAAACAGGACGAAGGCCCGCGCGCCGACACGACGCTCGAGGCGCTGGCGAAGCTGAAGCCCGTGTTCGCCGCCAAGGGCAGCGTCACCGCCGGCAACAGCTCGCAGACTTCCGATGGCGCGGGCGCGCTGATCGTCGTTTCCGAACGGGCCCTGAAGCAGTTCAACCTGACGCCGCTGGCGCGCTTCGTCAGTTTCGCCGTCAAGGGCGTGCCGCCCGAGATCATGGGCATCGGTCCGAAGGAGGCGATTCCCGCCGCCTTGAAGATCGCCGGCCTCAAGCAGGACGACCTCGGCTGGATCGAGTTGAACGAGGCCTTCGCGGCGCAGGCGCTGGCGGTGGTGAAGGACCTCGGCCTCAACCCCGACGTCGTGAACCCGATCGGAGGCGCGATCGCCCGCGGTCATCCGCTCGGCGCGACCGGCGCGATCCGTTCGGCCACGCTGGTGCACGCGATGCGACGCCGCAACATCAAGTACGGCATGGTGTCGATGTGCGTCGGCACCGGCATGGGTGCGGCCGGCATCTACGAACTGATGTGAGCGCCCCGGGCGTGCGCGGCGACTCCCGCGTCGCGCGTGCGCCCCGGACGGTCGATCGGGCGGTCGGGCCTGCGACGGTCCGGCGCCCGTGGGCGGTGACGAGTCGACGCGACAGCCGACGGCGTCGCGTTTCCTGGCGTGCGGAGCGGCAGCGCCGGGCGTCGGGCAACGGAAACAACGGCGTGCGACGGGTTCCTCCTCCCGGGGATCCGTTGGCGCAGCGGAGCGTGGATGAAGCACACGACCGTCGCGGCGAACGACGGGTACCAGCTTTCGGCGCATACGTTCGGCGACGCGCACGCGGCGCGGGGCGGCGTGCTGATCGTGCCGGCGATGGGCGTGGAACAGCAGTACTACGCCGCGTTCGCGCAATGGCTCGCGCGCCGCGGCTACTTCGTGGTCACGTTCGACTACCGTGGCATCGGTCACTCGCGGCGCGGATCGTTGCGCGGGTTCGAGGCGGACGTGCTCACATGGGCGCGGCAGGACACCGCCGCGGTCCTCGCCTTCCTCCGCGGGCGCATCGACGGCAGGCCGCTGGCGTGGGTCGGCCATTCGCTCGGCGGGCAGATCCTCGGGCTCGTGCCCGGCCGCGAACACGTGGCGGCGACGCTGACGGTCGCCGCGGGCAGCGGGCACTGGCGCGACTACGTGCCGAGGCTGCGCCTGTTCGCGCCGGTCCTGTGGTACCTGATCGTTCCGGTGTCGGTGAGGCTCGCGGGCTTCTTCCCGGGGCGCCTGCTGCGCATGATCGGGGACATACCGGCCGGCGTGATGCGGCAGTGGCGATCCTGGTGCCTCGATCCGGAATACCTGTTCGGTACGCTGCCGGCCGAGGTGCGTTCGAGCTACGCGGCATTGAACCTGCCAGTGCTTTCGCTATCGTTCACGGACGACGAGTTCCTGACGCAGCGGAACATCGAGTCGCTGCACCGGTTCTACTCCGGCGCGACGATCGAGATGCAGCGCATCGCCCCGGAAGACATCGGGATGCCCGGCATCGGGCATTTCGGGTTCTTCCGCAAGCGCTGCGAGGCAACGCTGTGGCCGAGGGCCGGAGAGTGGCTGGACCGTCGCGTCCGGTCGCACCACTGAGGAGCGGAACGATGGGCGTGGCGGAACGTTTCTACGAAGCCTTCATGGTGCGGGATCACTACACGATGGGCCTGCTCTATGCCGAGCACGCGACCTTCAGCGACCCCGTCTTCCCGCTGCTGAACGCGAGGGGCGCGCGCCTCATGTGGCAGATGCTGCTGTCGCGCGCCGAGGACTTCGGCATCGAGGTCAACATCGTCGAGGACAGCCCGAAGCGGGCGCGGGTGGACTGGGTGGCCTACTACACCTTCACGGCGACACGACGCCCGGTGGTCAATCGCATCCATACCGAGATGACGCTGTCGGCCGGAAAGATCGTGCGGCACGTCGATACGTTCAACCTCTGGCGCTGGAGCCGCCAGGCGCTCGGCACCCGGGGCGCCCTGCTCGGCTGGACGCCAATCGTACGCAACAAGGTCAGGGCGCAGGCAGCGCATTCCCTGCGCGAGTTCGCGCGCGCGGCGGCCGACAACCAGGAGAAGCGATGAGCATCCGCACCGAGACGATCAATGGCGTCGCCCGCATCGAGATCGCACGACCCGAGAAGAAGAACGCGATCACCGCGGCGATGTACCAGGCAATGGCCGACGGTATCGCCGCGGCGCACGACGACGGCTCGGTCCGGGCGATCCTGATCCACGGGCAGAAGGACATCTTCACTGCCGGCAACGACCTCGAGGACTTCATGAACAACCCGCCGGCCGGGATGGATGCGCCGGTGTTCCGGTTCATGCAGGCGCTCGGTTATTCGGAGAAGCCGGTGGTCGCCGCCGTCAATGGCGCGGCGGTCGGCATCGGCACGACGATGCTGATGCACTGCGATCTCGTCTACTGCGCCGACAACGCGATGTTCTCGATGCCCTTCGTGTCGCTCGGCCTGTGCTCCGAGTTCGCGTCGAGCCTGCTGGTTGCGATGAATGCCGGCTACCACAAGGCGGTGGAGAAGTTGCTGCTCGCCGATCCGATCAGCGCCGAGGAGGCCAGCGAGATGAAGATCGTCAATCGCATCCTGCCGCCGTCCGAGGTGCTCGACTACGCAGTCAGGCAGGCCGAGCGCTTCAACAAGCTGCCGCCGGCGTCCGTGCGTGAGACCAAGCGCCTGATGAAGGCGAGCTGGAAGTCGATCACCGAGAAGATCATCGTCGACGAGGCAAAGTCGTTCGGCGCGATGCTGCTGAAGCCGGAGGCAAAGGAGGCGTTCACCGCGTTCTACGAGCGGCGCACGCCGGACTTCTCGAGGTTCAGCTGAACGAACGGACCAGCCATGCCGTTGCGCCAGGGGATGACGCCCGAGAAGCTGAACCACCGTAGCGGCGACAGCCTGCCGGCCTGGTTCGGCATGAAGGTGGTCGAGGTCGGCGAGGGACTGGTTGCGATGGAGTACGTGATCCGGCCGCAGCACCTCGCACCGAACGGTTACCTGCACGCGGCCTCCGTGATCGCCCTCGCCGACACGGCGGCGGGCTACGCGACGATCGCGCACCTGCCCGAGGGGGCGACGAACTTCACGACCATCGAGCTGAAGTCCAACTTCCTCGGCACCGCCACGGAAGGGTCCTTGCGCGCCGAGGCCCGCCCTGCGCACCAGGGCCGGAGCACGCAGGTCTGGGACGCGACCGTCAGGCACGTCGAAAGCGGCAGGACCATCGCGCTGTTCCGCTGCACCCAGATGATCATCTGGCCGAAGCAGCCGTGATCGACGTCGCCGCCAGGGCACTGCTGGGCCCCGTGCTGTACGCCCAGGCCTCGCGGCTGCGGCGGTCCGTGGTCGAATTGCCCGAGCCGGTCGGCGACCGTGAAGGATCTGCGGGAACAGGAGCGGTCCGCCTGCGCCTGCTGATCGCCGGCGACTCGAGCGCCCTCGGCGTGGGTGCACCGACGCAGGAACAGGCGCTGTCAGGCCAGATCGTGCGCGAACTGGTCGCGCTGACCGGCCGTACGGTGCAATGGCAGCTGGTGGCCCAGATCGGCGCCCGCTCGGAGGACGTGCTGAAGCTGCTGAAGAGCAGCGTCGTCAACGCCGCCGACGTCGGCCTCGTCGTCGTGGGCGTCAACGACATCACCAAGGAAGTGCCGCTGGCACGGGCGTTGCGCTGGCGCGGCGAGATCGCCGGCGTCATGCGGGCACGCGCTGGAGTGAGGCATGTGGTCTTCCCGGCGCTGCCCGAGATGGAGAAGTTTCCGGCGCTGCCGCAGCCGCTGGCGTGGTACGCGGGGCACCACGCCGCCCGCAACAACAGCGCGCAGGCGGCGTGGGCGGTCGGCCAGCGCCGCGTGAGCCACGTCGCGATGGATGGCGTGATGGATCCGGCCCTGATGGCGGACGATGGCTTCCATCCGGGGCCCGGCCTGTATGCCAAGGTGGGCCGGCGACTGGCCGCGCACATCGACAGCGAGGTGCTGCCGCGCCTCGACAGGAACGAGGGAAGGGCATGAACCTCAAGGGCAGGACGATCTTCATCTCCGGGGCATCGCGCGGCATCGGGCTCGCGATCGTCAAGAGGGCCGCCGCCGACGGCGCCAATGTCGCCATCGCCGCGAAGACGGTCGATCCCAATCCCAAGCTGCCGGGCACGATCCACAGCGCGGCGGCGGAGATCGAGGCGGCGGGCGGCAGGGCGCTGGCGCTCCAGTGCGACATCCGCGACGAGGAACAGGTGGTCGCCGCGGCGCGGAGGACGGCCGAGGCCTTCGGCGGCATCGACATCCTGATCAACAACGCCAGCGCGATCAACCTGACGCCGACCGAGGCGACGCCGATGAAGCGGTTCGACCTGATGTCCGGCGTGAACGTGCGCGGCACGTTCCTGTGCACGCAGGCCTGCCTGCCGTACCTCAAGCAGGCGGGTGAGCGCGGGCGCAACCCCCACGTCCTGACGCTGTCGCCGCCGCTGAACATGGATGCGCGCTGGTTTGCGCCCCACGTCGCGTACACGATGGCGAAGTACGGCATGAGCATGTGCGTGCTCGGCCACGCCGAGGAGTTCCGTCCGTACGGGATAGCCGTCAACGCCCTGTGGCCGCGGACCGTGATCCAGACCGCCGCGCTGCAGATGATTCCGGGCGTGCGGCCCGAGCACTGCCGCACCCCGCAGATCATGGCCGACGCCGCCTACGTGGTACTGACGTCGGATGCCGGCGCGACGACCGGCAACTTCTTCATCGACGACGAGGTCCTGAGGAAAGCGGGCGTGACGGACCTGGCCGGGTACTCCGTGGTTCCCGGCAGCCGGCAGTTGCTGCCCGACCTTTTCCTCTGACCAGACCGCTCCGCAAGGGTCGATGTCACATAAGGGCGCTCCCGGGCGCCCTTTTTGTTGACTCCGTCGAGGGCGGAAGCGGGCACGCTTCGGCTAGATTCACCCGGAACGGGCCGCCGGCCCGCCACTGGGACCCCAGATGAGAACGCCGCTGAACCGACTGCCAGCCGCCCGACTCGCCCGCATGATCGCAGGCCACGAAGTCACGTGCGAAGCCGTCACGCATTCGTTCGTCGACGCGATCAAGGAGCACGAGCCGGACGTGCGCGCGTTCGCCTGGTTCGACGCCGCGCGCGCGCTGTCGACCGCGCGCGAACTCGACATCGGGGACTGGCGCGGCCCGCTGCACGGGTTGCCGGTCGCCGTGAAGGACAACATCGACACCGCCGACATCCCGAGCGAGTACGGTTCGGCCATCTTCGCCGGTCATGTGCCGCATGCCGACGCCGCCTGCGTCGCCGCGTTGCGCAGCGCCGGCGGTTACGTGGCCGGCAAGACCGTCAGCGCCGAACTCGCCAACTTCACGCCGGGGCCGACCCGCAATCCGTACGACTTCGAGCACACGCCGGGCGGGTCGTCGAGCGGGTCCGCTGCCGCGGTGGCCGCGCACATGGTGCCGTTCGCGCTGGGCACGCAGACGGCCGGCTCCGTGATCCGTCCGGCCTCGTTCTGCGGCGTCGTCGGATTCGTTCCAACGCGCGGGCTGGTGCCGCGCTCGGGCGTCAAGGCGGTGTCGGACACGCTCGACGTCGTCGGCGTATTCGCGCGTTCGGTGGAAGGGGCCGCGCTGGTGGCGGCCGCTGTGGCGCTGTGGCCCGAACTGCAGCACGCCCCGTCGAAGGCTGCGCCGCCGTCCATCGGGTGGACCGCCACGCCCTGGGCCGCGCAGCTCGCGCCGTCGATGCGGGCCGCTCTCGAGCGCGTCGCGCGACTGCTCGCCACGCGCGGCGCCCGCGTCCGCGAAATCGCCTGGCCCTACGACGCCAATGCCAACGGGACCGCGTTCGCCGCCCTGGCCGACGCACAGGCCACAGTGCAGCTCTTCGAGACCGCGCGCGGCCTGGGTCCGGAGCTTCAGTACCGCAGCGACCTGCTGTCCGCCAGGCTGGCCACGATGATCGAAGAGGGGCGCGCGATCAGCGCGGATGGGTACGTGCGCGCGATCAAGGTCGGCCGCGAGTGCGCTGCCTCGGTCGACACCCTGTTCGGCAGCGCTGACGTTCTGTTCGCACCGAGCGCTCCCGGCGACGCTCCGCACGGCCTGGGAAGCACCGGCGACCCCCAGTTCAACCGTCCGTGGCACCTGCTCGGCGCGCCCCAGATCAGCGTCCCGGTGCCGCGCGACTTCGCGCACGGCGAATCGGGACTGCCGCTCGGGCTGCAGGTCGTCGGACGCCCTGGGGACGACGTGCGCACGCTTGCGGCTGCGCGCTGGGTGGAACAGCAGCTGGAGACCCTCTGACCGATGGGCATCGTCGTCGACCCCAAGGCGAAATTCGAGGCGACCGTGCCGGTCGTCGTCGTCGGCGCGGGTGGCGCCGGGGCGATGGCCGCGCTGGCGGCCCGCAACGCGGGAGTCGATGTCCTGCTGCTCGATCGGGACCCTTCGCCGGGCGGTGCGACGGCCCGCTCGTCGGGGATGATCCCGGCGGCCGGATCCGCCGCACAGGCCAGTGCCGGCATCAGCGACTCGCCGCAGCGCTTTGCCGACGATATCCAGGCCAAGTCAAACGGCAGCGCCGATCCCGTCCTGGTCGAGGCATTCACGCGCCAGTCGGCGGAAGTCCTGGACTGGCTGACGCGCGAGTACGGCATCCGGTTCGAACTCGTCGAGGGCCTGCCTCCCGGGCACACGGCGCGGCGCATGCACGCGCTGGCCGATCGCGGCGGGCCCACCCTGCTGTCGACGCTGCATTCGGCGATCCGCAACGCAGGAGTACAGCTGAAGGCGGGCGCGCTCGTCACCGATCTGGTTGTCGACAAGTCGCAGCGCGTTCTCGGCCTGCGCTACGAGCGCGCGGGCGGCAAGGCGGGCTACGTCGGCTGCAATGCTGTCGTGCTGGCGTCGAGCGGTTTCGCCGCCAACGCAGGGCTCGTGGCCGAGCATCTTCCTGACGTACGCGCCCTTCCGTTTGCCGGCCACGACGGCAGCCAGGGCGATGCGCTGAAATGGGGGCTCGAACTCGGGGCTGCCGCGGCCGATCTCGACGGCTTCCTCGCGCACGGGTCGATCGTGCTGGCGCAGCGCCTGCCGCTGCCATGGTCGCTGATGACCGATGGAGCGATCCAGGTGAACCGCGACGGCGAGCGCTTCGTGAACGAGCACGAGGGTTACTCAGAATCGGCGCTGTTCGTCCTCGCTCAGCCCGGGGGAGTCGCCTTCAACATCTACGACGCGCGCGTGCACGAAGTCGGGCTCACGATGCCGAACTACGCCGCGGCGGTCGAGGCCGGCTTCGTCAAGCGCGGCATGGCGCTGCGGGACCTCGCCGAGCAGCTCGGCATCCGGGTCGAGGGCCTGGAGGAAACCGTCGCGCTCGTCAACGCGCTGGCGTTCGACGACGATGCGGACGAGTTCGGTCGGCGTTTCCAGGCATCCGAGATGCTGCTGGGACCGTACTACGGCGTGCAGGTGAACGCCGCGCTGCTCGGCACCGAAGGAGGCCTCGCAATCGACGCCGGGGGGCGGGTGGCCCGGGCCGACGGGTCGAAGCTTCCCAACCTCGTTGCGGCGGGCGCCGCGGCGCGTGGCGTATCCGGGGACGCTGGCGGCGGCTACCTGGAAGGCAACGGGCTGCTTGCGGCCGTCGTCGGCGGCTTCAATGCGGGACGCACGGCGGCGCGGCTCGCCGGCTCATAGCGGCGGCAGCGCGCGGGGCTTGCGCCGGTCGTCTGTCGCCACATAGACCAGCATCGCCTCCGTCACCTTCACCACTTCACGCTGCAAGCGATTGCGTTCGGCGTAGACCTCCACTTCCACGGTGATGGACGTGGTGCCGGTCTTCACGATGTCCGCGTAGAAGCTGACGAGATCGCCCACGAAGACCGGCTGCTTGAACACGAACGAGGTGACCGCGATCGTGGCGACACGCCCGTTGGCGCGCCGCGCGGCAGGCACGGCGCCCGCGATGTCGACATGGGACATGATCCAGCCGCCGAACACGTCGCCATGGATGTTCGCATCCGCCGGCATCGGCATCATGCGCAGCACCGCGACGCGGTTGGCGGGGAGTCGCACGGTATCGGTCATCGTGTCCTCGCTCGATTCTTCAACGGTCGCGGGCGAGCGCGGCGCGTGCCATGCGGTCGACCACCGACGGCGCGACCAGCTTCAGCCACAGGCCGACGCGTGCCTTCGCGGTCATCACCACCTCGCGTTCGCGGTTGCGCATGCCCTTGATGATCCGGCGCGCACAGTCCTCCACGGTCATCGCGCCGGACTCCGAGAGTCCGGAGATACCGGCGGGCTCGCCGCGCGCGTTCCAGCCGCGGCGCCGGACTTCCGTCCGCACCACGCCGGGGAAGGCGGCCATGACCGCGATCCCGTGGTCGTCGGCTTCGATCCGCAGGGCCTCGAGAAAACCGTTCTGCGCAAACTTGCTCGCGCAGTAGGTCGTTCGCTCCGGCACGCCGGTGCGACCCGCCAGCGACGACACGCCGACGACCAGCCCTCGCGTCCGCTTCAGGCTCGGGTAGGCGTGGCGGACGCACCAGATCGTACCCATCGTGTTGATGCGGAACAGGCGTTCGAACGTGCTGAAGTCCTCGATCTGGTCGAAGCGCGCGTGCATCGATATGCCGGCGTTGGCGACGACGACGTCGATGTCGCCGAACGTCGTCACGGCGCGTTCCATCAGCCGGCGGCAGTCGCCCTCGACGCTGACGTCGGTTACGACTTCGATCGCCTCGGCGCCGAGCGACCGGCACAGCCGACGCACGCGTTCGAGGCCTTCGGCGCCGCGCGCTGCCAGGACCAGCTTCGGGTGCTCCGGAGCCAGCTGGCGGGCGATCTCGGCCCCTATGCCGTCGCTCGCCCCCGTGATCACGATGACCTTGTCCCCGAATTTCATGTTGCGTGTCCGGTGCTGGGATAATGCGCGGATGCAGAGCGTACATCGCGTGCGCCCGGCAGGTACGCGACCCCTGCGGCGTGGCGCGTGCGTGACGGGCGGGATCGGATCGGCCGGCCGGACTGCGGATGGGCATGCTGCGGTCGTTTGCCCGGCCGGCGCAGCCTGATGCGCTGGTCGTCGCCAAGGGAAGCGCTGCCGCCGGCCGGGCGGCGCAACGATTGGCACACGCTGCGCGCGTTGCTGCCCTATCTGTGGGCGCACAGGGGCCGCGTGCTGTTCGCGCTCACCTGCCTGGTCGCGGCAAAGCTGGCGACCGTCTCCGTGCCGATCCTGCTGAAGCAACTGGTCGACGGCCTGTCGCCGGCGCAGCAGGCGGCGACCGGGTTGCTCGTCGTGCCGGTAGCGCTCGTCGTGGCGTACGGCATGCTCCGGCTGTCGACCTCGCTTTTCACCGAACTGCGCGAGTTCTTCTTCGTCAAGGTGACGCAGGCGGCCATGCGCACGCTGGCGCTCAAGACGTTCCGGCACCTGCATTCGCTTTCCCTGCGATACCACCTGGAGCGCCGCACCGGCGCGGTGACGCGGGAGATCGACCAGGGGATCCGCGGCATCTCGTCGCTGATCAGCTTCACGCTGTACTCGATCCTGCCGACGCTGATCGAGATCACCCTGGTCGTGGGTTACCTGGTCTGGAATTACGAGGCCTGGTTCGCGGCGATCGTCGGCGTCAGCCTCTGCGTGTACGTCGCCTATACGGTGACGGTCACGAACTGGCGCACGCACATCCGCCGTCGCTGGAACGAACTGGAGAGCAAGGCGCAGTCCCGCGCCGTCGACTCGCTGCTGAACTTCGAGACAGTCAAGTACTTCGGCAACGAGGACTACGAAGCGCGGCGATACGACGAGACTCTGGCGGACAGCCAGCACACGGCCGTCCTGTCGCAGCAGTCGCTGAACGTGCTCAACGCCGGGCAGCAGGCCATCATCGCCGTCGCGCTGACGCTGATCCTGTGGCGCGCCGCCCTTGGCGTGGTCGAGGGCCGGATGACCATCGGTGACCTCGTGCTGGTCAACGCCTTCATGATCCAGCTGTACATCCCGCTCGGCTTTCTGGGCGTGATCTACCGCGAAATCAAGCAGAGCCTGACGGACATGGACCGCATGTTCCTGCTGCTCGAACAGCACCGCGAGATCGCCGATGCGCCGGACGCCGTCGCGCTCGCGGTCCGCGGCGCCGAGGTCCGCTTCGAAGGCGTCGATTTCGCGTACGACGCACGTCGGCAGGTGCTGCACGGCGTCACCTTCACCGTGCCGGCCGGCACCACGACGGCGGTGGTCGGCGCGACCGGCTCGGGCAAGTCGACGCTCGCCCGCCTGCTGTTCCGCTTCTACGACGTGGCCGCGGGGCGCGTGCTGGTCGACGGCCAGGACGTGCGCGCGGTCACCCAGGCAAGCCTGCGCGCCGCGATCGGCATCGTCCCGCAGGACACGGTGCTGTTCAACGACACGATCGAGTACAACATTGCCTACGGCCGGCCGGGCGCATCCCACGAGGACGTCGCCGCCGCCGCGAAGGCGGCGCACATCCACCACTTCATCGAATCCCTTCCGGACGGCTACGGGACGCTGGTGGGCGAGCGCGGCCTGAAGCTCTCCGGCGGCGAGAAGCAGCGCGTGGCGATCGCCCGCACTCTGCTGAAGCAGCCGGCCATCCTCGTGTTCGACGAGGCGACGTCGGCGCTGGATTCGCGGACCGAGCGGGTCATCCAGCAGGAGCTGGAAGGCATTTCGCGCAGCCGCACGACGCTGGTCATCGCGCACCGGCTGTCCACGATCGTGCATGCCGACCAGATCCTGGTCATGGACCACGGGCGCATCGTCGAGCGTGGGACGCATGCCGAGCTGCTGGCACGCCGCGGCGTCTACGCCGCGATGTGGGAAATCCAGAGCCGGGAGCAAGCCAAGGCTGAAGCCGCGCTCGCGGCCTGACGGTTGACGCTTCTGCGCGGGATGGCGCCGGCGGGTGGCGCCGCTACACTGCCGCGCGTCTCGGGGAGGGAACGAATGAACCGGATTTTCATCGGAAGTGTCCGTGGTGCCGTGGCGTCGGCACTGGTCCTGCTGGCCGGACCGCTCCTGGCCCAGGCACCGGCTGCCGCCGCGCAGCCGCCGACGCTCTCGAAGCTCCGGGAGTCGGGGACCATCACGATCGCCTATCGCGAAGCCTCGATCCCCTTTTCCTACCTCGACCAGAACAAGCGTCCCGTCGGCTATGCGTTGGATCTGTGCATGCGGGTCGTCGATGCGCTGCGCCGGGACCTGAAGATGCCTTCTCTGCGCGTCGAGCTGATCCCGGTGACGCCGGCCACCCGGATTGCAGCGATCAAGGACGGCAAGGCCGATCTCGAGTGCGGATCGACGACCAACAACGCATCCCGCCGCAAGGAGGTCGCCTTCAGCGTCACCCACTACTACGCGGGGGCGAAGCTGCTGACGCGGGCCGACTCCGGTATCGGCCGGCTGGCCGACCTGCGCGGCAGGTCGGTGGTCAGCACCCGCGGCACGTCGCCGCTGGCGGCGCTGCGAGCGGCGGAGGAGAAGGGCGTGATCGGAGGGGCCCGCATCCTGGAAGGCAAGGACCACGACGATTCCTTCGCGATCCTCGAGCGCGGCGAAGCCGAGGCGTTCGCGATGGATGACATCCTGCTGTACAGCATCCGGGCCAACGCGAAGGATCCGCAGCGCTGGGCGGTGGTCGGCGAGTTCATCTCGGTCGAGCCGCTGGCCATCATGTTGCGGCGTGACGATCCGGAATTCAAGAAGTTCGTCGACACCGTCCTGTCACGCGCGATGATCGATGGCGAAGCACGGGCGCTGTACAACAAGTGGTTCCTGGCGCCGATCCCGCCCAAGGGGGTCAACCTCGGCATCCCGCTGTCGCCGCTGATGCGCGACCAGCTGAGCTTCCCGACCGACAAGGTGGGCGACCAGCTGGGCGGATAGCCGCGCCCGGCGGTTCGGGGCCGGGGCGCAGAGGGGTTTTCGCCTAGGGCAGGGGAACCGGCCACGGCGGCACGTTTGCTAGACTCATTTCCCCTTCTGAGGAGACTCTCCCATGAAACTTTCCCGCCTGTTGCTGGCAGTGGTAGGCGCGGGCCTGGTGGCGACTGGCGCGAACGCCCAGGAGCTCACCGGCACGCTGAAGAAGATCAAGGACACCGGCACGATCACCGTCGGTCATCGCGAGTCCTCGATCCCGTTCTCGTACCTCGATGACAAGCAGCAGCCCATCGGCTATGCGATGGATCTGTGCGCCAAGGTCGTGGACGCTGTCAAGGCCCAGCTGAAGATGCCCGGCCTGAAGGTGGTGTACCAGCCGGTCACGTCGGCCAACCGCATCCCGCTGCTGCAGAACGGCACCATCGATATGGAGTGCGGGTCGACCACCAACTCGGTGGAGCGCCAGAAACAGGTTTCGTTCGGCCCGACCTACTTCGTGATCAACGTCTCGGCGGCGGTCAAGAAGTCCTCGGGTATCAAGGCGTTCGCGGACCTCGGCGGCAAGACCGTCGCATCGACCTCGGGCACGACCTCGATCCCGCTGCTGCGCGGGTACGAGAAGGCCAAGGGGATCGACTTCAAGGAACTGCAGGCCAAGGACCACGCCGAGTCGATGCAGTTGCTCGCGACCGACCGCGCACAGGCGTTCATCATGGACGACATCCTGTTGGCCGGCCAGATCGCCAACCAGCAGAACCCGGGCGAGTTCATGATCCTGTCCGAGTCGCTGCGCACCGAGCCCTACGGCATGATGCTGCGCAAGGACGATGCGCAGTTCAAGGCGCTGGTCGATGGCGCCGTGTCGGCGGTGTACAAGTCGGGCGAGATCAACAAGATCTACGCGAAGTGGTTCACCAGCCCCATCCCGCCGCGGAACATCAACCTGAACTTCCCGATGACCCCGGCGATCAAGGAAGCGTTCGCCAACCCGAACGACAAGGGCGTGCAGTAAGCGTCGCCCACTGCCCGGTTTGCGCCGGGCGGCGGCAGGCCAGGGGGCCGGAGGCGCATGGCGCTTCCGGCCCCTTGATTTTTGGGGCAAGCTTCGTCCCTGGAACCCGTCCATAGCCCGGCCTCCGCGGAGCGAACAAGGTGAACTACAACTGGAACTGGGGCGTCTTTTTTCAGCGTACGCCCGACGGCGACGCGTTCTACTGGCAATGGGTGGCGCAGGGTCTCGTCTGGACCCTGGCCGTTTCGGTGGTCGCCTGGATGATCGCGATGTCGGTCGGCGCCCTGGTCGGAACCATCCGCACGACCGAGAGCCGGTTTCTCGTCCGCTTCGGCAACGCGTGGGTCGAGCTGTTCCGCAATATTCCCCTGCTGGTCCAGATGTTCCTCTGGTACTTCGTGATCCCGGAGTTCATCCCGCCGCTGAAGCAGTGGATGATCCAGACGGAGCCGGCGTACGCGCAGTTCCTCGCCGCCGTGCTCTGCCTCGGCCTGTTCACCTCGGCGCGGATCGCCGAGCAGGTCAGGGCGGGCATCCAGTCGCTGTCGCGCGGCCAGCGCAACGCAGGGCTGGCCGTCGGCCTCACGCAGGCGCAGGTGTATCGCTACGTCCTGCTGCCGATGGCCTTCCGCATCATCATTCCGCCGCTGACCAGCGAGACGATGAACCTGATCAAGAACTCGTCGATCGCGCTCACGATCGGCCTGGCCGAGCTGACGTTCCGGTCGCGCGAGCTGGGGGAATACACGTTCAACTTCTTCGAGGCGTTCACGGCGGCGACCCTCATCTACATCGCGATCGCCATGTCGGCGAACCGGGTGATGGCGCTGGTCGAACGTCGCGTCGCGGTGCCCGGCTACATCGGCGGCGGAAAGTAGGGCGCGATGAACCTCGACTTCTCCGTCGTAGCGAACTCGCTGCCCTACCTGTGGAAGGGCATGCAGTACACGCTGCAGTTGACCGCCACGTCCGCGGTCGGCGGGCTGTTCTTCGGCACGCTGCTCGCGCTCGCCCGGCTGTCTTCGATCCGGCTGCTGTCGAATTCCGCGTCTGCTTACGTGAACCTGATGCGGTCGATCCCGCTGGTGCTCGTGATCTTCTGGTTCTTCTTCCTGGTGCCGCTGATCCTGCAGGGCATCACGGGGGCCGAGCGTCCGCCGCAGGTGGGGGCCGAGCGCACGGCGATCATCACCTTCATCATGTTCGAAGCCGCCTACTTCTGCGAAATCATGCGGGCGGGCATCCAGTCGATTCCGCGCGGGCAGGTGTATTCGGCGTATGCGCTGGGCCTGACGTATGGCCAGGCGATGCGGCTGGTGATCCTGCCGCAGGCCTTTCGCAACATGCTGCCCGTGCTGCTGACGCAGACGATCATCCTGTTCCAGGACACGTCGCTGGTCTACGTGATCTCGGCCACGGACTTCGTCGGCGCTGCGTCGAAGATCGCCCAGCGCGACTCGCGGCTGGTCGAGATGTACCTGTTCGTCGCGGCCGTCTACTTCGTGCTGTGCTACGGGTTGTCGTACATGGTCAAGATGCTGCAGAGGAAGATCGCGGTGATTCGCTGAGGAGCGGGCAACAGCATGGCAATGATCCAGGTGAACGGCGTGTCGAAGTGGTACGGCTCCTTCCAGGTGCTCACCAACTGCTCCACCAAGGTCGAGAAGGGCGAGGTCGTCGTCGTATGCGGCCCGTCGGGCTCGGGGAAGTCGACGCTGATCAAGTGCGTGAATGCGCTGGAGCCGTTCCAGAAGGGCTCGATACTGGTCGACGGCATCTCGGTGGGTGACCCGAAGACCGACCTGCCGAAGCTGCGTTCGCGCGTGGGCATGGTGTTCCAGCACTTCGAGCTGTTCCCGCACCTGACCATCACGGACAACCTGACGCTCGCGCAGATCAAGGTGCTGGGCCGCGGCAGGGACGAGGCGACCGAACGCGGACTCAGGCTGCTGGACCGCGTCGGCCTGAAGTCGCAGGCCGCCAAGTTCCCGGGACAGCTGTCCGGTGGCCAGCAGCAGCGCGTGGCGATCGCGCGGGCGCTGTCGATGGACCCGATCTGCATGCTGTTCGACGAGCCGACTTCGGCGCTCGATCCCGAGATGATCAACGAGGTGCTCGACGTCATGGTGCAGCTCGCCAAGGAGGGGATGACCATGATGGTCGTCACCCACGAGATGGGCTTCGCGCGCAAGGTGGCCCACCGGGTGATCTTCATGGACCAGGGCGAGATCGTCGAGGACGCGACCAAGGACGAGTTCTTCGGGAAGCCGCGCTCCGAGCGGGCCCAGCTCTTCCTGTCCAAGATCCTGCAACACTAGGCACGCCGGGAGGGGCGCCGGCCCGGTTCCCTTTCCCGCCGTTCGCCCGATGACCGACCTCGAATCCACCGGCTTCTGGGCCACGCTGCTTGTCGTCACCGACTGGGCGATCCGGCTGCTGATGCTGCCCATCGTGCCGACCCGGCGCTCGCCGGAGGCGGCCAAGGGCTGGCTGCTCTTCATCTTCTTCCTGCCCTGGCTCGGGCTCGCGGTCTACCTGCTGATCGGCCGCCCACGCGTCCCGCGGTGGCGCACCGAGCGCTTCCGGCAGTTCCTGCACCGGATCGAACCGGTGCGCCAGAAGATGAGTGCGCTGCCGCTGCTGGTGCCGCCGCCGGTGGTCCCTCAGTACGAAGCGAGCGTCCATCTCGCCACCGACCTCGGCATGCTGCCCAACTTTGGCGGCAATGGCGTCGAACTGCTGACCGACTACGCGGGCACGCTGGAACGGATCCGCCGCGACATCGATGGCGCGAGCGCGAGTGTGCATCTGTGCTTCTACATCTTCGCGAGTGACCAGCGAACGGCGCCGGTGATTGCCGCCCTCGGGCGCGCCGCGCGGCGCGGCGTGAAGTGCCGTGTACTGGTGGACGCGTTCGGGTCGCGCCCGGGCCTGCCGGCGCTGCTGCCGGAATTGCGCGCCCTCGGTGTCGACGTGCGAGTCGCGCTTCCCGTCCGCATGGGACGCAAGGCCGCTCGCTTCGACCTGCGCAACCATCGAAAGCTGGCGGTCATGGACGGGCGTGTCGGCTACACGGGTTCGCAGAACATGGTGGCGGCCGACTTCAAGCCGGGCCTCACCTACAGCGAACTGATGGTGCGCATCGAAGGCCCGGCCGCGCTGCAGCTGCAGGCCGTGTTCGCCTCGGACTGGTTCGTCGAGACCGGCGACTACGTGGGCGATTCCTGCTTCCCCGCCCCGCTCGCGGCCGGCGACGTGCCCGCGCAGGTGCTGCCCAACGGCCCGTCGTCGTCGACGCAGCGCGCGCAGCGCATGGTCGTCAACCTGATCCACTCCGCTACCAGGCGGGTGGTGGTCACGACGCCGTATTTCATTCCAGGCCAGTCGTTCGAGGACGCGCTGGGGACCGCAGTGATGCGGGGCGCCGAGGTGCATCTGGTCGTCGATGACCACATCGACCAGTTCCTGGTCGGCAACGCGCAGCGTTCGTACTACGAGTCGCTGCTGGTGGCCGGGGTGCAGATCCATGCATACAAGGCGGCGTTCCTGCATGCCAAGTCGGTCTCGATCGACGGTCAGGTGGCGTGGATCGGGACTTGCAACATGGACATGCGTTCGTTCGAACTGAACGAGGAGGTCGTCGCGCTCTTCTTCGACCGGCGGATCGCCGGCCAGCTGGCGGCGATCGAGGATGGCTACATGCGCGGCGCGCAACGCATCACGCTGGAAGCCTGGCGGCGGCGCCCGTTCGGCCAGGAACTGGTCCAGAACCTCAGCCGGCTCGTGAGTCCGTTGCTGTAACCCGTTCGGTCCCGCGCCTCCGTGGATAATCGCGCACCTTCGGCCGCCTCCAGCGCGATGCTTTCGACCGCAGCACACGGTGTTTCCGCGCGCCTCTCGGTGCTGCCCTACGCGCTGACGATCTTCCTGTCGGCGTTCCTGCTGTTCCTGGTCCAGCCGATCATCGCGAAGCAGATCCTGCCCTGGTTCGGCGGTTCGTCGGGCGTGTGGACGACCGCGCTGGTGTTCTTCCAGTCGGCGCTGCTGGCCGGGTACGCCTATGCGGACGCGACCACCAGGCTGGGTGTGCGGCGACAGGCGATGCTGCATGTCGTCCTGCTGGCTGCTTCGCTGGTGACGCTGCCGATCCTGGCGTCGTCGGCCTGGAAGCCGCACGGCGACGAGGAGCCCGTGCTGCGCATCCTGCTGCTGCTCGCCGCGACGATCGGACTGCCCTACTTCCTGCTGTCGACCACGACGCCCCTTCTGCAGTCATGGTACTGGCGGCGCTTTCGCAGCGCGGTGCCGTACCGCCTGTTCGCGCTCTCCAACTTCGCTTCGCTGCTGGCGTTGCTCGGATTTCCCGTCCTGCTGGAGCCGTGGTTCGACCTGGCCGCGCTTGGTTGGGGCTGGTCCGCGCTGTACACGGCGTTCGTCGCGACATGTGCAGTCACAGGCTACATCTCCCTGAAGACCGCGGGCGAGGGCGAACCGCTCGCCGCCGCGGCTACGCATGTCGAACCCGCTGCCGCGCCGACGGCATCGACGCAGTTGACCTGGCTCGCCCTGTCGGCGATGGGCTCGGTGATGCTGCTGGCAGTCACGAACCACGTGACGCAGAACGTCGCCAGTGTCCCGTTCCTGTGGGTGCTGCCGCTCTCGATCTATCTGCTGACGTTCGTCCTCACGTTCGACCACCCGCGCTGGTACCGGCGCGGGGTCTTCGTCGCGGCGCTTGCCGGTGTCGTACCGGCGATGGCGTACCTGATCCCGTCGCTGGATCTCAAGCTCGCGGCGGCGGTCTTCTTCAGCGGCCTGTTCTGCGCCTGCATGTTCTGTCATGGCGAACTGGCACGCATGAAGCCGGACCCGGGCCACCTGACGCGCTTCTACCTGATGCTGTCCGTGGGAGGCGCGCTGGGCGCCGTGCTGGTGGCGATCGCGGCGCCGCTGGTGCTGCCGGGTTACCTGGAGGTCAACATCGCGCTGGTACTGCTCGCGCTGCTGCTGCTTGCGCGGATGGGCGGCTGGACCCGTGCGCTCGGACTGGCCGTCGTCGCCCTGACCGGCTATTTCGCCGTGCATGGCGCGCGGGAGTACGTGAAGGACACGCGCGTGATGGAGCGCGACTTCTACGGGGTGGTGCGGACCCGGGACCGCAGTGAGCCCGTTCCATACAGGGCGATGCTTCACGGCGGCATCGTCCACGGCGGCCAGTTGCTCGGCGCTGCCTTCCGCAACACTCCGAGCGATTACTTCGGTCCGACGTCCGGCTATGGCCGGCTGTTCTCGGCGCTGAACGCGGTGCGGCCCGGCCCGCGCAAGGTCGGCATCATCGGGCTCGGCGCTGGCGTGGTCGCATCCTATGGTCGGGCTGGCGACGTTTTCGTGTTCTACGAGATCAGCCCGCGTGTCGTCGGCGTCGCCAGCCGGGAATTCTCCTTCCTGCGCGACACGCCTGCGCGGACCGGCGTGGTGCTGGGCGACGGTCGGCTCAGCCTGGAGCGCGAGGCGCCGCGCCGATACGACGTGCTGGGCATCGACGCATTCGCCGGCGATTCCATCCCGATGCACCTCGTCACGCGCGAAGCCATGGCGCTCTATGTGCGCCATCTTGCGGACGACGGCGTCATCGTGTTCCAGGCCACCAACCGCTACATCGACCTGCTTCCCGTGGTCAAGCGACTCGCGAGCGAGTTCGGGATGGAGGCCGTGATCGTGTCGGACGCACCCGACTTCCGCAGCGGCCCCGAGTACTGGCTGTCATCCACGGAGCAGATCATCGTCACCCGCGATCGCGGGCTGCTGGCTCACGCGGCTCTTGCCGACGTCGCGAAGCCGATCGCCGATCGCAGCGACCTGAAGACGTTCACCGACGCGCACCACAACCTGTTCCGCATCCTCAAATGACCACGAAGACCGATCCCGTCGCCCTGATGCGTGCCAGCTTCGATGCGGCCGTGCAGGCGGCCGACCCGCGCGCGATCCTCGGACCGCACCTGCCGGCGGCACCGGCCGGGCGCGTCGTCGTGGTCGGGGCCGGCAAGGCCGCCGCGAGCATGGCGGTTGCCGTGGAGCGAGCGTGGCCGGACGTCGCGATGGACGGCATCGTCATCACGCGCTACGCACACGGGCTGCCGACGCGGCGCATTCGCGTCGTCGAGGCCGGTCACCCGGTGCCCGACGAGTCCGGCGAGGCCGCCGCGCGAGAAGTCCTGCAGCGGGCGCAGCGGCTGGATGCCGGCGACCTGCTGCTCGTTCTCGTGTCAGGTGGCGGATCGAGCCTCCTGAACCTGCCCGTGCCGGCCGTTCCGATGGCCGACATGAAGGCGATGACGCGCCAGCTGCTGGCGAGCGGCGCGCCGATCGAGCAGATGAACGTGGTGCGCAAGCACCTGTCGCAGGTCGCAGGCGGGCGACTCGCGGCCGAGGCCGCCGGCCGCGGCGCGCGCGTGCTGGCGCTGATCGTGTCGGACGTGACCGGCGACGCGCCGAGCGACATCGCGTCCGGGCCATGCGCGCCGGATCCGAGCACGTACGCCGACGCGCAGGATGTGCTGCGGCGCTGGGGTGTCGAGCCGCCCGCCAGCGTCGCCGATTGGCTTGCGCGCGGCACGCGCGGCGAGATTGCCGAGACGCCCAAGGCGGGGAACCCGCTGTTCGCGGCGGTGGACAACCGCGTGATCGCGACGGCGCACGGGAGCCTGGAAGCCGCGGCGGCGGTCTTTCGCGCCGCCGGCGTGACGCCGGTGATCCTCGGCGACACGGTGACCGGAGAAGCGCGCGAGGTGGCCAAGGTCTACGCGGCACTTGTCCGGGAGATCCGCGCCCACGCGACTCCGTTCCGGCCGCCCGTCGCGCTGATCTCCGGTGGTGAGTGCACGGTCACGCTGCCGGCGGGGGCGAGCGGCCGCGGCGGCCGTTGTACCGAGTTCCTGCTTTCCCTCGCTGTCGAGC
>Ga0224500_10000467_pt1 | contig 27664 bp, 28 predicted proteins | sample SF_Oct11_sed_USG_FD_168126 | JGI IMG/M metagenome (GOLD analysis project Ga0224500, IMG submission 168126) | Sediment microbial communities from San Francisco Bay, California, United States - SF_Oct11_sed_USGS_4_1 | ecosystem: Environmental > Aquatic > Marine > Sediment | place: USA: California... | reverse complement strand
GGCTACATGACGGTCGCGCTGGGCGCTTCGGCCTACTCGGTGGGCGTGTTCCACCTGATGACGCACGCGTTCTTCAAGGCGCTGCTGTTCCTGGCCGCCGGCAGCGTGATCATCGGCATGCACCACGACCAGGACATCCGCAACATGGGCGGTCTGCGCAAGTACATGCCCATCACCTGGATCACCTCGCTGGTCGGATCGCTGGCGCTGATCGGCACGCCGCTGTTCTCGGGCTTCTACAGCAAGGACTCCATCATCGAGGCGGTGCACGCCAGCCACCTGCCCGGCGCGGGATTCGCGTACTTCGCCGTCGTGTTCGGCGTCTTCGTCACCGCGTTCTACTCGTTCCGCATGTACTTCCTCGTCTTCCACGGCAAGGAGCGCTTCGGCGTGGCGGCGCACGGCCACCACGGCGACCACGACGACGAGGAACCCGCGGCCGACCACCACCATGGCCTGGGACCGGGCGAGAAGCCGCACGAGTCGCCCTGGGTGGTGACCGCACCGCTCGTCCTGCTGGCGCTGCCCTCGGTCTTCATCGGCTACTGGACCATGCAACCCCTGCTGTTCGGCGACTTCTTCAAGGACGCGATCGTCAGCGACATCGCGCGCCACCCGGCGATGCAGGAACTGGCGAGCCACTTCCACAGCGCCAGCGGCATGGCGCTGCACGCGCTGCAGACGGTGCCGCTGTGGTTTGCGGTGGCTGGCGTGGCGCTGGCCTGGTGGTTCTATCTCAGGCAGCCTTCGATCCCCGCGGCGATCAGGGCACGATTCGAGTGGATCTACCGCCTGCTCGACAACAAGTACTACATGGACTGGTTCAACGAGCATGTCCTGTCCGTCGGCGCGCGAGCGCTCGGTACCGGCCTGTGGAAGGGCGGTGACGTCGGTCTGATCGACGGCATCGTGGTCGACGGCTCGGCGCGGGCGGTGGGTGGCATCGCCCAGCTGACGCGCCTGTTCCAGAGCGGCTATCTGTACTTCTACGCACTCGTCATGCTGCTGGGCATCTTCGCGCTGATGACATGGCAGCTGTGGCCTCAGGTACGGGGGCTGTTCGGCTTCTGAGGCGCGCTCGAAGAACAACAAGAGGAACTGAATGGGACTGCTGAGCGTTTCGATCTGGCTGCCGATCCTGGCGGGCACCGTGCTGCTCGCGATCGGCCGCGACGAGAACGCCCACGCGGTGCGCTGGATGGCGCTGGTGGCCGCGCTGGCCAGCTTCCTCGTCACGCTGCCTCTGGTTTCGGGCTTCGACACTGCCAGTGCGGCGATGCAGTTCCAGGAGAAACTGCCCTGGATCGATCGCTTCAAGGTCCAGTACCACCTCGGCGTCGATGGCATCTCGGTGTGGTTCGTGCTGCTCACGGCTTTCATCACGGTGGTGGTCGTGATCTCGGCGTGGGAGGTGATCACCGAGCGCGTGCACCAATACATGGGCGCGTTCCTGATCCTGTCCGGGCTGATGGTCGGCGTGTTCAGCGCGCTCGACGGCTTGCTTTTCTACGTCTTCTTCGAGGCCACGCTGATCCCGATGTACATCATCATCGGCATGTGGGGCGGCCCGCGACGCGTCTACGCGGCGTTCAAGTTCTTCCTCTACACGCTGCTCGGCTCGCTGCTGATGCTGGTCGCGCTGCTGTACCTGTACTACAAGTCGGGCGGGAGCTTCTCCATCCTCGACTGGCACAAGCTGCCGCTTCCGCTTTCGGCGCAAAGCCTGCTGTTCTTCGCCTTCTTCGCCGCGTTCTCGGTCAAGGTGCCGATGTGGCCGGTGCACACCTGGCTGCCCGATGCGCACGTCGAGGCGCCCACCGGCGGCTCGGTGGTGCTGGCGGCGATCATGCTCAAGCTCGGCGCCTATGGCTTCCTGCGATTCTCGCTGCCGATCACGCCAGACGCCAGCCGGGAGTGGGCCTGGTTCATCATCGCGCTGTCGCTGATCGCGGTGATCTACATCGGCTTGGTCGCACTCGTGCAGCTCGACATGAAGAAGCTCGTCGCGTACTCATCGATCGCGCACATGGGCTTTGTCACTCTGGGCTTCTTCATCTTCAGCGAGCTCGGCATCTCCGGCGGCATCGTGCAGATGATCAGCCACGGTTTCATCTCGGGCGCGATGTTCCTGTGCATCGGCGTGCTCTACGACCGCGTGCACTCGCGCGAGATCTCGTCTTATGGCGGCGTCATCAACACGATGCCCACCTTCACCGCCTTCGCTGTCTTCTTCGCGATGGCCAATTGCGGCCTGCCGGGCACGAGCGGCTTCGTTGGCGAATGGATGGTGATCCTGGGTACCGTCAAGGCGAACTTCTGGCTCGGCCTGCTGGCGGCCACCACGCTCGTGTTCGGCGCTGCGTATACGCTGTGGATGGTCAAGCGCGTGTATTTCGGAGACGTCGCCAATGCCGACGTGCGCGCGCTGGCCGACATCAACCGACGTGAGTTCACGATGCTCGCTATGCTCGCGGCCGCAGTCCTGTGGATGGGCGTCTACCCCAAGCCCTTCACCGACGTGATGCACGCCAGCGTGACGCAGCTGATCCGGCACGTCGGACAGAGCAAGCTGAACTAGGGCCGTGGACATGAATGCAATGAACTGGCCCGCCATCTATCCCGAGCTGCTGCTGCTCGTGATGGCCTGTGCAATCGCGGTGGTCGATCTCTTCGTGGCCGACGCCGAACGCCGCATCACCTTCTGGCTCACCCAGGCCACGCTCATCGCCGTCGCGCTGATGCACTTCGTCATGTTCGACACCGAACGGTCGGTCTACGCGATGCAGGGGCTGATGGTGTCCGACTCGCTCGGCCACCTGCTGGCCTGCTTCGCGGCGATCGCCTGCGCGGTGACGGTGGCCTACGCCCAACCTTACGTCGGACCACGCGAGATGCTCAAGGGCGAGTTCTTCACGCTGACGCTGTTCGTGCTGCTCGGCGTGAGCGTGATGGTTTCGGCCAACAACTTCCTCGTCGTCTACCTCGGACTCGAACTGATGAGCCTGTCGCTGTATGCGTTGACGGCACTTCGCCGCGACAACGCGATGGCCACCGAGGCGGCGATGAAGTACTTCGTGCTCGGTGCGCTGGCCAGCGGCTTCCTGCTGTACGGGCTGTCGATGATGTACGGAGCCACCGGCTCGCTCGACCACCAGCGCGTCTTCGAGGTCATCGGCAAGGGCCAGGCCAACCAGAGCGTCCTGGTCTTCGGCATCGTCTTCATCGTCGCGGGCCTCGCATTCAAGTTCGGCGCCGCGCCGTTCCACATGTGGGTGCCTGACGTCTACCATGGCGCGCCCACCGCGGTGACTTTGCTGATCGCCGGCGCGCCAAAGCTCGCGGCCTTCGGCATGGCGATACGCCTGCTCGTCGAGGGCATGCTCGGGCTGGCACCCGACTGGCAGCAGATGCTGTCGGTGCTGGCCGTGCTGTCGCTGCTGATCGGCAACCTGGCTGCGATCGCGCAGAGCAATCTCAAGCGCATGCTGGCGTATTCGGCGATCGCGCAGATCGGCTTCATGCTGCTCGCGCTGACGGCTGGCGTCGTCAGCGGCAACACGCTGTCGGCCGGCAATGCCTACAGCTCGGCGCTGTTCTACATGATCGTCTACGTGCTGACCACGCTCGGCTCGTTCGGCCTGATCCTTCTGCTTGCGCGCCGCGGATTCGAGTGCGAGGACATCACTGACCTGGCCGGCCTGAATCAGCGCAGCCCCTGGATGGCCGGCGTGATGGCCGTGTTCATGTTCTCGCTTGCGGGCATCCCGCCCACCGCGGGCTTCTACGCCAAGCTCTCGGTGCTGCAGGCGCTCGTCACGACCAACCTGCCGCACCATCTCTGGCTTGCGGTATTCGCCGTCCTGATTTCGCTGGTTGCCGCGTACTACTACCTGCGCATCGTCAAGGTCATGTACTTCGATGAGCCGGCCCCCGAGGGCGCCGCACCCGCCGAGCGTCCAGGCGTGCATGCCCTGCTCGCGATCAATGGCGGCGCCGTGCTGCTGCTGGGCATCCTGCCGGGCGGCCTGATGGCGCTGTGCACTGCCGCCATCGTCCGTGCGCTCGCTTCATGACCAAGGACGGGGACGATCACCTGATCGAGCGAACCGTCGCGACCGAGCAGGTCTGGCGGGGCCATTTCCTCGACGTGCGGCGCGCGTCGATTGCGCTGCCCGACGGCCAGATCGCGAACCGCGAGTACATCGTGCACCCCGGCGCGGTGATGATGGTGCCGGTCCTCGACGACGGGCGCCTCGTGATGGAGCGCCAGTACCGACTCCCGATGGAGCGCGTCATGCTCGAGTTTCCCGCCGGCAAGATCGATCCCGGCGAGGATCCCTTCGACTGCGCTCGCCGTGAACTGGCCGAGGAGACCGGCTATAGCGCGCGAGAGTGGGCCAGGGCGGGCGTGCTGCACAACGCCATCGCCTACTCGACCGAGGGGATTGAAATCTGGTTTGCGCGCGGTCTGCGGCCGGGCGCGGCCCGCCTCGATGCAGGGGAGTTCCTCGAGATCGTGCTGCACACCGAGACCGAGATCGACGGCATGTGCGCCCGTGGCGACATCACCGACGCCAAGACGCTGATCGGCCTTCTCTGGTTGCAAAAGTGGCGTTCAGGCCAGTGGCCATTGACGTGGCAGCCGGCGCCGCAGCGGCAAAGCGCCTAATATCGCCACGTCATGAAAGTGATCGACCTTCGCTGCCAGAGCGGCCATCGCTTCGAGGGATGGTTCGGGAGCGACGATGATTTCCTCGACCAGAACGGGCGCGGCTTGATCGAGTGTCCGCTGTGTGCCGACCGGGTGATCGTCCGCCTGCCCAGCGCCCCTCGGCTGAACCTGTCCGGTGCGCGAGAAGAGGCGCCCGCGCCGGCTCCCGCGCCCGATGTGCCGGCGACGCTGCAGGCGCGCTGGCTGGAGATGGTGCGCCACGTGGTCGCGAACACCGAGGACGTCGGCGAGCGTTTCGCCGACGAGGCGCGGCGCATCCACTACGGCGAGACGCCCGAGCGCGGCATCCGAGGCCAGGCCAGCGCCGATGAACGCGAGGCGTTGCGCGAAGAGGGCATCGAGGTTCATCCGCTGCCGTTTCCGGCTGCGTTCAAGGACAACCTGCAGTAGCGCGCGCCGTCTGCGTTGACGGGCCCTACAGCACGCGTCCCGGGTTCAGCGTGCCTCTTGGGTCGAGTGCGTGCTTGATCGCGCGCATCAGTGCCAGCGCCGTCGCATCCTTGTAGCGGGGTAGTTCATCGCGCTTGAGCGCGCCGATGCCGTGCTCGGCCGAGATTGAGCCGGCGTGCGCGGCCACTGCGTCGTAGACGATCCGGTTGACGTCGTGCTCGTGCGCCTGCAGGAACGCAGCCGCATCGAGGCCCTCGGGCGCCTGCACGTTGTAGTGCAGATTGCCGTCGCCGAGGTGTCCGAAGTTCACCAGCCGCATGCCCGGCACCGCGTGCGCCAGTGCCGCGCCCGTCGTGTCGCAGAACGCCGCGATGCGCGACACTGGCAGTGAAATGTCGTGCTTGATGTTCAGGCCTTCCTCGGCCTGGGCGAGCGGGATCGACTCCCGCAGGTGCCACATCGCCCGCGATTGCGCCAAGCTCTCGGCGATCGCTGCGTCATCGATCAGTCCCGTCTCGAGAGCGGTGCCGAGCAGGGTTTCGAGACGCGCGTGCGCGTGCGCCTGGCCATCGGTGTCGGCGAGTTCGAGCAGCACGGTCCATGGGCCTGGTGCGAGCGGCTGCCGCTGGTCGGGAAAGTGCCGCGCCACCAGCGCGAGCGAGAACGCGTTCATCGCCTCGAACCCGGTGAGCCCCGGTCCGAGCCGTTGCTGGGCCATGCCGAGCAGTCTCACACAGGCTTCGATCGTTGCGCAGCGCGCCATTGCGGTCATCGCCGCCGCGGGCTGCGGATGCAGGGCAAGCGTCGCCGCGGTCATCACGCCCAGCGTGCCCTCGCTGCCGATGAACAGGTCGCGCAGGTCGTAGCCGGTGTTGTCCTTGCGCAGGCCGGTCAGTCCCTGCCAGACCTCGCCAGCGGCTGTCACGACCTCGAGTCCGAGGCACAGGGCACGCGCGTTGCCGTAGCGCAGCACCTGCGTGCCGCCGGCATTGGTTGCCAGGTTGCCGCCGATCGTGCAGCTGCCCTCGGCCGCCAGCGACAGCGGGAACAGCAGGCCGGCGTCGGACGCGGCCTGCTGCACCGCCTGCAGCACGCAGCCCGCTTCGGCCGTCAGCGTGAGATTGGCGCGATCGATCTCCCGGATGCGGTTCAGGCGCGTGAGCGACAACAGCACCTGCGAACCACTCGCATCGGGCACGCCGCCGCCCACCAGCCCGGTGTTGCCGCCCTGCGGCACGATCGATGCACCGTGCGCGGCGCAGGCACGGACCACCGCGGCGACCTCCTGCGTCGATGCGGGACGCACGACCGCCAGCGCCTTGCCGCGCCAGCGCTGGCGCCAGTCGAGTTCCCAGGCCGTCAGATCGCCGCTGGTGAGCACGTGCGCCGTACCCACGGCGCCGCGCAGGACATCGATCAGCGCGGTGCTCGCCGTCATGCCGCGTTCTTGCGCAGCCGCCACCGGATGTGGGCCACGCAGGCCGTGAAGAGAAGCACGCCAAGGCCCGCCTGCAGCAGCGCAAGCGGGACCACGATGCCATGTTCGGTGAACGCGCGTACCGCCCCCTCGGCGACATAGGCCCAGACGAGCAAGGCAAGCCAGCGGTGCGTGATCATGCGGAACTTCAGCAGCCCCGTTGTCGCCAGCGCCAGCGGCAGCACCTTCAGCGCCCAGCTGCGGCCGCCGGTCGGCGCAAGCCAAAGCTCCCAGGCGAGGCCGAGCACCACCAGCGCGAGCAGGATCGACACGGCGACCGCGCGCACGCGCAGCAGGAAGGCATCGGGTGCCGTGGCGCTCGGGGATGTCATGTTTGGCATCATAGGGCGATGACCCGAACGAGCCTGCTTGCATCGGCGCTGGTTGCATGGCGCAACCGCGCAGCCGAGCTGGTCCAGACGCTGCAGCGCTGGCCCTGGCTCGACACCGCGCGCACGCTGCGCGAGCGCTTCCGCGATGACCATCTCGGCCTGACTGCGAGCAGCCTCACGTTCACGACGCTGATTGCGCTGGTGCCGCTGGTGACGGTGATGCTCGCGGTGTTCAGCGCCTTTCCGATGTTCGCGAGCTTTCAGTCCGCGCTCGAGCGGTACTTCCTGCAGTCGCTCGTGCCTGATGGCATCGCCAAGCCGGTGCTCGGGGCGCTGACACAGTTCGCCACCAAGGCGGCTCGCATGGGGTCGCTGGGACTGGCAGTGCTCCTGGCGACCGCGCTGGCGCTGATGCTCACGATCGACCGCTCGCTCAACGCGATCTGGCGCGTCAAGCGCCCGCGCCCGATCGCGCAGCGCGTGCTCGTGTACTGGGGCGGGCTGACGCTCGGGCCGCTGCTGCTGGGCGTGAGCCTGTCGCTGACGTCGTGGGTGCTGTCAGCAAGCAAGGGCCTCGTCGGTGAACTGACGGGTGGCGTGGGGCTATTGCTCAACATCGCCGAGTTCGTGCTGATGGCCGGCGGCATGGCCGCGATGTTCCATTACGTGCCGAACACGCATGTGCGCTGGCGCCACGCCATCTCGGGCGGCGTCTTCGTCGCCGCGGGGCTCGAGGTCGCCAAGCGCGGACTGGCGTGGTACGTCGGCGCGATGCCCACGTATTCGGCGGTCTACGGTGCGTTCGCGGCGGTGCCGATCTTCCTGCTGTGGATCTACGTCGGCTGGCTCATCGTGCTGTGGGGTGCGGTCATCGCGGCCTACGCGCCAAGCCTGTCGATGCGCATCACGCGGATGCCGACCCGGCCCGGGCAGGGATTCACGCTCGCTCTGGCCGTGCTCGGCGCGCTTGCTAGCGCCCGTGCCGGCCGCACCCGCGGGCTGCCGATGCACCAGCTGGCCGCCGAGATCGGCACCGACCCGCTGCAGGTCGAGCCCGTGGTCGACGCCCTCGTCGACATGGACTGGGTCGCTCGCTTGGACGAGGAGGGCGGCCAGCGCCTCGTGCTGCTCGCCGAGCCTGCCACCACGTCGGCTCGGCCGCTGATCGATGCGCTGCTGATCGAGGCGTCTCCGGCATCGCGTGCGTTCCGCGAGCGCGCCGGCCTGGAGCGCGTCGCGCTCGCCGATCTGCTGTAGCCGGCCGCGCACGGACCGCCACGCGCGGCGACAGGGCGTGCGGTGCATCAGGTCGGGTGCAGCACCACGAGGATCGCCAGGGCTTGGGTCTTCCCCGGGTTGTGGATGCGGTGCGCGACATCGACCGCGTAGCGCGCGGTTTCACCGTGGCGCACCCGCGCCACCTCGGGACCGGCGGCGACCTCCAGCGCACCCGCCAGCACGCTCAGGTGCTCGCGCGAGCCGGGCTCGTGCGGCTGCGAGGCCAACGTGCCGCCAGGCTGCACCGTGAGCGTGTACCACTCGAACTGCCCGGCCAGCTCGATCGGCCCCAGGATGCGCAGCTCGCACTTGCCGTCCGGGCTCGTCAGCGTCGGCGTCGCATGCGCCGCGATGGTGGCCAGCAGCGGCGCGGCCGGCCGGCCATCACCGAGCAGCTCGCCGACCGCGACGCCGAGCGCCGTGGCCAGCCGCCAGACCACCGCCACCGTCGGGTTGGCCTGGTTGCGCTCGATCTGCGACAGCATCGACTTGCTGACGCCCGCCTGGCGCGACAGTTCGTCCAGCGACAGGCCGCGCCGCTGGCGCAGGGCGGCGAGCGTTGCCCCGACCTTCGGGGGCTCTTGCGGGGCGGGGGGGGTGCGTGGCAAGATAGCGAACCTTTGTTCGATATATCGAACATCTTGCCGATCAGTGTACAAGCGGAACCTGCCATGAGCACTGCCTTTCTCGCCCACCTGCGTGCCGAACTCGACGGGCTCAGGGGTGCCGGCCTGTACAAGTCCGAGCGCGTGATCACCACGCCGCAGGGCGCGACGGTGAAGACCGCCGACGGGCGCGAGGTCATCAACCTGTGCGCCAACAACTACCTGGGCCTGTCGTCGCACCCGGCGGTCATCGAGGCTGCGCACGAGGCCCTGCGCACGCACGGCTACGGCATGAGCAGCGTGCGCTTCATCTGCGGCACGCAGGACCTGCACAAGGCGCTCGAGGCGCGCATTGCGCGCTTTGTCGGCTGCGAGGACGCGATCCTCTATGCCGCCGCATTCGACGCCAACGGCGGCCTGTTCGAGCCCCTGCTCGGCGAGCAGGACGCGGTGATCAGCGATGAGCTGAACCACGCCTCGATCATCGACGGGATCCGGCTGTGCAAGGCGCAGCGCTGGCGCTACCGGCACAACGACATGGCCGATCTCGAGCGCTGCCTGGCCGAGGCAAAGGCCCAGGGTGCTCGCTTCACGCTCGTCTTCACCGATGGCGTGTTTTCGATGGACGGCACGATCGCACAGCTCGACGCGATGCGTGCGTTGTGCGACCGTCATGGCGCGCTGCTCGGCATCGACGAGTGCCACGCCACCGGCTTCATGGGGGCCACAGGACGCGGCACGCACGAGCACCGCGGCGTGTTCGGCAAGATCGACATCATTACCGGCACCTTCGGCAAGGCGCTGGGCGGCGCATCGGGGGGCTTTACGGCCGCGCGCAGGGAAGTGGTCGAACTGCTGCGCCAGCGGTCGCGACCCTACCTGTTCTCCAACACGCTGATGCCCGCGATCGCCGGCGCGTCGATCGCCGTGCTCGATCTGCTCGAAGCCTCGACCGCGCTGCGCGACAAGCTGGCCGACAACACCGCGTACTTCCGCGGTGCCATCAGCCGGGCCGGATTCGACATCAAGCCCGGCGAGCACCCGATCGTGCCGATCATGGTCTACGACGCGTCAAAGGCGCAGCAGCTGGCTTCACGCCTGCTCGAACTGGGTGTCTATGTGGTCGGGTTCTTCTTCCCGGTGGTGCCCAAAGGCCAGGCGCGCATCCGGGTGCAGATGAGTGCGGTGCACGACCGGCGGCATCTCGAGCCGGCGGTGAAGGCGTTCGCGCAGGCGGGCAGGGAACTCGGGATCGCCAAGTGAGCCCGAACCTCCTCGGTGGCGGAGGCCGGTGATGGTGCCGAAGGTCCTGATCATCGGCGCCAACGGCCAGATCGGCACTGAGCTCGCGGTCGCTCTTGCCGAACGCCACGGCAGTGGCGCGGTCGTCACGAGCGACCTGGCGCCGCAGGGCAAGGTGGCGGGCCTCGCGCACGAGACGCTCGACTGCACCGACATCGGCGCGCTCACGTCGATCGTCGAGCGGCACGGTATCGGTCACGTCTACCACCTCGCAGCCGCACTGTCGGCGCGCGGTGAGAAGCACCCGATGTGGGCCTGGGACCTGAACATGAAGGGCCTGCTCAACGTGCTCGAGGTGGCGCGTTCGCACAAGCTCGAGCGCATCTTCTGGCCGAGTTCGATCGCGGCCTTCGGCCCCGGCACGCCGCAGGATCACACACCGCAGCAGACGGTGATGGATCCGAGCACGGTGTACGGGATCAGCAAACTCGCGGGCGAGGGCTGGTGCGCGTGGTACCACCGGCATCATGGTGTCGACGTGCGCAGCCTGCGCTACCCGGGCCTCATCAGTTGGAAGACGCCGCCCGGCGGCGGCACCACGGACTACGCGGTCGAGATCTTCCACGCCGCGCTCAAGGACGGCCGCTACACCTGCTTCCTGCAGGCCGACCAGTCGCTGCCGATGATGTACATGGACGATGCGATCCGTGCGACGCTGGAACTGATGGACGCGCCTGGTGAATGCGTGCGCGATCGGCACTCGTACAACCTCGCGGGCATCAGCTTCACGCCGCTGCAGATCGCCGCTGCGATCCGGCGCCACATCCCTGCCTTCGAGATGGACTGCGTGCCCGACTTTCGCCAGGCCATCGCCGCCAGCTGGCCGCGGTCGATCGACGACAGCGCGGCTCGGCGCGACTGGGGCTGGCAGCCGCGCTACGACCTCGATGCGATGGTGGGCGAGATGCTGGTCAATCTGCGTCGCACGCTCAGCGCTTGATCGTGGCCTTCAGTTCCCTGGCTGCCGCGCGCCGCGCGCGCGTCGCAGCCTGCGCGTACGCGGCCATTGCCTCGGCGCGCAGCGCCTTCGCTTTGGCCAGCGCGGCGCGGAAACGCTGTAGCGTGTAGGTGCGCTCGCTGCCGATGTAGACGCTGCGCACGCGTGGCTTGTCGTTGAATTGCGGCAGCAGCACGGACAGGGCGGCGGTGCGCGTGCCGCGGTCGGGCCGCACGCGCACGATCGGCCCCGAGATGCCCGCCGGCAGCCCCGAGGTCTTGTTCGAGCTGGGCGCGCGTTGCAGCACGACCGGCGCCGGGTGCGCCGCGATGCGCGCGAGCAGCTCCTTCGTCGCCTTCGCCAGCGCTGCCTCGGCACCACGGCCATCGCGCGTGTGGTCCGAGAACATCTTGGTGCCGTGGTAACGAACCTGCCAGCCATGCGTCGATGTCGAGTCGATGCGCTGGATGCACTGCGGCACGAGGAAGGTCTCGCCGTTGAAGATCATCACACGGCGAACGCGCAGCTTGCCTCCTGCGGGCAAGCCCTTCGGCGTGTCGGTGAGCAGGCTGCGGGTGAGGGCGGTGCGATGGGTGGGCATGGCGGCCATCGTAGCCAGAGTGCGCGCCGGCGCGCAATCGGTTCGATCATTGCGCAGCGGGCCGCAGCCACTTTTCCATCCGCACGCCGTCGAACCGTCCGCCGTACATCGCCGCAACGATGTGGCGTTCGTGGTACCCGTGTTCGCTATAGAAGCATCGTCCGGCCGCATTGTCGACGCGGGCTTCGAGGCCGATGCGTGCGATGCCCGCGGCGCGTGCGACGCCCTCGAGCCAGATCAGCAGCGCGCTGCCCACGCCGCAGCGGCGTCGTGACGGCCGCACCGCCAGCAACTGCAGATGGGCCGTCTCGCCGGCGTAGATCATGATGCCGAACGCAACGACCGCACCGAGCTCGCGCACCACTGCCACATTGGTTTCCGGGTGCTCGATCGCGCGCCTGACACGTGTCGGCGTCCAGCGCCAGGGCAAGCCGTGTTCGATCGCATCGCGCGAGAGGGCCGCGATCGCCGCGGCGTCGGCGCGCCTGGCCAGCTCGATGGAGATATCGGCAATCATTGATTGGATCGGGTGCGCGCCAGGCGTTACGTGCCCTCGGCTCGCTGCAACGTTGCGCTACCAGGCGAATGGCCCCCGCTGTGCGGAGCTGAACAGGGCATGGGCGCCCCCGGGCTCAGGCGCGCCGCTCGAACGCGAGCGTGGGCCCCAACCCGACGAGAACCGCACCGCTGGTGCGATACGCCCCTGCAAGCACGCTCGGGCGAGCTCGCAGCCAGTGCGCCAGCAGCCCGGCCCCCAGGCCCACCGGACCCTTCACGAGAATGGTCATGACCGCGAAGGCCCGCCCCAGCACGAACACCGACACCGTGGCGTGCGTCGCGCCAGGCAACACGAACTGAGGCAGGAAGGCGAGGTCGAAGACGGCGACCTTCGGACTGGTCCAGTTGGACATCGCCCCGTCGAAGAACAGTCGCCACAGCGCCACTGGCGCGCCGGCAGTGAAGGCCAGCGGACGTGATTTCGCGCGCAGCACTGCAATGCCCAGGTAGACGAGGTAACCAGCGCCGACGAGCTTGAGCACGAGGAAGTGCGCTTCCGAAGCGCGCGGCAGCGCCCAGCCCCACCGTGGCCAGCAGCGCATGACCCACCAGCCCGAAGCTGACGCCGGCCGCAGTCACCATGCCAGCCACCGAGCCCTGCACAATGGAGCGCGACGTCATCAGGACCATGTCCTGCCCGGGTGTCACGATGACGACCAGCGACACGATGGTGAAGAGCAGCCAGGCGGCATCGACCAGGTGTTTGCCCATCGTCGGCGCGGTTTGGACTGCAGGCACCAGGCTCTGCAAGCCGATTCGCTTTGGCGCGGCCCTGGCCTCGCCGCTGCCTGGGCTGTCACGCCGCGAGCAATTCGACCTCGAAAACGAGCGTGGCGTTCGGCGGAATCACGCCGCCGGCGCCGCGTGCGCCGTATCCCAGCGCCGGCGGAACCACGAGCACGCGGGTGCCGCCGACCCGCATGCCCAGCACGCCTTCGTCCCAGCCGGCGATCACCATGCCGCCATCGAGCGCGAACCGGAAGGGGTCCTGGCGGTCCCTGCTTGAGTCGAACTTGCGGCCGCGCGCGCCGGGCGCCGTCGGGTCGTGAAGCCAGCCGGTGTAGTGCACGCTGACCCGGGCGCCGCTCATGGCGGTGGCGCCACTGCCGACCGTCACGTCTTGGTACTGCAGGCCGCTGGCGGTGGTGGTCATCTCGGGCATCGGTCGATCTCCTTGGTCATGGGCAGGGATCGCCATCATGCGCGACACTTGCGGCCCGATGGCTGGCACCGATTCTGCACGCAACGACGCAGGCGGCGATTCCGGCGACCTGATCGTGCTTCGGCCCGAGGGCCTGTACTGCCCGGCGGGCGACTTCCACATCGACCCCTGGCGCCCGGTCGCGCGCGCTGTGCTGACGCACGCGCATGCCGATCATGCGCGCGGCGGGCATGGCGCGTATCTCGCCACCGCGGTCAGCGAGGGGGTGCTGCGAATCCGGCTCGGCGCAGGCATTGCGCTGCAAGGCCTGGCCTACGGTGAGCGGGTCGAGATGAACGGCGTGCGCGTGAGCCTGCACCCTGCGGGCCACGTGCTCGGCTCGGCACAAGTGCGCGTCGAACATCGCGGCCGCGTGTGGGTCGCTTCGGGCGACTACTTTGTCAGTGGCGTCGACGGCGATGCCAACCCAACTTGCACGCCGTTCGAGCCGGTGCCCTGCGACTGCTTCATCACCGAATCGACATTCGGTCTGCCGATCTACCGCTGGCGTGCCCATCGCGAGGTTCAGGACGAGATCAATGCATGGTGGCGGTCCAACGCCGGCGCCGGCCGCGCGAGCCTGCTGCTGTGCTACAGCTTCGGCAAGGCGCAGCGCCTTTTGGCGGGGCTCGATCCGTCGATCGGGCCGATCGCCGTGCACGGCGCGGTCGCACCGATCAACGAGGCCTACCGCGCTGCGGGCGTCGCGCTGCCAGCCACGCGGTGCATCGACGAGCTTTCGAAAGCTGAATTGGCGCGCGCGATCGCGATTGCGCCGCCGGCCGTGCAGCGCAGTGCGTGGGCACGGCGCCTGGGAGAGCACAGCGATGCCTTCGCCAGTGGCTGGATGCAGTTGCGCGGCGCGCGGCGCCGCCAGGGCGTGGACCGCGGCTTCGTACTCAGCGACCACGCCGACTGGCCCGGGCTGCGGCGCGCGATCCGCGCAACCGGCGCCGAGCACGTGATCGTCACCCACGGCTACGAGGCGGTGATGGTGCGCTGGCTCGTGGAGCAGGGCCTTCGCGCCGGCAGCTTCGTCACCGAGTACGGTGTCGAGGCCAGCGATGAGTCGGAGGCGGCCAACACGCCCCCATGAAGGCCTTCGCGGCGCTGTACGGCGAGCTCGATGCGAGCACCTCGACTGCGCGCAAGGTCGAGGCGATGCGGCGCTACTTTGAGCGGACCCCCGCGGCCGACGCTGCATGGGCGGCGTACTTCCTCGCCGGCGGCAAGCCGCGCCGGGTGGTGTCGACGATGGTGCTGCGCCGCACCGCGTGCGACTTAGCTGGCGTTGCGGATTGGCTGTTCGAGGCCTGCTACCAGGCGGTGGGTGACCTCGCCGAAACGATCGCGCATGTGCTGCCTGCGGGAAGCGGCAACGACGAGGCGGGCCTCGCCGAATGGGTGGAGCAGCGTGTGCTGCCGCTGCGCGGCGAGGCGCCCGAGAGGCAGGCCGAGGCGCTGCGTGCGATGTGGACGGTGCTCGACGGGCGAGGTCGGTTCCTCCTCGTCAAGCTGATCGGCGGCGGTTTTCGCGTCGGCGTCAGCAAGCTACTGGTGCAGCGCGCGCTGGCCGAGGTGGCGGGGCTCGATGCCCAGCGCGTTGCGCAGCGCATGATGGGCTACACCGATGCCCACGAGGCGCCGACGGCGGCGCGCTTTGCGGCCCTGATTGCGCCCGTCACGTGGCAGGCCGCGGCCGAGTGTGGCCAGCCGTATCCCTTCTTCCTCGCGCATGCAATCGACGCGCCGCTGGCGGACTTCGATGTGCGGCTGGGCCCTTGCAGCGACTGGCTCGTGGAGTGGAAGTACGACGGCATCCGCGCCCAGGCGGTCAAGCGCGCGGGCCGCGTGTGGCTCTGGTCGCGCGGCGAGGAACTGGTCAGCGAGGCGTTCCCGGATGCGATCGCGCCGCTGGCGGCTTTGCCCGACGGCACCGTGCTCGACGGCGAACTGCTGGTGTGGCACGAAGGCGCCACACAGCCGGCGCCATTCGCGCAATTGCAGAAGCGCCTGAACCGCAAGGTGCGTGGCACGAAGTTGCTGAGCGAAGCCCCGGTGTGCTTCGTCGCCTTCGATCTGCTGGAGGACGATGGCACCGATCTGCGCGCGTGGCCGCAGCACGAGCGCCGCGTGCGCCTGGAGATGAGGCTGCGGTGCACCACGGTGAGGCTGTCGTCGCGGGTCGAGGCAGCCGACTGGACGGCCTACGCCGCGTTGCACGAGCGCTCGCGGTCGCGCGGTGTGGAAGGCTTCATGCTCAAGCACCGCCTCTCGGCCTACGGCGCCGGACGCACCAAGGCCGAGGGCAGCTGGTGGAAGTGGAAGGTCGAGCCGATGAGCGCCGACGGAGTGCTCGTTTACGCGCAGGCCGGCCATGGACGCCGCGCGAGCGTCTACACCGACTACACGTTTGCGGTGTGGAACCGCGCGCCGGCCAGTGCCGAGGAGGCGCAAGCGGTCATTGAGGCCATTGCCCGCGGCGAGCCATCGAACGGGCTGGGCCTGCAGCTCGTGCCCTTTGCCAAGGCCTACTCGGGCCTCACCGACGACGAGTTCAAATGGGTGGACCGCGTGATCCGTGCCACCACGCTGGAGAAGTTCGGCCCGGTGCGCAGCGTCAAGCCGACGCTGGTGTTCGAACTGGGATTCGAGGGCATCGGCGCCAGCCCACGCCACAAGAGCGGCATCGCGGTGCGTTTCCCGCGCATGCGGCGCATTCGTGACGACAAGCCGCTGCACGAAGCCGACACGCTGGACGCGCTGCGCGCCCTGTTCGACAACGACCCACCATCGCCGCCAACTCAGAGATGACACCGGCGGGGCACGGAGGATGCCGGCCCACGACAGCGGTCTCGGGCGCATGCGGCGGCTTGGGGCCTTCGCAGCCGTTCAGGCCGCCGCTGCGTCGCCAGCGTTCGCGGCCTCGGCCATGTCGGCCACGACAACCCCGCCCTTGCCGGACTGTTTGGCCCGGTACATCAGGCCGTCGGCGGCGTGCAGCATCGCGCTGAAAGGTCGGTCCGGGCGCTCGAACCAGGCCACGCCCGCGCTCGCCGAAACGCCTTCGAATGGTGCCAGCGCCGCTCGCAGCGCGCCGGCCATCCGGTGGGCGGCCTCCACGGCCTCGCCGCGCTCGATCTGAGGCAGCACGACGACGAACTCGTCGCCGCCGATGCGCCCGACGACGTCGCTGGACCGGGCGGCAACGCGCAGCACCTGCGCCGTGACCTCCAGCGCGGCGTCGCCGGCACGATGGCCGTGGCGGTCATTGAATTGCTTGAAGTCGTCGAGGTCGATGAAGACGATCGCCAGTGAGTGCTTGTCGCGATTGGCTCGGACGACTTCGCTGTCGCCGCGCTCCAGGATCGTGCGGCGGTTGTGCAGCCGTGTCAGATCGTCCGACATCGCGCGCACCCGCTCGCGCTCGAAGCCTTCTGCGACCTTGACGGTCAATACGCACACGGCGGCGTACGTCAGCAGGCGCGTCACGCCGTTGGCCCAGGGAATCCATCCCGGGCCGCCGTCCGTCCCCGCCGTGATGTCACCGACGATCCAGACGGCGGCGGCGACGACGGCCACGAGCATGCCGGCCTTGCCGCCGGCGATCCAGGCGACCAGCATGACCGCGAGCACACCGAGCGAGGCGAATGCGAACTTGGCGTCCGTCATGACGTGGACACCGCCCAGCAGCAGCGTGAGGGCCAGCGCCGCCAGGCTGAGCGGCCAGGGTGAGGCCCGGTCTGTGGCGCGCCCACCCAGTCCCTTGCGCGACAGCGCATCCCAGGGCGGCAGGGAGTCCAACGTGTCGAGCCTCCTGCTGATGGGACGGGTCGTCGGTCGGCGGTCGCGGCCACGAACCCGGGATGGGCACGACCCTGAGGGTCTTGCCCGCGCAGCTTCATTTGGACCAATATGCGTCGTGGTGTCAAGCCACCAGTCGCGGGCATCCCTGCCCGCGGCGCCGCCGGTCAGCGCGGCGGCTTCTCGTCCTTGAGCTGCTCGAGCAGCAGCTTCATCGGGTCTTGCGCACTGTCGGACTGCCCGGTGGGCAACTGCTGCAGCATGCGGTTGACGGTCTGCGCGTCCATCTTGGCCGCGCCCGTTTTGTCATGCAGGAGGATCTGCGGATAGGCCAGCACGAGCGACATCACGATGACCTGAATCGCGATGAAAGGCATCACGCCCCAGTAGATGTCGCCCGTCTTGATCGCGCCGATCACGCGTCCGGTCACGCTGTCGGTGTATTCCTTCGCCGGTGCGACGCTGCGCAGGTAGAACAGCGCGAATCCGAACGGCGGCGTCAGGAACGAGGTCTGCAGGTTGATGCCGATCAGCACGCCGAACCAGATCAGGTCGATGCCCAGCTTCTCGGCGACCGGCGCCAGCAATGGCAGCAGGATGAACGCGATCTCGAAGAAGTCGAGGAAGAATCCGAGCAGGAACACGCCTACCGTGACGAAGACGAGAAAGCCGGTGGGGCCACCGGGCAGGTGATTGAACAGGTGCTCGACCCAGACCTGCCCGCCGATGCCCTGGAAGGTCAGGCTGAACACCGTCGATCCGATCAGGATGAACATCACGAAGGTGCTGAGCTTGACGGTGGCCAGCAGCGTGTGCGCGATCTGGCGATGGTCGATGCGTCGTCGCGACAGGGCCAGCACCAGCGCGCCGACGGCCCCCATCGCGCCACCTTCGGTTGGCGTGGCCACACCCAGGAAGATCGTGCCCAGCACGAGGAATATCAGGATCAGCGGGGGAATCAGCACGAAGGCGACCCGTCGCGCGAGGTTCGACAGCAGGTTCAACCGCAGGAGCCGATCAACCACCGACAGCAGGAACGCAGCGCCGACGGCCGCGCCCAGGGCGACCATCGCCATTTCGTCTGGTGGAGGGGCCGACGAGCGCCCGATGCGCTGCAGCCACGACGGGTAGTAGCTGACGAAGCTCCACGATGCCAGCGCGCTGACCAGCGCCAGCAGCGCCAGCGAACGCAGCCCGCTCGCGCCACTGGCCTCGCGTTCGGCGCGGGCTTCGGGTGGCAGCGCCGGCAGCCAGCGCGGCGCCAGCACGGCGAGCACGACGACCAGCAGGACCTGCAGCCCGATCAGCATGCCGGCCGGAACCAGCGCTGCGGTGTACATGTCACCGACGCTGCGGCCGAGCTGATCGGCCATCACGATCAGCACGAGCGAGGGCGGCACGACCTGGGCGAGGCTTCCGGCAGCCGCGATCACGCCGGCGGCCAGGCGCTTGTGGTAGCCGTAGCGCAACATCACCGGCAGCGAAATCAGTCCCATCGAGATGACGGAAGCTGCGACCACCCCTGTCGTCGCAGCCAGCAGTGCACCGACTAGGACGACGGCCAGAGCGAGGCCGCCGCGCAGAGGGCCGAACACCTGACCCACGGTCTCGAGCAGGTCCTCGGCCAGGCCGGACTTTTCGAGCAGGAGCCCCATGAACGTGAAGAACGGGATCGCAAGCAAGGTCTCGTTGCCCATGATCCCGAAGAGCCGCAACGGCAGGGCCTGGAGCAGCGCCGGCGAGAGCAGCCCGAGTTCGATGCCGATGAATGCGAACGTCAGTCCGCAGGCCGCCAGGCCGAACGCCACCGGTACGCCGCTCAAGAGGAAGAGCGTCAAGGCCGCAAACATCAGCGGCGGCAGGTTGGCTGAGACCCACGCTGTCATCGTGGTGGTCGCGATGGACCGGGCATGAACGGCGGCAGGGCGGATTCGGCCAGTGTCGGGTGTGGCGCCCGCCCGGCCAACCAAGCGAGCCGGCGGATCGTTTCGCTCAGCGCCTGCAGCCCGAGGCATGCCATGCCGAACGGCACACAGGCATACACGGGCCAGCGCAGGAGCCCCCCGGCGTTGGAAGAGCCCTCGCCGCTGGTCCACGCCTGCTCGAAGAGATGAAAGCCCAGGGCGCCGATGACGCCGGTCAGCGGAAGCACGAAGATGGCCAGCACCACGACGTCGAGCCATGCCCGCACGCGGGGCTTGAAGCGCTGCGACACGGCATCGATGCGGACATGCTCATTGACCAGCAAGACGTATCCGGCGGCACTGAGGAACGCCGCGCTGAACAGGTACCACTGCAACTCGAGGAACGCGTTCGAGCTGAGGTCGAACAGCTTGCGCGACAGCGCATTGCCGGCGCTCACCAGGACCGCGGCAAGGATCGGCCAAACCATCAGTCGCCCGAGTCGGCGGTTGAAAGCGTCGATTCCGCGAGACAGGCGAAGCGGCACGGACCAGGCGTCGATAGTGACTCCTTCGTCGATTCATCCAGCCCCGGCGCGGTGCCCGCCGGGGTCCCGGACGGGGAGTATACGCTAATACATTGAGACAAATATACAAATACAAGGCGCCGGCTCGTCGGCGAACGAGCCTGTGCGTCGCGCGCTCCGATGGTGAGTCGTATTCGATGCGTTCGAGACGCGCGCGGCGGCTTGCAGGCGCCGCCGATGCGCGGGCGCGTTCGTGCCGCCCGTGGCCGCGCCGCGCGGCGGCCGCTACATCGCCCTGGGACTCGAGCGCTGCAGCAGACCGAACGACGTCGAAGGGGCGAATTGCATCGACGGCAAAGTGTCCGCGAACCCGTTGGGGGGTAGCGCGTCCTGGGCTTCCGGTGCCTCGTCGAGCAGCTTATTCAGGCGCTCGCGGGCCATGGCGCTCGCGGTCGCTCGTGCCGGGGCGGCATTCGCCCGCCGCTTGATGGCTTCGCGCGCTGCAGCGAGCTCCAGCTGGACCTGGGCCGTCTGTTGCCGCGCTTGTTGCAGCAACGTGGCCGCCGCCTGCTGTGCATTCTGGTGGCGCGCTCGCACCTCCGCCAGGCGCCTTCGGTGGATCGAGCGCATGACCCACCACTGGAGCACGGCGACGAGCACCATGAGCGCCGCGACAACGAACCAGGGGTTGAAGAGTTGCACCACGATGTCCTCCTTCGAAACGCGCGCCGCGGCATTCGTCGGAGCGCTTCCGTAAACAAATGTATCGACGGTGTGCCGCTTTCGCGAAGTACCTAGTTCACGACTTGCCCGCCTTCGACACGGCGATGCGGTGATCCGCGGCGCCGACCTTCCGCCGGTGGTCGAAAAGCGGCAAGAAGTCGTGGTGGGGGTCGCGCATCGCGCCCGGGTGCAACACGCACGGCCACATGCGATCGAGAATCGCTGCGATGAACGTGTCCGTCGCGCGCAAGAGGGCTTGGCGCTGACCGGACCACGGGCCGCCGAAATGCGGCACGTCGACAATGCAACCGCAAGGCAGGGAACTTCGCATGTCCACCAAAACACCAGGTCGCAAGGCGTCCCGCAGTGCCATCGCCAAGGACCGCCGCGCGCCTGCCGGCAAGAAGGATGCGCTGCGGCTGCTGAAGGGTGCGCTGGGTCGCCCGATCGGGCTGGAGCGGCGCGACGGTTCGCTGCGAGTGGTGCTCGTCGAGCGCCGGCGTGCGGCATCGGTGGGTGACGTGCCGTCGGTGGCTCAGCTGTGTGAAGAGTTGAGTGCGCGCCTGCTCGCCCATGGGCCTGACTATGCGGCACAGTCCATGCGCGACCTGGTCCGCGTGCACGATGTGCTGGATCGCCGGGGCTGGGCAGGCGTCGCCGCGCTCCCAGGCCAGGTGCTGGTCGACGCCCTGGCCCAGGCTGAGATGCTGGCCAGCGACGAGCCATCGGCGTCGCTGGCGATGATCATCGAAGGTCTGCGCCCACTGCAAAGTGCCGCGGAGTTGCGCGACGAGCGCGACTCGCGACTGCAGGATCTCAGGGTTGGCGAGAACCTCGAGGTTTCCGAATCGTCCCACGCGGAATTCGATGACTTCCAGCGCAGCTGGGTGGGCACGGTGCCCACCAAGTGACGCGGCCCGCCGTCGGTCGGTGACAGGCAGGCAGCGACAGTCGGTCGCGCCGATACTCGGCACCTGCCGATTCCCCTCCGGTCAACCGACGTCGTCGCATGCTGCCCAATCTGAGATCGATCGTGCTTCATCGTCTGGCGATGGCATGCCTGGCCACCGTCATGCTGGCCTGCACGTCACCGACGCCGCTGCAACCCTGGGAATCGCGCCTTGCCGGCGATGCCATCGTCCTGCTCGGCGAGGTGCACGACAACGCCGCGCAGCATCGGCTGCGGCTGGATCTGCTGCGGCGCGCCTTCGCCGCTGGCTGGAGACCGGCGATCGCGATGGAGCAGTTCGACATCGAGCGCCAGGCCGACATCGACCGCGCGCGCCGTGAGCGCCCTCGAGACGCCCAATATGTGATCGAGCAGGCCACGGCGTATGGTGCTCGACCCGGCGACAGCTGGAACTGGGCGTTCTATCGGCCTTACGTGGCCCTGGCGCTTGCGTACGACGTGCCGCTGCTGGCCGCCAACCTTTCCAACGCCGACACGCGGCGCATCGTGCGTGGCGGGCTCGCCGCGGGGTTCGATGCCGAACGCCTGGCGGCGCTCGGGCTCGACCGTGCGATCGCGAGCGACTGGCTGCAGGCCCAGGAGCGCGAGATCGATCGTGGCCACTGCGGTGCGCTGCCGGCCACGCTGTGGCCGCGAATGGCGCAGGCCCAGTTTGCACGCGACGCCGTGATGGCCGACCTGCTGCGGCGACACGCGCAGCGCGGCATCGTGCTGCTGGCGGGCAACGGCCATGTGCGGCGCGATCTGGGCGTGCCGCGCTGGATCGATGGACAGCAGGCGTCGCGGCTGTTCGTGGTCGGGCTGCTGGAAAGTGCCGACACGGACACGCCGGTCGGCGCGTTCGACATCGCGCTGCGCACCGAGGTGGCCGAGCGTCCCGACCCGTGCGCGGGATTCAAGTCGCGCGATCCTGCGCGCGAGGTCCGCCCCGCGGCGTGAAGATGCCTACACGGGCCAGCGCTCGCGCCAGGCCGTGACCGCATGCCGCAGCCAGCGCTCCCGGTTGCTGCTGTCGGCCACGCGCAGGCCGAGCACGAGTGCGGCATCGCGGAGCACGGCGAGCGGGTCACTGACGTCAAGCGAGGGCGCGCCGTTGCTCTTCGACAGTTTTTCGCCGCGCGCGTCGCGCACCAGCGGCGTGTGCAGGTAGCGCGGCGTGGCCACGCCGAGCGCTCGTTGCAGGTGGATCTGGCGCGCGGTGTTGTCGGCGAGGTCTTCGCCGCGCACCACGTCCGTGACGCCCTGATCGGCATCGTCCACCACCACCGCGAGCTGGTAGGCCCAGGGGCCGTCGGCGCGCTTCAGCACGAAGTCGCCCACACCGTGGGTCACGTCCTGGGATTGCAGACCCAGGCGGCGGTCGTGCCATTCGATGTCCACCGGATGGCGGTCAGCACCGCAGCGCAGGCGCCACGCGCGTTCGACCTTGCCCTGCAGCCCGTGTCGGCAGGTGCCCGGGTAGATGCGCTCCGCGCCGCGCTGCGCCGGCAGCCCCATGGCGTCGAGCTCGGCCTCGATCTCGCGCCGCGTGCAGCCGCAGGGGTAGGCGAGGTCGGCCGCACGAAGCCGCGCCAGCGCGGCTTCGTACAACGCGTGGCGTTCCGACTGGCGCACCGGCGATCCATCCGGTTCGAGGCCCAGCGCCTGCAGCTGCGAGACGATCGTCTGCTCGGCGCCCGCGTCGGTCCGCGGGCCATCGACATCTTCGATGCGCACCAGCCAGCGGCCCCCGCGCGCGCGCGCGTCGAGCCAGCTCGCCAGCGCGGCGACCACCGAGCCGGCGTGCAGTGGGCCGCTGGGCGTCGGGGCGAAGCGGCCCACGTATGCGGTGGCCATCTCAATGGCACCCGGCTGCCCGAAGCTGCCGGGCGCCCCCCCGGAGGGTCGCGAACACGGTGAGCTTGGGGATCGACATCAATCCACCGCGGTGGGCAGGCCGGTGTGCCGCTCGAGCAGCGCACGGCGCGTCGCCTTGCTCGCCAGCTGCTGCAACCACCAGCCCAGCGCCAGGCCCTGTGGAGGCTTCTTCGGGTCGGGTGCCGCGGCGGTGCGCCAGGCGTAGTGGAGCTTGGCGCGCGGCTGGCTGCGATGCAACGCCTTGACCACCAGATGCCCGGCACGGATGTGCTCGCGTGCGATCGGCTCGGCCAGGTAGCCGCAACCCAGGCATCGCAGCTGCGCTTCGAGCTTGGCCTGGACTGACGCCACCGTGAACACGTCCTGTCCGGGCAGCAGGTTGAACGACATCGGCTCGCGCCGGCGTGCCGAGTCGGCGACCGCCACCGCACGGTGGCGCAGGATCACGTCGTCGGACAGTGGCTCCGGCAGTGCGGCCAGCGGATGGTGCGGCGCCACCGCGAAGACGAAGTCGATCGTGCCGAGAGGTTCGAGCTCGATGCCCGGCGGCGGGGTTCCGGCGGAGCTGCCCACGCCGATCGCGAGGTCGGCCTCGCCCGCCAGCAGTGCCTCCCAGGTGCCGGCCAGCACCTCGGTGCGCAACCGCAGCCGCGTTCCGGGGCCGGCGTCACCCTCCTTGCCTTCGTTGGGGCGCAGCGCGAAGAAAGCCTCGCACAACTCGAACATGGTGATGCGCGAGATCACGCCGTCGACCGCGATCGTGAGCTGCGTTTCCCAGCCGCATGACACCCGACGCACGCGGTTGGCCACCGCGTCCATCTCGGCGAGCAGGCGACGGCCCTCGCGCAGCAGCTCCTCGCCGGCGGCGGTGAGCACGGCCTGGCCCGAGCGGCGGTCGAACAGCAGCACGTCGAGTGCGTCCTCGAGCTGTCGCACGCTGTAGGTCAGCGCCGAGGGCACCTTGCCGAGTTCACGCGCGGCGGCGGCAAAGCTGCCGGCCTTGGCGATGGCGTCCATCATGGCCAGGGCATCCGGGGTCAGGGCGCTGCGACGGTCGGTCGGTCGGTCGGGCATGGATTCATCTTATTTGAACGGCTCCTTCAGCGGCGCTCGGCCCGATTTCGCACTGCGCTGCCTACAGTGAAGGCATCGAAAGGACGCATTCATGCTGACGCTTCGCAAATCCCAGGACCGTGGTTACGTCGACCACGGCTGGCTCAAGAGCTTCCACAGCTTCTCGTTTGCCGACTACTACGACGCGGCCCACATGGGCTTCGGGAATCTGCGCGTCATCAACGAGGATCGCATCGCGCCGGGCACGGGCTTCGGCACGCACGGCCACCGCGACATGGAGATCGTCAGCTACGTGCTCGATGGCGCACTCGGCCACAAGGACAGCATCGGCAACGGCGCGACCATCGTGCCCGGCGAGGTGCAGCGCATGACGGCCGGCCGCGGCATTGCGCACAGCGAGTACAACCACGCCGCCGACAAGGCGACGCATTTCCTTCAGATCTGGATCCTGCCCGGGCGCCAGGGGCTGGCGCCGGGCTACGAGCAGAAAGCGTTTTCATCGGCCGAGAAACGCGGCCGACTGCGCCTGGTCGCTTCGCCCGACGGGAGCGACGGCTCGGTCCGGCTCAATGCCGACGCGTCGCTGCGAGCCGGATTGTTCGACGGCGACGAGCACGCTGAACTCTCGCTCGACGCGGGTCGGCTCGCCTACGTGCATGTCGCGCGAGGCCGCATTCGCGTGAATGGCCAGTCTCTGGAGGCAGGCGACGCGGCCAAGCTCGACGGCGAGAGCCGTCTCGTTATCGACCAAGGCCACCAGGCCGAGGTCCTCGTGTTCGATCTTGCGCGCTGAAGCCGCGCGTCCCACCCCCACCACTGCTTTCAAGGAGTCTGTCGATGAATGCCCAAGGATTCCCCCTGTTGATCGCCCGCATCCTGCTGGCGTTGATGTTCGTGCTGTCCGGCGTCTCCAAGCTGACGGGCCTCGAAGGCACGGCCGGCTACATCGCCAGCGTCGGGCTGCCTGCGGCGCAGGTGCTGGCGGCGGGTGCCGGCGTGCTCGAGGTGGTGGCCGGCGTGCTGTTGATCGTCGGCTGGCAGGCGCGCTGGGCCGCGCTGGCACTGGCGATCTTCACCGTGGTGGCAACCGTGCTGTTCCACAACTTCTGGGCCATGCCCAAGGAACAGCAGTTCATGCAGCAGCTGATGTTCATGAAGAACCTGGCGGTCACCGGGGGTCTGCTGTTCGTCTTCGCCTTCGGCGCGGGCACGCTCAGCCTGGATACGCGCCGCGGCGCGGCGGCCTGAGGGTTTGCGATGAGCAGCGCGCCGCTCAAGCTACTGCTGATCGCCGGCAGCGCACGCCATGGCGCGCTCAGTGTCAGGCTGCGTGATGCCGCAAGGCGCGTCGCCGATGGCGCCGGTGCAGCGACCGAGGTGCTCGACCTGCGCGCGCTCGGCCTGCCGCTGTACGACGGCGACCTCGAGGTCGCGCAAGGCGTGCCAGCGGGGGCGACGGCGCTGCGCGACGCGATCGCCGCGCACGATGCGCTGTTCATCGTGACGCCCGAGTACAACGGTTTCCCGACGCCGCTGGTAATCAACGCGTTCGACTGGCTGTCGCGACTGAAGGACGGCACCGCGGTCAGCGCCGGCAAGCCGGTGGCGCTGCTGTCGAGTTCCCCCGGCATGCTCGGCGGCCTGCGGGCAATGAACTTCCTGCGCCAGTACCTGCAGATGGCCTTCCAGATGCTGGTGCTGCCGCCGCAACAGGCGGTGGGGCGCGCGAACGAGGCGTTCGCCGCCGACGGGGCGCTCGCCGACCCGAAAGCTGCCGCCACGCTCGACGGGGTGGTGCATGCGGTGCTGAAGGAAGCAGCGCTGAGGCGCTGACCTTCGGCCGAGGCGGGCCGAGCCGGCTACAGTCAGGCGTGGACGCCGCACGCCAGATGCTCAATGTGCTGTCGCCTTGGGACTGGGGCGGGCTGCTCGCGTACGTTGTGGCCTGGGTCGGCTATGCCCAGTTCGCACGTCGCCGCGCCAAGGTGCAGCCGTCGCTGCTTGCAGCGAGCAACCGCGTGCGCCGGCAGTGGATGCTGCAGGCGACATTCCGCGAGGTGCGTGTGGTCGATGGTGTGGTCGTGCAGAGCCTGTCCGCGAGCCCGAGCTTCTTCGCATCGACCTCGCTGCTGATCATCGGCGGCTTGCTGGCCGCGCTCGGCGCGAGCGAACAGGCCGGCGCGCTGTTCAAGGAGTTGCCATTCGCGGCGCGCACGACGACATTGCTGCTCGACATCAAGCTCGTGCTGCTGGCGAGCGTGTTTGTCTACGCCTTCTTCCGCTTCACGTGGAGTCTGCGCCTTTACAGCATGGGTGCGCTGCTCGTGGCAGCGGCACCGGACTTCCGCGTGTTCGAGCAGTCGCCAGCCGGCGAGCGCGAACACTTTGCCGATCGCGCCGGTGCCGTCGTGGGCCTGGCCGCGGAGGCCTTCAACGATGGCCTGCGCGCCTATTACTTCGCCTTCGCCGCGGCGGCGTGGCTGTTCTCGCCGCTGGCGTTCGCGCTCGCCAGCGCGGGCGTGGTGTGGGTGCTGTACCGGCGCGAGTTCCATTCCGAGGCGGTGACGCTGATGCGTAGCTGAGCACTCGGGCATGCGCTGTATCGCATGCCGGATATATGCGTCGCGGCATGCCGCGCCGTCCGCGATATGACAGCATCTGCCGCGCCGTCCGCCGCCTTGCGGCCGACCGTTGGGGGGCTCGGTCCCGGGGCTGATCGAGCGTCCATAATCCTGCCCCTCGGCACCGTTGTCCGTCTTCACCAGGAGAAACCATGTTCGACACCAAGAAGCGCCTGCTGGTCCGCCTGGCCGGTGCATCCGCGCTGGCCGCTTCGGCAGCGCTCGTGGGCTGCGGCAAGAAGGAAGAGGCGCCCAAGCCCGTGGCGGCAGCCCCGGCGGCGGCCTCGGCGCCGGCCAAGCCCGAACCGCTGAAGATCGCCTTTGCCTACGTCGGCCCGGTCGGCGACGCGGGCTGGACCTTCGCTCACGACCTGGGCCGCAAGGCGGTCGAGGCCGAGTTTGGCGACAAGGTCAAGACGAGTTACGTGGAGAACGTGCCCGAAGCGGCCGACGCCGAGCGCGTGATCCGCCAGATGGTCAGCGAGGGCAACAAGCTCATCTTCGGCACGACCTTCGGCTACATGGACCCGATGATGAAGGTCGCCACCGACGAGAAGGGTGTCAAGTTCGAGCATGCCACCGGCTTTAAGACGGCCGACAACCTGCGCACCTACGACAGCCGCACCTACGAGGGCGCTTACCTCGCGGGCATCGTCGCCGGCGCGGCCACCAAGACCAACACGCTGGGCGTGGTGGGCTCGATCCCGATACCCGAGGTGATCCGCAACATCAACAGCTTCACGCTCGGCGCGCAGAGCACCAACCCGAAGATCA
>Ga0224500_10000466_pt1 | contig 27668 bp, 14 predicted proteins | sample SF_Oct11_sed_USG_FD_168126 | JGI IMG/M metagenome (GOLD analysis project Ga0224500, IMG submission 168126) | Sediment microbial communities from San Francisco Bay, California, United States - SF_Oct11_sed_USGS_4_1 | ecosystem: Environmental > Aquatic > Marine > Sediment | place: USA: California... | reverse complement strand
GCATCAGCGCCTTCGGGAACAAAAGTATACACCCGGTCAGATTGACTCACGATGGTCTGATGAAATCGAAAAGGACTTTTCGGTATGGCTCAACGACCACATTGATGAGTTACCCGTGCCGAAAGAACAAATTAAAGAATACTTAAAGAACAGAACCTGGTAGAAATTTCAACCCCAAACCCTCATTAAGCTATGGCGAACTCCAATTCCAGACGGTCATTTTTGACTAAAAGCGCGATAACAGCTGCATTGGGCTTCACTTCCTTTTCGAATTTCGGAAAGGGATTGGAAGCTGCGGTAGAACGTACCCCTTTATCTTCGAGTCCTAGTGACTTAAAAATTACTGAAATAAAGTGCGGCTATATCCGCAATGGCCATAGCCTTTTTGTAAAAGTCCATACCAACCAGGGCATCTGGGGCTGCGGTGAAGGGGTGGATGCCACGCCCGGTACCTACCATCTTGTGAAAATGTTCGGTGAGCGCATTAAGGGCAAAAGCCCGCTGAATGTGCATCGCTTATGCGAAGATATTCGCAAATCCGGTTTTTTTGAGGGTGCCCAATCGGGTATGTTCGTAGCTGTTCTTACGGCCGTGGAAAGCGCGCTGTGGGATCTTACGGGGAAAGCCCTTGGATTGCCTGTTTATCAGCTACTGGGAGGAAAATTCAGGGATAAAATTCGTGTGTATTGCGACACTGCCCTTTACCGGGCAGACTCACCACCACCGGAAAAGTTCGCCGAGGCTGCGACCAATGCCGTGAAGATGGGATTCAACGCCATTAAGTTCGACGTTGATGAGGCAAAAGACCCGAACAAATATGATACGTACAACTGGACGGCTAGTCCCGCGGAACTTGACAGAATGTACAATCAGATTGCTGCTGTGCGGAAAGCAGTCGGGCCGAAAATCGATGTATGCGTCGATATGCATGGCAGGTATGATGCGGTCACAGGAATGCAGGTAGCTAAACGGTTTGAGCCGTTGAATCTCATGTGGCTCGAAGAACCTATCCCTGCAGAAAATGTTGAAGCTTATTTGAAAATCACAGAATCTACCAGTACACCTATTTGTGCGGGTGAAAATATCTATCTCGCTTACGGTTTCAGAAGATTGCTGGAAATTGGCGCCGTAGACATCATCATGCCCGATCTGCAAAAAGCGGGTGGCCTGGGAGAAGGCCAGCGAATAGCAAACCTTGCCAATTTATATTATGTTCCATTTGCACCGCACATGGTGGCGTCATATTTGGGTGCCATGTCTACATGCCATGTATGCGCATCTGTACCAAACTTCCTGATCATGGAATGGCAGATTTACTTTCATACGGATCCAATGTTCAAGGAAATAGTCACTTTCGATGGACCCATGGTGACGGATGGATTTATCAAATTGTCTGAAAAACCGGGAATAGGGGTTGAAATTAACGAAGAAGGCATGCGCAAGTATGCAACGCCAGGTGTTCCATTTTTTGTATGATAATATGATAACTACCACTTGTGGAATTGTGCCTGAAGTATTCCGAAATAGACCTTTGTTAACCTGCTTTTGTGGTTAAATTTAATCCAAACATCAAACCATAAATTATTATGATGAGATCGGCAAATAAGCTTTCAACAAGCCGAAGGGAAACCCTTAAGATGTTAGGGTTAGGTTCGGCATCGGGTATGCTCGGAATGTTTGGCACTAACCATGCGCATGCTGAAACCTATGAAAAGCCTTCCTATGCGAAAGGAATGCCTCCGCTTAAGATTACGAAAGTAAAGGCCATTTCAACGTGCCCAAATGGAATTGAGTTAATCGTCGTTAAAGTGGAGACCAGCGAACCTGGACTCTATGGATTGGGATGTGCAACATTCCGGCAACGGGCCCGTCCTGTGATTTCTGCGATAAACGATTATCTCAATGATTTTTGCATTGGCAAGGATGCTGATAATATTGAAGACATCTGGCAAACAGCATACGTGAGTTCCTACTGGCGCAATGGACCAGTGCTCAACAACGCGCTGAGCGGTCTTGATCAAGCGCTGTGGGATATCAAAGGCAAACGTGCCAATATGCCGGTCTATCAATTGCTGGGTGGAAAATGCCGTTTTGCCATTCCCTGTTACACCCACGCAAGTGGCGAGAGCATTGAAAAAGTAGCGGAAGACGCACAACGGAAAATGGAACAGGGTTTTAAGTATGTTCGGATACAACTTGGTGGATATGGGGCAACACAGGCATTAGGGGGTTATGGAGCAACAGGAATTACCAAGCCCGATTTTAAAGATTCCGGATTTGGAATGCCGAATGATAACTTCATGGACACTTTTCGTTACCTTAATGGAATACCAAAAATGTTTGAGGCGGTGAGGAAGGCTTGTGGCGAGGAGGTTGAACTTTTGCATGATGTACACGAACGCATTCAACCAATCGACGCTATTGCAATGATAAAGAAATTGGAGGAATTCAGACCCTTCTTTATTGAAGATCCATTTTCACCAGAGAACAATGGTTATTTTAAACTATTGCGACAACAAACCAGCGTGCCAATAGCCATGGGCGAACTTTTCAATAGTCCGCATGAATGGGTGGGTCCAATGTCGGAGCGTTTATTCGACTTTATCCGGATACACATTTCGCAAATCGGGGGAATAACGCCGGCAATGAAAGTTGCCCGCCTGGGGGAAGCTTTTAATATTCGTACGGCCTGGCATGGCCCGGGCGATGTCTCACCGGTAGGACACGCCGCAAATGCACACATCGATTTTGCCGTTTGGAATTTCGGAATTCAGGAAAGCGTATCTTTTTCTCCTGAGCTGCAGGAGATTTTTCCAGGAAGTCCAACCATGAAAAATGGATACATGTCTGTTAACGAGGCGCCTGGATTAGGCGTAGATGTTAACGAGAAATTGGCAGCGAAGTATCCTATTCCGGAAAAGCAATTAAATGAATGGACTCAGGTAAGAAAAAGTGATGGAACAACTGTCAGACCTTAAGCGCATAATATTTGTAATAGCATAATCAAACTTTAAACCTTTATACAATGATTAAGAAAGGAATATTGATCTCAGCGCTTTTGCTGGGTAGTATTATTTCAAACGGACAACGGGTTGGCTCATCGCCGGAATATATTAAGGCGCTAACTTCTGAGTGGAAAGGAGAACGTTTCCCGGATGGACGGCCAAAAGTATCGGATGCCATACTGGCCCGATTAAAAAATATATCCATCGAGGAAGCCTGGGGTGTACTGAGAAACAGAGGATACCATAATCAATTTGAAGGCGATTGGCAGGTTATCTGGCCGGATAGCGCAATGACCGGGCGGGTCGTAACGGCACAGTACATGCCACTCAGGCCGGACCTTCAGAATCAGGTGAAGGAGCAGGGAAAGGTCGAGAATCGGGCACAAAAAGGCGGTACCAATTCATGGCCGATAGACGTATTGATCCCTGGAGATGTATATGTAGCAGATGGCTACGGTAAAATAGCCGATGGTACGCTGATCGGCGATAACTTAGGCAACTCGATATACGCTAAATCTCAACGCGGTGTGATATTCTACGGTTCAGTAAGAGACCAGGAGGGACTTGAGGAAATCAACGGCTTCAACGCATGGATAAAAGGCCAGGATCCTTCCTTTATCTTTCAGATGATGCTTACCTCGATTAATGCGCCTATTCGTATCGGAAGGGCTACTGTATTGCCGGGCGATGTTGTATTGGCGAAGAAATATGGAACCATTTTTATCCCGGCCCATCTGGTGGAAAATTTGGTACTCACCTCAGAGGTAACAGCATTGCGTGACGAGTTTGGGCACCAGCGCCTCCGTGAAAAAAAGTATCTCGCCGGAGAGATTGACAGCGAGTGGAGCGAAGCCATTAAAAAGGATTTTCTGAATTGGTTAAATAATTACCCCGGTAAATTACCAATGACCAAGAAAGAACTTGACGATTATTTGAAGGAACGTAATTATTAGGCCAATTGGGTACAGAGAAATATTCAACCATTTAACATTTTGATACTATGAAAACTATTTTGCAGGAAATTATCAGTAAGAATAAGGAGCGGGAGCGGATCGCTACGGCAGCCCGTCAGGCGGAAATTGACAGCCCCTCAACAAAGGACAATCGGCGTGATTTTCTTAAGAAGACGGCACTGGGCGGTATTACGCTAACAGGACTAATGGGCATGACCTTTGAAGATACAGTCGCGCAAACAACTTCAAAAGTTCAAAAGGCTTCGAGTCCTTCGGAATTGAAGATTACTGATTTGCGATATGCTGTTACTGCCGTTATGGGTCGTACTGCCATTATTCGCATTGACACCAATCAGGGTGTATATGGTTTGGGTGAAGTTCGTGATGGCGCCGATGTGCGTTACGCCTTGATGTTGAAGAGCCGTATTCTGGGTGAGAATCCTTGCAACGTAGAGAAGATTTTTAAGATCATTAAACAATTTGGCGGACCGGCACGGCAAGCTGGTGGGGTTTGCGCCGTAGAAATGGCATTGTGGGATCTTTGCGGCAAGGCGTACAATGTACCCGCGTGGCAGTTGTTGGGCGGTCGTTACCGCGACGATATCAGAATATATGCAGATACGCCTGAGTCTAGCAGTCCCGAAGAGCAAATGAAGCTTATTAAGTATCGTACGGAGACGCAGGGATACTCCTGGTTAAAGATGGATGTTTCCATTAATGAACTAAAAAATATTCCTGGAGCACTGGTTAACCCTAATATTTTTAAGGAAGGTACAAGCCAATGGCAAGGTGGCTACATGTCGTACGCTAACACCCGACATCCATTTACGGGAATTCAAATCACCGAAAAGGGATTAGAGGAACTGGCAAGAATTGTTGAGAATGTCAGGAACATGGTCGGGTATGAAATTCCGATGTCAACAGATCACTATGGACATATGGATGTGAACAACTGTATCCGGTTAGGTAAGGCGCTAGACAAATACAGATTGGCGTGGTTGGAGGATATGGTGCCATGGCAATATACAGAACAGCACAAGACGATTACAGAGGCACTGGAAACACCAACAACTACCGGGGAAGACGTATTCTTACTCGATAGCTGTCGGGATTTGATTGACCAGCATGCAATTGACATCATCCACCCTGACCTGGTTTCATCCGGTGGCCTTTTGGAGACGAAACGAATAGGGGACTATGCAGAAGAAAAGGGCATTGCCATGGCGATGCACCAGGCCGGAACACCCGTTTCATTCATGGCCAATGTCCATTGTGCTGCTGCGACACAAAACTTCCTGGCACTCGAGCACCATTCAGTGGATGTAACGTGGTGGGAAGGATTGGTGAAGACCACAGACGGAAGGAATTTGATTGACAAAGGTTATGCTAAAGTTCCGCTCACCGCACCCGGGCTAGGAATTGAACTGGTTGACGAGGAAGTGAAAAAGCATCTGCACGCCAGCGATAAGACGTACTTCGCCCCGACAAAAGAGTGGGATGAAAAACGTTCACACGACAGAACTTACAGCTAAGAATTCCAGCATCTCCCCCTATTGCGGAATCAAACTTGATTTCGGGGGGAGATGTTGTTTTATTTGCGCATCGTTATTCCCTGCTGAATAGCGACAAAGTAGTAGTTGAATTGTAACCTGTTCTGAATCATAATCCCGAAGAAGTTTGAAAACTGTCTATTATAGAATATCACTTGGCATCGCGCTTATTTGTTTGGCCACCGCTGTAGGCATAACGCTGGGTTCGACCCTGGCCGATGCAGGTCCTTATATGATCGCATTTTTTACTTTCCTTGGCATTGGGTTCCTCGGGTATCCTAAGCTCAAAGGGTTTGCTTATTCTGTGATGATATTCGCCGCCGTTACTACGGCCTTGTACTATCCAGGTTATCTGGTGGAACTCAATGGATTCAAGCTGGCATCGTTAATTATTCCACTGATCCAGCTGATCATGTTTGGTATGGGCACTGCCATGAGCGTAGGTGATTTTGTTGCCGTGGCGAAAACTCCCAAAGCCGTCGTGATCGGCGTATTGGCGCAGTTTCTGATTATGCCTGTAATCGGCTTTACACTGGCTAACATCAGCGGATTTGCCCCGGAGATCGCTGCCGGAATTATTCTTATCGGCTGCTCGCCAAGTGGTTTGGCATCCAATGTCATGAACTACCTGGCCAAAGCCAATCTTGCACTGTCCATTACAATTACCTCTGTTACTACATTGCTGGCACCATTTGTCACACCCTTGCTCATGAAACTGCTGGCAGGAGCATTTATTGAAATAGATATTATCAAGATGATGTGGGATATTATGAAAATGGTGATTCTGCCGATCGGCGCCGGACTTCTTTTTAATAAATTATTGCGCGGAAAATCACAATGGCTGGATGCAGCCATGCCCTATGTTTCTATGTTCGGCATAGGCTTAATCATCGCGATTATTACGGCGGCTGGCAGAGAAAGTCTTTTGGATATTGGCATACTGCTGTTGGCATTGGTAACAATTCATAATATGGCAGGATATGCCATCGGCTATTGGTTTGCAAGATTGTTCAAAATGAATGAACGCGATTGCCGAACGATTGCTATTGAAGTAGGTATGCAAAATGGAGGTCTTGCCTCCGGGATTGCCAAAGAGATGGGAAAAATTGGAACCGTGGGTCTGGCCCCCGCTGTATTTGGACCTTTAATGAACATCACAGGGTCCATTCTTGCCTCATATTGGCACCGTAGGCCACCGGCAGAATGATTTCTTGAGCGTGTGCGGCGAGTTATTGCCACCCCAATACTTACTGTCAATTCCTATGGATTGTAACCCTCCGCTCTCGTTCAGGTTACATCAGCCGAAGGCATTGTTATCAAATCCAGGTACTTAACATTTGCTCCTTTATGTGAGATTTCGATCTCATAATAGATTTCAGTATGTAATAAAGTAGCTCCTTTTGAAAATCGTGAATGTTGGAAATAGACAGCATAGTCAAAAGGAAATAAAAAAATCCACCACGAAAATAAAGCCCTTATTTACAAAGTTCCTTTCGGCATTATTACACTTTTTGTGAACTATATTTTTGATTGAAATTCACGCTTGATGCCCAGAAAGATTGGGCGATTTAGTTGCGCTTCCGATAGTTGCCGCAAGGGCAACTTTTGATGGATTTTCTATCTGTGGTAATTCCAGTTCAACCGCTATTTATCCCTATTCGACGATGTAAGAGTCCAACGCCCTGCCTAATTCGCTAAAGTATCAATTGCGTTGTATCAATGGCAAAAACTAGCGGAATATGAAACAATATTTTACTATTTTGATTGGAATGCTGTTTGCTGTTCAAGTGGCGGCACAAAAACCCTCGTGTGATAGCGATAGCTATTCCTCTGAGGTTTTGAAGGAAGAACAAATTTCAGAAACCTGCATTAGGTATGAAATTAAAGTTTCGTACGATGGCACGCGGAGCTTCGGACTTTCCCACTATTCGATTGGAATTCCTTGCGGTGAGGTAAAAGATTTCAGCAATTCAGAGAACTGGAAGATGGTGTTTGGTAAAGACCGAACAACAGGAGTTTATGGATTGAAAGTCGATGATATCAGTGGATTCGGTGAAGGTGGAGCAGACAGCTTCACGGTAGAATTCACCTGGTGCTCCAGCAATTCCTGTACAAAGGAACTGGGTGTTGTTGCGTACAAAGCCGGATTGTGTGTCGATTACGATACGTTGTCACACCCCGATGATCCTGATCCAAACCAAACCTGTTCAACCTTATTGGCTTCTTTGCAGAAGAAAAATATAACCTGCTCCGCAAGTAATGACGGTGAAATGCAAGTCATCATTCAGGATGGGCAGGAACCCTTTGTTTATGCATGGTCTAATGGTGCAAGCACATCTGCTACGCAAAATCTGGCCGCCGGAATATATGCTGTGACTATTACAGATGCCAACGGCAATACCCTAACGTTAAGTGAAGAAATTTCTGCTCCTCTTCCCCTCGTCATCACCGAGTCTGTGGTTAATCCTGCATGTAGCGGCCAGAACAACGGATCGATCGTGCTTACGGTGTCGGGTGGAACGGGCGTGTATACATATGCTTGGAGCAATGGTTCAAGTGACCAAAACCAAAGTAATCTCGTCAGTGGATTCTACACTGTAACGGTCACGGATGAAACAGGCTGCTCAGCGACAAAGACAGTTGTGCTTACCAACGGAACACTTATTTCAGCGGAGGTATCACTCGTGCATCCCTCCTGTACTCAAGCCAACGGCAGCATTGATATAACACCGGTTGGTGGTACAGCTCCGTATACGTATTTGTGGAGTACAGGAGCCACCACACAGGATTTGCAGAATGTAGCAGCAGGAAATTACCTCGTAACGATAACAGATGCAGGAGGCTGTTTGACACGGAAAATATATACCCTTAATGTCAACAATACTTTGTCGCTTAGCTTTTCCATTACACCAACAAGTTGTGTTGGCGATAATTCAGGCGCCATTGATCTATCGGTATATGGTGGCACTTCACCTTATACCTTTGCCTGGCTGGATGGCCCGACGACTCAAGATCGATCAGGTTTGACAGTAGGCAGCTATCAGGTAACTGTAACAGACGCAAAAGGATGTTCTGCCCAATCGGTAATTAGTGTAAACAAAAGGCCACTGCAGGTGAGCAGTACTATTAATCAGCCGACGTGCGCCCAGGATCTTGGCGCTATCTCCGTAATCCCGGCTGGAGGCGTCGAGCCCTATACGTACAGTTGGTCAAACGGTGATACAGACAATGCTATTGATGGTCTTACAGCTGGAAATTATCTTGTCACGGTTACCGATGCCACAGGATGCAGCGAAATCCAATCTTACTTCATTGTGCCGCCTACTGCTATTGATGTAACGAGTGTTATTACCAATGCACAATGTGGGAATGAAGGTTCATTTGCTATTGACCTTACAGTGATGGGTGGCAAAATTCCCTATACGTACCTGTGGTCTAACGGATCAACTTCCGAAGATATTTCCGGGCTCTATGCAGGTAACTATTCAGTAAGCATAAAAGATGCTTCTGGTTGTGTTGTGAATAAAGAATTTATCATTGACCCTGCCACCATTAACTGGTCTTGTCTGATTAATCCACCTGTGACTCCGGTTGTTTGCGGATCAGTCGGTAATGTCCTGTCCACAGCGGTAATCGATGCCACAACATACGCATGGACTGTTGCCAGCACCGACAATAGCTGGTCAATAACCTCGGGAAATAATGATTTATCTGTCTTCTATACTGCAGGTGCTGCCGGTAGTTCAGCTATTTTCACACTTTTGGTAACGAAAAATGGGTGTACACAAACCTGCTCTTATACAGTCAGCGGATGTGTTGAGCGCGATAATACCGGTGGCGGTGATCCTACTTCAAATGATCCTTGTACGACACAACCAACAACACCCCCGGTGGTAGTCGAGGAACCTAAGCAGCCAGAAGTGCCGACGGAGGAAGAGACTTCTCATTGGTCTAAAGTCAATATAGTGCATGCTTATCCAAATCCCTTCAAAGATAAATTGAGGTTGGAGTGGACAGCTCCAGCCAATGATAAAGTTTGCCTTGAAATAATTGACGGGCACGGTAATCGTCAATGCGTGGTCTACGAAGGGGAGGTTAAAGCTGGCAATCGTTATTCCTTCGATTGCTCCGAGGTGGGCTTGAAGGACAGGTTATACTATTTCCGTTACGCCTCGTCAAAGCATGTAGGTTATGGAAAATTATTAAGAATCAAGTGATCGCAATGGCATGATCTATAGACCTGCTGGACTTTGGCCGGCAGGTCTTTATTTATTGTTTTCAAATCAACATTTACCGGTAGGCCAGATCAACCGTTTTTCGAAGTGCATGTTAAGTCATTATATGAGGCTACATCATACTTATTTGTCTCATTTTTTCTGATTCAAGCGTGTAAATATGTAGATTCAACATCGGAAAGATGTATAACCGGTGCACGCTCATGGACGGCAAAATGAAACTATATGCCACTTCGACCGCGATGATCTTGGGCGAAAAAATTGCGAAGGTGTTGGGCATTCCCCTTCACAGGATTCATACTGAGAAATTTTCTGATGGTGAATTGTTCGTGCGCTTCAATGAAAGTATTCGCGGGCAGGTAGTTTTTTTGCTGGCAAAGGTAAATATGCCATATGAGCATTTCTTTGAAATGCTCATGACCGTAGATGCGGCCAGACGATCTTCAGCAAAAGAAGTAGTGTTGATTATCCCGTACTTGCCCCATAGCCGGCAGGAGCGGAGGGACGGACAGCGAACCTCTATATCGTCGAGGATGGTGGCCGATGTGATACAATTAATGGGCCCCGATCGAATAATAACACTCGATCTGCACACCAATGCAATCGAAGGTTTTTATAAGATTCCGTTGGATCCATTACCGTCGCTGCGATTGTTCGTGGATCATATCAAACATTCGGGACTTGACAATTTGTGTTTATGCAGCCCAGACTTTGGTGGTATTAAAAGGATAAAGCAATACAAGAAGCATATGGATGCAGAGATTGCTGTAATCAATAAAGAGAGGCTTAAGCCCAACCAGGTATCCCATATGGAAATTATTGGTGAGGTACACAACAAAAATATTGTTCTGATCGATGATCTGGTAGACACGGCAGGAACATTGTGCGCTGCGGCTAACCTCCTCATGGAAGAGGGCGCCAGGTCTGTTCGTGCATACTGCACACATGGCGTACTGAGTGGACACGCACTTGAAAACATTCAATTGTCTGCGCTCGACAAGCTGTATATTTCCGACACCGTAGTTGAAAAACTAGATCACCCAAAAATCGAAATCGTAAGCTGCGATGAACTGTTGGCACGCGCCATGGCGCAGCTCATAAACAACAAAAGCCTAAGCGCAATGGTATAACCAATACCACCATACCCAACCCCTCAGCCACCCGTCCATTTTCTTACACGAATTGTAAAAGCCTCAACCGGGTTCTGCCGAATAAGCTGGTGAATATCAAGTTTCGAGAAACCTCCTTCTTCCAGTGCTGGAATCAGTTTACGAAATAGTGTAGTAAATCCTCTGAGATTTCCACCGTCTGGCTTGCCGGGCTCATACCAGCCGGCATCATGTGAGATGAGCGTTCGGTGGAGAAGATGCTCTTTTTTCATATAGGTCAACATCTCTATGTATTGCGGGACGTTAGTGTCACGCAGCCCGTCGAGGCTCACCCACGATCCTGAGCGTGCAGCCAACTGATATTGGCTCCAGTCGTTTTCATTTTGGGCGTGAACCCAAATAAACGCATCTGGCGCGACCCCTTCCCGTTTTAATATTTCAATCTCTTCCAGCGCCGCAACGGCAGGCCCTGTGTGCGAGGCAATGGTGAGCCCTGTTTTCAGGTGGGTCTTGGCGGATGCAAGCACCAGCTTTTGTGAAATGGCTGATAAACGGTCCGGATTGACACTAATTTTGATAAATCCCGGCTTGACGGTGGTCCCGTCAATCCCTCCTTCCCATTCTGCTGTCCAGCGGTCGGCCAGTGCCGAAGCTGTTTCACGAAAGGCATGCTCCGGCAGGAATTTAATATCTGACCCACCATAGTATCCCGTGTTCGTTAATATGTTCAGATCGGCTCGTGTGCTTAGCTGCTGAAGCAATTGCACATCCCGGCCCAAGTAATTAGGCGTGCAATCAACCAGCGTGCTGCATCCGGCCTCTTTGACTTCCTTGAGATAGGGCAGTACTTTTTGAATTACATCTGTTTGATTCCACCGGTTGCGATTGTATTGTGCGGCCCCAATAAAATCCACAAGAATGTGTTCATGAATTAGCGTATTGCCCAATGCCCCACCATCAATGAATCCCTTAACGGTCATGATCTTATTGGCCGCGTTCTTTGCAGCCAGCGTGGAGCCGGTAAGCACACTGGTTAAGGCCAGTAATATCCGCTGAATAAACGATCTGCGTGTAGCCATAGGATGTTGCAAATGAGGGCAGTAATGTATTATCCTTTTGGTTTGGTGTTTCTCGTTTTTGTGCCTGGAGAGTGCATGGGCTGGTATCTTTTTGAGTTACCTTTCAACCTCTTTTCTCGCTCTCTGTCACTTTTTTCAAAGTCAACATACCGTGAAATACCGAAAGTTATCTGCGCGAATAGTTCTCTTCGCTTTCCAGGTATATCGTAAAGCGTCTGGTAGGCGTTGAGCTTCGCCAGATAATCAGCGGTTCGGGGTTCATTTATTCCATAGTTCATGCGAAAATCAAAGGATACCCGCCAATGATTTGACACATCCCAATCCGATCGAAATCCGGCGGCAGCAAAAACCTGAAATGAATTGAAGTCCTTCTTTTCACCTATTATATACTCATCCACCAAGGGGACAACTACGCCATCGTATTGAACGATGTAGTCTGGTGGCAGAATGGGGTACACTTCTTGTGGAAACTTAAGCTTTGATTCTGTGTGACGTACCATTTCTTCTCCATGCACCAAATAGGCTGCACCCAATGAAACCAGACCACTGAGTTTAAAGAATGATAAATTAATGATGTGGACCTTAAAGGCAACTGGTATATGAGCATACTGTAAATCGATGTAGCGCTTTCCATCCTGACCGCCAACAGTATTTACAACATAGAAATCCTGACCTAGATTGATGATCCCGGGGCTGACCACAAAACCAAAACCTTCATAATCCATTCCAAAATTAAATCCGATAGGGGCGAACTTCAGACCATAACTCTCTTTGTAGCGTGCGTCCTGATTGATACCATCATCTAACGTGAAGGAGGAAGTAAACCCGGTATAAACCCCCAGAGACATTGAGAGTTGTTGAGCCCGTAGCGGCGTGCCAGCCAATGCGACTAGAAGGGTAATCCAAAACTTGACCATTGCACGCGGTTACTGGGTAAAAAAATGTGTGTAAACTAAGCATTTAAGCGGATAGAGGTACAATTGCGTCGCTCGTTGGTTTTTAAGACTGTTAACTTACAAATAAAAGTCTTTAGAATTTTGATCGGCGGGAAGTAAACCGCTTGATACATACAGGAATGAAGGATTTGAACTAGTTATCCTTCTACTGTAATTGTCTGGCGAATCTGTAAGAATGCCTGTTTAAGCAAGATTGTGATAGACATTCTGCACATCATCATCGCTTTCAAGTACTTCCACAAGTTTCAGGACCTCATCCTGCTCCGCCTCCGCCAACTCTTTCGTAGTAGTTGGAATGTACTGTAGTTCCGTACTTTTTGCTTCCAAGCCAGCGGATTCGAGAAACTTCTGCATATGGCCAAATTCAGAGAATTTGGTGTAAACAACGATTTCCTCTTCGCCTATTTCAATATCTTCTGCCCCCGCATCGATTAAATCCAGCTCCGCTTCATCCAGGTTGAGCTTATCGGGTTCAAATTTAAAGACACCTTTTCGTTCGAACATAAAAGCCACGGAGCCAGAGTTGCCCATCGCTCCGCCGTTTTTAGAAAAGTGCAAACGTATATTTGCGACCGTCCTGGTGGGGTTATCGGTTGCACATTCAACGACAATAGGAACGCCGTGCGGGGCGTATCCCTCATAGATAACTTCCTGGAAATCTTTTTCTTCCTTTGAGGAGGCGCGTTTGATGGCGGCATCGATCCTGTCCTTTGGCATGTTTACGCCTTTCGCATTTTGAATGCACATCCGCAGTCTGGGGTTGTTCTCCGGTAAGGGGCCGTTCTGTTTAACTGCTATGGCTATGTCCTTGCCAATCCTGGAGAAGGCTTTGGCCATCCGGTCAAAGCGAGCAAACATCTTGTGCTTCCGTTTTTCAAATATGCGACCCATCTCTAAATGCTATCGTGAATATTAATTGTGGCGTAAAATTATACGTGATCTGCAATTAGGCAATATTTTATACTTTTTCCCGCAGCGCTCACGCTCCTGAGGCCATGGTGAAGCTTCAAAAATGTAATTAATTTCATTTTATCTCATCGATAAAACCTAAATTCAATGACAAAATGCATGGAAGGCTTAAAATATGGTTTTTACTTGAAAAAACCCTGATTTTAAGGTGTTACATTTTGAAACAAGAAAGCATTTACAACTAAAAATTTGACTATTTTTGCCTCGTCTGTAGTTATTCATATGCGCTTTTTTCGTCAAACAATACTTTCTGTTTGTCTAATATTGCCTTTTGCGGTATTAGGTCAGCCTTTGGCGACTCCTGACGACGCGTCCACCCCTGAAGATACTGGCGTGGTATTCAATATCGTCAGCAACGATGATGCCACCCCCAATACAATTGATCCAGCCACTGTTGACCTTGATGTTTCCACGCCCTTAACAGAAGATAAAGTAATTACCACGCCGGAAGGTGAATTTAGTGTTGATGACCTGGGTGTGGTAACGTTTGTACCATTGCTCAATTTTTTTGGTGATGCCACGATTCTTTATACCGTCAAGAACGATGAGGTAGTACCCCAAACATCTAACCAGGCATTGATTACTGTCGCGGTTACACCTGTTAACGATATCCCTACCATCACTGCAATAGCAGACCAAGTTATCAGTCAAAATAGCCAAACAGGTTTATTGGCCTTCACTGTCGGTGATGTGGAAACAGTACCCGGTTCTTTAATAGTGACCGGCGGCTCCGACAATCTTACCTTAGTGCCTCTTACAGGCATCGCCATAGCGGGCGCTGGTGCGGCCAAAACTGTACAAGTGACGCCCGCTGCCGGTCAGACTGGAATAGCCAATATCACAATAACGGTGAACGATGGCGTGGACAACGCACAAACAACATTTAGGCTTACTGTTAATGCGCCGCCGACGATAACTGCAATAACGAACCAAATAATTACTGAAAATACCCAGACCGGGCTATTGGCCTTTACCGTCGGCGATGCAGAAACACCACCCGGGTCGTTGATAGTCACGGGTGGCTCCGACAATCTTGCGTTAGTGCCCCTATCGGGCATCGCCATAGCGGGCGCTGGTGCGGCCAAAACTGTACAAGTGACGCCCGCTGCCGGTCAGACTGGAATAGCCAATATCACGCTGACGGTGAGCGACGGCGTAGATATAGCGCAAACAACATTTCAACTTACGGTAAACCCGCTGGTCAATACGCCGCCAACAATAACTTCAATATCCAACGTAACGATTAGCGAGGATACACAGACCTCAAATCTTGCATTTACAATCGGTGACCTTGAAACGGCGCCAGGATTGCTAACCGTAACGGGAAGCTCAAGCAATGCAACACTGGTACCAAACTCGAACTTTGTTTTTGGCGGCAGTGATGCAAACCGCACGGTTAGGATTTTCCCTTCGGCAAATAATTTTGGTGTTACTACCATCACCCTTACGGTTAGTGATGGCACAAACAGCACGCAGACAGCATTTCAACTAACCGTAGATCCCGTTAATGATGTTCCCACCATATCAAGCGTTGGTGACCAGACGATAGATGAAGATACACAAACCGCGCAGCTCACATTTAATATTGGAGATGTTGAAACAGCCCCGACTTTGTTAACGGTTACAGGGAGCTCAAGCAATACAACTGTAGTCCCCAACGCAGGAGTGGTTTTGGGTGGTAGCGGAACGACACGCACGGTGCAGGTTACTCCTTCACCGAATGCATTTGGTATTACCACCATAACACTGACCGTAAGTGATGGCGTCAACAATGCGCAGACTACATTTCAACTAACGGTGACGGGAGTAGATGATACGCCCACCATTTCAGAGATTGCTGACCAGATTATTGATGAAAACACACAAACAGGACCTTTACCTTTTACAATTGGAGATGTAGAAACGCCTGCATCCCTACTGACATTAACGCCGATATCTAGCAATACTACACTGGTTACAAATTCAAACGTGTTGCTTGGCGGCTCAGGATCGTTGCGAAGTGTCAACGTTATACCAACCATTAACCAGGCCGGCAGCACCGTCATTACTCTTACCGTGAACGATGGTGTGAAGACAGCGCAAACAGTCTTTCAGGTGTTGGTTACGGAAGTTGATGCTCAGCCGATAATAGTGTCGTCAGTACCTAACCAGACGATTTATGAAGATACATCCACTGGTGTATTGAACTTTACGATAGACGATCCGGATACGCCGCTTGCTGACTTAGTCGTTACCGCCACCTCAAGTGATCAAGCAGTGATACCGGATGCAAATATTGATCTTGGTGGGACAGACGGAAATAGAACGGTGGAAGTCACACCGCTGGCCAATCAGAATGGTGGTCCTGTAACCATCACCATCACCGTGAGTGATGGCGTGGAATTCGTAGATATGCCGTTTCTGGTAACGGTGACACCGGTGAATGATGCCCCCGTCTTTACAAAAGGGTTAGATCAGTCTATTTTGGAAGATGCGGGAGCCCAATCTGTCACGAACTGGACCACCGGGTTCAATGATGGCGATGAGGGTGGACAGGTTCTTACATTTATTGTCACCAATAATAATAATGCGCTTTTTAGCGTCCAACCGTCCATCAACGCATCGGGGACCCTTAGCTATACGCCGGCACCAAATGCGTTCGGGCTAGCGACCGTTTCTGTCAGCCTGAGAGACAATGGGTCATCTACGCCTCCCAATGTCAATACCAGCGGCGTTCAGACCTTCACAATCAATATTGCCGCCATAAATGATGCGCCCGTTTTTACCAAAGGGGCCAACCAGTCTGTTGTTGAGGATTCTGGTCCACAGTCGGTCTTAAACTGGGCCACCGGGATCAATGATGGCGATGGGGGTGGACAGGTTCTTACATTTAATGTCACCAACGATAATAATGCATTCTTCACCGTCCAACCTTCCATCAGCGCTTCGGGAACCCTTACCTATACGCCCGCGCCAAATGCGTTTGGGCTAGCTACTGTTTCTGTCACCCTGAGTGACAATGGGTCATCTTCACCACCCAATGTCAATACCAGCGGCGTTCAGACCTTCACAATCAATATTACTGCCGTAAACGATCCGCCCACCATTTCGACAATAGCCGACCAGGTCATTGATGAAGATGGTAGTACGGGAGCACTAGCGTTCACGGTTGGTGATCTTGAAACAGCAGCCACTGCCTTGACCGTCACGAGGGCATCAACTAATGTGGCACTCATACCAGTTGCAAATGTAGTGCTTGGAGGGACAGGTGCAAATCGTACAGTTACCGTTACACCTTTGCCGAATCAGTTCGGATCATCGACGATAACGTTAAATGTATTCGATGGTACTGTCTCCATTCCGACTTCGTTCCTGGTTACAGTGAACGCAGTCAATGATGCGCCTACAATTACCAACATTGCTGCTCAGGTCATAGACGAGAATACTTCCACCGGGCCTTTGGCATTCACCGTCGGCGATGTCGAGACTGCCGCGGCCTCCTTGATTGTAACGGGTTCGTCTAGTAATACCACAATTGTACCCAACGGCAATGTTGTCATTGGCGGTAGCGGTGCCAGCAGAACAGTAAATGTGACGCCTGCTGCCAACCAAAGTGGGGTAGTTACGATTACAGTAAATGTCAGTGATGGCACGACAATCACACCAATGAATTTCCAGTTGACGATTAATGCTGTGAATGATCCGCCAACAATTTCCGCCATTGGCACGCAAACGATCAATGAGGATACGCAAACCGGAAACATCGCATTCACGATTGGAGATCCTGAAACCGCCCCCGGTTCCCTGATAGTGACAGCAGCCTCGAGCAACACAACCCTTGTTCCCACAGGGAATATTTCGTTAGGAGGTAGTGGGGCTAACCGAACTATAAATGTAACGCCAGTCGCCAATTTATTTGGCAGTGCAACCATAACAATCAGTGTGAGTGATGGCGTGAACACGACGCTAAGACCATTTCTGGTTGTCGTGAATTCCGTCAATGATGCACCAACGGTCACTTCGATCGCGAACCAGACAATTGCCGAAAATACTGCTACGGGGGCGCTGGCATTTACCATTGGAGACGTAGAAACAGCGCCTGGATCATTGACCATTGCACGCGTTTCCAGCAATACTGCCCTTGTGCCCACAGCCAATGTTGTGCTTGGCGGCAGCGGCGCCAATCGAACGGTAACGATTACGCCGGTAACTAATGTATTTGGAACAACAACAATAACACTTAATGTGAGTGATGGCACCGACACAACGCCGATCATCTTTCAGGTAACGGTCACAGAAGTGAATGATCCCCCTACTATCACGACGATTGCAACACAGAATACCAATGAAGATACACCAACATCTGCGCTGTCTTTTACGATTGGTGATCCGGAAACACCTGCCGCATCATTGGTGCTAACAGCAAGTTCCAGTAATACAACACTTGTGCCTAACACAAACATAACATTTGGAGGCAGTGGGGCATCCAGGAATGTGACAGTTACGCCCGATGTAAACAAGAACGGCACGACAATTATTACCATCAACGTAAGTGATGGGGTAAATACGACCTCTACGAATTTTACATTGAATGTAATTGCCGTGAATGATGCACCGACCATTTCGGCTATTGCTGATCAAGCCATAAATGAAGACACCCAGACAGGCAATCTCGCATTCACCATCGGGGATGCGGAGACAGCGGCCGCTTCGCTGGTGGTTACGGCAAGTTCCAGCAATACTACGGTTGTGCCCAATGGTAATATTACTCTCGGCGGATCTGGCATTAGCAGAACCATAAATATTAGTCCTGCGGCAAATCAAAGTGGCACAACGATAATTACCATAAACGTTAGTGATGGGGTGCTGAATACACAAGAGACTTTTCAAGTAGTGGTAAGTCCTGTCAATGATCCGCCAACGATAACTGCAATCGCGGATCAAACAATTGCTGAAGATGGTACAACAGGGGCGTTGAATTTTACCGTTGGCGATGTGGAGACACCGGCAGGATCGCTGACTGTTACCCGAAGTTCCAGCAATACAGCATTGGTGCCTATCGCCAACGTTGTATTGGGTGGTAGTGGAGCGGCCAGAACGGTGACGGTCACTCCGGCGCTCAACGCTTTTGGTGTCACTACTATCACCGTAACGGTAAGCGATGGTACGGCCACCTCGGAAATTAACTTTGACGTAACCGTGACAGCCGTAAATGATCCACCAACAATAACCTCCATCACCGACAGAATTATTAACGAAGATTCTCAAACGGGGACAATTCCATTTACGATCAGCGACCCTGAGACTGCCGCTGCATCGTTGGTCGTGACGCGAAGTTCCTCGAATACTACGATTGTCCCTAATGGAAATGTTGTCATTGCAGGTAGCGGGGCAACGCAAACAGTAAATGTTATTCCGGCCGCAAACCAATTTGGAACAGTAACAATTACCCTGGGCGTTAGCGATGGCGTAACCACCACTACAACTACTTTTCAGGTGACTATTAATCCTGTCAATGACGCGCCGCTAATCACCAATCAGGTGCCGATTACAGTAAATGAGGTACAGCCGGTTACGTTGGCCGTGACGCAGCTTACAATTGTGGATGTTGACAATACTTACCCGGGTGATTTTACCCTTTTTGTGCTTGGTGGCCCAAACTATACTGTAACCGGCACTACCGTAACGCCTGTTCCGAACTTTAGTGGTACGCTGACTGTCCCGGTTTTTGTCAGCGATGGTGTGGCAAACAGCCCTTTTTACAACGTTCAGATTTCTGTTAATTCAACAAATGATGCACCTTTAATAACGGGACAGCAAGCGCTTACCATAAACGAGGATCAGACTATCGCGCTGGCTTTAACCAATCTTACGGTGACGGATCCGGACAATGTGTATCCAACGGATTTCACCCTCATTGTTTTGCCGGGTGCTAATTACACGTTTACGGGTACTACCGTTACACCGGCAACGAACTACAATGGGACCCTGGTAGTAAGCGTGAAAGTGAATGATGGTGCACTGGACAGTCCACCTTATAATCTTCAGATCACCATAACACCGGTCAACGATCCTCCTAGGATTACAGCCCAGTCTCCGTTAAGCACAAATGAAGATACGCCGATCACACTGGTGATTAGCAATTTTACCGTTGTAGATCCTGAACCTACCACGTATACGCTTACTGTTGCCCCGGCAGCCGGCACAAACTATACCGTATCTGGGAACACAGTGACACCAAATGCAAATTATTTCGGCAATATTTCAGTACCTGTTACGGTAAGCGATGGTTTCTTGAACAGCGTTGTCTTCAATGCACAAATCCAGATTATCCCTGTAAATGATCCTCCCGTCATTGTGGGCCAGACATCGCTGAGTACGATAGAGGACACTCCGATTACTTTGCTGCTTACCGACCTAACCGTAACAGATGTTGATAATCCAGGTTATCCCACCGGATTTACACTCAATATCCAGGCGGGAACAAACTACACCTTTTCGGGCGCTACCGTAACACCCACACTTGACTTTGTAGGTACAATTTTTGTTAACGTGAGGGTCAATGATGGCGCGAGTAACAGCACTACTTTCCCTGTTCAGATTGAGGTGACGCCTGCGTCTGATGCGCCAGTAATAACAGGACAAAATCCGGTGAGCATGGATGAAGATGCATCCAAGACTATTCAGGTTTCGGATCTTATTATAGAAGACCCGGACACGCCGATCAGCCAGCAGACACTGACTGTACTGACAGGCACCAACTATACGGTTGCGGGAAATACTGTAACGCCGGCTGCTAATTTCTTCGGAACGCTAACTGTACGCGTGAGGGTGAACGATGGCACAGCCAACAGCAATATCTACCCCTTACAAGTGACTGTGAACCCGGTGAATGATTTGCCCAGCTTCAGCGCTATTGCCAATGTGACAATTGCGGAAGACGCACCCCTGCAATCAATGGTAATAAATAATATCTCGCCCGGTCCGATGGAAACACAACAGCTGTTGCTGACCCTTGTTTCGGACAACACAAGCCTGATCCCGCTTCCCATCGTTACACCTGCTTACAATGGAACGGCTACCATGGCAACGTTTACGTTTAAACCGGAACCCAATATGTTCGGTACAGCCACCATTACAGTAAGGGTTGTAGATACTGATTTTGGTACGTTTGAAAGGACTTTCACCATTACCGTAACACCGGTGAACGATGCCCCAACGCTGGATGCCATATCCGTAGCACCAATTGTGGAAGATGCTCCTTTACAAATCATTCCGCTGACCGGAATTTCAGCCGGTGGGGGAGCTGGTGAAAGTGCTCAGGTCCTTTCATTTATCCTGTCCACAAATAAGCCGGAATTATTTGATGTCTTTGAGGTTGTTTATACTAGCCCGCAAGGTACCGCGTCACTGCGCATACTGCTCAAGCCGAATGCAAACGGATCGGCGCAAATTACGCTGCGTTTAAGCGATGATGGGCCCGGGTCACCTGCGCCAAATGTGAATTTTGTAATCCAAACATTTACGCTGGTGATAACACCCGTCAATGATCTGCCTGTTTTTCAGTCTGTCCCGATTGAGTTAGCGGAAGCAGGCGTGCTCTATACGTATGCAATTGTAGCGACAGATGCGGATGGACAGGTGATTACCCTAACAGCACCCACGAAACCGGCTTGGATGACTTTTAAGTTGGGAACGAATGGTAAAGCTACCCTCAGCGGAACGCCTCCTGTTGGGACAACGGGAAGCGTGGATATAGTCATAATTGCCAAGGATCCTTCTGGCGAACCGGTGGAACAAAGTTATACCTTGTCCATCAACTCAAGGCCGGTGCTTTCACCTATTTCCATTACACTGAATGAAGATATTCCATACACCTTCACGCTGCAGGATTTTGCCGCCGGATTTTCAGATGCAGACGGAAACCCTTTAGACGAACTGGAAATAACTGAATTGCCTGACCGGGGTATTCTGAAACTGAACAATACCGCGGTAACCGTTGGTGATAAAATCCCGGCGTCATCAATAGCTTTACTTACCTATACCCCGCTTGCAGACTCAACAGGTATGGATACGCTGAGATGGAGTGCCGCGGATGGCTTTCAGCTGTATAGCCTGGAAGATACCTATGCGCTATTTAATGTTGTCCCATCAAACGATCCGCCCATTATCTCCGTAATCGAATCAGATTCACTCAAATATGAACTGGGAAGCGAAATTCCTGTTTTCCTAACCCCAACTTTTGATGGCTATGACCCGGATGGCGACGACCTGACAGGAGCCGAAATTGGATTCCTTCGCATAGATGCTTTTCGTTACAGTGCTGAAAACGATGTACTGCTCTTTCAGGGGACGCCGAAAATTACGGGCTCTTACGATGATGCCGCAGGCGTACTCACACTAAGTGGTAAGGCGACGGCAAAAGAATACGTCGACGCGATTCGTAGCATTAAGTACAACTATATTGATGCTAAAGAATTGCTGTTTGATCCCAGGAGCGTTTCGATTACACTAAGTGATGGCCAGAGTAAAAGCTTGCAGAAAGAAAGAATTGTAAAACTAATTTACACCTTTAAAGATCTGGATATCCCTACAGCCTTCACGCCGAATGGTGATTCCGCCAATGAAACATGGCAGATATCTGCAGCAAATGGTACGGAGCTATACAGCAACGCTGAAATAAATGTTTACAATAAGCGGGGACGGTTGCTGTTTCATACAATGGGTTTTGATACACCCTGGAACGGAGTATTCGATGGGGAGGTATTGCCCAGCGATACCTATTATTATACAATAGATTTGAAGTACAATAAGGTAAGGTATAAGGGAACCGTAACCATTTTAAGATAACGTAAATGGTAAAATTAATACAAATAGCTCTTATGTGCCTGGTCAGTCCAACTGTGATTGCTCAATTTGTACCAAACAGCAACCAGGTTTTTCAGTTTGCCCCATCTGTTAACCCAGCTTTTTCGGGAATAGAAAGATACAAAGATTTGAAAATGAGCTACCGTTATCAGTGGGCTGGATTTGGCAGCGACGCACCAAAATTTATTAATCTCTCCTATAATTTTCGGTTGAAAGAACCGCTTGATTTGACGCTTCATGCGTTACGGACTACTAGTGGGACAACAGCCCAGGAAAAAGATGACATTCCTAAAATAAAAAAGAGTATCCACGGGCTGGGATTTAACTTTTTTAATGAATCCGTTGGTCCTGTGAGCAGGCTGGGTGGGGGTGTTAATTACGCGTTCCATTACCCTTTGACGAAAACACTTCGCCTGGCGGCAGGGATAGGCGCAATGATAGACAACACCAAGATTAATTTGGATAAACTATACTTCGGGGTGAATGGCGTTAACCCTGATCCTTTTTACGAGCAGTTGGTCAACAATGGTTCGAACCACACAGAATTGAACATCAGGGCAGGTGTATTGATTTACTCTCCCAGGTATTATGTCGGGCTTTCGTATTTCCCTATTGTGTATACACCGCTGAAGACTTCAGAAATAACTGTGGACGACGCGTTTTACAAAGGTTCTGTTCAGGCAGGTGCTGCTTTTACTGTCTCCTCTACCATCCAACTTAAGCCTAGTATACTCGCCCTTTGGCAAAAGGACAATAAGTTTGCGATAGACTACAATATTAAAATGTACATTGAGCAGAAGCTCTGGTTCGGTGTTTCTTACCGCGATATTGAAAGTATGGTGGGAATTCTTGGGTTTAACTTCAATGAACTTATCGGCGCATCGTATGCTTATGAATTTTCCACGAGTGGAATGCAGCAATTTAGCGACGGAAGCCATGAACTAGTCCTTTCAGTTCGCTTGAATAATTTTAAACGACTGAGTCCGCAAACATGGTAAGATATCTCTTTTTGTCGCTCTGTGTATTCCCTTTGATGGCTGGTGCCCAGGATATGGACTTCGGATTAGTTGAGAAGCTCTCCAGCAACATTAATACTAACTGCGATGAGGTCCTGCCGCTGCTGACGCCGGATGGCAAATGGTTGTATTTTGTGCGGTCACAATGTGCTGAAAATCTGGGGGGGAGATTCACGGGAACAGACATCTGGATCAGCCGCTTTGATAGCGCCAGAATGGATTGGGGTAGAGCGGCAAATTTTGACCAGATAAACGATAGTGGGAACAGCGCTGTTATTGGAATCAGCGAAAATGGGGAGACACTTTTTATGCTCAGAACCACGTCCAACAAGCGTCCGGAGGGAATCTACACCTCGAGCAAGTTGAATTATATCTGGGACAGACCTGCACTGATGGAAGTAACAGGCTTGGAACCAGCTGAATATATGGGGGCATATGTTACACCCGACCAGACGGTTATGATTATTTCCATGAACGGGCAGGATAGCCGGGGAGGGGAAGACCTTTACATTTCTCTTAGAAGTGAAAAAGGACAATGGTCCAAGCCACTCAATATGGGATCAACAATTAATTCCCCGGGGTTTGAAATGTCTCCTTTTCTTTCAACCGATAAAAAGCGTTTATTCTTCACCAGCAGTGGGCATCCGGGGCTTGGTAACGGAGATATTTTCTACAGCGACCGCTTGTATGATTCATGGGAAATTTGGTCCGCTCCTAAAAACCTGGGAGAGAAAGTGAACTCGAAATATCTAGACGCCTATTTTTCGATGTATGGGGATACCATCGCTTATTTCTCAACCAACCGCCTGGCGCAAATGGACATCTTCAAAGTCAGAACGATGGAGCGAAAGAATGTCGTTGAGGGTGATCGTCGCGACTATATGACCGATGAAGAAATTCAGGAGATAACGGGCATTGTGCTGCAGTCGCTGCTTTATTTCGACGTCGGCGTCAGCGAATTGAATGACTATCAAAAGCAAAATCTTATAAGAATTAATAACAGCTTAGTGGATCAGAAAGAGATAAAGTTCAACATTATTGCACTCAAACCTGCTGAACGCCCCCTGGAATCGTATCAGGCACGGTTGCTGAATATTCTGGATTTCCTGAAAGAGGGTGGTATTGAGGGAAATCGAATAATTTTCAGTACGGAGCAGTCGGGAGGATCGCAGAACAAGGAAATGGTTAGGATAAGATTTTTTAAATAAAGGTTGAAGGGCAGAAAGATTTGAGCGCAATCGTTTTCATTTTTTTTCCACATCATTCGCCCTGTCTTTTGAGTATTATTTTGACTAACTTTGGCTAACATACGCACATGAAATTGTTGTCTAAATCGAAATTCTTTAACCTTAAGTGGGTGATACTGGTTTGTATTCCACTGTTCTCCGTACTGGTTGCTTTCTATTTGATTTCTCAGATGGATAAGAAGTATAAATCTGTTGCGCAAATTGCAACAGGGTTCACTACTGATGATGCTGTTAAATTAAATGACGGCCCCTCCAATCCTTTCGACATCAATACAAATTTCAACAACATCATAGAGTCGATGAACTCTGTTCCGGTATTAACACTGGTATCGTTTCGACTCATATTGCATGATCTGGAAAGTGACCAAACTTTCAGACAGTATAATCCGGCTGCTGGCGAAGGGATGCTGTCTGATGAGGAAATTATTCGATCGAAAACGCTCTTCGCAGAGCGCCTTGAAAAGTTTGGAACACTCAATCTGTTCGACCAAAATGATCAACTCCTGTACAAGATTCTGAAAGGATATTCCTACGACCACGAAACGCTTGCCAAAAATATCAAAATTCAGCGGCTTGCGGCCTCTGATTTTATTTCAATAGAATATGTTTCAGAAGATCCTTTTCTTTCTGCGCTAACGGTAAATGCATTGTGCCAGGAGTTTATTCGCTACAACAAAACACTAAAAACTGATCGTTCATCTGAATCACTGGATTTTCTGGAAAACGTAGTACGCAGCAAAAAGAAAATTCTGGATGAAAAAAATAAGGCGTTAAACGACTACAAGGTCAATAACAATGTTTACAACTACGATGCGGAAACGAAGAGCAAAATAGCCCTAATCACTGAATATGAGTTGAAAAAAGAGCGCGAGTCCTCGGATCTGAATTCGCTGAAATTATCGATAGCTTCTGTAGAGGGTATCATCCAGACAAAAAAAGCCAGCCTGGGAAAACTGAATCAACAGGAAATTGTTTCCGTAAACCAGCGCATTATTGATCTGAAAAAACAGATCAATGATCTGAACAACGAGAATGCAGAAGGCAACAGGTCGCGGATTAATCAATTGCGGGAAGAGCTTCAGCTGGAAACAAGCAGACTGGAACAAGTAAGCGCGAACAAAGTCAGCCAGGAGGAAGTGAAGCGACTGGAGAAAGACCGTGACGATTTGAAATTGAAAATTGAAATCAGTGAGGCCAATTTGTTCAACCTTGAAGAGTCTATCAGGAAGTTAAAGTCGGAAGTAGCAGGATATTCTTCAAAACAGGCTAACACGGCAGACTATGAAAGGGAAGTTGACCTGGCATCTGCTGAATATATAAACGCGCAGGACAAGTATACCGCAGCAAAAAATAAGTCACTTGTCATTGGAAGTTCCATACGTCAGATTTTAGAGGGGCAACCCAGTTACGAACCGGAGGCTACAGATACACCATTGTGGCTGGGCGTTGTGGGTGTGGGGAGTTTCTTTATAACATTAGTGATAATACTGATGGTGGAATATATGGATCCACGAATTCGTGTTTCTTCTCGCTTGCAAAAGGCAACGGGTGTCAAGAACATTGGCGCTGTAAATATCCTGGCGACCAAGGATTTCAATATGCGTGAAATTTTCAGCGATCGCAGTGCAAATAGGGAATTTGAAACCTTCTCACATTTCTTGAGAAAAATAAGATATGAAATACAAAACGCGCAGGGGAAGGTATTTCTTATCACCAGCACACAGGTAAGAGTGGGAAAAACATTCCTGATCATTAGCCTTTCCTATGCGCTTAGCCTCGTCAGCAAAAGGGTATTAATTATCGACACCAATTTCCGGCACAACTCGCTTACTAAGGCCTTGCTTCCCCAGGGAAGAGGAGCTGAAACCCGAAAACTACTTAAGAAAGCCCTTCTTTTCGAAGAAGAAGAAGATGAACTATTGCTGGAGGAAAACGTGGCATCAGCTAATGGTGACGAAGATGATGATGATGGGCTTGAAACGACGGGGAAGGGCAGCAAGCAGGGGATTATTCACAAGACCCGTTACAATGGTGTGGAAATCATTGGAAATGTTGGTGGCCGCGATTCCCCTTCTGAGATTATGGCCGGCAGGGATTTCAAAGAAATGATACACCGCCTTTCGCTGCAATACGATTATGTATTAATGGAAGGTCCTGCATTAAACAACTATTCCGACTCGAAGGAGTTAATTGAATATGCGGACAAGATTATTCCCGTGTTTGGTGCCGATATGGCGTTTAGCCCAATGGATAAGGAATCCATTAATTATCTGAAGTCCTTCAACGGAAAGTTAATGGGAACGGTGTTGAACAATGTTCAGCGCAAGCACCTGAAGTTCTGACTTTGGCATAAGTAAGCATTTCCATAGTCCAATCTACAATAAAGAGGATTCGCAAATGCGGAAGATGTTCTGCTGGTATCCCGTGAGCATTTTATAGTCAGACCGCAATCGGGGGGATTCCGCCAAAGTTGTTTCAGTATTTCATACACGGTGCGCAAGCGCGGAATGACGTGAATTTTTTCGGAATGACGTGACTTTTTAACTGCCGTCATTCCGCCACTACACGCTTTATCTGTGCGATGCGCTATTCATGCGGAATCCCCCGGATGACGCATTGGCATCAGGGAGCATTTACGCAGTCCAATCTCCAATCAAGGGGATTCGCCTTTGTGGAACATGTTCTGCCGACAACCGGTGAGT
>Ga0224500_10000465_pt1 | contig 27680 bp, 28 predicted proteins | sample SF_Oct11_sed_USG_FD_168126 | JGI IMG/M metagenome (GOLD analysis project Ga0224500, IMG submission 168126) | Sediment microbial communities from San Francisco Bay, California, United States - SF_Oct11_sed_USGS_4_1 | ecosystem: Environmental > Aquatic > Marine > Sediment | place: USA: California... | reverse complement strand
GACTAGCAGGGGTGGGGTAACGTACGTTTTTAGGGTCAATGAAAGTACTTGCGTATACACAGGCCCATACGCTGGACGAGTTCAATCTTCAGTTGATCGAGTTGCCGGATCCAACTCCAGCCGGTCGTGACCTCCTGGTTGAGGTGAAGGCCATTGGTTTGAACCCAATTGATTACAAGATCCGCTCACGGCGATCTGGAACAGATGGCCAACCGGTCATCCTAGGCTGGGATGCGGCTGGAATCGTCCGCGCTCGTGGTCCAAATGCTACGAAGTTCAACGTGGGTGACGAGGTGTTCTACAGTGGCGACTTGAACCGGGCTGGATCGTATGCCACGCGACAACTGGTTGATGAACGACTGGTGGCGTTCAAACCAACGGATCTCTCGTTTGCCGAAGCCGCAGCTCTTCCGCTGACGAGCCTCACGGCCTACGAGATGCTCTTCGAAAAGATGCACCTCATCGATTCTGACAGTCGGACGGTGCTCATCATCGGCGGTGCTGGTGGCGTCGGATCTCAGGCAATCCAGTTGCTCAAGTTGAAAACATCGGCAATCGTCATTGCCACCGCATCTCGTTTGGAGAGCCGACAGTGGGCGGCCAGTCTGGGTGCCGATCATGTGGTGTCACACCAAGACTTCGTCTCGGAGATCCGTGCACGTGGTATACAATTCGTCGACTGCATCTTCAGTACAACCCATTCCGGTCAGCACTGGACCAACATGGCCGACATCATCGCGCCGTTCGGTGAGATCGGGCTTATCGACGAGGGTGACGGGTTGGACTTCTCCCTTTTGAAACGAAAATCCGTGAGCATCCATTGGGAACTGATGTTTACCAAGTCGATGTTCGACTATCGTGTAGACACTCAAGGGGAGATCCTTGCTGAAGTGAGGGCCTTGATTGAATCCGGCAGGATGCGCACGACGGCGAACAAGGTGTTGAACGGACTGACTGTCGAGAATCTTCGTGAAGGTCATACGAGGCTGGAACAGCACACCAACATCGGCAAGGTGGTGGTGCAGTTGTGAGGGCTCTTCGATGAGTAACGATGCTCAGGCTGACTTGGAACATCGGAGTTGGGCGCAGGGTCATAGGGTCGGCCAGGACTCTGTAGGTAAAACATGCCACGATTACGAGACAAGATAGCGATCGTCACGGGTAGCAGCAGCGGGATCGGCAAGGCCATTGCTCTTCGGTTTGGCCAGGAGGGGGCAAAGGTAGTGGTTGCAGCAAGGCGAATGACGCTCTGTGAACAAACGGTGCAACAGATACAACAAAATGGTGGAGAAGCCATAGCTGTCCAAACAGACGTGGCCGACGAGCGGCAGGTGGAACGACTGATGGCCGAATCGGTGTCTTGTTATGGGCGGATCGATGTTCTTGTCAACAATGCCGGTATCGGCGGTGGTGGACGAATCGCTGAAACGAGCACCCAGACATTCGATGAGGTGATGAACGTCAATTTACGTGGCACCTTCTTGTGCTGTCGAGCCGGTTTCCGACAGATGAAGCAGCAGGGCTGCGGGGTGATTCTCAATATCTCGAGTGTGGCTGGTCTGCAAGCCTGGGGAGGCACGGGAACGTACAGCGCGTCGAAGCACGGCATTATGGCTCTGACTAAATCCTTGGCTGATGAAGGCAGGCCCTACGGCATCAAGGTCAGCGCCATCTGTCCAGGAGCTGTGGCTGACGAATTGGTGGATGCGCCTCACACGGAGATTGAACGCAGTGAGAAGATCGACCCCTTTGATGTGGCCGAGGCAGCGGTGTACCTCTCCACCTTGGGGAAGTACACCGTGGTTCATCAGATCGTCATCGATCGGCTTGGCGCGGACTGGTGACCATTCAACGCGTCTATCGACCTCTTACCCCTCAGTCCGTGGCTCTGTAGCCTGCTTCTCAACGATTCGTTCCAATTGCCGGCGATAAACCCAGTGGTGAACAGCAGCGAGGCAGTGCAAGTCGTGAGCGGTCATGAGGCCAAACCAGGATGGGCATGGCGCGTGGTTCGACCAAGGGTGCCCAGTCGCGTCACCGTCGATTCATAGTTGTGAACGATGCTGAGGAGTCGAGCGATTGTCTCCGGGCCGCTCGTCAGGTTTGGCTTCACATCCTGGATACGAATCTCCAGTGGAAAGAGCCGATCACTCGTCAGGGTTGTGACAATCAGGATGATTCCTTCGTCGATGATTCGAACGTGGTCGAGCACCGGCTTTATAGCGAACATCCTACGAGACTGGAATACCAGCTCACGGAAAAGGGGAGAGGTCTCGGTCCTGTTCTGAAAGCGCTGAGGAAGGTGGGGAGACCAGTACGGGTAGAGGAAAAGCAGTGTTGTCGTTGGATTTTCAAGGTCTATTCAGTCGACGAATCCGATGAGAGGAGGTAAATACAGACCAGAGAACATCTCTTCATATGCAGGTGCTTCGAATGGGATTCACAATAGGACTTCCTTTCTCATGTGTAGATGTTGGTCGAGTCACTGCGGAACTGACAATGAAGAGACGACATCGTAGAGGCAAGGATCTATTATGTCAGGCAAGGCGAATCATCTGGTTAGGCACGTCTTCTTCGCAAGCTTCTTCAATGTTGAGCCAGGTTTTGTAAGCAGCGGAGGGGACATCTTGAGCAAGATCTCCCCTCCGCCAGGTCGAGGAACACGCCAAGCTGGCGTGTATCCAAGGGGCGTGATTAATAAATGGTAATGGAACGAGGCATGGGTTGATTATTGTTACTCTCGTTGCTTTCAGCCTTCACATTACTAGGGTCAATTAGAAACCCAAGATAATATGTTCCTGGCGTGATCCAGTTGGGAATGTACAGAGTTCGCGAAAAGGTACCTGCGAATCCGGCAGATCCCCACGCACCGTAATTCGTCGCTAATAATGTATCAGAGGTGCTGATGAAATCGTTTGTCGACAAATAAAACCCTATGTCAAAAGTCTGGGTTGCTGTACTGAGATTAGCAAATGAAAACTCTAAGGTGACGTTCGTGCCCCTGTATGCCCAGGAAGGGCTGCTGACTAAGCCAGAGGTCCCTGTTCCGGTGCGTTTGAAGGCAGAACCTGCCACGTCAGTTTCCGTCGTGCCGTCTGGATACAAGATCCGAAGTCCAGCGCGGTCATCTGCATTTGCATCGACGTCCTTGTAGTAGCCAAACGAACCGCTGTTGGGATAATACGAGTTCATGGTTGCCATCCATTGATCCTCGTGCTTCAATCCTAATGCGTGTCCCAACTCATGGAGAGCAACAAGCTCAAAGTTATACGGGGACCCCAGATTGCTGTAGCTCACACTTCCGGTCGACCAAGACAAATTGCTGTTAAACGCAATATCGGCTTCATCCAACCCGTAGTTGTATCCAAACAGCCAGTAGCAATGGTAGCGTGAGAATGTTACTGCCAAAGCACTCCCAACCTCCGTGCTTGACCAATACACTTCGTTCACTCCGTTAGAGGAGGAATGAGTGCCATCCGTGTCTCTCCCGACGTAAAAATTAAAACCGGCTCCTTTGACGTTGTTCCAATGCCACATGGCATTTTGGAGTCTCGTATCCCAAGCACTTCCAGCCGGGAATGATGTCGTGCTGATAAACATATTGGTCCAGCCGCTATTCCATCGAATCTTGTTCCCGCTGCACTCCTGCCACGTAGCAGCCTGACCACTGGAGGTAGAAACAAGAAGCCACATAATCACTACGAGTGCAGTACCGAATACTCCGAATGTATTGTGCAGCCCACTTCGTCGAGTTTTCATATAAGTCTATCTCCTTGCGATGATGGCATGAAGAACTTGTTTCGCCTGTTCATGGGTGTGACGTCTTCTCCTGATTTATTCCCAGTCTTGTTGAGCTCAAAGCATCCCTATTCATGTATGGCGCTAGGCACCATTACTGGGAGTCAGTTGAATGGTGCTGCGGAGGTGCGGGTCTTGGTAAGACAGGCTTTGTCATGTCTGTCTCAGGGCCCGGTCCTTGAGCGGAGTTCTCGGGATCCACTGGGGCAATATCTTTCGTGCTTGCAGTAGAGCTAAAGTCTAAAACGTCCACATTTTTGACGGAGCCTCTGTGTTTGGCGTGGGATGGGATAGATTGTTTGATGGCCTCGATAAAGGTAGCGGCCGATACAGTTTCTAAGTTCAACATCTCGGACTTCTGGAGAAGTTCTGACGGTGAACCATCATCCGTATGCCCTGCAAAACCGTCGAGGACGGCGGATTTCTGAGAGCTGGGACCTTGCTTGTGACCGGGGATAATTTTAACCTCTGATTGACGGGTAACATGTTTCTCGATATGTCCGTCCTTCACCCCGACGACACGATTTCCATCATGATCGTGAATCATTTCCCGTCCCGTGGCAGGGTCTGTGACGATCCTCAGCAGCCCTTGCGTCCATCCCACCAGTGGAACGATTTCGTACCCATTGTTTCGAACGAATAGAATGACTCGGTCGTTCTGAGAGAACTCCGGCCCCCCTTCTACATGCAAGAAATCGTTTTGGACTTGGCCACCCTTCAACCTGAGCGTCAGTGTCCTTTGCTGGTAATTTCCATGAAGTACCTCCAGTTGATCCAACTTGACGAACGTATAAATGTCTTTTGAGGGATCGTAATGCGATTCCACGCTGCGTACGGTGCCAATGACAATTCCGTCAGACTCTTCAATAAGGTTATCCAGGTTCTTATATGGTACAACGGTCGCATTGACTTGAGCCGCGTACAAGAGAACCGCACAGATCAGACCAATATGTTTCATGGACTACCTCCTCGAATCTTTGGTTCTTGGTTAGAACGTCGAATTAATCAGAGCGTCTATAGATGGTCAGCAATATATTGGGGGCGCTCTGCTTTTTCTATTAGGCTGCTCTTGTCTCATTCCGATGTACCTTTCCTGATTGGACTTTGGCCGAGTTACCGCGCTGAAACAAACTAAATAGGATAACGAAGTTGTTATAAGGCAAGGAGTGTGCCAATGCAAAACTCTTATTATTGGCACGGTATTCTAACGAGAGATTCTTGAAGGGGAACTAGCGTGGTATCGTTTTGGATTCACCTGTGTATCTTTTTGGATTCAGGTTCTGTTACGAGTATGGTGGAGATGAGCACCTATTCTCCAGGTACCTGTCGTCTCCTACGCAACAAGAGTCGTCGATAGCCGTGGATTTGCTTGATCTGATCAAAGGCCGGTTCAACGATCGTGTTGTGCCGGGGTACAGAGTCCTCGATCGCCCGGCGCATCCGGTCAGCAGAGGGATAGGGGAGGTCATGATCAAAACAGAGATCGAATCCATTTGGGGAGCATACAAACCTAGTCGCATCTCAGCGACTGCATACGGAATGTGCCTGCCGTGGGTAATGCGAGGTGATCCTGCAGCACGCGTCTCATGCGATTTCCCGTCCAGTTCGGGAATAGGGTTCCGAATCGAATCGTGAATGAATCAGACCTTTCCTGAGGGCACAGCCAGAGCATGCTCCTCGGAGAATTACGAAACTGCTCGCAATTCGTAGTCGACCCCGCGTCGATGCAAACAAATCAAGGCGTGACGGCTGAGGTTGTCCACAAGCGAGAAGACCTGATTCCAGGTGAGTTCGGGACAGCAGTCCAGGAGTTCTTCGAGTGGAATACGTTTCCGCTCCTGCACGATGGCCAGTAGTTTCGTCGCTGGTTATTCAATCATAGCGCACCTCCCTTATGGTTAGGATCAACAGGCACAGTATTGTGAGGCCGTGTTCGTGTCGTTGGGTTCCAGCGGACGGCCATGACAGGAACAACGCTGGGAACCAGCAGGAATCCCGATTTCGAGTGTTGCCATCGCTTCCTTCCTGTTCTCCTTCACGATCAGGGTATCGGATGCCCATTCCAAACAGGTCACGAGTAAGTAAAATTTCTGTTAACTGCACGGTTACCTGGCGGCAGGCTCGTACGATCCGAGGTGAAGGGAGGGCGAGGGGGTGGATTGTGGTGTGTCACGGCATTACCGTGAAGATGAGGAGTGGGAAGGGCCGGAGAGGAAGCCCCCTTTTGAAGACGAGGCAGAGATGCGCTTGGGAGGGGTGGAGAGGGGGGCGGAACTGCCGCGTCGAGTAGGCAGGCAGTTCACGAGCGGAGGGATGCTTAAAACTCGTCGATGGACACCGGTCGAAGAAAGTCTCGAACAGACACGAGCCCGACGAGTGCACCCCCTTTGGTCACTCCGAGGTGGAGCGTGCGATGCTTGTCCATCAGGTCGGCTGCTTCAGTCAATGGCCGCTGCTCTTCGATGCCAGGTACCGGACTGCTCATGATGTCCTCAACCGGCACGAGGTAGGGCGCTTTGTCGGCTCCTACGAATTTCTTCACGACATCTGATTCCGTTACGATTCCAATAATGTGGGTTTGGCGGACTACTAGCACACTTTCGACATTACACGTCCTCATGAGTTTTGCTGCCTCAACGACCGACGTGCCTGCCTCCACTGTCACGGGCTTGGTCTGCATCAAGTTACCTACTGTCACCATCGGATCCTCCCTTTTATTGTTTTGATAGTGGCCTGATGCTACCAGCGCCCTGTTGCATTGGTGTTAGGCGGAGGTTACAGGCAGGTAAAGTTTCAATAGCAGAAGAGCCAGGTATCTTATGCGGTCGTCAGGAATCGTCAGTCATTCGAATTCTTCCCACCCGCTTAAGCGGCTACCCAAAACGAGCGTGCGCCGGTTGGTGGATACAAGAATGAGCCCATTGTCGTTGTCCACGCCCACGATCTCCTCATGTACGTCCAAAGGCTTCGAGGCGAATCCACCGAGGAGTGGGGTGAATCCGACCAAGCGCTGATTCGTAATGAAGACGGCCCCATAGTCGTTACCGTGAAACCGGCGCACTTTCTCCCGCACACCCAGCGCCTCTTCGAGCCACAGGCCATTGACGCCGCGAAACCCGTACAGATGCCGATCCGTTCTGATGAGACTGAAACTTGGGAAGAGCTTCCGTTCAAGGACTTTCTCATTCACATCCAGCTCTTTCTTGGTCCAGGTTAGGACGCGACTTGAAAATCCTAGGAGGCGGCGGGAGGTGACGACGATGCCGTTGATCCCCTTTGTGCCGGAGCTGATTACCACCTCCTGCGCTTCGAGCGGGGTCTCTCTCCGACCGCTCAAGGGGCTGGTTGCGACAGCTAGGCCTGATTCAACCCACAGGGTCACCTCGGTTCCCATTTCCATGGCCTTCGCCGTGGTTGGCCACGATGAGCAGATCACGAGAAGGAGAATCCAGCCGTGGTGAAGGAGAGGCATGGTATGGTGATTATACCGCGCCTCGGAGTCCTGTTGGGATCGTGCCGGGTTGCCCCACTTGAGCGTTTGAGGAGTGCCACAGGTCTCTCGGTTGGGATGAGACTGTCAGGCGATCGGCTCGTTGAGCCTGATGGTGTAGAGGTAGTGGTACAGCCCGTTGCGTGCCATCAATTGCGCATGCGTGCCCTCTTCCACCAACTGTCCCTTGTCCAAAACAAGAATGCGGTCGGCACGTTGAATGGTCGATAATCGGTGGGCGACGACGAAGGTCGTGCGACCTTCCATGAGGCGTTGAAGAGCTTCCTGCACCAGCCGTTCTGATTCGGTATCAAGCGATGAGGTGGCTTCATCGAGTAAGAGAATGCGAGGATTCTTCAGAATGGCTCGAGCGATCGCGATTCGTTGGCGCTGTCCGCCGGACAGGTTGACTCCCTTCTCGCCGACCACGGTTTGGTATCCATCCGGAAAACCAGTAATGAAGTCGTGTGCGTGAGCCGCTTGGCTTGCCTCGATCACAGCGGCTTCGTTCGCCTCTCGGTTGCCATAGCGAATGTTGTCGAGGATGGTGCCTCCGAACAGGATGGTCTCTTGTGGAACCAGCGCAATCTGTCGATACCAACTGTCCAGGGTCACGTCCCGCAGGTCCCGGCCGTCGACGGTCAGGCGTCCTTCGGTCGGATCGTAGAATCGATGAAGGAGGTTGATCGCCGTAGTCTTTCCAGCCCCGGTTGGCCCAACGAAGGCGACCAATTCGCCTGGCTTCGCTTCAAATGATAGGTGAGAGAGGACCGGCTGGCGAGCATCATAGGTGAAGCTTACGTCTTCCATTCGTACGTGGCCGGCGGCGGTTTGGAGCGGTTGTGCGTTCGGTCGATCGTCAATGTCCGGCTTGGCATCCAGGATCTCAAAGACCCGCTGGGTCGCCCCCTGTGTCTCCTTGATCTGGGTAAAGATCTTGGCCGCACTGCTGAAGGGACCGATCAAGATTCCCGCAAACAACACGAAGGCGAAGAGATCACCCGGCGTCACCACACCATCGATCACCTGGCGGCCTCCGTACCACAGCACGGCGGTGGCCGAGGAGAATGTCAGCAGGCTGATCACCGGAATGAAGATGGCCATGATGCCGGCTCGACGGAGTGTCAGGTTCAGTGTCTGCTCAATCTGATCAGCAAAACGGGTCTGCTCTCGTTGTGCCTGGACGAAGGATTTGACGATGCGAATGCCGGAAATAACTTCTTCGGTCAGAGTGCTGAGCGCGGCGGTGTGGTCTTGAATCGAGGTCGATAGGGATTTCAGCCGGCGGCCGAACATTTTGGAGACGACCACCAACAGCGGGAGGAGAATGAGAATCAGCAGGCAGAGCCGCCAGTTCATCAGGAGCAGGAACGTGATGCCTCCGACGAAGGTTACGAACTGTTTGACCCCGTCGATGGGAGCTTCTGTGACGAGGGACTGTATGACGGTGACATCGGACATCACCCGGGAGAGTAACTCTCCGGTACGCCGGCGAGCAAAAAAGCTGACCGTGAGCTTCTGCAGGTGACCGAAGAGATGTTTGCGAAAATCCGCCACGACGGTCTGGGAGACCCAGGCGGTCAGGTAACTATGGCCCATCGAGCAGAGCCCCTGGAGAATCACCAGGCCGAGGAACAGCCCGATGGAGCGCGTCATCTTGTCAGCGTCATGTTGAACGGTGATGACATCCCAGAGTGTGCCAGCCAGTCGAACCAAGCTGAGGTTGATCACTGCGACCCCGGCTACAAGGAGTCCGGCCAGCAACAGGCGTGGCACATGGGGACGAACGAAGGGGAGGAAGCGCTTGAAGATCACCATGGCCAGGCAGATGGTTAATCGATCGTGACTATTGTGAGCGGTTGGTTCACGCCCAGTCACACGATATCGGAGTGACAGGAGGTGGGTGGAGAGACGAGGTTAGATCTGAACGATTGACTCGATCAGGTTCTTGTTGACCGCGACGAACTCCGACTGGTCTTTCTCGTTGATGACCACGTCGGTGAGGCTAATGAACAGACGTGCTTCTTCGTTAATCGCGTCGGATACACGATGCCGCATTGGGGGTACCAGGAAGTCTCCCACGTAGGTACAACTGACCGTCCGTACGCGGATGCGAACTTTCTTGCCCTTGCCCTCAGACACGGCCTTCTCCTCCCGCCACGCAGGGTGAGTCTAGCTTTTCCGGCGAAGGAATTTTTGACGTTGGCGCAGCTTCTTATATTTGTGCTTGCGCATCTTCTTCCGGCGTTTCTTCAAGACGCTTGACATGCTTAGTATCTCCTAAAGAGGGGGGAGTCTAAAAGCTTTTTCTGAAAAATGCAAGCTCACGGCACGCTTTTCCCCTATGTTATACTGCCTTATTATGTTTGCCAGGAGACTCTCCTTCTCGCTGACTCTGGGCATGGGATGGCTTGTGCTGCTGGCATTTCTTGTCTCAGGCTGTCCAGCTAAGACCATTCAATACCCCGCCGAGCATGAGCGGCTGCTTCGTCTTGATCAAGCCCTAGAATCTCTCCGAAACGCCTATGAACAAAAGGATCGGGTCGGGTTTCGGTCGATGATGTCTTCGAGCGATCAGACGGATGAGCTGCAACGACAAGCGGAGATGGATTTCGAAGCGTTCCATGCCATTACGCTTGAGTTCAGGATTGAGCGAGTCATGATGGCAAAAGACGACCTTGACGTGCTGGTGAATTGGCAGGGGACATGGAAGAAAGACGCCAATGACACGGGCACGCGGCAGCGTGGCCATGCTCGATTGCAATGGGTCGGGACGGGCTCGATTCTTTTGCGCGGAGCGCAGGGCGATTTGCCATTCGGGATGCAGACCAAGCAGATGTTGTCCCAGCCATCCTCTCCTCTACGATAACCAATGCCGCGATCTGTGCCGGAAGCTGATTTTCTTGTCATCGGGAGCGGAGTGGCCGGGCTTCGTGCCGCGTTGGAGCTCTGCCGGGTCGGGCGAGTGATCATGCTTACCAAGGGGCACCCTCTCCAGAGCAATTCGATCTTTGCCCAAGGTGGCGTTGCCGTTGCGCTGAGCGAAGAAGACGATGTCTCCATTCACTTGACGGATACGGTGAAGGCGGGGCATGGGTTGTGCCGTCGAGAGGCGGTACGGGTCCTGGTGGAAGAAGGCCCAGGTCGAATTCAGGAGTTAATCCGGTGGGGAGCGAAATTCGACAAGGCCGGCGGAAAGTTTGCCTTTGCGCGGGAAGCTGCGCACAGCCGTAGCCGCATTCTTCGTGCACGAGGCGACGCGACGGGAAACGAGATGGTCCGAGCCCTCATGGCACAGGCGAGTCGGCAACAGCGGATTGCCCGCTTGGATTACCACTTTACAGTGGATCTCGTCGTCGAGGGGGGGTGCTGTTGCGGGGCGGTGGTACTCGACGAAAACTCCGGTGAGCAATTCATCATTCCGGCAAAAGCCGTCGTGCTCTCGACCGGTGGCGCCGGCCAGATCTTTGCCAGAACGACGAATCCACCCAATGCCACGGGCGATGGGATGGCCATGGCCTTTCGTGCGGGGGCGGAACTTCAGGACATGGAGTTCGTCCAGTTTCACCCAACGTCGCTCTATCTGCCGTCGAGCCCACCGTTCTTGTTGTCGGAAGCCATGCGCGGGGAAGGGGGGCAGCTCCGCAATAACAAAGGCGAGTCGTTTATGACGCGATACCACCCGCTTGGCGTGTTGGCTCCGAGGGATATCGTGGCACGGGCTATCTGGGCAGAAATGGCGGCGACGCGTGCCCGGCATGTCTATCTCGATGTCACACATTTGGGAGCGGAGTTTGTCAAACGTCGCTTTCCCACGATCTATGCAACCTGCCTTCGCCATGACATTGATATTACGGAAGAGTGGATCCCGGTCTCTCCGAGCGCCCATTACATGATGGGCGGGGTCACGACCGACCTTAATGGAGCGACGACGTTGCCGGGTTTGTTTGCGGCTGGAGAGGTGGCATGCAGCGGCGTGCACGGGGCCAACCGGCTGGCGAGTAATTCATTACTGGAAGGGCTGGTGTTCGGGCGGCGGGCCGGCGTGGCCGCCATCGCGTCGGCTGCTCGCTGCTCGACACCGAACGTGATCATGTCCTGTGAATCGTTGCCTCGTGGCCACGGTGAGCGACTCGATGATGCAGAAAAGGTGCGGAACTCTCTGCGGCGGATTATGTGGGGCCAAGTCGGGTTGATCCGATCCCGGGAGTCATTAGTTCGGGCCACGGCTCAACTTGCCCGATGGGAACGGATGGTCTCCCGATCTTTTTCGAGTCGAGCAGACCTCGAGGTGAAGAATATGGTCCAAGTGGCGCGTTGTGTGGCGGAAGCGGCCTTGTGGAGGGAGAACAGCGTCGGGGCTCACTACCGATCCGATTTCCCCGGGACTCGGCGTCCTGGATGGAAGGCGCATAGCCGATTGCGTCCGACAGATCGGCCTACTGGGCGGGTGGGATTGAAACCTCAGGGGCAGCTGGTGCCATTGCGTACCCCGAAGACGGGATGATGTGACCGGTCGACGCGAGGTCATGTGCGAGAAAACCTCGATAGTATCGGAGGACCTTTCGGACATATTGACGTGTTTCGTCGATCGGTGGAAGGGTACGATACCGGTCGACCACGTGCTCTCCCGCATTGTAGGCAGCCAGGGCAAGGGGAAGATTTCCTCGGAATCGATCCAGTAACTGACGGAGATACTTCGTCCCACCACCGATATTATCTTCCGGATCGTACAGATCTCGAACGTCCAACTGAAGCGCGGTCTGCGGCATGAGCTGCATCAATCCAATCGCGCCGGATCGTGACACGGCACGGGGATCAAAATTAGATTCGGCCTTGATGACAGCGCGGATAAGAGCCGGGTGGAGTTGATGTTGCCGTGAGACTCTCTTGATCATCGGCTCCAACTCCTGCTCGGAAATGACCGGGTGCAATCGATTTGGGCGAATGTCGACTCGGCGATATCGGATATCAGAAGGGACATTCGTCAGAGAAATGGTCCCTTTGGAGTCAATATACTGATAGATCTCTGCCCGCAAAGGCAGAACCATGCTCAGTAGGCAAGTGCCAAGTATGAGCGTAGCTGCCAGGCCGGTGCACATACGCCGGGAGGGGAACGGGAATCTGTGATTCAGCATGGTTACACGATAGCAGTCCCTAGCGGACTGTCAAGAAATTGCGGATCTTCTGCTGCGCAGCCTTATGACTACCCTGGTGAAATGTCAGGAAATCTGAGGGGTTAACTGGATATGAGTGGTTCGGAGAATCGATCTCGAGCCTCAAGAAACCGTGTGTGTAGCCTGCGAGTCAGTGGGCCTGGTACCCCATCCCCGATTTGCTTGTTGTCGACGGCAACGACCGGCATGATTTCCATGCTGGTGTTGGTCAAAAAACACTCATCAGCCTGCTGAAGTTCATCAGCGGTAAAGTGCCCTTCCTCGATGGGCAGGTGAAGTTCTTTGGCCAATTGCATCACGACTTGTCTGGTGATGCCGTTGAGGAGTCCACAGTCTAAGGAGGGCGTGCTCAGCCGTCCGTTCCGGATAAAGAAGAGATTGCTGGTTGTGCCTTCGGTCAGGTGTCCTTCCCAATTCAGCAGCAAGCTGTCGAACGCGTTCGCTGCGATGGCCTCTCGCTTGGCCAAGATGTTGTTGAGAAAATTAGTGGTTTTGATTTGCGGTGGGAGCGCACTTGGCAGGTTACGCTTGGTCGATGCGACCATCACGGCGACGCCTTGTTCATAGAGGTGGGAGGCCAGTGGGACCAGAGGCTTCGTCATCACGACGACGGTCGGTGAGGAACATAGAGCCGGATCCAGTCCAATGTCTCCGACGCCTCGCGAAATCGTAACTCGCAGATAGGCATCTCGTTGATCGGTTCCCACCCCATTGCGCTTCATGGCTGCATGTAGGATGTCGGTCCATCGTGCGAGAGGAATCGGAACTCTCAACCCGATGGCGTCGGCTGACCGGAACAGTCGTGCCAGGTGGTGGTCTCGCATGAAGAGGCGAGGGCCATACGAACGCATTGTTTCAAAAACTCCGTCGCCGTACAGAAACCCATGGTCGAAGACCGAGGTCACGGCTTCGTGGTCTTGTACAAATCGATCGTTGAGATAGATCCACATTGTGCTACTCAAAAGCACTGAAAAAAGCCTGGGCCTTATGGATGGTTTCTTCGTACTCGCATGCCGGGTCGGAATCGGCCACAATGCCGGCGCCGACTTGGAGATAGCCTGTGCCGTTCATCATCGTGAGCGTACGGATCAGGATGTTGAAGTCAAGATCGCCGCTCCAGCTGAGGTATCCCATGGAGCCGGTATAGGGGCCGCGACGGACCGGTTCCAATTCGTCGATGATCTCCATGCAGCGGACCTTCGGGACGCCGGTGATCGTGCCTCCGGGAAACATGGCTTTCAGGAGGTCGAACCCGGTCGCCTGATCCGTGAGCGTGCCGGTGATATGTGACACCAGGTGGCTGACATGCGAGTACTGCTCCAATGTCATAATTTCATCCACTTGGACGCTCCCGAAGCGGCAGACACGGCCGAGATCATTGCGCTCAAGATCGACCAACATGATGTGTTCCGCACGCTCCTTTTCATTGGCATGCAGCTCCTCGATGAAGCGTTGATCCTGGAGCAACGTTGTTCCTCGGGGCCTGGTTCCTGCGATCGGTCTGGTGTCGGCGTGACGGCCATCAAGCCGAACAAGGCGTTCGGGGGATGAGCTGATGAGCCGAACGGTATCGAGCCGGAGCAATCCAGCAAAGGGTGAGGGGTTCAGGGCTCGGAGGCGACGATAGGCGGAGAGATCGGCTTGCAGGTGTCCTTGACGGAGTGCGGGGCAATTGACCGTGAAGCGGTGGGAGAGATTCGCTTGGTAAATATCACCGGCGGCGATGTAGTCCTGGCACCGGAGGACGCTCTGCATGTAGGCTGATCGATCCTGCTCCGGAGTAAAGGTGAGGCGACCTAGATCATCGGGACTGGCGGCGGCCCTATCTGATTGCGTCAATCGGGCTTCGAATTCAGCAAGCCGGTCTTTCCCTTCGCGGAGCAAGTGTTCTCGAGACTCGCCCAGGAATCGTGTCAGTGGCGGACAGAACATGAGGATGAGATCGTTCCGATCATGGTCGACTGCAGCGACCAGATCAAAAAAAGCGAATTCCAAGTCTGGAACGGTGGGATGAGGTGAGGCCAGCGATGGCAAGGTCTCGAATTGGCGGACGAGATCATAGCTGAAGTAACCCACGGCTCCTCCAAAAAATGGAGGGGCGTCGGGAGGGCGAGCGATGGGCTGGTCAGCGAACAGTTGAGCCAACCTTTGAAAGGGAAGGACTCCTGACGTCCTGTGGGCTCCGGCTGGTCGTTCTACCAGATGGCTGCCCATTCCGGCCAGCCGGTAATAGGGGTCTGTGGAAAAGTACGAATATCGTCCCATCGATCTCCCACCGCCGCTTTCCAATAGAAAGGACGGATGTCCGGTTGAGGCGATGTTTCCATACAGTTCCAAGGGGTTCGTTGATGGACAGGGGCGAAAGACGATAAGCGGTGAAGGGGGGCCGTGTAAAAATGTCGATGATGTATCTTGTTGCATGGTTCAAGATGTCTTGATCAGCACCGCAAAATAACGTGGGCTCACTATACCGCAGAGGTTTCTGGGGAGGATAGATGTCTAACGGCTTGACATTACTGGCGGATCTTTGCTTAAATTGCTCGCCCATCAACGGCAGAGTTGTGACTGCGTGCTCCGCCTCCAATGGGTTCCAGAATGGCCCCTCCACAAGATCCCTTATATGCGGGGCTCGGCCAAGCGATCAGGATCGCAACTGATCTGCTCGCGGCGTTGATTGTGGGAGGAGCACTGGGGTGGGTCTGTGATACGTATGTTTTTGATTCGACCCCATGGAGCATGATTATCGGACTTCTGATGGGGATCGTGGCAGGGATGAGAAATGCCTATCGGTCGGTCCAACGGTGGCCGAAGACATAGCATTTCAAACGAAGATTCCATCATTCAAACCATTTAAAGGACTGGCGAGAACAACGTGGAAGAAAGCCCACTTCATCAATTTGAACTTCAGAATTGGATTCCGATTTCGCTCGGCGGATTCGATATTTCCATCAACAAAGCCGTTGTCTTTATGTGGATCGTCGTGCTGGTCTCGGCGGTGCTCATGGTAATGGCTGGGTCTGCAAGAAAATTGGTCCCTGGCAAATTGCAGAGTCTGGCAGAGATGATGGTGGATTTTATTCGCAGTATGATCTTGGACACGATGGGGAAAGAGGGGATGCGATTTTTCCCCCTGGTTGCCACCCTCTTCGTATTCATCCTGTTCAGCAATCTGATCGGATTGATTCCAGGTAGCTACACGGTGACAAGCCAGATAATTGTGACGGCCGTCTTTTCCTGCGTCGTGTATGCGTTGAGCCTGGTTATGGGGTTCATGTTACATGGGGCGAAGTTCCTGGGTATTCTGGTTCCTCCTGGGACGCCGGGCTGGTTGATTCCGTTAATGATTCCGATCGAGATCATTAGCCAGGTGGCTCGACCGGTTTCGCTGGCGGTTCGGTTATTTGCCAACATGACGGCGGGGCATGTGATGCTTGCGGTGTTGTTCAGCCTCACGATCGGCGGCGGGCTGTTGATCGGATGGTTGCCCTTTGCGTTTACGGTCGCCATCTATGGGTTGGAGTTCGGTATTGCCTTTATTCAAGCCTATATTTTCAGTATCTTGACCTGCGTCTACTTGGGCGACGCATTTCATTTACATGGCCATGATGAGCACGCGCATTAGCGCATGCCAGTTTAGACAAGAGAGGAGTAAGACATAATGGATTCAGCAGCAGCAGGGTTAATCGGTATGGGATGTGCCGCGGCAGGATTTGCCGGAGCGGGTGTTGGCATCGGGTTTATTTTCGGAAAGATGATCGAAGTGGTGGCACGTCAGCCCGAGGCTGAAGCGCGTGTCACGAAGTACATGTGGATCGGTTTCGCATTGGTGGAAGCCATTGCGCTCTATGGCCTGGTCATCGCCTTCATTATCATGGGATTCCGTAAATAAGGAGCGTTAACCGTTATTCGTTGACCGTTGCTCGAGGATACTCTCGGCTGATGTTTCACGCATAACGTTTCACGAACGCACGTATGCCACAGTTTGAATCTCATTTTTTCTCTTCCCTGATTTTCTGGGAAGTCGTGTCTTTCGGCATTCTATTGTTCATTCTGTATAAGTATGCCTTTCCTGGCATCCTCAGCGTCCTTGAGGAACGAGAAAAGAAAATTAAGGACAGCCTGGATCTAGCTGAGCGTCATCGATCAGATGCTGAGACTCGGCTGAAGGAATATGAGGCGAAACTCAGTGCGGCTGGTAAGGAGGCAGAGGCCATCCTTGCGGCGGCAAAAGACCGCGCGCAGCGCCTGCTCGATGAAAACGAGCAACGGCTGACTGCTGATGCCGAGCGGATTAAAGGTGATGCCACAAGGGAAATCGAGCAAGAACGGCGTAAGGCCCTTCAGGACATCCGTACCCAGACTACGGAACTGGCTCTCATGGTTGCGGAAAAGGTTGTGCAGCGGAGCTTGACGGAAGCTGATCAACGGAAGTTCGCAGACGACGCGCTCGAAGCTCTTTCTCGATCACAGCAGCGCTAGTTTATCCCTATCAGGGGTATGCAGGGGGCGTCAGCTCAGGCTGACTCCCCCTGGGCGATACCCGTCCAGATCTACCGCCACAAACCGAAACCCTAGTTCTTTCAGTCGAGCACTGATTCGTCTGCAACGAGTCGGTTCAATGAGCCAGGGTAAATCGCTCGGGGCCACCTCAATTCTGGCAATGTCGCCATGGTTCCGGACTCGAAAATGGCGGAGACCCTCGTGCTGAAGCACCGCCTCGGCTTCCTCAACCCGGCTCAGCTTTTCCAGTGTGATCGGCATCCCACGTGGGATGCGTGACGACAGGCAGGCTGCGGCAGGTTTATCCCAGTTCGATAGACCGAGTTCCTTGGCCAGGATGCGGATGTCAGCTTTTGATAGCTGGACCTCGACCAGCGGGCTGCGCACTCCCCATTCCCGTGCTGCCTTCATACCGGGGCGATCATCACCGAGGTCGTCCAAATTGGTTCCATCCACGATATATGCGGCGGCCTTTGCTTGTCTGACAGTCCCAAGCAGCTGATACAAATCGGTTTTGCAGTGAAAGCAGCGGTTGGCGTCATTCTTGACGAAGTCGTCAATGGCCAATTGATCCGTTTGTACGGTTTCATGACGAGCTCCAATTTCCCGAGCGACCCGCTCGGCCGCTTCCAGCTCCAGCAACGGGAATGTGGGTGAGACGGCTGTGATGCCGACCGCCTTGTCCCCGAGTTGTTCGTGCGCGACTTTCAGCACGAAGGTGCTGTCGATTCCGCCGGAATACGCGACAACCACGGACCCCAATTCTGTGAGCAGGGCTCGGAGTCGATCAAGCTTCTCTTGGAGTGCAGCGGCTTGCATGGGTGATGGTCAAGCGTCTCGCTAGTGACGGACTTTTGCCTTGGTAATGTTCCCCACCACCACGAGGGCGTAGAGCTGGGGGTTGAGGTATTGCTTGGCCACGCGCTGAACGTCATCCTTCGTGACGCGGTCAATCCATTTTGGGTATTGGCTGAAGTAGTCGAATCCGAGTCCGAAAAATTCAACCTGACCCAACACTTGCGCCAGCTTGGTCGTTGAGTCCAACCGTAATGGGAAACTCCCCATCAGAAACGACTTTGCCTCGGCGAGTTCCTGGTCGGTCACCGGCGCCTCACGGATTGCTTTTATCTCGGCTAAGACGCTCGTGATGGCCTGGTTAGTGGTCTCCGTTCGAGTCTGGAGGTTGACCCAGAACGATCCCGGCATGGCTCTCGCGTCATAGTGGCTTGTAATGCCGTAGGCAAGACCCTGTTTGTCGCGGATAGAATCCATGAGCCGGGAGGAAAATCCACCGGCTCCGAGGACATGGTTCATGACGGTGACCGCATAGAAGTCCGGGTTGGTTCGGCTGATTCCAGCGTGACCCAACACAATAGTAGACTGCGTTAAATCTTTGTCGATGAATTGGACGGCCTTTTTATCGATGTTGGACGGCTTCCGGGCTGGTCGAGGTGGTGCAGGGCCTTTCTTCCAGGATCCAAAATGAATCTGAACGAGTGACGTTGCCTGTTCAATCGTCACGTCGCCGACGATGGTCAGGATGACTTGGTTGGGGAGGTATTCTTTGGCGTAGAAGCTTTGGATATCGGCCAAGGTGATCTTGTTGAGCGTCTCCTCAGTTCCATGGACCGGCCAGCGATAGGGGTGATTCTGAAAGACCAACTGGTTGAACGCCTTCATGGCCACATGGCCTGGGTCATCATTGTCGCTCGCTATTTCACCAAGAATTTGTGATCGAACCCGTTCAAATTCCGGTTTCGGGAAGCCCGGGCGCTGAAGAATATCGGCAAGCAGCGTAAACCCCAGATCGATATCCTTTCTGAGGATGCGGGCGGACGCGGTCGTAAAATCTTCACTGGCTTGGGCTCCCAGTGATCCACCGACAAAGTCGATTTGTTCGGCGAGTTGTTTGGACGATCGTGACGTGGTGCCCTCATCCAGCAGGCTGGCAACGAGGTTCGCAACACCCGCCTTCTCCGGAGGGTCTTGTGACGAGCCGGCCTTGATGAGCGCATGGAGTTCCACGATGGGAAGGAAATGTTGCTCTAGCACGACAACGGTCATCCCATTCGGTGTGGTGAACTTGACCGGTGCCATGTCGGCCGCGGTCGCAGCCAAGGGAAGGCTCATCGAGACTCCCACACCCAGAGCCCAGCTCAGTCGCTGGCAAAACGAACGTCTTCGAACAGATCGGCCATCGGAACTGGAATAGCCCGCAGGGGTAGCCTTGTGATTCATAGCGTCCTAGGACTTTCCATCGTGGGTCGCTGGGGAGGGCGATTCGAGGGGTTTGGCCGGCAAGGGGATGAGAATCCCAGTGGTCCGATTGTCCGGCGTTAAATACTGTCTTGCGACACGCTGAATGTCATGGGCAGTGACCGCACGGATACGCTCCACGAACTGATTGACTCGTCGCCACCCTGCGCCGACGGTCTCGGCTTGTCCCATAAGCATGGCATGGCGAAAATTGGAGTCTTGCTCAAATACGCGCGATGCTTCGACTTGGTTCTTCGCTCGCTGGAGTTCCAGCTCCGATGGCGGCTCATTCTGAAGACGCGTCACTTCGCGCTGGAGGGCTTCTTCCACAGCCTCGACCTTCGCTCCAGGATTGACCAGCGCGTAAAAATAGAAGAGTCCGGGATCGGTTTGTAACAAACTGTACTCGGCCCCGACGGCCAGGGCCATCTTCTGGTCATAGACCAAACTCTGATAGAGACGAGCACTCTTTCCGTGCGAGAGGATCGACTCAAGGAGGTCAAGGGCATAGCTGTCGTCGCTCGTATAGTTGGGGATGCGGAAACCCATCATCACGAACGGAACCTGTGCTTCTCGTTTGAGCAGAAACCGACGTTCGCCGCGCTGTTCCGGCTCAGGCGGCAGAATCTGCTTCGGTGATGGGCCTCGGGGAATCGGCTCAAACAATCGCTTGATGATGGGGAGCAGCGAGTCGGCTTTGATGTCGCCCACCACGATTAAGGTGGCATTGTTGGGGGAGTAAAAGGTGTCATAGTGTCGCTGGAGATCTTCGATCGTCATCGCATCGAGGTCTGCGAACCAGCCGATCACCGGCCAATGATAGGGATGGCTCATGAAGACCTGGGCAAACAGGGCTTCAACTAAGGCGCCTTGTGGGTCATCCTCGGACCGCAGGCGGCGTTCCTCTTTCACAACGTCGCGCTCGGTCTGGAATTCACTCTGATCGAGCAGCAATCCCTGCATCCGGTCGGCTTCCAGCTCTAGGGCAAGCCCGACACGGTCAGCCGCCACATTTTCAAAATAGGCGGTGAAATCCTGGCCGGTAAAGGCGTTGTCGATCCCACCATTCTTTCGGATGATGCGGGAAAAAGAGCCTTTGGGGTATCTGGCCGTCCCTTTGAACATCATGTGCTCGAGCATGTGTGAGAGTCCCGCACGCCCCATGACTTCATTTCGGGAGCCCACCTTGTACCAGACTTGGACCGTGGCCACCGGGGCTTTCGGCACCTCGATGAGCAGCACTTTCATTCCGTTTGAGAGGATGTATTCGTTGGGGTCGGCCCCCATGGAGATGGAGCGCTCACCCAGGATCAAGAGGATCCCTACTAAGCAGGCAAACCAAGTGCGTGTGATTATCGGCCTGATCATGATGGATGTTGAATAGGTCATGCTAACAACGAGTTTCAATAGCTGTCAAGGTAACGGGGGATCGGTTGCCGGCGACGTCACCGAGTTGTCCGCAGGCGCCATACACGTCACGCCCACGACTCTTACGGACGTAGACATCGAGCCCCGCCTTGCGGAGGTCGGATTGAAAGCGCAGCACGTCTTTATCCGGTGGACGATGAAACCGACTTCCCGGGAACTCATTGAACGGGATCAGATTCACTTTGCAGCGCAACGATTTCAATAGCTGTACGAGGCGCCGAGCATCGGCCGGAAGGTCATTCACACCGGCCAGCAGAACGTATTCGAACGTCAACCGTTGATGGGGTGCAAGCGGGTATCGTCGACAAGCGGCCAGGAGCGACTTCAGGGATGCGATGTCACTGGCGGCAGGCATCAGGTCTCGACGTTGTTCTTCCGTGGTGGCATTCAGGGAGATGGCGAGATTCACGCCCATCGCCGCCACTTCCGAGAGGCGGGATGCCAGACCGGCTGTCGAGACCGTAATGCGTCTCCGCGACCATCCCAGGCCCCAGGCGTTGTTCGTGAGGCCGGCCACGGCGGCTCTGAGTGTATCGACATTGGCGAGGGGTTCTCCCATTCCCATGAAGACGAGATTGGTGATGTGTTCATCGGACGTCAGGAGGTCTTGCGCGCTCAGAACTTGATCGAGGACCTCATGCAACTTGAGATTACGCTTCAACCCCATCTGTCCGGTGAGGCAAAACCCACAGTCCAACATGCAGCCAACCTGTGTCGACACACAGAGGGTCAGCCTGGTGTCGTCCGGAATCAGTACGGATTCGACCGTCATTCCATCGTCGAGAGTCAACAGTATTTTGCGTGTTCCATCTTGCGACCGGAGAGCCGTCACCTGCGCCGAACGACCGATAGAGGCCGATTGAGAGAGTGCTAAGCGATCCTGCATGGGGAGATCGGTCATGTCCATGATCGTTCGGAGCCGCCGTTGGTATAACCAGCGCAGAATTTGACCGGCCCGGTATGCGGGCCAGCGCTGTGTGCGGACGAACCGGGCCATCTGCAGTTCGGTGAGCGCCAAGAGATGAACGGTTGTGGTCGGGTGCGGGACCGATGGGTCGGCCATAATATTTCCTCGCTGAAGGAGCAGCCTACCATAGCGCAGGTCACCTCGCATATGATTCGGGTCGCTCACTGACCCGCAATTCTTTTTCCATTGTCGGTGGCTCTGTATATAATGAGGAGGAGTGAACTGCGATGGATGGCCATGAGAAACCGTGACGTGTCGCTGATCATCGGTATCTGTACGGCGCTGCTTGGTGTGGTCGTGCCCTCGCACGCCACGCGCGCCGCGCAAGTTGTTGCGCTGGAACAAACGAATCATGAGGGCTGTGCATCTCCCGAAGACTGTTTTCTGGCAGCGGTCTGGCCAAGGGAACGATTGGGAAATGTCCTGACGAAGGATCAAGTCGTCGCGCTGAAACTCGAACGTCTCCGTAAAGTGATCGAGGGATTTCCAGTCTCGATCTGGGCCAAACGCGCCGGCTTGCTTTCCGGGGTGATTCTGTCGGATCGCAATCCTGCTGCTGCCCTACCGTATCTCCGAGCTGCCCAACAAGACTTTCCGGTCCTCGACGATTACATCCGATTCTGGATCGGGGACACTCACTTACGACTGGGGGAGGTCAGGGAGGCTGCGGCGATGTTCGAGGGAGTGCCGCAAGCAGTTCCCGATTCCAACCTCCTCAACCTGGTCGCGCTTCGTGCCGGTGAAGCCTGGTACCGAGCCGCGAGTTGCCCTGAGGCCATCGCGTGGCTTGTCAAGGCGGTGAATGGGAACGAGAAAGATCCCCAGGTCGCGCAGGCGTGGTTGCGGTTGGCTACCTGTTATCTCCGTGAAAATCAGCTCACTGAAGCTCGAGACATCTTGAAGCAGCTCTGGGTGAAGTTTCCACAGACGAAGGAGGCGAAGGAAGCCGAGGGGCTGTTGACCAGCAGCAACGGAGGCGCGACATGGAGTGCCTCTCCCGATCTGCATTATGAACGCGCCCAGTCGTTTCTCGCCCAGTCTCTCCATTCGGAAGCGATCGATGAGCTCAAGAAGTTCATGACCCTCGATCCCTCCTCTTCACAACGCGCGGATGTCAAGCTCAAATTGGGGATCGCGCAGGTTCGGCTCAAGACCTACGACCAGGCACGCGACACGTTCTCTGCCCTGACTGAGGATCAAGGGCCTCGAGGGGATGAAGCGACGGTCTGGCTGGCGAGGGTCTATCTCCGCCAGGGATTGGGAGAGAAGTTGTTGGATTTGTGTCGTGCGCTCTCGAAGCGGACCTTAACTCCGGAGCAGAAGGGACAGATCAATTTGTTTGCAGGGATCTGGTTGGATGATCAATCCCGGTTCGACGAAGCCGCCGAGCGGTATCGGCATGTTGCCAAGATGGGTGAGCCCGCTTCTCAACGAACCGAGGCCCAATGGCGGGAAGGGTGGTTGCTGTATCGAACGGATCGCCAACGAGAAGCGATCCGTGTGTGGCAACAGATTACCGAGCAAAAGGGCAGTGATCTCGAACCACAAGCGCTCTACTGGATCGCTCGCGCTCACGGGCAGCTTGGGGAGACGAAAGCGAAAGATCTGTTTGTGCAACTCTGCCAACGGTACCCCTACACATACTATTGCCAGATGGCACGTGAACAGAGGGGCATACCGATTCTTCCACGACCGGAACAGGAGCCGGAGGTTGCGTCCGTGCCATCCGTTCAAGCAGTTTCTGAGACCGCTCATGTACCGGCTCAGGACAGTCAGGCCGCGAATCGAACACAGATTGAACAACAGTCAGCCTTCAGACGAGCGATGGAATTGAGGCTGCTTGGCCGAGAACAGGATGCCGCGAGGGAGCTGAGTGCCTTGACGGATCGGTATAGTCGAAATCCCGAGGTGTTGGCGGCGTTATCCATCATGTTGAATGAGGTCGGTGCGTATCATCATGCGCTGCGGCTCGTACGATCACGATTTCGCGAAAAATTGGAGCGAACCGGTGGAACGGTCGCCGACGGCTTGTGGAACGTGGCCTATCCAACCGGATTGATCCCGACGATTAAGCTCTCGGCGACCAACGGCGTTGATCCCTTTCTGGTTGCCGCGATCATCCGAGAGGAAAGCCAGTATGATTGGAAGGCGGTTTCACGCGTCGGCGCCATCGGCTTGATGCAAGTGATGCCGACCACGGCCAGTGCCGTGGCGCAGCAACATCATTTGCCGAACGTGTCTCGAGAGGATCTCTTCGATCAAGAAGTCAACATTCGGATCGGTGTGCGGTATGTGGAACAACTGCTGGCACAGTTTTCCGGCAATGTCGTCCAAACGATTGCAGCGTACAACGCCGGCCCGGTCGTTGTGGGGACCTGGGCGGCGATGTATCGCGATCGAAGCCAGGATGAGTTCGTCGAGCTGATTCAGTACCAAGAGACCCGGCAATATGTGAAGCGGGTGCTCCGTAGTTACAAGGAGTATCTGCGCTTATTCGGTGCTCCCAAAACCGTTTCTTGACAGGATCTTGTGAAATTTTTATAGTGCGCCACAATCCGTTGTGGCCTCTAACCAAGAGGGGATGATTATGTCGCTGGATCGACTGGATGCGCTCGAAACGCGAATTCGTGACTTGGTCAAGCTCGTGCAAGAGCTCAAACGAAAGAACGGACTCTTGGAGGAGGAACTCAAGACCGCTCACCAGCGGTTGGCCCAGCAGGATGATATGAGTCGCAGATGGGAAATGGAGCGAGTTGACATCAAGACGCGAATCGAAAAAGTCATGAGCGAGATCGAGCTGCTCGAATGTATCGAAGATCCAAAGGAGGTGGCCATTGACTAAGACCATCGATGTGGAAATTTATGGTCAGCGGTATGCCATCACCGGAGACAGCGATGATGCCTATGTCCGGCGGCTGGCTCATTTTGTCGATGACCATATGAAACACCTCGCGGAAGGCATGAAAACCACGACGCCCTCGAAATTGGCCGTGCTCACTGCCATTAACCTTGCCCATCAGCTCTTTGAGTCCGAGAAGAAACGGGTCCAAGGGGAGGCCGATGTCGAACGCCGGATGGTGACGTTAATGGAATCGATCGAGGAGCAGATGCCGTCGTCGCTCTTTCGATAGCGGTGATTCGCCTTGCTTTCAAAGAGTCCCTTTGTTATCGTGTAGATAAGTCGGTGTCGGTGGATGAGGTAAGGGCACTGCATTGAACCGTTGAAAGACTTGGAAATACGCGTCAAGAAAAGCCACAGGCAGGTTTGTTCTGAAGGGATACGAAGTGTTTATTCAAGGGGTGCGCAATTTGCGGATCGTGCGTGGTCAGCACTGTCAGTTCGACTTGGGACGGGCAGATGCTCAAGGTGCGCTACGATCGTGGCAGATGCCGGCCGGAGAGGGTGATGATCACGCGACAGTCGCTGTCTTGTTCACCGCCTCATGTTGATGATGAGGGTGGGTGTGGCAAGCAGTGGAGCCCGGCAGGTGAGCAAGTTGTATCCTGATGAACGCCCGTTCTTCCAAGTGAAGCGGTTTCCAGTCTCCTAAGGCCCTTCCTTCCTCGTCACCGCACATGTCCGAATCGTACTTGTTGTCCGTGTGTGCCCTGGTGTGCCTGGCTCGGTCCCAGCGGATCCGAGCAGGCGAAATTTAAGAAGGGGGTGACTCCCATTTCTACTGCAACGATTATGTCCATCGTGCTGTCTCTGATCATCGGTGCCGTGGTTGGGGCGGGGGTATTTGAGCTCCTGCGACGCCGTGTGACTGGTGCGAAACAGGCTGAGGCCGAAGAACTCGCGAAGCAGGTTGTCCAGAATGCGCAGCGAGAAGCCGAAAATGTGCTCAAGGAAGCCCGGTTTGAGGCCAAAGATCTGGCATTTAAGGCGAAGTCCGAGTTCGAGCAAGAACACAAGGCGAAGTTAGCGGAACTATCCGGGGTCGAAAAACGGCTCATTCAACGAGAAGGGGTGTTGGATGGAAAGTTAACGGCCGTAGAAAAACGCGAAAGCGAAGCCAGGAAGCGCGAACAGGATTTCGCCAAGCGGGAAGAAGGGTTGGTCGCGAAAGAGGCGGCCTGCGCCAAGGCCGAGCGTGAGCACCGCGAGGCGTTGGAACGTGTGGCGGGGATGACCGCCGAAGAAGCCAAGAAGCAATTGATCGTCGAAATGGAATCTCAGGCAAGGCTGGATGCTGTAGGGCTTGCAAAGCGAACCATTGAAGAGGCCCGTGAGAACGCCGAACGAGAGGCACGAGAAATCATTACCTCCTCGATTCAACGCGTGGTTCGCGACTATGTCTCGGAGTCGACGATTTCCGTCGTCCCAATTCCGAATGATGCAATGAAGGGGCGGATCATTGGCCGTGAAGGGCGCAATATCCGAGCCTTGGAAGCTGCGACCGGTATTGATCTCATCATTGATGAGACACCCGAGGCCGTGATTATTTCCGGGTTCGACCCGTTGCGTCGCGAGATCGCAAAGGTCTCTCTGGAACGGCTGATGCACGATGGACGCATCCATCCCACACGTATCGAGGAGATCGTCGAAAAGGTCAAGGTCGACATCGACAAGTTGATGTATGAGGAGGCCGAGAAGATCATCTTTGAACTGGGGCTCTCCGACTTTAACCCGGAGTTGATTAAAGTCCTGGGTCGCCTGAAATATCGAACGAGTTACGGCCAGAACAATCTCTATCATGCCCGCGAAGCGTCCTATATCTGCGGGATCATGGCATCGGAGTTAGGCCTCGACGTCAAGTTGGCTCGGCGGGGAGCCCTTCTTCATGATATCGGCAAGGCGGTCAGTCATGAAGAGGAGGGGCCGCATGCCATGCTGGGGGCTGAGATTGCCAAGAAATATGGAGAGTCGGCAAAGATCGTCAATGCCATCGCGGCGCACCACGAACAAGTGGAGCCGATCTGCCCGGAGAGCGTCTTAGTAGCGGCGGCTGAGGCCTTATCGGCGGCACGTCCGGGAGCAAGGCGCGAGGCACTTGAGTCCTATGTGAAGCGGTTGGAGAAATTGGAATCGCTCGCAACCGGTCACAAGGGCGTCCAGAAGGCGTATGCCATCCAAGCGGGGCGTGAAATTCGGGTCATCGTTCGACAAGAAGATATCACGGATGCGGAGTCGTTCCAGCTCTCACGCGAGCTGGCCAAGAAGATCGAACAGGAGTTGACCTATCCCGGCCAGATCAAAGTGACGGTGATTCGGGAAAGCCGATACGTGGAATACGCCAAATGAAGGTGCTGTGTATCGGCGATGTCATGGGAGAGCCGGGCCGTCGAGCGCTCGCCAGAACGGTGCCGCGTCTGGTTGCCCAGCGCCAGATCGATGCGGTCATTGCCAATGGGGAAAATGCGGCAGGCGGCTTCGGCATCACACCGGAGTTGGCCGAAGAGCTCTTTGACATAGGCATTTCTGTCGTCACGACCGGCAATCATGCGTGGGACAAAAAGGAAGCCGTCGACTATTTTTCTCGGGAGCCTCGGTTGTTGCGCCCGGCCAACTATCCGCCTGGAGTGCCTGGAAGCGGGAGTGTCGTCATTGAGACCGCAGGCGGCGAACGTTTGGCTGTCCTACAGGTGATGGGCCGAGTGTACATGCCGACGATTGATTGTCCATTTCAGACGGCTAAACGTGAGTTGTCGAGGTTGAAACGGGAAACCTCAGCCATCGTTGTCGACATGCATGCTGAAGCGTCATCTGAAAAGATGGCGATGGGACATTTCTTGGATGGTGAAGTGACGGCCGTCGTCGGCACACATACCCATGTGCAAACGGCTGATGAGCAAATTCTTCCGAAAGGCACCGCCTATATCACGGATATCGGAATGACCGGACCGCTTCATTCCGTCATTGGGGTCAAAAAGGAACTCGCCATCGAGAAGTTCTTGACCGGTATGCCCAAGCGGTTTGAGGTCGCCTCAGGGCCGTCGGTATTTTGTGCCGTCTTGCTCGAGCTTGATGCCAGGCTCGGCAAGGCCGTGTCGTTCGAACGGATTCGCCAATTCGATTAACCGAGGCGTCACTCGTTGTCTCACGTGCCCTTGGCTGCCTCGT
>Ga0224500_10000464_pt1 | contig 27931 bp, 21 predicted proteins | sample SF_Oct11_sed_USG_FD_168126 | JGI IMG/M metagenome (GOLD analysis project Ga0224500, IMG submission 168126) | Sediment microbial communities from San Francisco Bay, California, United States - SF_Oct11_sed_USGS_4_1 | ecosystem: Environmental > Aquatic > Marine > Sediment | place: USA: California... | reverse complement strand
GTCCAACTTCATTGCGGACAAGTATGGCGCGCTCGAGGGCTACCTGAGGACAGGCATTCCGTACGGCGAACCACACGTGGGCTGATCGCCGCCAGCGCAGCAGGAGCGCGTCGAGCGACTCCTGCTGCACCCCTGCGCACGCGGCGCTGGCGGTTGGTCCCGGTCCGTGCGTACCAGGTGCCGAACATGGAACACCCGATGCTCACTCTTGCCCGCGCGGCCGTCGCGGCCCTCGCTGCGTACCTTTTCATTGCGGCCCCTCCGTACATCCTGCTCGGAGCCCCGCACCGGATCGTTTCGGTCTTGGACCCCCTGTTCTCCCTTGCCGTCGTGCAGGCGTGCCTGCTCGCCATCCTCGCCGCGGCCCAGAAGGGGCCACTGTGCTCGTTGGCCAGGGCACGACCGTCGGAGTCGGGGGTGCGGGCGGCGGGGTGGTTCCTGCTTGGAGACGTGCTCATCGCGCTGCTGTTTGCGGTGACCGTCGTCTCCACGTCGTCGGCTTCGTCAGTGGGATTCACGGTTTCCAACGGGCTTGAATCGTTGGGCCGGGATTTCCACAAGAGCGGCATCGCGGGCGGTCTGGTGCGGGTCGGCGTGATTGCGCCCGTACTCGAGGAATTCCTCTTCCGGGTGCTGATCCTGGGATGCCTGCTGCGGACAGCGCGTCCGTGGATCGCGCTCGGAATTTCGACAGCGCTGTTCGCGGCCGTCCACGATGGCTGGTTGGTTCCCGCTTTTCTCGGGCTGGTGTTGGGCCTGCTGTATCTTCGCTACCGAAGCCTCTGGCTGTGTGTCGTGACGCACTCGGTCCACAACCTCCTGGTGGCGGTAGGCGCTCCCTTGCTTGTCGCGTACCTGCACGAAGCGACCTTGCTGAGGCCGATCATGGGCAATCTGCTGCTGCTTCAGGTCTGCTGGCTTGGGGTCGGGCTCGGGTGCTTCGGGTTGTTTCTCCACCTGGTACTGCGCGGTGGAGGATCAGGAGAGAAAATGTCACCCCTGCAGGCGCCGCCGCCCACGAGAGCGGCAGTCGGCCCGTGATTCGCCTGGATCGTTCGAAATGAACCGCCGCATCCTCATCGCAACGAGCAACCCCGGCAAGCTGCGCGAATTCCGCCACCTCCTGGCGCCGCTGGGATGGGATGCGGTGTCGCAGAGCGAACTGAACGTGGCGCCGGCGGACGAACCGCACTTGACCTTTCTGGAGAACGCGCTGGCCAAGGCGCGGCACGCCGCTTCCGCCACCGGCCTGCCGGCGCTGGCCGACGATTCCGGCATCTGCGTCGTCGCACTGGGCGGTGCGCCCGGTGTCCTGTCGGCGCGCTTCGCCGGCGAGCCGTCGGACGATCGGCGCAACAACGCCGAGTTGCTGCGACGGATGGAGCACGCGCCGGACCGGCGCGCCCACTACACCTGCGTGCTCGCCGCTGTTCGTTCGGTCGACGATCCCGAGCCGCTGATCGCCGATGCGCGCTGGCCGGGCGAAATCCTCGCGAACCCGAGGGGCGCCGGCGGCTTCGGGTACGACCCGGTGTTCCTGCTCCCTGATCTGGGCAAGACGGCAGCCGAACTAGACCCGGCCGAGAAGAACCGGATCAGCCATCGCGGGCGGGCAATGGCGGAACTCGCCCGCAAGATGGTCGCGTGCTGGTCCTGAGCCCCGTCCCCGAACCCAGCGCCGTGCCTGCCGCGATCGAGATCAAGCCTGCACCGGGTGCGCCCATGCCCGAGGTTGCGGAGATGCTCCGCCCGGGCACCCTGTCGCTGCCGTCGCTGCCGCCGCTTTCGCTGTACGTCCACTTTCCGTGGTGCGTGCGCAAGTGCCCCTATTGCGACTTCAATTCGCACGAGCCGGCGTCCGGTGGCATACCGGAAACGGCTTACCTGGATGCGCTGGCCGCCGACGTCGAGGCTTCGCTGCCGCTGATCTGGGGGCGTCCCATCGTCAGCGTCTTCATCGGTGGCGGAACCCCGAGCCTGATGACGGCGGCTGGCGTCGAGCGACTGTTGTCGGATCTTCGCGCCAGGCTGCCGCTGGAAGCCGACTGCGAAATCACGATGGAGGCCAACCCCGGCACCTTCGAGGCGGAACGCTTCGCGGCCTATCGCGCGGCCGGCGTGAACCGCCTGTCGATCGGCGTGCAGTCGTTCGACCCGGACCGGCTCGCCGCGCTCGGGCGCATCCACGACCGCGCCCAGGCGGTCGCTGCGGTCGAACTGGCGCAGCGCGTGTTCGACAATTTCAACCTCGACCTGATGTTCGGCCTGCCCGGGCAATCCCTCGAGCAGGCGCGGCTCGATGTCGAATCTGCGCTGGCCTTCGCTCCGCCGCACTTGTCGCTGTACCAGTTGACGCTGGAACCGAACACCGTGTTCGCCAAGTACCCGCCGCGCCTGCCCGACGACGACACAACCGCGGCCATGCAGGACTGGATCGAGGAACACACCGCAGCGGTCGGGTACCGGCGCTATGAGGTCTCTGCCTACGCGCGGCCGGGACACGAGTGTCGCCACAACTTGAACTACTGGCGCTTCGGCGATTATCTCGGCGTCGGCGCCGGCGCGCACGGCAAGATCTCCTTCCCGCACCGGATCCTGCGGCAGGTCCGCTTCCGTCAGCCGGAGTCGTATCTGGAGCGGGCCGGCCGGGGAGTGTTCCTCGCCGAGAGCGGCGAGGTCAGCCGCTCCGACCTGCCGTTCGAGTTCATGCTGAACGCGCTGCGGCTTACCGAGGGCGTGCCCTCCGCCCTCTTTGCGGCGCGGACCGGCCTGCCGGTTTCGGCCATAGAAGAATCCTTGACGAAGGCGGAACAACGGGGCCTGATCGAGCCGGACCACCTCGTGCTGCGCCCCACGGAACTCGGGCGGCGCTTTCTGACCGACCTGCAGTCGATGTTTCTACCCGTGGCGCGCACCTGAGTTGTGCGGCAAGAGGCACTAAAGTAGTGCAACGTGCACCACGCAGGTGCTTCCCGAACCGGCTATGCTTCGTTTTATCCCCCTGGGAGCGGCTCGCAAGCGCTTGTTGCACAAGGCTAGTGCAGTTCGGCATACCCGAGCGGCCGGTTTTGGCACGCTTCCTGCGTTGCATTGCCGCAGAACCCAGGCGGGCATCGCAAGGCGATGCCCACGGGGACTGTTAACCACGCGCGATTGAGGAGAACACAAACATGGCCGCGGCCAAGGACGTAATGAAACTGATGACGGACAACGAAGTTCTCTTCGTTGACCTCCGCTTCACCGACACGAAAGGCAAGGAGCAGCACGTCTCCGTGCCGGCCAAGGCGTTCGACGAAGACAAGTTCGAACATGGCCACGCCTTCGACGGTTCGTCGATCGCCGGGTGGAAGGGCATCGAAGCGTCCGACATGCTGCTGATGCCGGACCCGGGCACCGCGCGCATGGACCCCTTCCGCGAGGAGAACACGCTCATCGTCACCTGCGACGTGGTCGAACCGTCGACAGGCAAGGGCTATGACCGCGATCCGCGTTCGCTGGCTCGGCGCGCCGAGGCGTACCTGAAGTCGAGCGGCGTTGGCGACACGGCCTACTTCGGCCCGGAGCCCGAATTCTTCATCTTCGACTCCGTGACCTGGAACGTCGACATGTCGGGTTCCTCGGTTCGCATCAAGTCGGAAGAGGCGCCGTGGTCGACCGGCATCGACTACGAGGCCGGCAACCTTGCCCACCGCCCCGGTGTCAAGGGCGGCTATTTCCCGGTTCCGCCGACCGACTCGCTCCAGGACATCCGCTCGGAAATGTGCCTGCTGCTGGAGCAGCAGGGCGTCGAAGTCGAAGTGCATCACCACGAAGTCGCGGCACCGGGGCAGTGCGAGATCGGCACCAAGTTCTCGACCCTCGTGAAGCGCGCTGACTGGCTGCAGATCATGAAGTACACGATCTGGAACGTGGCGGCGAGCTACGGCAAGACGGCGACCTTCATGCCGAAACCGGTCGTCGGCGACAACGGCTCCGGCATGCACGTGCACCAGTCCGTGTGGAAGGACGGCGCCAACCTGTTCGCGGGCAACGGCTACGGCGGCCTGTCCGACTTCGCCCTGTACTACATCGGCGGCATCATCAAGCACGCGCGTGCGCTGAACGCGATCACGAATCCGGGCACCAACAGCTACAAGCGACTGGTCCCGGGCTTCGAGGCGCCGGTCAAGCTCGCGTACTCCGCCCGCAACCGCTCGGCGTCGATCCGCATCCCGTACGTCAGCAACCCGAAAGGCCGCCGCATCGAGGTGCGCTTCCCGGACCCGACGGCCAATCCTTATCTCGCGTTCGCCGCGATGCTGATGGCCGGGCTGGACGGCGTGCAGAACAAGATCCACCCGGGCGAGGCGGCCGACAAGAACCTGTACGACCTGCCGCCGGAAGAGGACGCCAAGATCCCGACGGTCTGCGCGTCGCTCGACCAGGCGCTCGACTACCTCGACAAGGACCGCGAGTTCCTGACGCGCGGAGGCGTGTTCAGCAACGACCTGATCGACGCCTACATTGCGCTGAAGATGGAGGAAGTCACGCGTTTCCGCATGACGACGCATCCGGTCGAGTTCGACATGTACTACGGGTCGTAACCGGGCACGGCCGCTCGGCTCGAAACGGGGCGGGCGACCGCCCCTTTTCATTCGGGCGCCGGCCCCTCGCGGACGAACGCCAGGAAACGATGACCGCACTCCCGGAAATGAGGGAAGTGGACCGCCAAGGGGCGCCAGTCGGGGCCTTTGGGCGGTCGACCCTCGATTACACTGCAAGCCTCCCTTCGGCCCCGGGGATCGTCCGTGAAGCGTTTCGCCCTGACCATCGTCGCGTTCGCCTGCGCCGGCGCACCGCTAGCGGTGCCTGCCCAGTCGTCCGACATCTTCCTGTGCGTCGACGCGGATGGCCAGAAGACGTTCCAGAACGTGGGCACGGGCAAGGGCTGCAGGCGGATGGACGTGGGGCCGGTACTTACCGTCCCGGCGCCGCGCATCCAGCAGCGCGCGTCCAGGGAGGCATCCGAGCGAGTCACCGTGTCGCCCGCCAACTTTCCGCGGGTCGATCGCGAAACCCAGGTGTCGCGCGACAACGACCGCAAGCGCGTTCTCGAGGACGAGTTGAAGTCCGAGGAGGACAAGCTGGCGCGCCTGAAGGCCGAGTACAACGGCGGCGAACCGGAGCGTCGTGGCGATGAGCGCAACTTCGCGCTTTACGCCGAGCGCGTCCAGCGCCTGCGCGAAGACGTCGCGCGCGCCGAAAGCAACGTCAACGCGCTGCGCCGCGAAATCGCCCTGCTGCGCACGCAGTAGCGCGCGCCATTCCGCGCCCGGTCGGGCGCGCCTCGTTCGATCACGCGCTGGCGGGCCCCGCCGATGAGCGCTGTCGAGCCCCATGTGTCCCTGCCCCCCTCCCGCTTCGAGGGGCTGGACCTGCTGTCCACGGCCGTCCTGCTGCTGGACGCCAGCGCGTGCATCGTCCACGTCAACCAGGCCGCCGAACTGCTGTTCGAGACGTCGCGCAAGACGCTGATCGGGCAACCCGGCGGACGGGTGGTCGGCGACGAGGCGGACATTCGGCAGCTGGTGGCCGACGCCGAAGGCAACGCGTTCGGGCAACGTCGCCAGATCATGGAACTGCGGCGGGCCGGCCGCGAGCCGCTGCCGGTGCAGGTGACGGCCACGGCGCAGTACGACGACGTGACTCCGGTCGTGCTGGAGATTTCCGAGATCGAGCAGCAGCTGAAGGTCGATCGCGAGGAGCGGCAGCTGGGCCTGACCGAGGCGAACCGGCAGCTGCTGCGCAACCTCGCACACGAGATCAAGAACCCGCTGGGCGGAGTGCGTGGCGCCGCCCAGCTGCTGGAGTCCGAACTCAGTCCGGAGCAGCGCGAGTACACGCGCGTGATCATCGCCGAGGCAGACCGCCTGCAGGCGCTGGTGGATCGCCTGCTGGCTCCGCATCGTTCGCCGCGCGTCGTGGCCGACGTCAACATCCATGAGGTGCTCGAGCGCGTCCGCATGGTGATGCTCGCCGAATTCCCCCGCGGCCTCGCGATCGATCGGGACTACGACGCGAGCGCGCCCGAGTTCCGCGGCGACAAGGAGCAGCTGATCCAGGCAGTCCTCAACGTCGTGCGCAACGCGGCCGAGGCACTCGAGGACCGGATCGCGGCCGGAGACGCGCGCATCATCCTGCGCACCCGCGTCGCGCGGCAGGTGACGATCGCGCGCACGCGCCACCGCCTTGCGCTGGACCTGCACATCGTCGACAACGGCCCGGGCATTCCGGACGACCTGAAGGACCGCATCTTCTTTCCGCTGGTTTCGGGGCGCGACACCGGCACCGGGCTCGGCCTGACGCTGGCCCAGACCTTCATCCAGCAGCACGACGGACTGATCGAGGTCGACAGCCGGCCCGGTCGATCCGACTTCCGCATCCTCATTCCACTGCATTGAACCGCGGGAGCCAACGTGCCGGGAGCGCCTCGCATGAGTAGTGAAGGACGATCGAAGCGATGAGACCAATCTGGATCGTGGACGACGACCGCTCGATCCGCTGGGTGCTCGAGAAGGCCCTGGCGCGCGAGAACATCCCGTGCAAGGCGTTCGGCGTGGCGCAGGATGTGCTCAAGGAACTGGATCACGACAGCCCCCAGGTCCTGGTCTCGGACATCCGCATGCCGGGCATGAACGGCATCGAACTGCTGCGCGCGGTGAAGCGCAAGCATCCCGCCTTGCCGGTCATCATCATGACCGCGTTCTCGGATCTCGAGAGCGCGGTTTCCGCCTTCCAGGGCGGCGCTTTCGAGTACCTTCCCAAGCCGTTCGACGTCGACAAGGCCGTGGAGCTGATCCGCCGCGCGGTCGACGAAAGCCTGCGCGAGGCGCGTGCGGACGAGTCGCCCGTGGACGTGCCGGAAATTCTCGGGCAGGCCCCGTCGATGCAGGAGGTGTTCCGCGCCATCGGCCGGCTCAGCCAGTCCAACGTCACGGTGCTGCTGACCGGCGAGTCGGGCTGCGGCAAGGAGGTGGTCGCGCGCGCGCTGCACAAGCACAGCCAGCGAGCCGCGGCGCCGTTCATCGCGCTCAACATGGCGGCCATCCCGCGCGACCTGCTCGAGTCCGAGCTGTTCGGCCACGAACGCGGCGCGTTCACGGGCGCGCAGGCGATGCGGCGAGGCCGTTTCGAGCAGGCAGAGGGCGGGACGCTCTTCCTCGACGAGATCGGGGACATGCCGGCTGAGCTGCAGACGCGGCTATTGCGAGTCCTGTCGGACGGCTTCTATTACCGGGTCGGCGGCCATCAGCCGATCAAGGCGGATGTCCGCGTCATCGCTGCCACCCACCAGAACCTCGAGGAACGCGTGCGACAGGGGCTGTTCCGCGAGGACCTGTACCACCGCCTGAACGTGATCCGCCTGCGCCTGCCGTCGTTGCGCGAGCGGCGCGAGGACATCCCGCTGCTGGCGCGCCATTTCCTGGCGAGGAGCGCCCGCGAACTCGGGGTGGAGCCGAAGCAGCTATCGGAAGAGGCGCTGCAGTACATCGCGCAGCTGCCGTTCCCGGGCAATGTGCGCCAGCTCGAGAACCTGTGTCACTGGCTGACCGTGCTTGCGCCGGCGCAGGTCGTCAAGGTCGAAGACCTGCCGCTCGATGCGCGCCAGGGAAACTGGGCCACGCCAGGCGAGACGGTCGGCGGGGGCGCTGCCCCGGCAGGTGCCGCGGGCGGCATCGCGGTTGCGGCTGCGGCGCCCCTGCTGGCGGGCGGGACGGACTGGGTTGCGCAGTTGACCGCAGAGGTCGAGCGGCGGCTCCAGGCGGGCGTGCCCGACCTGATGGAAGCGCTGACGCGCGACTTCGAGGCTGCCGTGATCCGGACGGCGCTCAAGCACACGCACGGCCGCAGAATCGACGCCGCGACGCGGCTCGGCGTCGGCCGAAACACGATTACGCGCAAGATCCAGGACCTGCGTCTCGAGGACTGAAAGTCCTGTCCGGGACGGCAGCCGGTCCCGGCCATTCATCCACGGGGTGTGCAGTTCATCGCACGTGTCCGCACTTCGTCGCAATCGGCGCGACGCCATCGTCTCGAACCGGATAATTCGCCCCTAACGAATCCAAGGGCGTCGCGTGTCACGAGCATGCGGACGAGCGCGCCTATCCGGCGCCGGCCTCGGGGGGCAGATCGATGACGAAAAGGGCAAAGTGGTGGCTGACGGCAGTGGCGTTGTTCGCTCTGGCCACGATCGGAGGAGCCGCGGGGCTGACGGTCGCCAAGCGCTCGGCGCTGGACGAGGCCGCCAAGAAGCGCGAGCAGCCACCGCTGGAGTTCTCCGCTACGGATGTCGTGAAGCTCGAAGCCAGGCGGCTCGAAGGCGAGCTCGCTTTTCCGGGCTCGGTACAGGCGGTTTCGCAGGCGACGGTGCGCGCCAAGCTCTCGGCCGAGGTCACGCGCGTTCCGGTACGCGAAGGCGACCGGGTGGCGGCTGGCCAGACGATCGCCGAGTTCGACACCGCGCAGCTGCGGGCCCAGCTGGCTGAACGCAGCGCGACGTACGAGTCGGCCAAGGCCCAGCTCGCGACCACGGAGCGTACGCGGCAGGCGAACGCCCAGCTCGTCAAGCAGAACTTCATCTCGCAGAATGCCTTCGACACGGCCGACAGCGCATTCCAGGCCCAGCTCGCCGCGGTTGCCGCCGCGCGCGCGCAACTCGAGCAGACGCAGCTGCTGCTGGCGGACGCCGTCGTGCGCGCGCCGATCTCCGGCACCATTGCCAAGCGCAACGTGCAGCCAGGCGAAAAGGTCGGCTTCGACGCGCCGCTGCTGTCGATCGTCGACCTGTCGCAGCTCGAGGTCCAGGCCCAGGTGCCCGTGTCGGATGTCGCCCGGCTGCGCAAGGGCATGCCGGCGCAGGTCGAAATCGAGGGCATGCCGGGCCGGGCAATTGCCGGCCGGCTCGAGCGCATCAACCCGAGCACGGAACCCGGCACGCGCACGATCAACATCTACGTGACGTTGCCGAACGACGAGGCGCTGCTGCGCGCCGGCATGTTCGCCAGGGTTGCAGTGGTGACGAGTGACACGGAGGTTCTTGCGCTGCCAATGGCCGCGCTGCGCAGCGAGAACGGCACGACATTCGTGTGGACCGTGCGCGAAGGCCGGATCGAACGCCGACTGGTCGAAGTGGGGCGTCGCGACGAGCGGGCACAGCTCATCGAGGTGAGGGGCGGCCTGAGCGCCGACGACACGGTGCTCGCGACCAAGTTCGACAACCTGAAGGACGGCCTGGCCGCCCGGGTGATCGGCAACCTGGGCGAGGCGAAGATGGCGACGAAGGACGCCGCGCGGACGACCGAGCGGACCAACTAGGAGACGCGCCATGTGGATGACACGCGTCTCGATCAATCACCCGGTGTTCGCGACCATGATGATGGTCGCGCTCACGGTGCTCGGCCTGTTCGCCTACAACAAGCTCGGCGTGGAGCCGATGCCGGACATCAATCCGCCGATGGTCTCGATCCGCGTCGCCTACCCGGGCGCATCGCCGGAACAGGTGGAAAACGACGTCACGAAGCCGGTCGAGAACGCGGTGAACACCGTGGCCGGCGTGAAGCGGATCCTCTCGGCGTCGTACGAGGGTGTCTCGTTCTCCTGGATCGAGTTCCGGCTCGACGTCGACACGACGCGTGTCACGCAGGAGGTGCGCGACAAGCTGGCGCAGATCCGCACGGGGTTCCCGCGCGACGCGAAGGACCCGGTGGTGGAACGCGGCGGCAGCGAGAACGACCAGCCCGTCGCGACCTACACCCTGGTCGGCGCGAGCAAGACGCAGCGCGAGCTGACGCTGGCCGCCGAACAGATCGTGCAGAAGGGCTTCGAGCGCGTGAACGGCGTCGGGCGCGTCGCGCTCGGAGGCACGGTGACGCGGCAGATCCAGGTTCGGGTCGATCCCGCGCGGCTGACCGCGTTCGGACTGACCGTGGATGCGGTCGTGCAGGCGCTGCGCACTGCGAACGTCGCCGTTCCCGTCGGCACCATCTCGAACGAGACGGCCGAGGCGATCGTGCGCGTCGACGGCCGGCTCGCCGAGCCCGGCCAGTTCGAGAAGATCATCGTGGCGCGCCGCAACGGCACGCCGATCCTGCTGTCGCAGGTCGCGGAGGTGCGCGACGCCGAGCGGGAGCGCGAATCGCTCACGCGGGTCAATGGCCAGCGCGCCGTCGGCGTCTACGTGTTCAAGACGCAGGACGCCAATATCGTGGAGGTGGGCCGCAATCTGAAGGACGCCGCCACGGGAATCGGCAAGCTGCTGCCGGCCGGCACCGAGCTGAAGCTGCTGTGGGCGATGTCGGACTTCGTGCAGAACTCGGTCGACAACGTCAAGCACACCATCATCGAGGGCGGCCTGCTGACGGTGCTGATCGTGTTCCTGTTCCTCGGCTCGTGGCGCAGCACCGTCATCACCGGGCTGACGCTTCCGATTGCCGTCATCGCGACCTTCATCGCGATCTACGCGCTCGGCTTCACCCTGAACTACATGACCCTGATGGCGCTGTCGCTGTGCATCGGGCTGCTGATCGACGATGCGATCGTCGTGCGCGAGAACATCGTGCGGCACATCCGCATGGGCAAGGACCACTACACCGCGGCGCGCGAGGGCACGGACGAGATCGGCCTGGCCGTGCTCGCGACGACCTTCTCGATCGTCGCCGTGTTCGTGCCGATTGCGTTCATGAGCGGCATCATCGGCAAGTTCTTCTACCCCTTCGGCATGACCGTGGTGGTCGCGGTGCTCGTGTCGCTGTTCGTCAGCTTCACGCTGGACCCGATGCTGTCCGCGGTGTGGCGCGATCCGCCCGACGGCGCGAAGGGCGTCCGCGTCATCGGGCCGCTGCTGACGCGGTTCGACCGTCTCGTGGACCGCCTGCACGCGATCTACGACATGCTGCTGCGCTGGGCGCTGGCGCACCGCAAGACGACGCTGGGCATCGCGACCGCCAGCTTCCTGCTCAGCATCCCGATCGGCGCCCTGGTCGGCACGGAGATGATGCCCGAGAGCGACGAGGGCTTCACCAGCGTGCGGCTCACGGCGCCGGTCGGCTCCAGCCTCGAGTACACCAACGAGCGCGTGAAGCGCGTCGAGGACGTCCTGCGCGAGTTCAGGGAGATCGAGTCGATCGACACCGGAATCGCCACCGACGGCGGCAAGAACACCGCGCGCATCAACCTGAAGCTGACACCCAGGTCCGAGCGCTCGCGCAGCCAGAAGGAGATCGAGCAGGCCATCCGCAAGCGCGTCGCTGCCATTCCGGGGGTCGACCTGCGGGTGGGCTGGGGCGGACCGATCTACGTGGCGCTGCTCGGCAACAACGACGCCGAGATGAACCGCGTGATGCTCGACCTGAAGCAGAAGGTCGCCAAGGTCCAGGGCGTGACCGACATCGAGATCACGGTCAAGGAGGGCACGCCGGCGCTGTCGATCCGGCTGAAGCCCGAGCTGGCGGCGGAATACGGCATCACGCACATGCAGCTCGGCACCACGCTGCGCGCGCTGGTGGGCGGCGAGAACTCCGGCTACTGGCTCGCGCCCGACGGCCAGAACTACGAGGTGATCACGCAGCTGCCGCGTGCCAGCCGGACCGTGGTGGACGACGTCGCCAACCTGAACATCGCCACCAGCCGGCTGCGGCCGGACGGCACTCCGGAAATCGTGCCGCTGCGCGCGGTGGCCACGATCGAGCGCACGTTCAATCCGGAGAACATCCGGCGGCAGGACCTGCAGCGGCGCGTGGCACTGTTCGCCAACGTGCAGGGTCGCCCGTCGGGCGACGCCGGCAAGGAAGTGCAGGACCTGGTGAAAGCCTACGAACTGCCGCCCGGGTTGCGCTTCGACGTCGGCGGACAGATCAAGGAACAGCAGGAAATCAATGCGGCCATCCTCGGCGCGCTCGCCCTCGCTGTCATCTTCATCTACATCGTGCTGGCGTCGCAGTTCGGCAGTTTCATCCAGCCGGTCGCCATCATGGCCTCGCTGCCGTTGTCGATCGTCGGCGTGATGCTGGCTCTGCTGCTGACGGGGACCACCCTGAACATCTTCTCGATGATCGGCATCGTGTTCCTGATGGGCCTGGTCACGAAGAACGCGATCCTGCTGGTGGATTTCGCCAACCGCGGCCAGCGCGACGGATTGGCGCGCGACGAAGCCCTGCTCGCGGCGGGGCAGACCCGGCTGCGCCCGATCCTGATGACCACCGCCGCGATGGTCTTCGGCATGCTGCCGCTGGCGCTCGGAATCGGAGAGGGCGCCGAGCAGCAGGCCCCGATGGGGCGCGCGATCATCGGCGGCGTCATCACGTCGACGCTGTTGACGCTGGTGGTGGTGCCGGTGATCTACAGCTACCTCGACGCCCTCGAGCGCCGGCTGAAGCGGCCGCGGCGAGGCGCCGCCGTGCTGTCGCACCAGCCGGCCGACCGGGCGTGAGTGCCGAGCGCGTGGCACCGCGATAGACCGGAACCGAGGGACCGCGCGGTTGTTCCGCGCGGCTCCGTCCGGTGGACGCTGCGTCCGGACCCGGGCCGCAGCGGGCTCCGCTAACCTTGCCGGATGCCGCCCCCCTTGTTTGCCGCCGAACCCGCTCCCAGCGTCCTGCGCTGGGGGTGGTTCCTGTGGGTCACATGGGCGGTCATCGGCACCGGCCTGCTGTCAGAAGACCTGCGGGCCGGACACTTCGCGGTCGGGGCGGTCCTCGTTGCGCCGTTCTGGGTCCTCTGGCTGCTCTGGCCCGTGTATCGCGGCTGGGCCCTGTGGGCCCGCTGGGTGCGGCACACGCGCTGGAAGGCATGGCAGGGATCGCACTACGAATTCGACGGGCAGCCCGTCAGGGTGGTGTTCGACGACGATGTGATCTGGTTCGCGGCCGACGACGTATTCGATGCGCTGCGCCTGCGGGGCCGGCAACGCGACCCGGAACGCGCCCGGCTGCTTGCCGGTCGCGATGGCCTGTCCCGGCTGCGGGATTCGGGCCTGCTCGCGTTTTCGGAAGCCGGCCTGGGCGCCTGGCTGGAGCGGCGCACGGACGCCGACGCGCTGAAGTTCGCGCGCTGGGTCCAGCAGCAGGTCGTCAACCCCTACCGGCGGCGACGCGAACTCGGCGACAGCTGAAGCGGCCGGCAGCGCGGCGCCGGACTTCAGCGGAGCGTGGCGATCACGGGCGCGTGGTCGCTCGGCTGCTCGCGACGGCGCGGCTCGACGTCGATCGCGCACTGCGTGCAACGCGCCGCGAGTTCCTTCGAGAGCAGGATGTGGTCGATGCGCAGGCCCATCTTGCGGCGGAACGCCATCATCCGGTAGTCCCACCACGTGTAGCTGCGCTCCGGCTGCTCGAACATGCGGAAGCTGTCCACGAGCCCGAGCGCCAGCAGGCCGCGGAACGCTTCCTTCTCAGGCTCGGAGAACAGCACCTGGCCTTCCCAGACCTTCGGATCATGGACGTCCCGGTCCTCCGGGGCAATGTTGTAATCGCCCGCGAGCGCCAGTTGCGGCGAGCGCGCCATCTCGTCGCGCAGCCAGGCATTGAGCGCCCCGATCCAGCGCAGCTTGTAGTCGTACTTGTCGCTGCCCACGGCCTGCCCGTTGGGGAAGTAGCCGCAGACCACGCGCAAGCCGGCGACCGTCGCCGCGACGAGCCGCTTCTGCTCGTCGTCGAGGTTCGGCAGGTTGAACCGGACGTCGGAGGCGGCGCCCACGGTGTCGCCACGCGTCAGGATCGCTACGCCGTTGTAGGTCTTCTGTCCGGCGTACACGCTCTCGTAGCCGGCCTTGCGCAGTTCGTCGACCGGGAAGCGGTCGTCCGGAAGTTTCGTCTCCTGCAGGCAGACGATGTCGACGGCGTGCACACCGAGCCAGTCGAGCAGGTGCGGCAGACGCACCTTCAGCGAGTTCACGTTCCAGGTGGCGAGCGTCAGAGCCATGCGGGTGGACCTTCTCGTCGTTGCCGTCGCGAGCGCGGTCCGCCGAATCGCCGTCGCGCGCCCCGGCCTGCTTTATAGCCGAACCTGGCGCTCGGCCACGGTCGGCTTCAACGGAGCGACACGTCGGTGCCGTGCCGCCCGGGTCCCTGCTGCGCGCGACCTGCCTATTTCCCGTTGGCTGCCTTCACCTGCATGAGCACGCGGTCGGTTCCAAAGAACCAGCCGAAGATTCGCTCGCCCATCCGGCCGCGCCTTGCCGCGCGATTGAACGAGTGGCCGGACCGCGGCAGCGCCGCAAATTCGTAGTGCGTGTCATACCCCCGATCGCGCGCTGCGGCCTGCATCGCGCGAACCCAGTGCTCGCCGCGCTCCAGCCGCGAGTCTCCCTGCTGCTCGTTCACGCGGGTTGTGTGCCGCATCGCACTGCCCTCGTGGACATCGCGCTCACCCACGAGCACGAGCGCAGGCACCCGCAGGTAGAGCTCGGGATCGAAGCACACGTCGCTGAGGCACTTGCGCAACAGGGTGCCACGCGGAAACGGGATCGAATCGTCGGGGAAGGTATACCAGCCGGCCGCGCCAACGACGTACGACGCGACGCGCTCCGGATGGGCCATCGCGAAGCGATGCACGAACTGCCCGCCGCCCGAGAACCCGAAGAGGAACAGGCGGCGCGTATCTGCCGGGGTCGTCCGCCCGACTTCCGAAACGATCCTCTCCAGCATCAGGTCGGCCCGCTCCCCGCGCGCGGTCCGGCCCAGGCGCTGGTAGTCAGGAAAGCGCGACTCGTCGAACAGCGGGGCGACCAGGACGACGCCATATTGCTCGGCGAACGGCGCGAGCTGCTTTGCGTGCTCGAGCGCATTGCGGCTGATCCCGTGTACGGCGACGACCAGCGGCGCTCCGGGCAGTGCTACGCGCGGCACGTAAACGTAGTACGACTGCGCCTGGTCGCCGGCCAGCACGAGGCGCGACAGCACGCCGGGGATCGGTCGGTGGGGCAAGCCGCTGTCAAACACTCCACCAAGCGGTGGAGACGCGGCCAGCGCGCTCGGCGCGAGCGAAGCCGACAGCAGCGACGAGAGCGCCAGCGCGACGCCCCGTCCTGCTCCTGACATTGCCGTGGCGAGGCTCGAACTGGCGCGTGCCGAAGCCGCACCGATCCGCGCGTCGGTCCGTCCCGTTCGTCTAGTCGCATCCGACGTGTTACGCCGCTTCACGTTCTTCGCTCCTTTCAGGCACGAGCAGGCTCTGGAACAGCGGGTCGGAAAGCACTTCATGCGGAGAGCCCACCGCCATCAGTCTGCCCTGGTTGAGCACCCAGACCGAATCGGCGCGCGCGGCCCGCTCGAAGCAATGCGTCACCATCAGGACCGTTCCTCCATGACTTCGAAGAACATCGTCGAGGATGCGGCTGGCCTGCTGGTCGAGATTGACGTCGGCTTCGTCCAGCAGCAACACGGCCGGGTTACCCAACAGTGCGCGCGCCAGCGAGATTCTCTGCCGTTGCCCAAGGGAGAGGTTGGCGCCTCCTTCCTGGACTTCGAAACGGGCTCCGGCCGGCAGGGAGGCGACGATCTCGTCGATCCGGCACAGCCGTCGCACCCGGGCCACTTCGTCCTCGGGCGCATTGGGCCAGCGGTAGCGGAGGTTGCGCTCCAGGCTTCCGCGCAGCAGTGGCAGGTTCGCGCCCACCATGCCGACCGAACGACGCACCGATGCGATCGTCACCGACGACAGCGCCTGGCCGTCGATCAGGACACTGCCGCAGTCCGGGTCCAGCTGGCGGGCCGCGAGCGCGAGAAGGGTCGACTTGCCAGCGCCGTTCGGTCCGATGATCGCAGTGATCTTGCCCGGCGCCGCGGTGGCCGAGAAACCAGAAAGCGACTGGCCGAGGGAGACGTCGCGGAACTCGACGCTGCCTCGCACAGCGATCAGTCCGAGCGTCGGTGGCACGCTGTCGGGCAGCACGGGCTGCGCGAGGAAACTGCAGATGCGCTCGCGTGAAACCGTTGCGGCCGTGTAGTACGAGTGCACCAGCCCGAGGTCGCGCAGGGCCGGCACCATCAATCCCACGAGGGTCATGGCTGCGGCGATCTGCGGCACCGTCGCCGTTCCGCTCGCCACTTGCAGCACGCCGACGACGAGTACGGCGGCGGCAGCCACATGGGCGGTGACTTCGGCGGAGGAGCGCAGCCGGGCCTGGGCTCGCGCCTGATCCACCATGGCGCCTTCGAGCCGTGCGCCCTGCCGATCCAGCCGCTGGCGCTCGCGCCGTATCTGGCCGAACAGTTGTACCACCGGCATCGACGCCAGCTTTTCCCCGAGGTTTGCGGCGAGCCGCGCCTGCCGGCGCCGCGCAAGCCGCACCGAGGCCTGTGCCCGGGTGCCCAGCCGTAGCGTGAGCGCGGTGCCGCCGAGCAGGACCGCCAGCGCGGTTGCGGCCAGGGCTGCGTCGATCACGGCGAGTCCGAGCAGCGCCGCGGTCGTGCTGACGGTCGAAACCGTCAGCCGTGACAACCCGAGGCTCAGCCATTGGCGGAACGACTTGAGGTCGCCGACAAAGCGGAGCATCAGGCTGCCACGCCGTCGCAGCTGCAGCGCGCGCAACGACAGACGACCTAACTGGTCAAACAGAACGCTGCGCAACTCGCGCGCGTACCCCTGTCCCATGCGTTCGGCGTCGACACGCTCGCGCGCGCGAAGCCAGCCGAGGGCGAGGGCGCATGCGCACAGTGCCGCTGCCACGACCGCCAGATCGACCGCATCGGGCGAACGGGCCGCGACCATCAGGCTGAACGCGTGCATCGTCAGGCGGGCGCTGGCGAGGCCTACAAAAGCCTGCGCGAAGCCGTTGGCGACCAGCCGCGCGAACAGCGCGCGCCGGTCGCCGGCCATGATGCGAGGCAGCGGCGGTTGCATGGGTCGGGGCGGCCTTCAGCCGGCCGCCAGCCTGAGGTCGGCGGGCGGAACCGCGGCTCGCGAGGAAGCCTGCGGCGCCAGCGTCTGCGCGACAGCGGGGCTGGCCAGATCCTCGAGCGTCAGCAGCGGCAGGCCGATCGCCTGCGCCGCCTCGCGCGTTGCGAGCGGTGACGCAGTCAGGAGTCCTCCCGCAGCGACGACCGGGAGCCCGCGCTCCCGCAGCCAGGCGACACCGCCGACCGATCCCATGGCATCGCCAGCCGCGAAGACGACCGCGTCGACCGCGCGCTTGAAGATCGGCGACTCGACCAGCGCGGCGGTTTCGCGTTGAAACACGCCATCGGCCACTTCGAAGACGACCGCCTGGGCGCCCTCGCGCGACAACTGTGCGATCAGCGTGCACATCGCTTCCTCGACGCGCTGAGCGGACGCGAGGTAGGTAGACGGCATCCCGGCATCGCCGAAGTCGAGCACGTGGAACGCGCCGGCATCGCGCATCGACCAGGCATCGCCGCCGGCGCCGGTCCCCGTGACCTTGGCGGCACCGACACGCAGTCCCGCGCGTTTCAGGCCGCGGATGATGTGTGTCGCCGTCTCGGTCTTGCCGGCATTCATCGAGGTACCCACGACGGCGACCGTGAACGGCCGCTTGATCGGCAGCGGACGCGGCGGCAGCGCGAACTGCGACAGGTTCAGTGCGCGCCCGGTGCGATCGCCCAGGAGCCCGAGCGGCGTCACCTTCGTCGGCGCGCCCATCCGGTCGTGCTTGGTCAGCACCCGCGCGGCGACGCCTCCGGCGGCGACCATGTGGCACGGGCCGGCATCGCCCGGGACTTCGGCTTCGAACTGATCAGGGGCGTAGCGGTGGCCGTAGGCGAGCACGATCTCGTCGCCATGGAACAGGCGGGCACGGCGACCGCAGGCGAGTTCGAGGTGCTTGTGCTGGCCAAGCTTGTCCACGCGAACCAGCACGAGGTCGCCGACCCGGGGCGTGATCTCGCCGGTCAGCAGCGTGCAGATGGCGCTTCGGGGTACCCGACGGGTGGCGTAGGGAGTCTTCCAACCGTCGATGCGGGCGGTTTCGAGGATCGTGACGGGGCTGCTGGGCATCTCTTTGTCTCCTGCGCGGGGCCCGTCGACGCTCGGCGGGGTGCACTGACCTAATGCAGCGTCCGTGCCAGGTTCGATTCGTTAAGAAATATTTAATTAAAACAGAGACTTATAGTCTGATAGCGGTGACGCGGGATGGTGCGCCCTCACCCTAATCGGGTGAAATGCCCCACGAATTTGGGCTATTTGTCCCAAATATTAAGGGTGAGTCCGATTGCCGCACTGCGCTCCGGCACTCCGACGCGCCCCTAAAGTAGCCATTTGCTGAACAGGGGAGCACAGGTCCCGCGATGCCGAAATTGCATTACGCGAGTAACGCGTTGCCAGGCGAGAGTCCGGCAGGCGAGCGGCCGTTCGACCTGTCCCGCTGGTTCGCGCTGCTCGCCGCGTTCTCGATTGGCCTGGTGACTCTCATCGTCGCGTCCCTGCTGACCAGTCTGTACTCGGAACGCATGCTCACGCGCGACGGACAACTCACGGCGAGCTTCGTCGACTCGATTTCCCAGGTGGAGCCGCCCGGGTCCCTGTTCGAAACGGTGCACCCTGCCGACACAGGCGTGCCCACTCCCGAATTCTTCGAGCACGTCGCCGCCATCGAAGGTGCAATGCGGATCAATGCCTACAACCCGCAAGGGGTCGTCGTCTGGTCCACCGACAAGCCGATCATCGGCAGCCGCTTCGACGAAAACGACGAGCTGGCCGAGGCCCTGACCGGACGACTCGTGGTGCACTCCGGTGAGGCCTCGCTCCATCCGAAGCCGGAACACTTCGACCTGGCGTCGCCGGGCGGGCCGTTCGTCGAGTACTACATTCCGGTCCGCACGCCAGACCGGTCAAGCGTGATCGGCGTGATCGAGGTCTATCGCGTGCCGGCCCTGCTGTTCGACTCCATCGAGACCGGCCGCCGGCTGACGTGGGTCGGGGCGGGGCTTGCCGCCGCGGTTCTGTTCATCGTTCTATGGTCCGGCGTGCGGCGTGCCGACCGCATCTTGCTGCGGCAGAAGGAACAGCTGCTCGAGGCGCAGACGCTTGCGACCGTCGGCGAGCTCAGCCGCGCGGTCGCGCACAGCGTGCGCAACCCGCTGGCCGCCATCCGCTCGAGCGCCGAACTCGAACTGCACCAGCCCGCCGCCTCCGAAGCAGAGCGGACATCCTCCATGCGGGAAATCATCGGGCTGGTGGATCGCGTCGACGACCTGCTATCCGACATCCTGTCGTACTCGACACCTGGCGCCGGCGAACCGCCCAAGAACGTGGACGTGGGCCACGTCGTGCGCCGCGCGCTCGACGCGTTCGCCCAGGAGTTCAGGCGTCATCGCGTCGACGTCCGGACCGACCTGCCAGCCGTGTTGCCGGAGGTGTCGGGTGACGAGCGTCTGCTGACGCAGGCGTTCGCGAGCGTGATGTCGAACGCGGTCGAAGCGATGCCGGAAGGCGGGCGCATCGAAGTGACTGGCGAGGTCAGCGAGGACCGCCGGTCGGTGCGCGTCGCCTTTCGCGACACGGGGGTCGGGATGGCGCCCGAACAGCTCGCGCGCGCATTCGACCCGTTCTACACCAACAAGGCGCGCGGCCTCGGCATCGGGCTCGCGCTGGTGAAGCGGATCATCGAGCTGTCGCGCGGGCAGATCACGCTTTCGAGCGATCCGGGCCGGGGAACGACGGTGTTGTTCACGTTCCAGGTTGCGATGGGGGCACGCGCGTGAACGAGGCAATCCTGGTCGTCGACGATGAACAGGTGCTGGCGCGCAATCTGGTGCGCTACCTGGAGCGGCAAGGCTACGCGGCGCAGTCGGCGGGCAGTGCGCGCGAGGCTCTGGCCCTGCTCGACTCCTTCCGGCCCGACTGCGCGCTGCTCGACTACAACCTGCCAGGCATGAATGGGCTGCAGTTGATGGCTGCGCTGCGCGAGCGGGAGCCCGACTTGCCGGTGGTCATACTCACCGGTCACGGCAACGTGCAGCTCGCGGTGGAAGCGATGAAGGCCGGCGCGCAGAACTACCTCGCCAAGCCGGTCGCGCTGGACGAGGTGCGGCTGGCGATCGCCGAAGTGCTGAAGCGCGGCCGCACGGAACACGCGCTCGACTACTACAAGAAGCGCGACTCGCAGGGCGGCATCGAGACGCTGGTCGGCAACAGCGAGCCGATGCGCAACGTGCGCCAGCAGCTGCGCCAGATCGTCGCCGCGGAATCGCAGTTGCGCGAAGGCGCTCCTCCTGCCGTGCTGATCACCGGCGAAACCGGCACCGGCAAGGAACTCGTCGCCCGCGCCCTGCACTTCGACGGACCACGCGCCGAGGGACCCTTCGTGGAGATCAACTGCGCGGCGTTGCCTGCACAGCTGCTCGAGTCGGAGCTGTTCGGCCACGAGCGCGGCGCCTTCACCGATGCCAAGCAGCGCAAGGTCGGCCTGGTGGAAGCCGCCGACGGCGGCACCCTGTTCCTCGACGAGATCGGCGACATCGACGCGCAGACGCAGGTCAAGCTGCTCAAGCTGCTCGAGGAACGGAGCGTGCGCCGCCTCGGGAGCGTGCGCGACGTGCAGGTCGACGTCCGCATCATCGCGGCGACGCACCAGCCGCTGGAGGACATGGTCCGCCGGGGCAGCTTCCGCGCTGACCTGTACTTCCGGTTGCGCATGGTGCTGATCCACCTGCCTGCCCTGCGCGACCGGGGCGACGATGTGCTGCAACTGGCGGAGCGGTTCCTGTCGGAACAGCGCAAGCGCTACGGCAAGCCGCGCCTGTACCTGGCCAGCGGTGCACGCGACGTGCTGCGCGGCTACGGCTGGCCCGGCAACGTGCGCGAGCTGCGCAACATGATCGAGCAGGCCGTGCTGCTGGGAACGCAGGACGCGATCGAGCCGCGCCATCTGCCGGTATGCGAGACGCTGTCGCAGATGCCGCCGCGCGAGCAGTCGGCCGTCCCGGGGGCCGCGGCGCCGACGTCAGCGGCGACCCAGGCCCAGCCCGTTGCGGGATCGGCCGCTGCCGGCAGCGGGGGAACGCCCCCTAGCCTGCTCGATGCCGAGCGCTCGTTGATCCTGGACGCGCTGCGGCGTTCGCGCTGGAACGTGACGCAGGCCGCGCGGCTCCTCAACGTGTCGCGCGACACGATGCGATACCGCATCGAAAAGCACCAGTTGCACCAGGACGTGTGAAACCGGGCCTGTCGCCGGCGGTCGCGCGCCGGGCGGTACTGCGGCTGGCGGACCTACTGCTTGGCGGCCACCGCTGACGCTTTCTGCGTCAGCGGACGCGCCGGCTCCTGCTTGAAGTTGCGCGGCAGCTGCGACGTCGCCGGGTACCCGGTGGCGTCGAGCGCGTTGTTCCACTCGTCGGGATCGAAGGCGATCAGCGGCTTGGTCCCCAGCGTGGCGACGGGCACGCCTTCAGCGCCGGTCAGCCGCTTGAATTCCATCGAGTCGTCGGCGGACTCGATGGTGCGCTCCGCGAACGGGATGCCGCGCTTGTTCAGGAACTCGCGGGCCGTTGTGCACGGCGGGCAGTTCTTGGAAGTGAACAGCATCACCGGGAAGTTGCCGGCGGCACGCCGCACCAGGTAGGGCAGCAGCGACTGCGTGTTCTCGCCGATCGTCATCAGGTCGATGCGGATCACGTTCTGCGCGTCCGGCGGCGGCCGGTCACCGTAGTTGATCTGCCCCTTGAAGTCGTTCCAGCGGAACAGCACATGCGGCGACGTCGTGCTCATCGGGCCGACGACGGCACCGGGCGGGGCCGCGCTCTGCGCCTGCATCACGACGATCAGCACACTGGCAAGAAGGGTTGAGACACTCATGTTTCGTGCTCCGCTCAGCGGGGAGAGGTTGCTGGCGCCGCTTCGCCAGGTGGACGCTGGGCCGGCCCGGACACGCGCGGCAGCAGCGGCTGGGGCGGTTCCTGGCGGTACGTCAGCGGCAGTTGTGACTGCGCCGGATAGGTGGCGGCGTCAAGGGCCAGCGACCACGCCGGCTCGTTGAACCCGATGCTCGGCGTGCGGCCCAGCGTCAGTACCGGGACCGAGTCCACGCCGACGCGGCGACGCATCTCCGCCGCCTCGTCTTCGGTTTCCACCACGATCTCGAGGAAGGGCACGCCACGGCGCCGCAGGTAGACGCGCGCGGTGTCGCACGGCGGGCAGGCGTCGGCGGTGTAGAGGGTCGCCGGATACTGGGACATGGCGCGACGCAGTTCGAACGGCAGCGCCGCGGCGTTCTCGTCCGGTACCCGGCCGCGGGTGTCGATGCGGGTGAGGTCCCGGGCGTCTCCCGGCGGCTGGTCGCCGTAATTGACGCGGCCGTCGCCGTCCAGCCAGCGGTACTGGGCGGACGCCGGCAGCGCGGCCAGCAGAAGCGCCGCAGTGAGCGGAAACAGCCAGGCCCTCATGTCGTTCCTGTTCAATTCACCATGCCGTGGTGCCGCAGCAGGGCGTCGATCGTCGGTTTGCGTCCGCGGAATGCCACGAACGACTGCATCGCCGGCCGGCTGCCCCCCACGGCGAGAATCTCGTCCTGGAATCGGCGGCCGATCGCCGGGTTGAGCACACCGCCTTCCTCGAATGCGGAGTAGGCGTCGGCCGACAGGACTTCGGCCCACTTGTAGCTGTAATAGCCTGCGGCGTAACCGCCCGCGAAGATGTGCGAGAAAGAGTGCGGAAAACGGTTGTATTCGGGGGGCACCAGCACGGATACCTCGCGCCGCACCCGGCCCAGCAGCGCGAGCACCTCGGCATCTGCGGTCGGGGGCGGCCCCGCATGCAGCAGCATGTCGAACAGCGCGAACTCCAGCTGGCGGGCCGTGTAGAAACCGCTCTGGAAGTTGCGGGCGGCGATCATCTTGTCGTAGAGGGCCCGCGGCAGCCGGTCACCCGTGTCGACGTGGTCCGTCAGCAACTGCAGGACCTCCCATTCCCAGGCGAAGTTCTCCATGAACTGGGAGGGCAGTTCGACTGCGTCCCACTCGACGCCGTGAATCCCCGCCACCGAAGGCTCGTCCACCCGGGTCAGCATGTGATGCAGTCCGTGGCCGAACTCGTGGAACAGCGTGAGCACGTCGTCGTGCCTCAAGGTCGCCGGCTTGCCGCCGACCGGCCGCGAGAAGTTGCAAGTGAGGTAGGACACCGGCGTCGGCATGTCCGCCCGGCGGCCGCGGCGCGAGCGCGCGTCGTCCTGCCAGGCGCCGCCCTGCTTGTGGTCGCGCGCATAGAGGTCCAGGTAGAACTGGCCCAGGAGCTCGCCCTTCAGGTTCTCGATCCGGAAGAACTTGACGTCGGGGTGCCACACGGGCGCGCGGTCCTCGCGGATTGCCACCGAGAACAGCGTCTCGATCACCTTGAACAGCCCCTGCAGCACGCGCGGCTCGGTGAAATACTGCTTCAGGTCCTGCTCGGAGTACGCATACCGCGCCTCGCGCAGCTTCTCGCTCGCATACGAGAAGTCCCAGGGCTGCAGGTCGACGATGCCGAGTTCCCGCGCCGCGAACTGCCGCAGTTCGCTCATGTCGCGCTCGGCATACGGCCGCGCGCGACGACCGAGGTCGCGCAGGAAGTCCAGCACCTCGTCCGGCCGGTCGGCCATCTTCGGCACCAGCGACACCTCCGCGAAGCTCGAATAGCCGAGCAGCCGCGCGTGCTCCTGCCGCAGCGACAGCAACTCGACCATCAGCGGGCCGTTGTTCCACTCGGGCTTGCCGAATTCCGACGCCTTGGTCGTGTAGGCGCGGTACAGCTGCTGGCGCAGCGCGCGGTCGTCCGCGTAGTCGACGACCGCGGCGTAGCTCGGGTACTGAAGCGAGATCTTGTAGCCGCTGCGACCCTCCGCGGCCGCGGCCTCGGCGAACATCTGCAGCGCATCGTCCGGCACGCCCGCGAGTGCGGCGGCGCCATCGACGTACAGAGCGAACGCGTTGGTCGCGTCGAGCACGTTTTCGGCGAAACGCGTCGACACCCTGGCCTCGCGCTCGCACAGTTCCTTGAAGCGCGCCTTCTGCCCGGCCGGCAGTTCGGCGCCGCCCAGCCGGAAGTCGCGCAGCTCGTTCGCGACGACCTTGCGGCGCGCGGCAGGCCAGGACGCGAAGTCCGGTGCGGCCGCGAGTTCCTTGAAGCGCGCGTAGAGCGCCTCGTTCTGCGACAGTTCGGTGAAGAACGCGGTGAGCTTCGGCTGGTTCGCGTTGTACTGCTCCCGCAGCGCGGGTGTGTCGACGACGGCGTTCATGTGCGACACGGCGCCCCAGGCGCGGCCAAGGCGGTCGGTCACGTCGTCGAGCGGCTCGACGATGGCCTCCCATGTCGCCGGCGTCGCGGCGCCGGTGATCCTCGCCATCGTGTCGCGCGCCTGGGCGAGCAGCAGGTCCATCGCCGGAGTCACGTGCGCCGGCTCGATCGCGTCGAAGCGCGGCAGACCGGAAAAATCGAGGAGGGGGTTGGCTTGCTGTTCCATCGTCTGTTCCATCCGAGAAAGGCGCCCTGGCGCGGCGCCATGCCGCTTCGTTTCGCTGCCGGGGTATTACGCGGCGGCCTGGCGGCGTCGCTCGGCCGCCTCGACCGTGTTGACGAGCAGCATCGTGATGGTCATCGGCCCGACGCCGCCGGGGACCGGCGAGATCCAGCCGGCAACGCTCTTCACGGCTTCGAAGTCCACGTCGCCGGCGAGCTTGCCTTCGGGCGTCCGGTTGGTGCCGACGTCGATCACCACCGCGCCCGGCTTGACCATGTCGGCGGTCACGAGGTTGCGTCTGCCGACAGCGGCCACCAGCACGTCCGCCTGCCGCGTGATCGCGCCGAGGTCGCGCGTCTTCGAATGCGCGATGGTCACGGTGGCGTTGGCGGCGAGCAGCAGCATTGCCATCGGCTTGCCCACCATGTTGGACCGCCCCAGCACCACCGCGTGGCACCCGGCGACCGGGTACCCGATCGACTCCAGCATCTTCATCACGCCATACGGCGTGCAGGACCGGAAGTGCGGGGTCCCCATCAGGGTCAGCCCGGCGTTGGTCGCGTGCAGTCCGTCGACGTCCTTGTCGAACGCGATCGTCTCCAGGATCTTCTGCGCGTCCAGGTGCCTGGGCAGCGGCAACTGGACCAGGATTCCGTGCACCGAGGTATCGGCGTTCAACCGCGCAACGTGCGCGAGCAGGTCCGCTTCGGTGGTTTCGGCAGGCAGGCGCGTCATCAGCGAGCGGATGCCGATGTCCTCGCAGGCCTTGACCTTGTTGCGCACGTAGACGGCGGAGGCCGGGTCGTCGCCGACCAGGATGACGGCGAGCCCCGGCTGATGGCCGGCCGCGGTAAGCGCCTGCACGCGCGGGACGAGGCCGGCCCGGGTGGCGGCCGCGAGCGCCTTGCCGTCGATGATGCGTGCCGTCATGTCGGCCGTCTCCTTCTGGGGAACCGGCAATTCTACTGAGGACGGACGCGTATCCGGTCCGCGGGGTTACGGCTGCTTCAGGCCCCCGCCCGACAGGACGATGCGCATCAGGTCGGCCACCGTGTTGGCGTTGACCTTGTCCATGATGTTGGCGCGGTGCGCCTCGACCGTCTTGATGGAGATCCCGAGGTCGTCCGCGATCTGCTTGTTCAGGCGTCCGGCGGCGATGCGCTCCAGCACCTGCTGCTCACGCGGCGTGAGCTTCGCGAGCAGCGCTTCGCTCAGCCGCTGCCGTTCGTTGGACGCCGCCTGCTCGCGCGCCTGCACCAGCAGCCGGTCCACCAGCGCCTTCAAGGCAACCTCGTCGAACGGCTTCTCGATGAAGTCGACTGCGCCCTTCTTCATCGTGCTCACGGCCATCGGCACGTCGCCGTGCCCGGTGATGAAGATGATCGGGAACGATGCCTTGCGTGCGATCAGCTCCTCCTGCAGTTCGAGACCGCTCATGCCCGGCATGCGGACGTCGAGGATCGCAACCGCAATCGCGGCCGGGTCGTAGCCCGCGAGGAATTTCTCCGCGCTCTCGAAGCCGAAGACGCGATAGCGGCTCGCCTCCAGCAGCCATTGCAGCGAATCGCGCACGGCGTCGTCGTCATCGACCACGTACACCACGCCCAGCGTTTCTGTGTTGTCAGTCACGTTCAGCTCCGGTTAGGCCGACGGATTTTCGTTGACCGCCTGCTCGCGGGCAAGCGGAAGGGTGAAGCGGAAGATCGAACCGCCATCGGGGTTTTCCTCCACCGAGAGCCGGCCATGATGGAACTCGACGATCGAACGGCAGATGTTCAGCCCCATGCCCATGCCCTCGGACTTGGTGCTGTAGAAGGGCTGGAACAGGTTCTGCCGCTGTGACTCCGGGATGCCGGAGCCGCGGTCGATCACCGAAAACTCCGCCATGTCGTCGACGCGGCGCACGACGAGGTCGATCGTCCGCTCGGCTGCTCCCTCCATCGCCTCGACCGCGTTCTTCAGCAGGTTCAGCAGCAGCTGCTCGATCAGGATCGGATCGATGTCGAGTGGCGGCATCGCGGGCGGCAGATGCGTGCGGATGGCGATCCCGCGCTTGGACGCCTCGATCTCCGCGAAGCTGATGCTGTCCTCGACCACGCGCGCGGCGGGCGTGGCGCGGCGGCGCGGCTCGGAGCGCTTCACGAACTCGCGGATGCGCCGGATGATGTTGCCGGCGCGCTGCGCCTGGCCGGCGGCCTTTTCGAGCGCGGGCAGGACGTCGTTGGCCGTTGCGCCGCCGCTCTTGATGCGGGAGACGGAGCCGAGGCTGTAGTTGCTGATGGCGGTGAGCGGCTGGTTCAGCTCGTGCGCCAGCGACGAGGCCATCTCGCCCATTGTCATCAGGCGCGACGTGAGTTGCACCTTCTCCTGCTGCTGGCGGACGATGTCTTCGGTTGCCTTGCGTTCCGTGATGTCGGTGGCGATCTGCAGCCGCACGTCCCGCCCGTCGACCCAGCGCACGGCGCGCGTGCGCACTTCGACCCAGCGCTGCGTCTCGCCGTCGAACACCTCGCCCGCGGTGGACGCGCCGAGCCCCGCCTGCAGCCGGCGATGGCCGCCGGCGTTGGCCCCGTACAGATCGCGGTAACGCCGGTTCGCGAACAGAAGTTCGTCGGCGTCGGCCCCTGCCACGACGGAAACCGCCGCGTCGAGCGACTCGAGGACGGTGGTGAAGCGCTCGTGCGCCAGGGCGAGCTGCTCGCTGATGCGCTTGGGCTCGGTGATGTCGGCCATCGCCGACATCCAGCCGAGCTGCTCGCCGTCGTCGGCGAGCAGCGGCGAGACGTACATGCGGGCGTCGAACAGAGTGCCATCCTTGCGCAGCACCTTGAGCTCGAACCCGCTGGGCGGTGCGTTGCCGGCGAGCGTGGCGGCGAGCTGCTCACGGTGCTCGGCGTACTGCTCTGGAGGCCAATAGGGGAAGGGGGGCGCGCGGCCGACGAGCTCGCCTTCGGACCACCCCGTCATCTGGCAGAACGCGGAATTGACGTGGCGGATCAGTGCGTCGCGGTCGATCACTTCCATGCCGGTTGCCAGCGAGTCCTCCATCGCGCGGCGGAACGCCGTCTCCGCGCGCAGCACCTGCTCGACACGCGCCTGGCGCACGTCGCGCCGCGCCAGCGCGATCAGCATGATCATCACGGCGAGCGACAGTCCGCCCACCAGCCAGGCCAGGGCGTTGCCGAGCAGCGGCGAGCGCTGCTTGAAGGCCGACGCCTGGATGGCGAGCCCGTCCGGCAGCAGAGGGATCGGGACTTCGTAGACCAAGGCATCGGGAGGGGTCTCGCTCAGGGTCGACGAGGCGAGGACCTTGCCGGCATCGTCCACCAGCGCCACCCGGTAGCGCTGCGCGAGTTCCGGGTTCACCGTCATGCGCAGAAGTTGCGGCAGCGAAATGCGGGCCAGGACAGCGCCGGAGTAGCGGTCGTCGATGAAGACCGGCACGACCAGGTCAGCGAACGGGCTGCCGTTGTCCCCGCCGGCCGGTCCGGACACGTCTTCGTACGGCGG
>Ga0224500_10000463_pt1 | contig 27988 bp, 21 predicted proteins | sample SF_Oct11_sed_USG_FD_168126 | JGI IMG/M metagenome (GOLD analysis project Ga0224500, IMG submission 168126) | Sediment microbial communities from San Francisco Bay, California, United States - SF_Oct11_sed_USGS_4_1 | ecosystem: Environmental > Aquatic > Marine > Sediment | place: USA: California... | reverse complement strand
GTGGTGGAGCGAATGCAGGTTGTTGAACAGGAACAGCGGCCCGAGCAGCCACGAGCCTTCGACCGTTGCCGTGCGCTCGTTCACGCTGGCGCGCGCGCGGTGTTCCGCGAACGACCGGACCAGCAGCATCGCGTTGCCCGGGATCACCATCGCCACGATGTAGAGCCAGGGCGGAATGCCGCAGACGGCCGTGACCCAGTACACGACTGGCACGCACAGGGTCACGTGCGTGATCCACGCCGCGCGCACGCCCGGATCGTTGCGTGCAAACGCCCTGGCTTCGCTGGCCAGGAACCAGCCCATCCGCCACCACGAGCCGATCAGCATGCGGCCGGCGAGCGTCAGCTGCAGCTGGAAGATCCAGCGTGAAAAACGCGAGCGCCGTTGCCACGCCTCCGGCGTGACGTAGTTCGTTTCCGGATCGTCGATCGGATCGGTCAGGCGATCGTTGATGTGGTGCGCCAGGTGCAACGCGCGAAAGCGGTCGTACGGAATCCACAGCGACAGCGGCAGGATGCCGAACAGCCGGTTCACGGCCGCCGAGCGCGTCGGGTGTCCGTGCAGGATTTCGTGCTGCAGTGAACTGTGGAACGTGAGCAGCACCGCCACGGCCGGCACGACGAGCCACGTGGGCCAGGTGCCGTACGCATGGGTGAGCGTAAGCCAGCCGCCGTAGCCGGCCAGGATCAGCAGGACCGTCGGCCACTCGATCGCAGGGATGGCTGCGACTTCGCTTGGCGGGCTGTCCAGGACAGTCTGTGGTGCGCTCATCGGTATATGTCGCCCGACAGCGGGCGGTAGCGGCCCGATCTTAGCAAAGCGCGCCGCAGCCGGAAGCGGCCGCGTTCAGTTCCGCGCAGCCGGCACGAATCGCTGCTCGAGCAGCCGCATGCCGTCGTAAAGCAGGATGGCCATGAGCGCCGTCACGAGGCCGCCCTGCAGGACAAAGGCCGTGTTGTTGGAGAGCAGGCCGGCGATGATGACCTCGCCGAGACCCTTCGCCGCAACGGTCGAGCCGATGGTCGCGGTGCCGACGTTGATGACCAGCGAGAGCCGCACGCCTTCGAGGATCAGCGGCAGGGCCAGGGGCAGCTCGACCTGTCGCAGGCGCTGCCATGCGTTCATGCCCATGCCGTCCGCCGCCTCTAGCACCGGCCGCGGGCAACTCTCGAGGCCCGCGATCGTGTTCTCGAAGATCGGCAGCAGGCCGTACGCGAACAAGGCGATCAGCGTCGGGGCCTGGCCGAACCCCACGAGCGGCACGGCCACGGCGAGCACGGCGACGGGCGGGAACGTCTGCCCGACGTTGACCAGCGTGCGGGACAGCGGCAGGAACTGGGCTCCGGCAGGGCGTGTCACGAAAATGCCGAGCGCGACGGCTACCACGGTACTCGCGGCCGCGGCGATGAGGACCGTCCACAGGTGCGAGAGCGCCAGTTGCAGCAGGTTGCCCTGGTCGTAAATGGCCGGGGCGCCGTAGTCGTTCAGGGGCGCGAAGAGCGGCGCGAAGGCCTGTGGCGCGACGAGGAACGCGAGCAACCCGCCGAGGATGGCGAGACGCGCCCCCAGTGCAAGGCGGCTCATGCTGCCTGCCGCCCCCGCGCGAGGATGCCGGTCAGCGTCACGTGGCCAATGGGTCCGCCGTCGGGCCCAACGACCGTCGCCGCCGCCGCTCCGCTCCAGACGAGTTCCGCCAGCACGTCGCGGAGCGTTGCCGACCACGGCACCGTCGGGCCGTCCGCTGCCCCTGCGGCCGCGATTTCGCCCGCGGTCGTCAGCGACAGCAGCTTGAGCGACCGGTCGCCCGAGCCGATCAGCTGCGAGACGAAGGGATCCGCGGGTCGCGTGAGCAACACGGCCGGCCGGTCATGCTGCAGCAGGCGCCCCCGGCTCATGATGGCTACGCGGTCGCCGAGCCGGAACGCCTCGTCGATGTCGTGCGTCACGAGAATGACCGTCGTGCCGAAGCGCCGCTGGATGCCGAGCAGGTCGTCCTGCGCCTTGGCGCGGATGATGGGGTCGAGCGCGCCGAACGGCTCGTCCATCAGCAGCACGTTCGGCTTCCCGGCCAGCGCGCGGGCGACCCCCACGCGCTGCTGCTGGCCGCCCGACAGTTCATGCGGAAATTTCGCGGCGTAGAGGCCCGGGTCGAGCTGGAACAGTTCGAGCAGTTCGGTGACGCGCGCGCTGACGCGGTCGTGGCCCCAGCCGAGCAGCCGCGGCACGGTCGCGATGTTGTCGGCGACGGTGCGATGCGGGAACAGGCCGAGGCCCTGGATGGCATAGCCGATGCGCCGACGCAGCAGGTGCGCTGGTTCGGCAGTCGTGGCGTTGCCGTCGATGAGCACGCGGCCCGAGGTCGGCTCGACCAGCCGGTTGATCATCCTGAGCAGCGTGGACTTGCCCGACCCCGACGTGCCGACGATCGTCGTCATCGTGCGCGGTTCGATGACCATCGACACGTCGTCCACGACCGTGGACTCGCCGTAGCGTTTGCAGAGACTCTCGATCTGGATCATCGGGGCACCCGGCGTGTGAGGTCGGTAGCCGCGTCGAGGACGACCGAGGCGGAGAAGGCGAGCACGACCGTCGGGATCGCACCGAGCAGAACCAGGTCGATCGCCGTCTGGCCGATGCCCTGGAAGACGAACGCACCGAGGCCGCCGCCGCCGATCAGCGCCGCGATGGTGACCATGCCGATGTTCTGCACCAGCACGATGCGGATGCCCGTCAGGATCGTCGGCAACGCCAGCGGCAATTCGATCTGCCGCAGGATCTGCCCAGCGGTCAGGCCCATGCCGCGCGCTGCGTCGACCGCGGCGGGCGACACTCGTCCGAGCCCGACGGTCGTGTTGCCCACGATCGGCAGCAGAGAGTAAAGAAAGAGGGCAATGGCGGCGGGCGCGGCGCCGATGCCGCTCACGCCCAGCGCGGCCAGCGCCGGAAACGCCAGCGCCATCGCGGCCAGCGGCGCCATCAGGATGCCGAAGAGCGCAATCGACGGGATCGTCTGCACGACGTTCAGCGCGCCGAGCACGGAGTTGCGCAGGCGCGGCTGCCGATGGCAGAACACACCGAGCGGCAGTGCGATGACCACCGCGGCGGCGAGCGAGCCCAGCGCCAGCAGCAGGTGTCGCCGCGCCTCGTGTGCAAAGCGTGTCGCGTTGACTGCGTACTCGCGCATGATCGAGAGGTCGTCGAACAAGCCCGAACCGAGTGCAGCGAGCGTGGCGGCAAGGAAGACGGCCAGCGTGGCGACACGCAGCAAGGGGCCGGGCCGCAGGCGCGTCAATGCGTCGGTGGCGAGCAGGCCGAGCGCGATCAGTACGATCCAGCAACCTGCCCCGGGGGCGACGCGCACGACGCGATTGCCTGTAGGTGTCAGGATGTCCGCCGCTGCTGCGACCGCCACGGCCAGCGCTGCAATGCCGATGAGGGCGGTCAGCAACCGGATCCGTGGACTCCGGACGAATACTGCGACGGCCGCGGCGACGGCTAGTGTTGCATACAGCGCGAGCGCCGCGACGGGCAGCAGTTCCAGCAGTGCCCGCGGTTCGCCCGGTACGATGCGATTCGACTTGAAGACGATCAGTGGCAGCAGCGTGAGGGCGAGCGTTCCCACGAAACTCAGCAGCACGCCCAGGCGATCGATGCGTTGCACGCGATGTGGCTCCCCGCTCACCGGTTGCGGCCCGGGCCGATGAAGCCCTTGCTGCGCAGGTAATCCCCGGCAACTTCTTCGGCTGACTCGCCATCGATCTGCACGCGGGCGTTCAGGGCCTGCAGTGACTCGCGCGTGAAGCTCTCCATCAACGGCCGCACCACGCCTGCAATTTCTGGTCGCGCCCGCAACACCGCCTCGCGCACGATCGGCACCGGGGCATAGACGGGCTGGTCCTTCCTGTCGTCCTCGAGCAGCACGAGGTCGGCAGCGATGATGCCGCCGTCCGTGCCGTACACCATGGCAGTGTTGATGCCATTGGTGCGCGCCGCCGCTGCGCCGATGGTCGCTGCCGTTTCGCCGCCCGCGAGCACGATCTTCTGGCGCGGTTCGAGGTGGAAGGAATACGTCTTCTCCAGCGATCGCAGCGTGCCGCCGTTCGCGAACTCGGCCGAGCAGGCAAGCTTGACGTTGCCGCCCGAGCGAACCCAGCGCGCGAAGTCGGTCATGGTCACGAGTCGATGCCGGGCGGCCAGGTCACGACGCACGGCGAGCGCCCAGGCGTTGCTGGCGCGCGCCGGGGCCAGCCAGACGATGCGGTTCGCTTCCGAGTCGAGCTGCGAGCCCAGTTCGTACCCGCGTTGCAGGTCCTTCCAGGCAGGATCGTTCGGCCGGTTGAAAAAGTAGCCGGCGTTGCCCGTGTACTCGACGTAGAGGTCGATCTCCCCGGCGAGCAGCGCCTTGCGCACCACGGGTGTGGCGCCCAGTGTCATCCGGTCGAGCGTCGGAATGCCGCGGTCCTCGAGCAGCAGGCGGATCATCTGGCCCAGCATCGCTGACTCGCTCGACAGCTTCGACGAGATCACCACCGGTCTGGCCGGCGACGCAGCAACCGACGCGGGGGTGTCCGCGAGCAGCAGCAGCGCGAATGCGAGTGCCTGCAGGAGCCGAGCCAACGAGTCTCTCCGCGACGTGGATCGGGGCCACGGCCGTGCCCACGTTGTACGGGAGTCGCTCCGGCCGTCAAGCCCGGTCGCATTGTGGTGCTGCGTAATGCCGGGACCTAGCCGTGCCGTGCCCGTGGCGGCCCCGAGTCAAGACCGGCATCGGCACGCTGCACAGCCAGCAACTCGCCTGCCGCGTCGAAATCCCGGCAGGCCCAGAGGTAGACGAGCGTCGATACCGGCAGTCCCACCAGCATCGACAAGTCCGCGCCGCCCAGCATGTCAGCGACGGGTCCGGTGTACAGCCCGGTGCTGACGAACGGGATCATCGCCACGAAGCCGACCGCGTAGGCCAGCAGCCCGCGCCAGTTCCACTTGCCGTAGAGGCCGTCGGGATTGAAGATCTCGCGCACCGAGTAATGTCCCTTGCGTACCCAGAAATAGTCGACGAGGTTGATCGCCGTCCACGGCGTGAACAGGTACAGCAGGACGGCCAGCAGGTCCTCGAAGCGGTGCACGAAATCGGCCGATGACGCGAGCGCGATGGTGCACGCAAGGACGACAGCGACCGCCAGGCTGACGATACGCGCCTGAGCGCCGACCCGCGTGCGGCGAAAGCAGTCGGTGATGCTCAGCAGCGTGAGCGAGGCGCCGTAGAAGTTCAGCGTGGTGATCGTCAGCAATCCCAGCACGGCGACCGCCAGCAGTGCCATGCCGAGTCCGGGCCAGACGGCATCGCCCGCGGCCTGCAAGGCAGCCGGAATCTCGGCCTGCGGGCTGTATGCGGCTGCGAGCGTGCCGACCAGCATCATCCACACGCCGCCGACGAAGGCGCCGATGCTGGTCCAGAAAAACGACGCGCGCACGCTCACATCCGGCGGCAGGTAGCGCGAGTAGTCCGAGACGTAGATGGACCAGCTCAGCTGATAGGCCGCCGCGGCGAAGAACTGCACCAGGAACGGGATGGCCGGAAACTCGCCGAGCCGCCATGCGTCGGCCGGCAGGTGCAGCGACTTGCCCGCGCCAGCCGTGAAGACCAGCAGCATCGCGATCGTGGCGTAGGCAACCCAGCGCTGCGCCCGGTGGATCCAGTGGTAGCCGACCGCGGCGATCGCCGCGGCCAGCAGCGCAAAGGTGACCATCACGACCGGGTCGCTCGCGATCTCGCGTCCGGCCAGCTGGTGGACCGCGCCCGACACGAGCACCTGGTTGAACGCGTTGTAGCCGATGTAGGCCACCAGCGCGACGACCCAGACCAGCAGCGCGCCGTAGTAGCCGAACTGCGGCCGCGACTGGATCAGCTGCGGCAGCCCGAGCTGTGGCCCTTGCGTCGAGTGGAAGGCCATGAAGACCGTGCCGAGCGCGCAGCCGCCGACGACGGCGAGCGTCGTCCAGAGCAGGTTGGCGCCGAGGGCGAGGCCGATCACGCCGACGGCGAGCGTCGCGAGGTGCGCATCGCCCGCAAACCAGATCGGCCACAGGTGCCAGACCTTGCCCCGCCTCTCGGCGAGCGGGATGTAGTCGATGGTGTGCTGCTCGAGCAGGCGACCGTTGTCCATCCGGCACCGTGAGTCCAGTGGGTGATCCGGGGCGCAGTCTAGCGCAGCTCGCGATCCGTAGACGTCGTGATCACGTCGGGTTGCCGGCCGGCAGCGACCCTGCGTGCGCGGCGCGGGCGGGCCGCAGTCGCGTGTTATATTATGGCTGTGACAAAACGTCTCGCGGGAGCCGCGTTGCGCGCGGTCGCGCTTCACGGGGATGGGAGCCCAGGATGCGTGCAGTAAGGACCCTCGGGTTGCTCGGAACGGGCGTGATCGGCGCGGGCTGGGCCGCGCGCGCGCTGCATTTCGGCATCGACGTCGTCGCGGCGGACCTGAAGCCCGGGATGGAAGGGTGGTTGCGCGATGCGGTCGCCAACGCCGAGCCGGCGCTCGCGCGCCTGACGCTGGCGCCGCTTCCGCCCAAGGGCGTGCTGTCGTTCACGACGAGCCCGGCCGAGATGGCGGGCCGGGCAGATTTCATCCAGGAGAACGTCCCCGAGCAGCTCGAGCTGAAGCAGAAAGTGCTGGCCGAGATCAGCCGCCATGCGGCGCCGGACGTGATCATCGCTTCCAGCACGTCGGGACTGACGCCGAGCGACCTGCAGCGCGACCTGCGCGCGCCCGGGCGGTTCTGTGTCGCGCATCCGTTCAATCCCGTGTACCTGCTGCCGCTGGTGGAACTGGTGGGCGGACAGCAGACGGCGCCGCAGACGATCGACGCGGCGAAGGAGTTCTTCCGCTACATCGGCATGCACCCGCTGCACGTGCGCCACGAAGTGCCGGGGCACCTGACCGACCGGCTGCAGGAAGCGCTGTGGCGCGAGATCCTGCACATGATCAACGACGGCGTCGCGACCACTGGCGAACTCGACGAGTCGATCGTCTACGGCCCGGGCCTGCGCTGGGCGGGCATGGGCACGAACCTGGTCTACCACCTCGCCGGCGGCGAGGCAGGCATGCGGCACATGCTGGCGCAGTTCGGCCCGTGCCTGAAGTGGCCGTGGACGCGGCTCGAAGCCCCGGAGCTCACCGCAACGCTGATCGACCGCCTGGTGGAAGGCACGCAGGCGCAGGCTGCGGGGCGCTCGATCCGCGAACTCGAGCGTCTGCGCGACGACTACCTGGTGGCGATCCAGCAGGTGTTGCGCCAGTTCGACGTCGGGGCCGGCTCGACGTTGCGTGCGCTCGAGCAAAGGCTTTATGCGGATGCGGGCCGTGGCGTGGTGGACCAGCCGGCGGCGGACTCACAGCCGCCCCGCATGCTGAGTACCCGCGTGCGCCCCGAGTGGATCGACTACAACGGCCACATGACCGATTCGCGCTACGTGCAGGTCTTCGGCGACGCGATGGACGCGCTGTACCGGAGCGTGGGTGTCGACGAGGGCTACCGGGCCACGTCGCGGATGTTCTACACGGTCGAATCCCACGTCGTGCACAAGGCCGAGGCGCGCTGCCACGAGCCGATCGAGGTCACGACGCAGATTCTGTCGCTCGACGACAAGCGGCTGCACGTCTTTCACCGGCTGCTGCGCACCAGCGATTCGACGCTGCTCGCGACCGCGGAGCAGATGCACCTGCACGTGGACACCGCGCACCACGAGGCGGCGCCCATCGACGACGCAGTCCGCGGCAGGCTCGAGCGCCTGGCCGGATTGCACGCGTCCCTGCCGCGACCCGCCGAAGCTGGCCGGCGCGTCGGCCCGCGAGTGCAGTAACGAGCCATGCCGAAGGCAGTCGATCATGTCCAGCGGCGCGAGCAGATCGCGCAGGCCGCCTGCGTCGTGGTCGCGAGTCACGGCTTCGAGCAGGCGACCGTGGTCCGGATTGCGCGGGCCGCCGGCTACACGACCGGCATGTTGCCGCACTACTTCGCGTCCAAGCAGGACATCATCCGGGCGGCGCTGCGGCTCAGCCTGATGCGAATCGAGGCCCGGCTGGATGACGCGGGGAACCAGGGACAGGACCTGCTCGCGGTACTGACCGAGGCGCTGCCGGTCGACAAGCCGCGTTTCACCGAGTGCGCGTTCTGGACCGCTTTCTGGGGACAGGTGTCGACCAATGCCGAGGCGCGACGGATCAACGCCTGGGTGCACCGCGAATACGCGAAACTCTTCCGCAAGTGCATCGCCACGCACTGGCCGCAGTCCGCGCAGTGGCCGCCGGCCCTGCGGGCCCAGGTGCTGGCCTCGATCATGACGTTCATCAACGGGCTGACGGCCAGTGCCGTAACCAGTCCCGCGGACTGGCCCGCGGCGCGACAGGTCGAGCAGCTGGGCCTGCAGCTGCAGATGCTGCAGCGCTGGGCGGAGCGCGCAGGCCGCGCCGAACCGGCGCGTCTGCCGAAGCGTCAGCAGCGCGGCGGGCGGGCAATTTCCAGGTCACGCTGAACGGTGGTTACCCCCATGAACTTCACGCTCACCGACGAACAACAGCTGATCATCACGACGACGCGTGAGTTCGTCGAACGGGAGCTGTATCCGCACGAGGCCGAGATCGAGCGCACCGGTGTCCTGCGCGACGACCTGCAGCGGGAACTGCAGGCCAAGGCCATCGACGCGGGGCTGTACGCGGCCAACATGCCGGCGGACGTCGGCGGGGGCGGTCTCGACACCGTCACCTGGGCGCTCTACGAGAAGGAACTGGGACGGACCAGCTATGCCTTGCACTACAACTGCGTGGGCCGGCCGTCGAACATCCTGCTGGCCTGCGAGGGCGAGCAGCGCGAGCGCTACCTGCTGCCGTCGGTGCGCGGCGAGCGCGTCGATTGCCTGGCGATGACCGAGCCGGGCGCGGGGTCGGACCTGCGCGCGATCAAGACCACGGCGGTCGAGCGCGGCGGTGACTTCGTCATCAACGGCACCAAGCACTTCATCAGCCATGCCGATCACGCCGACTTCGTGATCCTGTTCGCTGCCTCGGGCACGACAAGAGATGCCCGCGGGTCGCGCGCGACGCTCACGGCGTTCCTGATCGACATGGGGCATCCGGGTTTCACGGTGCGTGACGGCTACAGGAACGTCTCGCATCGCGGCTACAACAACTGCATCCTCGAGTTCGACGACTGCCGCGTGCCGCGCTCCGCGGTACTTGGCGAGGTGCACCGGGGCTTCGAGGTCGCCAACACCTGGCTCGGCGCGACGCGCCTGCAGGTGGCGGCGACCTGCCTCGGCCGTGCCGAGCGGGCGCTCGATCTCGCGAAGCAGTGGGCGGTGGATCGAGTGCAGTTCGGCCAGCCGATCGGGCGCTTCCAGGGCGTGAGCTTCAAGCTGGCCGACATGGCCGTCGAATTGCGCGCCGCCGAACTGCTGGTGCTCGAGGCGGCCTGGAAGCGCGACCAGGGCACTGCCACCGACATGGACATGGCAATCGCCAAGCTGAAGGCGACCGAGATGCTGGCGATGGTCGCGGACGAGGCGCTGCAGATCCACGGCGGCATGGGACTGATGACCGAGCTGCCGCTCGAGCGCATCTGGCGCGACGCCCGCATCGAGCGCATCTGGGACGGCACCAGCGAAGTGCAGCGGCACATCATTTCGCGCGCGCTGCTGCGGCCGCTCGGCGGCTGATCTGCGGCTGCCGGCGCTCGTGCCGGCCGCGACGGCCTAGCGGCCGGTCCAGCGCGGCTTGCGCTTCTCCGTGAAGGCGCGCGTGCCTTCCTTCAGGTCCTCGGAGCGGACGACCTGCTGCACCAGGTGCAGCGAATCGTGCAGCTCGAAGGCTTCGTGCTCTGGCACCATCTCCGTGTGGCGCAGCAGCTGCTTGATGGCCGGGAACAGCAGTGGTGGGCCGTCGGCCAGTTGCTGCGCGATCTCGCGCGCCCTGGCCAGGCCCTCGCCCTTCGGCACGACGTGATTGGCGAGACCCCAGTGCTTCGCCTCGGCTGCGTCCATCCAGCGTCCGGTCATGAGGAACTCGACGGCGACATGGTAGGGGATGCGCCGGCGCAGCTTGATCGTCCCCGCGTCGGCCAGCACCGCGACGTTGATCTCGGGCAGCGCGAAGCGCGCGTGTTCTTCCATCACGATGATGTCGGTGCCGAGCACGATCTCGAAGCCGCCGCCACAGGCGACGCCGTTGACCGCGGCGATGATCGGCTTGTTGAGGTTGCGAGGATAGTTGAGGCCGCCGAAACCGCCGGCGCCCCAATCCGAATCCGACGCCTCGCCGCCTGCCGCCGCCTTGAGGTCCCAGCCCGGCGAGAAGAAGCGGTCACCCGCGCCGGTCACGATCGCGATGCGCAGGCTCGCGTCGTCGCGGAACTGCTCGAACACCGTGTTCAGGCGGCGGCTCGCGGCGAGGTCGATCGCGTTGGCTTTCGGCCGGTCGATCGTGACTTCGAGGACCGCCCCGTCGCGATGGGTCTTGATTCCGTCTTGCATGTCAGGACTCCCCTATCTTGCGTATCAGCACGTCGACGGCGACGGCGCCCGCGCCGCGCGGCCGGACGATGATCGGATTGACGTCGAGTTCCGCGAGGGTGTCACGATTCGCCGTCGCGTAGCGTCCGATGGCCAGGACGGCGTCGATGAGCGCCTCCACGTCACCCGGAGGTTTGCCGCGATAGCCGTCGAGCAACACGGCCACCCTGAGCCGGCGCAGGGCGACGGCGACGGACTCGCGCGTCCACGGTGGCAGCAGGGTCACGGTGTCCTTCCAGACTTCGGCGTGCACGCCGCCGGACCCGATCAGCAGCAACTGCCCGAACTGCTCGTCGACCGCGACGCCGACCAGGATCTCGGCGATGCCGTCGTCGATCATCTGCTCGACGAGCACTTCCAGGGACAGGGCCGCGAGCTGCTCTCCTGCCGCAATGGCCTGCACCACGGTCCGCACGCCGAGCACGACGCCGCCGAGTTCGGTCTTGTGCTCGAGCCCGGCGCCGGACGCCTTGATCACTACCGGAAAACCGATGGCGGCTGCCGCGATGCCGGCCTGACCGCACGGCACCGCCTGCGAGCGTGGCACCTGCAAGCCGAATGCGGCGAGTGCGGCCTTGCCGGCATGCTCGCCGATCGTCACCACCGTGCCTAGCGGCGGCCGCGGCACCGACAATACGGGTGAATTGCCGCCTCGCCACGCCTCGCCCACCGCACCTGCGAGATGCAGCGCCTCCAGCGCCTCGCGCTGGCCTTGCAACGGAACGACTCCGCCCTGCAGGCACAACTGCCGCACCGCACGCCCGGTCGTTTCCGGCAGCGAGGAGATGAACACTGCGCGCGGCCCGGCGCCGCGCGACGCAGCTGCGAATTGCTCGATGACCGCGGTGTAGGCAGAGTCGTCCGCGCTCGCAGGCGGCGGACAGTCGAGCGTGAGGCCGACCGCGTCGACGTCGCTGTGGAACACCGCGTCGAACAGCTGGCGCAGCGCCGCGTGCTGGAACCACAGGTAGGTGTGCATGTCGAACGGATTCGCGACCGTCACGCGCTCGCCGACGATGGCGCTCATCCGGGTCGTCGCTTCAGGCGTAAACGGCGGGAATTCCAGGCCCAGGTGGCGCGACACGTCCGCGGTCATCGCCATGTCTCCGCCCGAAGCGCCCATCACGACGACGCGGCGTCCTGCCAGCGGCCCGCCGTTGTGGAAGATCTTCAGCGTCTCGCAGAGCGTCGACAACGTCTCGCAGCGGGCGATACCGGCCTGCGCGCAATAGGCGTCGAAGGCCGCGTCGCTGCCGGACAGGGCGCCGGTATGGCTGCGCGCAGTGCGGCTGGCGGCCGCGGTGCGGCCGGACTTGACCACCGCGATCGGCTTGCCGCACGCCCGGGCCTTGTCGACCGCGTGCGTGAATCCCGCCGTGTCCTTGATGCCTTCGAGGTACACGCCGAACGCAGTGACACGCGGATCGTCGCAGAGCACGTCGATCAAGTCCTCGGCGGCGAGCTGGGTCTGGTTGCCGACGGTGATCAGGTACCCGATCGGCAGCGACCGGTCATTGAACATCAGCGTCAGCGCAATCGTCCCGCTCTGCGAGATCAGGGCCACACCGCGTGCGGGCGATTCGCCGACGACCTGGTCGGGCCACAGCGCGACGCGATCGAAGAAATTGACCATGCCGTAGCAGTTCGGCCCCAGGAACGGCAGCGTGCCGGCGCCCTGTTCGAGCTCACGCGTGAGGCGCTCCCCGGTCGGCGTGGCGGTCTCCGCGAAGCCGGAACTGAAACACACGAAGCCACCCGCGCCGCGCCGGGCAAGCGCCGCCGCAATGGCCGGAACCTCGTGATTGGGGGCTGCGATGAAGGCCGAGTCCGGTCCCGCCGGAAGATCGTCGACCGAGCGGAAATAGCGGGCGTCCGGCTGCGACGGTCGCGTCGGATGCACGCGCCAGATCTCGCCGGGATAGCCGAGTGTCTTCGCTCCGGCGGCGACGGCGTCCGTCCACGCACCAGACCCGATCAGCGCGATCGTGCGGGGGACGAGCAGGCGTTGCAGGCTGGGCGGGCTCATGGGGATGCTGGCGGCCGTCGCAGTTTCAGCGGCGGGGGAGTGTCATCGCGCGCGATCCGAGCGCCGGCAACGGGGACTGCGCATCCGCGGCGAGCCACTGCTCGAGCCGCTGCTGGATCTCGGGTGGGAACACCGCGCTGCGCACCGTGGGGTCCTGCCGGACGTGCAGCAGCATGAACTCGCCGAGGGCGGCCGGCTCCGCGAGGCGCGCGCAGCGCAGCGCCAGCGCCAGGTGGATGCGCTTCGAGTCGATGCCGATGGCCCGCGCGCCCACGCTGATCTCGTCGGTCGACTTGACCTCGGCCAGGTAGTGCACGTGCATCTCGAGGGTGTACAGGGTGCAGCTCGTGCGCGCGCGGTAGCCATGATCGAGGCCGACCTCGTCCATCAGTGCGTCGATCGCCTGGCTGAACACCAGCGCGTAATAGGCGTCGCGCAGGTGCCCGTTGTAATCGATCCACTGCGGGTCGATGCCGCAGCGGTAATCCGATGGACGCCAGCTCATGCCCGGCTCAGCGCAGGTGCAGGCGTTCCCGCGTCTCGGCGGGCGTCAGGATCCGCGAGCCCATCGCCTCGATGATCGTGCGCGCCCGCTCGACCAGCTGGGCATTGCTGGCGTAGACGCCCTTGCTCAGGTAGAGGTTGTCCTCGAGACCGACGCGGACGTTGCCGCCGAGCAGCACCGACTGCGCCACCCACGGCATCTGCATGCGGCTGATGGCGAACGAACTCCAGACGCTGCCGGCCGGCAGCGAGTTGACCATCGCGACCAGGTGCCCGGTATCTGCCGGCGTGCCGTAGGGGATGCCCATGCACAGCTGGATCAACGTCGGGGCGTCGAGCAGCCCTTCCTTGACCATCTGTTGCACGAACCAGAGGTTGCCGGTATCGAAGACCTCGAGTTCGGGCTTCACGCCGAGGTCGCGGGCGATCTGCGCGCCCTGGCGCAGGTAGTTCGGCGTCGACACGTAAGCGCGGCTGGCGTCGCCGAAGTTCAGGCTGCCGCAGTCGAGCGTCGCGATGTCGGGGCGGTACAGGCCTTCGTGACACAGCTCGATCACGTGCTTCATGCGCTCTTCCTGCGTCACGAAGTCGCTGCCCGGCGCCGGCGTGTCCTTGAGCCCGTGCTCGCCGATGACGATGTAGCCGCCCATGCCGCAGGTCAGGTTGACGATGACGTCGGTGCCGCTCTCACGGATGCGCTTGACCACTTCGCGGTAGTGACGCGTCTCCATGCTGAACGTGCCGGTCTCCGGATCCCGCACGTGGATGTGGACGATGGCCGCACCGGCCTCCGCCGCCGCGATGGCGGTCGCCGCGATCTGCTCCGGCGTGATCGCACAGTGGGGGCTCCTGGCGACCTTGGTGTCGTCGCCGGTCACGGCGCAGGTGATGAAGACTGCAGGGTTCAACGCTGTTCCCCTTGGTGTGTCGATCGACAGCGCGGGCGGGCCACGGCGCCGCAGCCCCGGAAGCCGCTGCCATATTATAACGACGGTAATAATAAAGTCACCGCCGGACCCGACCCGGCGCAGGAGGCCACGGCTCCGTGCAGCGCTTGTCAATCCCGGGGCGGCATGGTCACATCGCCCGTCCACGCGGAGAACGAACTGCATGAAGGCTACTGCCAGGGCTGTCATCGTCGGCGGCGGCGTCGTTGGCGCCAGCGTCCTGTACCACCTCGCCCGGGCCGGCTGGACCGACGTGCTGCTGCTGGAGAAGAGCGAGCTCACTTCCGGCTCGACCTGGCACGCGGCCGGCGGCATGCACACCTTCAACGGCGAGGCGAACATCTCGAAGCTGCAGAAGTACACCATCGACCTCTACCGCGAGATCGAGGGAATCTCCGGCCAGTCCTGCGGCCTGCACCCCAACGGCGGCCTGATGCTCGCCGCGACCCGGGGCGAACTCGACAGCCTCAAGCTGATCTGTTCGCGTGCACGCTACCTCGGCATGCAAACCGAGATGATCACGCTCGATGAAGCGGTCGGGCTGAACCCGCTGATCGACAAGCAGCACTTCATCGGCGCGTTGTGGCGCGCGGACGGCGGGCACTGCGATCCGTCTGGCACGACGCACGCGTACGTCAAGGCAGCGCGCAAGCTCGGCGCGTCGGTCGAGCGCTTCACGCGCGTGCTCGAGCTGAATCCCCGCGCCGACCGCACCTGGGACGTCGTCACCGACAAGGGCACGGTGCACGCCGAGCACGTGGTCAATTGCGCGGGGCTGTGGGCACGCGAAGTGGGGCAGATGGCCGGCATCGAGCTGCCGGTGCTCGCGATGGAGCACCACTACCTGCTGACCGAGGACATTCCCGAGCTCAAGGGCCGCGCGCAGGAGATCGTCAACACGACCGACTACGCGGGCGAGATCTACATGCGCCAAGAGCGCGGCGGCGCGCTGATCGGCACCTACGAGCCGCACGGCAAGGTCTGGTCGCCCGTGAAGACGCCGGACGACTTCTCGATGCAGTTGCTGCCCGACGAGTTCGAGCGGCTGGCGCCGTACTTCGAGGTCGGCTTCGAGCATTTCCCGGCGCTCGGCCGTGCCGGTATCCGCAAGGCGATCAACGGCCCGTTCACATTCGCGCCCGATGGCAACCCGCTGGTCGGGCCGGTGCGTGGGCTGCGCAATTACTGGGTGGCCTGCGCCGTGATGGCCGGTTTCAGCCAGGGTGGCGGCATCGGCCTCGTGCTGTCGCGCTGGATGACGGAGGGCGATCCGGGCCAGGACATCCTCTCGATGGACGTAGCGCGCTTCGGGCGCTTCGCCACGCCGAAGTACACGTCGATCAAGGTGCCGGAGAATTACGGTCGCCGCTTCCGCCTGGCGTATCCCAACGAGGAACTGCCGGCGGCCCGCCCGGTGCGTCGTTCGCCGATCTACGACAAGCTGCTCGCGTCGGGTGCCGTGATGGGCGCGAACTTCGGCCTCGAGCACGCGTTGTGGTTCGCCCCAGACGGCACGGCACCGACCGAGACGCCGACATACCGGCGCTCCGAAGCGTTTCCGTTCGTGCGCGAGGAATGTCGCGCGGTCCGCCGCACGGCTGGCCTGTATGAAACGAGCAACTACGGCAAGTACGAAGTCACGGGCCGCGGTGCCCGTGCGTGGCTCGACAAGGTCTTTGCCTGCCGCATCCCCCGGCCCGGACGCCTCGGGCTTGCACCGATGCTGAATCCGGCGGGCCGCATCGTGGGCGACCTGTCGATCGCGTGCCTGGCCGAGGACCGTTATTTCATCGTCGGCTCGGGTTTTGCCGAAGAATTCCACCTGCGCTGGTTCTGGGCCTGCGAGCCCCCGGCCGACGTCTGCGTGCGCCCGGTCGCGTCGACGTTGTGCGGGTTCTCGCTCGCCGGGCCGAACTCGCGCGAGATCCTGCAGCGACTGGTGCGCAGGGATCTTGCGCCTGCCGCCTTCAGGTTCTTCGACGTCACCGAGACCGCGGTCGGTTACGCGCCGTCGATCGTGACGCGTGCCGGCTTCACCGGCGAACTCGGCTACGAAATCTGGACCACGCCGGATTACTTCGCATCGCTGTACGACGACCTGCGCGAGGCGGGGCAGGGCTCGGGCCTGACGCTGTTCGGCGGGCGCGCCTTGTCCTCGCTGCGCCTCGAAAAGAACTACGGTTCGTTCAACAAGGACTTCCGGCCCGACTACACGCCGGGCGAGACCGGGCTCGATCGCTTCGTCGACTTCAGCAAGACCGATTTCATCGGACGCGCTGCCGCGCTGGCCGAACGCGACAACGGACCGCAGCGTCGCTTCGTCGTCATGGAGGTCGAGGCGCAGGATGCCGACGTCGTCGGGTACGAATCGATCATGAAAGACGGCAAGGCCGTCGGCTACGTCACGTCGGGTGCGTACGGGCACTGCGTCGAGCGCAGTCTCGCGGCGGGCTACGTGCCGGCAACGCTCGCGCGGGACGGCGAGCGTTTCGAGATCGACATCCTCGGCAACCTGTGCGCAGCTACCGTGCGGCTGCAGCCGCTCTATGATCCGGAGGGCCGGCGACTGCGGGGGTGACTGCCCATCCGGTCGACAGTCAGCGTTCGATGCGCACCGCGTGGCGCTGGCGCAGTTCGTCCACGTGCCGATCGACGGCCGCATCGATCAGCGTGACCAGGAAGTCGTTCTCGACCTGCTGGCGCACGGTGTGGAACGGCAGAAGAGTTGCGGGCAGGCGCTCGGTGGCTTGCAGGTAATGCCAGCCGTACGGGGACTCGAGCGGCCCGATCCATTGTCCCAGCGGCGCGACGGACAAGGCCGCGACGATGGGCTGGCCGAACATGCCGCGGATCATGCTGTGGCCGTACCGTGGGAATTCGGAACCGTGCCGGAACGGCTCACCGTTGACCGGCTGGCCCAGTCGCAGCTGCGCGAGGATTGCCGACGGGTCCGCGGGCCGCTGTGCGAAGTAGATCTGGCGAAACGTGACGGCCGGCTCGGACCGGTAGCGGTCGAGGTTGTCCGAGTAATAATTGACCAGCTGCTCGTCGGTCGGGTCCGGCAGCGGGCCCGTGATCCGGAACCGCATCTCCTCGACGAGTTTGCTGCGGACCGAAGGGTTCGACAGGTGCAGCCCGTTCTCGAGCGCTGCCCGGAACAGCAATTCATCGGTGACGTAGTCACGCTCGATCCGCGCGATGTCGTCCGCCGTCGCCTTGCGCCCCCTGAGGGTCTCGAAACCGGCGATCAATTCGGCGCGTGCCGGGCCCCGCAAGATGACCGGCTCCGACTCGCGCGACCGGGTTCCAGCGTAGGCGAGGTACAGCACGCCGCCGATGACGACAAAGGCGAACAGCGGTTCGCGCACGATGCGCAGGAGCACGGATCGCGTCATGCCGGACGGATCGCTCGTCACGCTGCGGGGCGCGTCAGTTCCCTGGTTTGCGACCGGTGGCGTAATCGGGGTCGACCTTCTCGCTCTTGCCTTCTTTCTCGCCCTTGACGCCGGCCTCCGGCTGCATGTGCTCCGTGGTCAGCTCGGCGAGGAAGCCGGGATCCGTGATGCCCTTCCGGCGCACGGCGATGCCGGTCAGGCACGCATGCATGATGAAATTGGCGTTGAGCGCGGAGCGGTAAGTGTTGTCGAGCATCGGGTCGAGTTCGACGATCTCGAACCCCACCAGGTCGTTCTCCGCGCAGAGCCGGCGCACGATCGGCATGGCCTCGCGCATCGTCAGGCCGCCCGGTACGGGCGTGCCGGTGCCCGGCATGAACGCCGGGTCGAGCACGTCGACGTCGAAGGAGATATAGATTTTCCTGCCACCCTCGCGCGCCTCCGCCAGCGCACGTTTCATGACGGCGTCCCAGCCGCGCTTCTCGACCTCGGCCATCGTGTGATAACGCATGCCGTTGTTGCGCATCCATTCGAAGCCTTCCGGTCCCGGCCAGGGGCCGCGCAGCCCCACCTGGATGAAGTTCCTGGCCTGCACGTGCCCCTCCTTCACCGCCCGATAGACGGGCGCGCCGTGCGTGATGAAATGCGGCTGGTCCTTGCCGGCATCGAAGTGCGAGTCGAAATGCACGACGCCGAAACTGCCCTTGCCGTGCACGTCCGCAAGGCCGGCGATGTTCGGGTACTCGAGGCTGTGGTCGCCGCCGACGATGAACGGCAGCGCACCGGTCTTCGCGATCTCGGCGATGCGCTCCCGCACGTGGTGCACCGTGCGCTCCGTGCTCATGTTGTCGATGGCGATGTCGCCGTAGTCGACGATGTTCAGTTCCTTGGACGGATTGACCATCGTGTTCATGTCGATGCCGCCCGCGCCGTACTCGTTGCGCATCGCCATCGGCCCGAAGCGCTGTCCGCGGTAGTACGAACCCATGTCGAGCGGAGCGCCGACGATCGCGACGTCGACCTTGCCAGCCACCAGGTCCTCGGGGTAGATCGCGACCGGTGCGTTGGCGAACGTGCGAATGGCAGGGCGGCCGCTGGCGTAGTAGTTGAGCGAAATCGGCCCAGGCTCCCGCCTGGGATTGAAGCTCTCGGGCCGGCGCAGTTTCCAGAGATTGAACTCAGACGCCTCGGTGTTCAGCGGGATGGCCGCGATGTCCGTCGCCGGGTTGAATTTCTGTGCCTTGGCGACGGACATCATGCCGTCGACGTAGGCCGCGATCTCCTCGGGTGATTTCGTTTCGAGCCGCTGCAGCAGCTTCTTGTGGGAACCGGCGAAACCGTCCGCGTCCTCGGAGAGCAGGAACTCGCGCTGCTCCTTGTTGAGGCCGCCGATCTTCGCCTCGAGCCACGCCGGAACTTCCGCAGGCTTGGCGGTAGCCGCTGCCTTGGCAGGTTCCGCCGCGCGGGCAGCAGGCGTCGCCAGGCCGGTCATGGCGGACACAACGACCATCACAATCAACCGGATGCGCATCTGGAGTCCCCCCTTGCAGGCCTGATCATGCCCGGACGACGCCACAGCGTAGACCGGGATTTCCTTGTTCTCGTGTCCCGCATTCTGCATGCGGGAGGATTCCCTGTGCACCCATTCGCCGGGGCGGGGCGCCGTCCGTCACTGCGGCGTCGAGTTCGCCTCCGCATGCACCAGGCTGAGTCCGGTGGCGTGCCTGCGCTGGAAGCCTTTCCAGAGCGTGACATCGCCGCCCGGACTGCGGGCGCTCCACGGGGTCCCCTGGGGTGCGTCCCATCTGCCCGCGCTCGACTCCACCACCAGACCATCGATGTAGGCGCGGCGGCTGGCGTCGTCCTTCACGTACCGGTCGAGGAATGCCGTGACGAAGTGCAGGCTGATGCTGATCAGGCGGTCCTTGCGCCAGACCGAATCCTCGAACCAGTCCTGGTTCCACAAGTCCGTCCGCATCTCGGGCGGCGCCGGGCCGAGGCCGACTGCGTGACCGCCGCCCAGGAACGTGAGCAGGTAGCGATTCGAGTTGATCGCCTGGTCGAAGTACGCGCGCGCGCCGCTCGTGTAATCGACGGTGAGGTCGTGGTCGCCCGAGATCAGCAGCAGCGGCGACTTGATGCCTGCGATGCCCGCCGCGCCGAATGCGCCGAACGCGCCGCCCGCCGGTGCGAAGGCGACGATTGCCTTCACGGCCGGCACGACGAGTGCAGCGCTCAGTGCGCCGCCACGTGCGTACGGCGCCAGGAGTCCACCCGGAACGCGAGTGACGAGGCCGCCCGCGGGATCGAGCGTGGCGCCACCGGCGGCCAGCACGCCGTAGCCCCCCATCGAGTAGCCGATCAGCGCGGTGCGCGCGGGATCGACTTCGCCGGACTTGCCGAGGGAACCCTGCAATTCCCGCGCGACGAACGCGATATCGAGCGGGCGGCGCAGGGTGGCTTGCGCAAACCCGGCCGGGTTCAGGTACATGTCTTCGTGCCGGATCGCGGCGACGACGTAGCCCTTGGACGCGAGGTTCTCCGTGAGCCAGCTCATTGCGATCGGCACGTTGCCGTAGCCGTGCGCCACGATCACGAGCGGATAGTGGCCGCCGTCGGGTTTCGCATCGCGCAGCGCAAGGCCCTGGATCCTGAACTTCGCGGGTGGGGCAGGCGGCTCGGACTCCATCGCGTCTTCGTAAATGACAGGCGCCGCCCCTGCCGCAGCCTTGGCCGGATACCAGATTTCGACCTTGAGGCTGCGATCGCGCATCGCCGGGATCCCGGTCTGGGGATCGATCGTGCTGAGGTCGACCTGGTCGCGGTGTACCAGCGTGACTGACCGCACGCCCACGGCATATTGGCCGAGCGCCGCCAGCTCCGGCGCGTCGACGCCAGTCCGGCTCGGCGCCTCGTCGGCTGCAGCGATCGTCGCCGCAGCAAGACTGAGCGCCAGCAGGCCGCTCGCCAGCAGTCGTTGCGTCGTCTTCATCGGGGATTCTGGCCTCAGGTTCGGGACACGGGACCGGCGCGGCGAGAACGGGCCCGGTGAGCCCGCCGACCGGTACTATAGCGGACGAATCCAGAACACCAAGGCGGCCGTGCAGGCGCCGGACGATTCGACTGCAGGGGGCCCCGCTTGAACGCTCTTCCGCTTGACCGGACGGACGCCGAATACAAGCGCCTGCGCAGGCAGGTCTTCTTCGCGATCTTCGTGGGTTACGCCGCGTACTACCTGGTGCGCATGAACCTGTCGCTCGCGATCCCCGACATCCTGCGCGAATACCCGGGCTACACCAAGGCGCAGCTGGGCACGGCCATGACCGCGCTGTCGATCGCCTACGGGGTCTCGAAATTCCTGATGGGCTCGGTGTCCGACCGCAGCAATCCCCGCTGGTTCATGCCGGCTGGCCTGCTGCTCTCGGCCGCCGTGACGGCTTCGTTCGGCCTCTTCAAGGGCATCTACGCGTCGCTGACGCTGATCATCCTGCTGCAGGCCCTGAACGGCTGGTTCAACGGCATGGGCTGGCCGCCGTGCGGCAAGACCATGGTCCACTGGTTCAGCGCTAATGAGCGGGGGCGCGTGGTGTCGCTCTGGAACACCGCGCACAACGTCGGCGGCGGGCTCGTCGCTGCGCTGGCCGTCGTCGGCGTCGGCCTGTTCGGTGACTGGGGCGCCAAGTTCTATTTCAACGCGCTGGTGGCGGCTGCGATTGCCGTGCTGGTGTACGTGTTGTTGCGCGATTCGCCGCAGACCTGTGGCTTGCCGCCCGTCGAGGTGTACCGCAACGACATCCCGCCGAATTACTCGGAGCATTCCGAGCGCACGCTTGGCTTCCGCGAGATCTTCTTCTCCCACGTGCTCAACAACCGCCTGCTCTGGGCCATCGCCGCGGCCAACGCGTTCGTGTACTTCGTGCGTTACGGCGTGCAGAACTGGATCCCGACCTACCTCGAGACGGCGAAAGGCTTTTCGTTCCACCAGTCGAGCGCGGCCTGGTTCATGTTCGAGTACGCGGCGATTCCCGGCACGCTCCTGTGTGGCTGGGCGTCGGACCGCATCTTCGGCGGACGCCGCGGTCCGGCGACCATCCTGTTCATGGGGCTCACGCTGCTGGGCCTGGTCGTGTACGGGTTGAACCGTACCGGGCCGCTGTGGATCGACATGGCCTCGCTGATCGTCATCGGCTTCTTCGTCTACGGCCCGATCATGATGATCGGCCTGCACGCGCTCGAACTCGTGCCGAAGAAGGCGGCGGGCACGGCGGCGGGCTTCACCGGATTCTTCGGGTACGCCTTCGGCTCGGCCATCGCGGGCACGGGCGTCGGCTGGATCGCCGACCACTGGGGCTGGGGCGGCGTGTTTACGACCATGATCTTCTGCTGCGTGATGGCGATGGCGTTCGTCTCGCTCACGCTGAAGCAGCGGGCGCCGGCTCCGGCCTGAGGCAGCGTGGCAGGGCGTGGGGATCGCGCCGATCCCCCGGCAAACACGGGCCGGGGTTTCGGGCGCGACCGTTCACGCCAACCTGCAGGACAGGGGCGTCACTTCTTCGGATCGTCTCCGCCTGCCCAGGTCAGGAACAGCCAGCGACCGCCTTCCTTGACCAGCACATCCGTGTAATGACCGGTGACCCTCTCCCGTTCCTTCTTGTAGTTCTCGCGGGCGACCATGTAGTGGTACTGCACCACCGCGACGTTGCCGGTGATGGTCACAGAGATCGGGAACAGTTCCTGTTCGAGGGTCGAACCGTTCTCGGCATCGTACCGGCTCCAGTGCTTGAGCGATGCCTTGTCGCGCGGCATCGGCGCGCCTGCTTCCCAGAACGTCATGTCCGGATGAAGCATGGTGTCGATCCAGCTCATGTCTTCTGCCGCCGACATCTTCCACTGCTGTTGTTCGAGCTTCCAGACCTCCTGCTGCTCCGCGTTCCATTCCATTGCGGACGCGGTGCCGGCAACCGTGCAGAGCGCAAGCGCGGCCGTGGCTATCATGCGTGTGAACATCGGTAATCCCCCTTGCTTGTTTGCTGTTGGGCATCCGGCTCCTGCCGCCGGGTGCGTGCACAGGGTACTCCGTTCCGCGCCTGGCGCTTCAGGGCCTGGCAGTCAACTGCGGCAATTCGACGGCGTCGACCCAGATCGGGTTCGAGTAGGCCTTCGAGCCTGCGACGTCCTCGACCTCGAGCGAGTACCACGTGTGTCCCGTTGCTGCCGGGCTGAACTCGACTCGCGCTGCGCGCGGCCCGTCGCTGAAGGTCTGCGTGTAGGCCACGGTGCCCGCGCCGATCAACCTGGCCTGCTTCAGCCCCGTCGCCGATTGCAGCCCGAACGCGAGCGGGAAGGGCACGCCCGGCTTCACCTTCAGTTCGCTGCCGAACATCACGGCCGGTTCGATCAAGGGGCCGTAGGTGACGTAGGCACGGCCGTTCTTCACGGCCTGCGCATACGACACCGGCGTGAGCGGACCGTCGACGTGAGCGAACGTGCGGATGCGTCCCGACTCGTGGTTCCAGACGTCGTGCACGTCGGTGCCGCCCGCCAGGTAGTAGCGATGGCCGGCGCTCCAGAAGAGCCCGAGCGCCTGCATCACTTCGGTGTCGTACGGCTCGTCCGAATTGATCTCGGCCAGATCGAAAGCGGGGTTGAAGCCGCCCGGCACGAGTCCCGCGCCGAGGCTCGCGAGGTAGCCATAGGGAATGAACGGATGGTTCGATTGCACGACGATCGCGCCCTGGCGGCGTGCCTCACCCAGGACCTCGTCGATGGTCGCGGTGGCCGTGTCGATGCCGAGCTTCTGGCCCGGCGTCAGCGGCCACGCGTTGAAGTGACCCCACGACGGCGACAGCTCGAGCGATGGGATGAACGGCACGCCGCGCGCATCGGCGATCTGCTGCAGCGGCGCATGGTTCGCAGTGGAATCGTGATCGCTGACGAACAGCAGGTCGAGCCCGGCGGCCAGCTGGGAACGAGCGAGGTACTCGGGCGGCGTGACGCCCTCCGCCTGGTCGGCGTGGTGGTGCAGGTCGGCCGAATACCAGCCGCTCGCGGGCGGATCGAACAGCCGCGTGAGCGCCACCTTCGCCGTCGCGGTCCGGCCCGGGCGCACGTCGAGCGTCACCGCCTGGTTCGGGCCGAGGACGCCGCCCCCCGACGAGACGGTGAAGCTGTAACTGCCGGGCGCCATCGAGGCCTGCAGCCGGCCCTTGCGGTCGAGCTCGGTGAAGAACGTGTTACGGCCCAGGAATTCGACCAGCTGCCGCTGGCCCGCAGTGATGCCGATGCGTGCGTCGAGTGGTTGCGCGCTGCGTGCATCGACGACGGTGAAGTCGACCCGGCCCGGCGGCTCGACGTCGCTGAAATCCGCCGTCATCCCGGCACCCGCCGTGACCTTGACTGGCACCGGTCTGCCCTGCGAATACCCTTTGCCCGTCGCGTAGACCTCATAGTCGCCCGCCGGTAACCGCACTTCGTAACGGCCGTCGTGACCGAAGCTCCACGCGTACGGCGTGCCCTGCTTCACGATGACCACGACTGGCTCGCGCACTGCCTTGCCATCGCGAGCGGTGACGGAGCCCCGCAGCGTGCCCGCCGGCAAGTGGCCACGCTCGATCTCGGCGGCAACGACCGGGCCCAGGTCGCCGCGCGGACCGACCTGCAGCCACGCGTCGAACGTACGTGACTCGCCGGGCTGCAGCGTGTGCTGCAGGAACAAGTCCATTGAGTTCGAGCCGACGAAGTTCATGTACGGCGCATGCAGCGTGATGCTCCAGTCTTCGTCGTAAGCGACGGCGCGGTCGGCCAGCGCTCCGGCCGACGTGCCTTCCTTCAGGTCGCCAAGACCGGGGACGGGGAAGAAATAGCCGGCGCTGGGCCACAGTGTCTGGCCCGACAACAGGTCGGCCAGCGGCGCGTCGCCGCCATTGGTCATGACGGTCTGCATCTCGATCCGGTCGGCGTTCGACCGCAGCGTGTACGTGGTCGCGATCGTGACCCTGCCCCAGTCGCGTGTCGCCTTGACGACGACCTGCTGCGGACCGCGTTCGACGATGTCGACTTTCTGGTAGGTGTTCGGCCACCCCGACCAGTTGTTCGGGATGAAGTCGGCGAAGACGACACGGTCGCGTGCTGGCTTGCCGCCCACGACGGGTCCGACGTCGATGATCGCGCCGCGCGGCACGCCGTACGGGACCGGGCTTGCGACGGCGAGCGCGAACGCGAGCTTCTCGTTCATCACCGTGATGTCGCGGGTGGCGGCGGCTTCGCCGTCGGGGATCGGCGTCGGTCCCACGATCACCCGCACGTCCGCGTGCGCGGGGCCCGAGTGCGCGGCCGCGATGAGCAGCGCGAGCAGGAACGGCCGCCCGGCAAAGCTGGCAGTGAGGATCGTCATGTCCGCGCGATCACGGCAGGGGCGTCCGGTCACTGCAGCATCGGCTGCAGCGCCGCGATCAGGCGAGCGACGTCATCCGGCGAGGTGTAGTGCACGAACGAGGCGCGCACCAGGCCGTCGGTCGTGTCGATGCCCAGTGCCTGCAGCAGGCGATAGGCATAGAAATTTCCCACGCCGACGCCAATGCCGAGTTCCGCGAGCCGCGCGGCAATCGTCGCTGATGCCGTGCCCGTCACCCTGAAGGCAACGGTCGGCGCGCGTGCGGCTGCGTCAACCGAGCCGAGCAGGCGGACCTGGTCGCGGCTGACGAGGAAATCGAGCAGGGGCTGCAACAGCCGGGTCTCCTGGTCGCGAAACAACTGCCGGACTGCGGCAGCCCGCACCGGCACGGGTTGAGCCGCGAGACCGTGGCGGGCGGCGACGGCCTCCATGTAGTCGACCACGCCGTTCACGGCCGCGACCTGCGCGTGATCGGGCCCCGCCGGCGTGAAGCGTCCAGCAAGCGCGTCGCCCTTGAAGAAGTGCGCCTGCGACGGCAGTTCCGCGGCGAGCCCCGCCCGCACGTACATCGCGCCGAGATGCGGGCCATACACCTTGTAGAGCGAGAACAGGTAGATGTCCGCGCCGAGCGCGGCGACGTCCGGCAGGCCGTGCGGGCAGAACGACACCCCGTCCGCAACCGCCAGCGCACCGGCGCGATGCACGAGTTCGGTGATCTCCCGCACGGGGTGGATCATGCCGACGAGGTTCGAGCAGTGCGTGAAGGCGACGACGCGCGTGCGCTTGCCGAGCAGCGCCGCGAGATCGGCGACGCGCAACTCGCCGGCTGCGTCGACCTGCCACGTGCGCACCACGATGCCGTCGTCCTGCAGCCGGCTCCATGCGCCGATGTTCGCTTCGTGATCCTGGTTCGTGACGATCACTTCGTCACCGCGCTGCAGATGACGTCGAAACGCCTGCGCGAGCACGTACGTGTTCTGCGACGTCGACGGACCGAAATGCAGTTCGTCCGTGGCCACGTTGAGCCATGCAGCCATGCGCTCCCTGGCGCGGTCCATTTCCGCCCCGGCACGGGCCGAAGGCGCAAACGCGTAATACGGCTGCACTCTTGTCTCGCGATAGAAGCGATTCAATGCAGTGATCACCTGCCCGCAGGCGAACGAACCGCCCGCATTTTCGAAGTGTGCGAATCCCGCGAGGCTGGGCTCGGCAAAGGCGGGAAACTGCGAGCGGACGAAGTCGAGATCCAGGGTCGTCATGGATTCATGGTCCTGCTGTGCTTGGTCGCGGATTGGTTGCCGGTTGCCGTTCCCGGAGGTCTCCGGGACGCTATCACGCGCGAGGGCTCTCGTGGCGTTGCCGAACTCAATGGCCCGTCGCCGACGCGGTTTTGCGCCGCAGCAGGAGCAGGGCGGCGCCACGGGTTTGTGTCAGCGTCTCGGCAGACAGTGGGGCGAACCATTGGCCGGTATCTTCATCTCCTGCTCCAGGCAGGACAAGGCCCGCGTCGCACGCTGGCAGCGACGCCTGATCCGCGCTACCGCAGGACGGCGGTCTTGCGATACGCGTCGAGTTCCTCCTGGTAGCGGACGCGTTCCTGCTCGAGCTCGGTGATCTCCGCCTTGAGCCTGCCGATGCGCTCGGCGGCCTGCTTGGTGTCGAGCACCGCCTGTGTGCGTTCCTCCGCCGTGGCGGCGGTGTCGATCACGTCGAACGCGCTCTCTGCAATCCGGTCCTCGAGCCGCCGGATCTCGCGGCGCCTGTGCTCGATCTGTTCCTCCGTGTCGGTGACACGACGCTCCCGCACATAGAGCGCACGCCCCTCGTCGTAGGCCCGCTCAAACTGCTCGGCGAGGTCGGCGGGGCAGGTGTCGAAATACGTGTAGCCGTTGACGCCGGCGCGATAGCCGTTGTGCGGCTGGCAGTACTCCCTGAGGCCTGCCGTCCGTCCGGCCAGGTACGCATTGAGGTCCGGCGTGACGCCGTGCTCGGCGCAGGCGCGACGGTGTTCGCCGATGCGGTCGCCCGGCTGGCCGGCAACGCCGTCTTCATAACCGACGGTGCGCCAGTCGACCGTGCGGCATTCGTCCTTGCTCATCTTCGACGCGCACGCACCCAGCAGCAGTGTGCACGCGGTAATCAGCATGGCTGCATGTTTCATGAGTCTCCCGTCCACTGGCTTGTTCACCACCGGTTGCGCCGCAGCGTGCGGACCGAACCCGGGAAGTCGTCCTCGGCGGATCCCGCGCGCTCCTGCGCCGCTGCTTGCAGGAGCGAATCCAGGTGGCCGCGCGTGCAGCGAACCATGTCGATGATTGCGGACGCCTCGATCGGCCTGGCGACCAGATAGCCCTGGACCGAGACTTCGCCGCAAGCTGCGAGGAAGTCCAGCTGGGCAGGGCGCTCCACGCCCTCGATTGTCACCTGCAGGCCGAGGTTGCGGCAGAGTCCGATGATCGAGTGCACGATCGCGGCCGACCGCGGGTTGCTGTCGACTCCCGCGATCACGCTGCGGTCGAGCTTGACCCGGCTGAGCGGCAGCCGCTCGATGGAGGTCAGCGACGAGAAGCCCGTGCCGAAATCGTCGAGCGCGGTATCGATGTTGAGCAGGCGCAGGCCGTGCAATGCCTCGACGGTCACGGCGCCGGTCTGCAGCATCGTCTCCGTCAGCTCGAGCTCGATCGACTCGGGCGGCAACCCGTGCCGGGCGAGCAGGCGCTCGATGTCGATCGGAAAGTTGCCGGCGACGAACTGCTGCGCCGACACATTGATGGCCACGCGCGCATCGGGCCAGCCTTCGCGCCGCCAGCGGCTCACGGCCTCGGCCGCCGTTTCCAGGATCCAGTCGTTCAGGTCTAGCATCAGGCCGGACTGCTCGGCAATTTCGATGAACTCGCCGGCCGCGACGATCTGGTTGTCGCTGCGTTTCCAGCGCAGCAGCGCCTCTACGGCGATGGTGCGCCGCCTGCCCAGGCACACCTGGGGCTGGTAGTGGAGCACGAGCTCCCCGCGCTCGATGGCCTTGCGCAACGCCTGCTCGACGCGGAAGCGGTTCGACGCCTCCACCAGCATCGACGGGTCGTGGATGCACAGGCGGTTGCGGCCCAGTTCCTTGGCGCGGAACAACGCGACATCGGCGGCACGCAGCAGCGACGTCGC
>Ga0224500_10000462_pt1 | contig 28110 bp, 29 predicted proteins | sample SF_Oct11_sed_USG_FD_168126 | JGI IMG/M metagenome (GOLD analysis project Ga0224500, IMG submission 168126) | Sediment microbial communities from San Francisco Bay, California, United States - SF_Oct11_sed_USGS_4_1 | ecosystem: Environmental > Aquatic > Marine > Sediment | place: USA: California... | reverse complement strand
ACCCCATCGAGCATGATTTCGCTGCCCTCAAGAAGCGCCGCGAGTATCACGACCAAGCCACCCTCGACGACATCGTGAGAGGCTATCACTGATTGTGGGCTTAGCCATACAGCTTCTCGTAGCCCGCAATCACTGACCAGGCAGGCTTCCTCGTCTCACGTTCCCATAATCGTCCGACTACTGATCGCCCCGGCGGTGATGACTTTGGTCCGGCCCCTTGGCATCATGCGTTGAGTAACGCACGACACTCGTCGAGCGTGAGCCCTGCTTGTCGGAGCATTTTGTGAAACAGCCACTTAGGAATGTCGCGTTTGTGCTGGTGGCTGATCCGCACTCGCAGAATCGACCCATTGGGCAAGAACGCTCTCCAGTTTCCGATCGGAGCTGTTCGAACCCTGCGCGCTTGAGGACAATGCGGAAATCGCTATACGTGAACGAGGCCATGCTTGATCTCGATCAGCGTCCGCAATTCCCAATCGGTCTTACAGGCGGCAATAGCCTCGATGTAGGGCAGGTGGTGGGCTCGGTTGGGACTTGTGGCACATCGATCCCGATCTTGGAGATACTCTTTCGCGTAGCCATGGATCGCCTCGATCAGATCTCCCAAAGCGGCATCGGCGGTCTGAAGCTCCGTCACGAGATCCAGCTCCGGACACTTGGCACAATAGTGGCCATTGTCTTTCGTCGCAAGAAGAACCGTCAACAGAGGCTCAGCAACCATGATCTTGGGTTCTTTCCCTCGACGACGAGTCATCTTTGAAATTGCCATGACGGGTCCTCCCACCGAGTAGCATTGCCGTCCAGCGGCAAAGTACGAGCAACTCTACCCGTCATTCCTTGCTCACTGATTTCCTCTCCGACTCGCCAGATCGATCAGCACGCCTTCTCTTAGTCCCAGATCGCTCACCAAACATTCTCCCTGGTCCAGCGTTTCCATGATCGTCCGGACGATGATCGCGCCGGCGGCAATGACCTCTTCGCGGTTCTTCTCCAGTCCTGGCAAACCGATCCGCTCGGCTTTCGTCCGACTGAGTAATGTCTGTTCGAGTTCTCGGATCCTGTCGAGCCTCAACATGTAGTTGTGGATGCGAGCCAGCTCATAGGTCGGCAGCTGCTGAGCCATGGCGGCGAGGGCCGTGATCGTCCCGGCCGTCCCAACGAATGTCGCCTGCCGATAGCCGCCCATATCCGCCGTCACCGCTCTTGTCTCGCGCGCCACCCACTCGCGTGCCTGCCGGACTTCTTCATCAGTCGGAGGGTCATGGCGCAAGAGGCGCTCGCAGAGGCGGACCACTCCGATATCGATCGACCGCACGGTGGGCTTCTGCCCAACCCGATCATAAATAAATTCCGTGCTCCCTCCGCCGATGTCGAGCGCCAGGATATCCGTCACGCCGACCGGCAACCCAGAACGAATACCGAGCAAGGTCCGTCGCGCTTCTTCCTCGCCTGAGATGAGTTCCACCTCAAAGCCGCATTCTGTTTTAACCCGATCCAAAAACTCCGCTCGGTTGCCGGCATCGCGAACAGCACTCGTCGCCACGACGGCAGTCGCTTCAACGTGATGGCTGTCGATGATCCCTCGCCACTCGTGGAGACAAATAATGACCCGATCCATGGCAGCCGCGCTTAGTCGTTTCGATTGATCAACGCCTTCTCCAAGTCGGAGAATCCGCCGTTCCGAACGAAGCTCTTTAAGGGGATGTTCAGGGGTACAATCTGCTACCAGCAAGCGACAGGTGAGGGTGCCGATATCGATGCCGGCCAATCGGCGTGTCCGCTTCGCCGGCTCGGTCATTGCTCGTTCCGAATCGCTTCCATTTCAGCTTCCAACTTCTTTTGCAACTCCTTCACGACCTCAACCTCCTTCACGAGACGCACAATCTCGGCATCGTAGACGATACGCTCGGCCGTTTCGCCCCGCTCCTTCATCTCGACGGCTCGTTCACCGATATCCTTGTACAGGTCCGACAGCTGTTGATCGAGCTTGCGGAGTTCCAACCGAATGCGGAGGAGTTCTGTCTCTTCCAGAGCACGTCCCGCTGCATGAACGGTCCCTAGGCGAAGCGTAGCAATCCCGGTCCGCAGATCATCTTTGATTCGCTGAAACAGTCCCATCGTCCCCCTAGCTGATCGATCCGAGCTCCAGCTTCTTCTCCCATTTACGGAGCATGGCCTCTCGTAACCCTTTGTGGGCTGGTTCTTTCAGGCCTGGATCAGATTGTAGCAGGGAGAAAGCCTCTTGCCTGGCCTGCGCCAATAGATCACCATCACGCACCAGATTGGCGACACGAAACTCCGGCATCCCCCATTGGCGCAGCCCAAAGAACTCACCCGGCCCCCTAATGCGCAGATCATCCTCAGCGATGACGAATCCATCATTGGACCGGACCAGCGCCTCCAGCCGTTCCCCTGCCGCCGACATCGGCTCTTCACTGCCCAAGGTCTGTCTCCGCAATTTGGGTTTCCCCCGTCCGACGTTCTGCGCCATCAACAGACAATAGGCCTGATGGCTGCTTCGCCCGACTCGTCCGCGCAATTGATGCAACTGTGCGAGCCCAAATCGCTCGGCATGTTCGATCAGTATGACCGTGGCATTCGGCACATCCACGCCAACCTCAATGACGGTCGTGGCAATCAACAACTGAATGGTGCCGGCCTTGAAGTCGGCCATCACTGCTTCTTTTTCAGCAGCCTTCATACGCCCATGCAATAGGCCGACGCGAAATTCTGAAAATTCTCCATTCTGCAACTGTTCGGCCCCCTGAATCGCAGCCTGAAGGTCGACCTTCTCCGACTCTTCAACCAGTGGATAGACGATGTAGGCTTGTTTGTCGGCACGCAATTCATCGCGCACCATCTGGTAGGCCCTCCGCCGTTGTCCCTCGCTGAACAAGAACGTTCGTACCGGTTTACGCCCCGGAGGCAAGGCATCAATGACCGAGACATCCAGATCACCGTACACCGTCATTGCCAGCGTTCGGGGAATCGGTGTGGCGGTCAGTACCAGCACATCCGGTTTATAGCCCTTCTCAATCATCGCCTTCCGCTGCAGCACCCCGAACTTATGCTGTTCATCGATGACCGCCAAGCCCAAGTTCTTGAATGTCACGCCTTGCTGCAGAAGGGCATGGGTCCCGATCGCCACCTGACTGTCTCCCGCAGCCAGCTGTTCAGCCTGCGCACTCTTGACCGAGGCTTTCTCCCCGCCGCGCACCAAAACCGGCTGCAGCCCCAACGCCTGCAACATGCCGGACAGGTTTCGGTAATGTTGTTCCGCAAGGATTTCCGTCGGAGCCATCAAGGCCGCCTGATAGCCGGACCCACAGGCCATCACGATAGCCTGTAGCGCGACTGCCGTCTTTCCTGAGCCCACATCCCCCTGGACCAATCGATTCATGGGACGTGGCGAAATCATATCTTGAAAAACCTCACGGATGACTCGCTCTTGCGCCGAGGTGAGCTGAAAAGGCAAGAGACTGGTCAGCTGTGCGAGCAGCGGGGTCCTGGGATTGAACCGCATCTCCTTCCGTTCTTCATGAACCGATCGCTGTCGGGACGCCAACGCCAGTTGGAGCAGCAGCAGTTCTTCAAATGCCAACCGCCGATGGGCCGCGGTCTTTCCTCGCTCCAACAGCCGACCATCCGTTCCCGCCTTTGGGAAATGAACGTCCTGAAACGCGTCCTTGATCGAGATCAGCCGTTGCCTCGCGCGAAGCGGCGCCGGCACGTGATCGATGAGGTCCATCGCGTGGTCCGTCAAGAGAGTCCGTACGAGCACCCGCATCTGCCGAGAGGTCCACCCTTTGGTTTCATGGTACACCGGAACGATTCGGCCGACATGCAGCGCCGATTCCACGTCTTCTCCGACGACCTCATACTGGGCAACATCCATTCGCGGCCCCATCCAGTCCCGTCGATTAGAGATCACCCGCCCGCTCAGCATCACCTGAGTTCCAACGGTCAGAACATCTTCCAGATAAGGTTGATTGAAGAACACCACCTCCAGCCTGCCGGACTGATCGTCGACACCGACTTCCAGCACGCTCAGTCGCCGGTTTTTTGTCCGCTTTGCCGCGCACTTCCCGACTTTCCCACAAATCGACGCCACCATCCCCGGAACCAGATTTCCAATGGGGGTCATGACCGATCGGTCTTCGTACCGCCAGGGGATGGCCCAAAGTACATCTTCTACCGTTTCGATACCCAGCCGTTGCAAGACGCCGGTGCGCTTCGGCCCAACCCCCTTGGTAAATCGTACCGGAAGCCGCCAGAGATCGGTTCGCCCTCCATCAGTCGATGCACTCTCACGCGCGGGTTGTGCCGGGACTACCGTGTGACCGGCGGGCTGCTGAGCGGCTATACGAAGCGCCTGGATGTGCAACCTTGCTGCACGCAATCGACGACGCTGTTCATCCGGAGAAAGGGACGAGGGAAAATCAACGAAGAGGTCGCGGAGCGACATCAGGCGAGCTTCAATCTCCCTTGGATATGTCCGTTGGCGAAGCGCCGACAGCACCTGGGTGGAGATGAAATCACTGAGATTGGTAACGGCCTTCAGATGGGCGCCATCATCTCGAGTCGCAAATTCAATCGGCCGAGCGATGCGATCCAGCCATTCCTCGAGCGGCCCCAGCGGCCTCGATTCAGCCTCCGCCTGCATATGGCGCAGGATCGTAGCACAGCATTGTTCAGTGCACAACGAAGCCGACGCACTCGAAGCCGACGCACTCGACCATCATTCGCCAGCTTCTTTTCTCAGATTGCTTGGTCACATTTTCCTAGGGTGCTACACTCCTCTCAGCCCCATGTACCGCCGCAATATTCGCCATATCCTGCTCCCGCTTGCCATCGGCCTGGCCCTCCTGATCGGGTATAACCTCTTTCTGAAACCGCTCCACCCCTCGCTGACGAGTCCGACGGAAACCGTCGAATCCGTCTCCCCCCCGCCGGCGCCGCCACTGAGCAAGTCATCCGAGATTGAATCTCGATACGTTCGCACACTCGACCAGACTGTCATCCCATCCACTCCACATCAGTCGTTCCTGGAAGATATTCGCGATGAAGTCGAAAAGCATAACCTCTCCCTGGCTGAGAACAAGCTGAAAGCACTCCCGGCGTCCGTTCTATCAGATGGACGATCCAAATCCTTCGTCGCCATCCTGTGGAACAATCTCGGGTTGCAGCAGGAACGTCTTCGGGGCACAGGAGCTTCAATCGATGCGTTTAAGAAGGCAGCGGAACTCGACGACACGAACCCCGTCATTCTGATGAACCTGGCCCAAGCCTACTGGGAACAGCGCGACCGCGCACTGAATGGGGAGTTCTTGACGAAGCTGATGAAGCTGGCCCCCGACGAACCCTTCCCTCACCTTGCGATGGCCGACTTGTTGCAGGAACAGGACGAGCTGAATGGAGCAACCATGCACTTGGCCCAGGCCACCCAACGGGCAAAGCAAGACCCAGCACTCCAGTCCTATCTGGCCACCGTCACGGCAAAAGTTCAGCGCACACAATCGGTCGAATCTCGTATGACCGCGCGAAGCAGCACTCATTTCGTCGTGAAATTCGACGGGGAGGAGGACCAGAACACCTGGACATCTGTATTGGAGATTCTCGAGGAAGCTTATCGGGACATTGGTCAGAAGTTTGGGCATTTCCCGACAAAGCCCATCATGGTCGTTCTTCACGCAAAAGAATCATTCCAAGGTTCGACCGGCAGCCCTGCATGGGCTGACGGGCTCTATGATCCCACGCTCGGACGCATCCAGATTCCCACACGGGGAGCCACAACGGATCGGAAATGGCTGGCCACTGTGCTCCGTCACGAATACGTCCATGCCCTACTCCATGACCGCTTAGGACCACATGCTGGAGCACTCCCGACCTGGTTGAATGAAGGCCTGGCCATGCAACTGGCTGGAGATTCATGGCCTGATCTCGATGACGCCGTGCACGGCGAGATCAAGGTGATTCCGTTGGCTTCTCTGGAAGGACCTTGGGGCGGATTCTCAGCCGAAGCTTCGACCCTGGCCTACGTAGAAGCCTCTTCGGCAACCCACTATTTGATGGAGCGATGGGGCATGGCCCGCGTCGACGACCTTGTGAAAGCCTTCCGGGCCAAGGCGTCCGTGGCAACCGCGTTCCAGGATAAACTATTGATTTCGTACGAGCAGTTCCAGCATCAATGGCTTGAGCGGTTCGAACAGGCCCGATCGTAATCTCCCCCTTGCACGTTCGCGTGATCGATAGGAGAACAAGGCACCATCAAATTGGCACGGGAACCGGTCCCTCCTGCGGCTGCTGAGGCCAAACCGGTAGTAAATCGGCCTGATCATTCAACAACTCCTGGCTCCCCCCTTCAGACTCTCGAGGAGACAATTGATCTTCCCAGAGGATCTTCCTCCCACTGGGGTCATACATGCGAATTCTCAACTCGAACCTGTGGGAACTGTTCGACGAAACTCGCCCGAACATTGTGGAGCGATCTGCAATCGAATGGAGGTGAGGAGTTCCACCCTGAACCGTCGTAAATTCATCCTCCCAGACGAGAGATCCGGTTGCCACATCTAGCGCGCGCAATGAAAATACCGGCTGTTCGCTTGCCTGCTGCTCCGCACGGACTCTCGTGATGATGGCCCGACTCAATGTTCGAGTTGAAACGGCTTTCCGTCCGCCATTTCCGTCAGGTTGCACAAGGTTGAGTCGCCCTTCCCATTGGAAGATCCCGGTATTCGCATCGTAGACCCGCAAGACAAAGTTGGAGAGGTCTGTAGCCCCTTGTCCGATGCCACCAGCAAAAATCCGAGCCCCCTCGTTCTTGCTTGCTCCATCACCTTCCTTAACCGTCAGTTCGTAGACCTCATCGGATATGATCGCACCTGAGTCAGCCTCATAGACCTTGACCGAAATTGCAGAGAGAGCCCCGATCTGATAACCGAACCCCGCCGCCACGATGGGTTTCTTCTCTTGAGAGGTGACGTCAGCCCAGGCCCGATCATGTCCACTATAGAAGCCACACAATCCGATACAAGCCACCAGACTCACGATCTTTGAATAACCGAAACCGACCGACCAGCGCTTTTTCTCTCTGGTACGAGTTGAGTGCTTACAACATGGTGGGAAGTCAGGTGGTTGTGACATGTACCCTCCTCAGAATGTGAAGGCATTCTGAAGGAGGGTAGAAAGTCGGTAAATTCCTCACTGATGGTATGGATCCCCCCCAAAGAAGGTGTATGGGGGAAAGGACCCAGTGGTGTTAAGCCTCTCACCTGGTAGACTGAGAGACACCGAACCATCGATACCGATGACGGGCCACGAGGCGATAGCCACATTCTGCGAGTCTTACGGTGTCATTAAAAACAATGACACAGTAAGATTAACCACCGTACGATGCCAACCCGTAACCCCCACAGCACCAGCCTTCCGCCTGGCAGATTGGGAAGCACAGGAGCCAATGCATCAAGTCCCTGAAAAACCTTGCCGGACGGTCGAACAAAGAAAGCTGTCTCAGGTCGACCGAGACGATACCGCTGACCAAGGGCGAGCTTGGCCGCTTCACTCTGATAGGCTACAAATCTGATACCTGTTCTTGCTGGGTCAACTCCTCGTCGTTCAAGCTCGTTTTTTCACGGACACACAGAGCCGACATTCCCCGTCTATATATCAGAAGGCCGTTCTGCGACGACAACAGCGGCTTTCCCTGATCCTCAGACCCCACCAATAGAAGCACGCCTCCATCCAAAATAGCCTCGACAACACAACACCCATTGCCGAGCTTTTCCTCAACAGTCTATAGTCACACCATGCGACAAAAGCCTTTGCTGCTTCTGTTACTCAGTACGTTTATTGTGGAGGCCGGATTCCTCTTCCTGGAGAACAGTCCGTCCTTCACATCAGGCGTGGCGTGGAAAGTCGGCTTTTTTGCCCTCATACCTCTTGGACTGTCTCTCCTAGTTTGGCTCCAACTTCGATGGGGTGCGGCGGTTTGCGTCTTCTACGCAACGATTGGGCTAGCTATAGACATTGCGACGATGGTTCAGACCTTGTCAACGGACGCCGCTGCTGTTGCTCCCGCGATGGCCAGCATCGTCAGCGGGCTGTTCTATTTTTGCTTGATCCTTTTTGGCTGGCAATCATTCCTGAGCGTAGACTAGGAACTGAGGCCTCCCAAATTCCCTCCTCCCAATCCTCCGTCCCTTTCCGAATCGGAACGGGCTTGATGCTGACAAAACCAGCTTGTTTCAGCCACTTCGCCGTCTCCGAGACGGTATAAGTGTTCCCTCGTTCGGTAAACAAGAGCATCGAGATAGCAAACAAACTGGCCTCTGTCGGGTATAACCCCTCGCGATCGCACAGAAAAGCATCTTGAATAATGAATCGGCCGCCTGGCCTCAGCGCTGCACGAGCTCGTCGAAAGATGGCTTGATTCTCCTTCGGCGAGTACATGTGCAATACATTGGAGTACCAGATAACATCATACGTACCAGGGATCGGGTCCTTCGTGAAATCAAGTGGGACATAGGAGAGTCGCCGACTTGCTTTATGGGTGGAAGCAATTTCTTTGGCGACCTCAAGCGCAGCCTCTCGATCACAGACAGCAGCACGCAACCTTGGATTCTGCGCAAGAAATGCCAGCGCGTAAGTACCAGGCCCTCCACCGAGATCCAACAGCGTCTGAGCGTGGCCAAGCGGAAGTTGTGCCGTAATCGCCGGAGCCATCTCTAACGTCCGGTGATGCATCGCCCGGGTGAATCGGCGTCTGAAGTCGAGGCTATCCGGCACATCATGATCAAGGGGCAACCCACTTCGGATGGGCTCCATCAGCCGGATCCAGTCCGTCCAATGACTCCTGATCAGATTCAGATAGTCTCCTCGATAGGCGGGGTGGTTGGCATTGAGCGCGGTTGCCCCGAGTTGGCTATTTCTGTAGACGCTGCCTTGCTTGTGAAGCACTCCGGCAGAGGCAAGATTACGACAGAGGATATTGAGGCCCCGCTCACTGACTTTCAGCTTCTTGGCGAGTGTGGTCAACATCCATGATCGATCGCCGATCACCGTAAACAGATCCAACTCGAGCGCGGCCAGCAAGACTCTCGGCAATCGATAGGCAGAAATGGCGTCTCGAAATTCACGGAACGTCGCAATGCGAGGCCTCACGCGGTGCTCCCAATTTGACGACGGCACCATCGCACGAGATCTTCAACTTTCGGCCGGTTTTGCAGATCGACCGGACGTGCAAATGTGATCGCGACAAACTCGTCGGTCATCTCCGTTTCTTCGACGAACCCTGATTGCAGCAGCAGAGCCCGATACTTGGAGACGGTTGGTTGGAGAAAATATTTCGCTTGTTTCGCCACTTCGTCGGTTCCTAAATCCTCTGGAGTCCCGTCCGACATGAGCGCCATCACCTCGTCCATTGCCACACCATACTGGCACAGAACCCTCCCTTCCGGTCGAATCTCTAACAACCACCCGTCATCGCCAAGATCCATGAGCAGTGGTCCATTCGGCTCCAGCTCGTATAGCTGGGGGAAGGTCTGCATGAGGTTAGCACGCACTTGCGGCCAGGTCGCAGATGTGAGTTCAGCCATGTTGGTGATTCCCTACCAAGCGCCTGCGAAGCCCCTTGAGACGCTGCGTATTTTCTTCAAGTTTTGGCAGATGATACTTCCGATCCATGTATACCACCTGTTCAAGTAGATCAGCGGCCTCGTGCAATCGCCCCATATCTTCATAACATTGCGCCAGCACGTAGCGAGCACCACCCACACGAAGTTCGTCGCGTAACCGTTCCGCAATCGATTGGCTGGTTTGACAACAGGCAATCGTCTCCTCATAACGTTGTTGCATCAAGAACGTCCGCCCGATCATGCGCCACGTGTCTGCCAGACCACCATGATTCCCTACACGACGCATGAGCACCAATGACTGTTCGTAGCAACGAATTGCCTCGTCGAATTGGCCGGTTTCTCTGGCCACCAACCCGAGATCCGAGAACAACACCGCCTTGGCCGGTTCATCATGGGTCTTGTTCATGAGATCGAGCGCCTCCAAGTAATAGGCCCGAGCCCGGTCCCATTCACCCGCATCAGCGCGTAGATTCCCCAGGTTGGCGAGGGTTGTGCCGATACCTTTTTCATCACCGAGGATTTTTTGCAGCTCGAGGACTTCTTGATAATGCGCCAGAGCAGAGTCCCGTCGTCCACTCACGGCACAGATATTCCCAAGATTACCGAGGGTCGCGACCAGCGCACGTTGGTCACCTGTGAGCCGATCACACTCAAGTGCCTTGGCATAGCAGGCATAGGCTTCCGTATAGTATCCACGCGAGAAATGCTCATTGCCTTGGCGATTCAGTTCTTCAGAGAGGCCGTTCCGTAGGGTCATGACGGCAATGTGAGCAACCGTTCGACCGGCTGCTTTCCACCATTCAGAATGGACACACCGTCTCCCATGAGAAGGGAATCGAATTCGTACTTCAGCAACCGTCGGAGCCCCTCTTTGGCCTTTGTCACATCGGCATACTTCTCGGCCGGGAGCATGCTCACCGATCCGGAAGGTTTCCCGATCAGCGCATCCCCCACGATCAACACACCTCGTCCCCGTTCTATGAACAAGGCAGATTCGCCCGGAGACTTCTGATCCTTCAGCTGGATCACCCAGATGCCCCCTGGCAGGAGTTCGCCATCCTTATACGTCTTGGTCGGGTTCACTTCCATTTGAGCCGCATCCGCTTCGGGGACATAGAGCTGGCAATGCCATTCAGCCTGATAGGCTGGCGCTTCCCGAAGATGATCCCGATTCGTCAGCACGATGTAATCGATCGGCTCATGGCGCCTGACAATGGTTCGCGCCTCCGGAGTCATCGGTGGAGGATCTACCAGGATTGCATGCTCGCCGATCGTCAGCAACAGGCCGTTGAAGTCCAATTGCTTTTCATCTGAAAACCACGACCATTGCCACATATTGGGCAGGATTTGTTTCATAGTGTCCTACGCGACGAGAGCTCGCACTGCACGACACCGATGCCCTCACAGTGCTGCGACAACCTCTTTGATCATTTTGGTGATATTCGCCTCAATACTGGCCTCATGAGGCAGGTCAATCACGTCGTCCTCTGACACCGTGATGAATTTGCGATTCGGTCCCTTTGTCAGCGAGATCAGAAACAGGCTGTTGGACGGAGTCACAGGGATCACCACCTGTACCGATGGATCAACCGCTTGTACCACCTCAAGGAACTTGTGTTTCCCCTCCTCCATCTCATCCATCGTTGCCTGGTCTCCTTACTGTTTCACTGCCCACTAGTTATTTCCACGTCCCAGCAGCTTCTCAACCTCCGCCAGAATCACATCGGCGCCCGCCAAGTCCATATTCCCGACTCGCTGCCAACGAATAACCCCCTGCTGATCAATCACATACACATTGGGAATAAACTTCCCTCCGCCATACAGCCTGTCTGTAACCTTGGTGGGATCAAGCAGATAGGGGTAGGTAACTTTCACCGGGAATTCAGACAAGAATTCGCTGACCTCTCGCTTGGCATTGCCTGACGAATTGACACCCAGCACTGCCACGTTCTTGCCTCGCGTAGACTCATGGACTTTTTGTAACGCGCTCCCCTGCACCATGCAAGGCTCACAGATGTGAAAGAGTCCCAGCACCACCACCTTCCCCTTATGCGACTCGAGCGACAGAGGTTCACCCATGAGCGTGCTGAGAGTGAACGGGGGAGCCTTCTCTCCGACTTGGAATACCCCTGCTGCAATTACCGATGTTGCACCCAATCCCGAGAAGAGCAGTAGTCCACACGCCAGTATAAGCCGTCGCATCTCGATCTCCCTTATCAGCGAGTGCTCCCGGTCTCACAAACACCCAACACTGAACCAGCCACCGAGCCAGTGGATGGCACATCGTACCATGGCAAATTTTCGAGCGGCAACCACGTGGCAGGGAGAGGTCTAACTGGTGACGGAGCTTTCTACTGGTTCAGCATGTCCCTGAGCTGGTCCTTGGCATCGCCTTCAAAGCGCACGAACTCGAGTCCGTATCGATCCTCTTCCTTCCACCGGACAATAGCGAGAGCGATGACAATCGACGGTCTGGCACTGGGGGGTTGTACATGAAGACTCAAGCGCGCGCCAAGCGAAAGTTGAACGGCACTCTCGATCTCACCACCGGCGAGCGTCAGATTCGTCACGGTTCCACGACCGGACACATCGTCTCCGGTGAACGACGCCGGATAGTCGACCGGCACACGTGGCCGACTTCTGTTTTGCAACACGTTCTTCTCGTCGTTCTCTGATGCCGCCATGCGTTCCTATGGGGAAGTGTTCAGCGCGCCGTCTCGAAGAGGCCTAGCTGCAACTCTTCTGCGCGAGTGAACGGGATGGGATACCGTTCGGTAAAGCAGGCCGTACAGTACTGATCCGGTGTTCTCGGCGCCGATTTCAACATACCATCCAAGCTCAGATACGCCAAACTGTCGGCCGTGATGTACTTGCGGATTTCTTCGATCGAATGGTCGGAGCCGATCAACTCCTTCTTGGTCGGTGTGTCGATACCATAGAAACAAGGTGAAATGATCGGCGGGGAACTGATTCGCATGTGGACCTCCTTCGCCCCGGCCTGTCGGATCATCTTCACGATTTTCCGGCTCGTCGTGCCACGAACCAAGGAATCATCGACGACGACCACACGTTTCCCATTCAAGACTTCTGGCACGGCGTTGAGCTTGACCTTCACGCCGAAGTGACGAATCGACTGCTCCGGCTCGATGAAGGTCCTCCCGACATAATGGTTGCGAATCAACCCGGCTTCAAACGGCACACCCGCCCCTTCGGCATAGCCGAGCGCCGCAGGCACGCCGGAGTCCGGCACGGGGATGACCACATCCGCCGGTACCCATGACTCTTGAGCCAACTGTCGACCCAATGCCTTCCGGATGGTATAGACCGCATCATTTCCAAAAATGCGGCTGTCCGGCCTGGCAAAATAGACATACTCGAACACACACATAGCCGGAGCCGTCTTGGGAAACGGATGGTGGCTGTCGAGTCCTTGATCGCTGATCACGATCAACTCGCCCGGTTCCACCTCTCGGACATATTCCGCATCGAGCAAGTCAAATGCACAGGTCTCGGAAGCAACCACCCAGCCGCTCCGGAGCCGACCGATACAGAGCGGCCTCAGTCCGTAGGGATCCCGTGCGGCAATGAGCCCGTTATCGGTCATCAATACCACCGAGAAGGCCCCTCGCACCTGACTCAACGCATCGACCACCCGCGCAAGAAATGAACCCGCGCGCGAATGCGCGATGAGATGGATGATCACCTCACTATCCGACGTTGATTGAAAGATCGCCCCGTAGGCTTCCAACTCATGCCGAAGCATCTGGGCATTGATGAGATTCCCGTTATGCGCGAGGGCCAGATTGCCGAGTGCAAAATTCACGGTCAGCGGCTGCACATTGTTCAAATCGTTGCCGCCGGTGGTGGAGTAGCGGTTATGCCCGATGGCCATGTGACCGGGCAACTTCTCCAGGACCGACTTGTGAAAAATGTCGGCCACAAGGCCCATGCCTTTGTGAATGCAAAACTGTTCCCCGTCTCCCGCCACGATCCCGGAAGCCTCTTGACCTCGATGCTGTAACGCGTACAGTCCAAGGTACGTCAGATTGGCCGCCTCTTCGTGGCCATACACGCCGAAGACCGCACACTCATCGTGAAATTTATCGGGAGATATGATCGGCAGTTCTTTCTGCATGATCCTTCGTGACTCAGACGATTAGACGTGGTTCAACGATCTCTCCAATGTACATGCCCATCGCTCGAACAAGCCGGACACCGGCTGATCGATCAGACGTTCCTCTGTCCCCTCATGCCTGACAGAGATAACCAGGCGATCACCCGAAACCGTGCCGATCACATCGGCCGGCACGCCGAATGATTTCGCACGGTCGAGTACAGCCTGGCGATGACCCGGTTTCACAGAAATGACAACGCGAGACTGACTCTCTCCGAACAGGACCGCGTCGTTTCGAATCCGGCCCTTGGTCAATGTTACCACAGCACCTCGAGTCCATTCGGATCCCGATATACAGCTTTCAGCCAGCGCCACGGCCACTCCCCCATCCGAGCAATCATGCGCCGATTGCAGAAGCCCCTCACGAGTTAGCGACAGGACACAATCGTGAAGTGCCTTTTCCACATCCAGATTCAGATAGGGCGGGGAACCCTGTTCACGAGCCTGCACCACCTTGAGATACTCCGACCCTCCCAAATCCTCCCGAGTGTTGCCGAGCAAAATGATGTCGTCCCCTTCCGACTTGAACCACTGCGTCATCGTCCGCTCCGCATCCTCAATCAGTCCGACCATACCCAACATGGGAGTGGGATAGATCGAGAGCCCGTTCGTTTCGTTATAAAAACTGACATTTCCGCTCACAATGGGGATCTCAAACCGTTCGCAGGCATCCTTCATACCTTCGATCGCCATCACGAATTGCCACATGATATCGTGCCGCTCCGGGTTGCCGAAGTTCAGACAATCGGTCAACCCAATCGGGCTGGCGCCTGAACAGACAAGATTCCGCGCCGCTTCTGCCACCGCGAGACGAGCGCCTTCATAGGGATTCAATAGACAATAGCGGCTATTGCAATCGACCGTCATCGCCACCGCTTTGGTCGTACCCTTGATCCGCACCACAGCCGAATCGGATCCCGGACGGACCATCGTATTGGTCCGCACCATATGATCGTACTGTTCGTATACCCACCGCTTACTGGCGATCGTGGGAGATTCAAGCAATGCCAAGAGCGCCGTATTCGCGTCCTTGACATCGGGAATCAGGTCATAATTCAGATTGGTCAGCATATCTTGATACGCCGGAGGCTGGTAGGGCCGTTCGTAGCGAGGACCGTCGTCAGCCAATGCCTTCGCCGGAATCTCCGCAACGACCGATCCTTGATCCAAGACGCGCAACATTCCGTCAGCGGTCACTTTCCCAACCACCGCGACATCCAGATCCCACTTCCGGCACACCGCCACACATTCCTCTTCCTTGCCGGCTTTCGCCACCATCAGCATGCGCTCTTGCGACTCGGACAACATGATCTCATAGGGCGTCATCCCCGGCTCACGTCGAGGCACGACCGTGAGATCCAGCTCAATTCCATTCCCGGCGCGAGAGGCCATTTCGCAGGATGAGCTCGTCAATCCCGCCGCGCCCATGTCTTGAATCCCAACGAGCAGATCACGCTCCATCAGCTCAAGACAGGCTTCCAAGAGCAACTTCTCTGTAAAGGGATCGCCAACCTGCACTGTCGGGCGTTTTTGCTCCGATTGGTCGTCAAACGAATCGGAAGCCATCGTCGCCCCATGGATGCCATCGCGACCGGTCTTTGAACCAAAATAGATGACAGGATTCCCGACTCCGGCCGCCGTGCCACGAAAAATCTTGTCTTTGTGGGCAATCCCAAGGCAGAAGACGTTGACCAGCGGATTGAGCGCATAGATGTCGTTGAACACGATTTCTCCACCGACCGTGGGAACCCCCATGCAATTGCCATAGCCGGCAATGCCGGCAACGACGCCCTTCATGATATGGCGATTCTTGGCACTGTGTAATTCTCCGAAGCGCAGCGAATCGAGCAGCGCGATCGGTCGCGCACCCATGGTGAAGATATCGCGCAGAATGCCACCGACCCCGGTCGCCGCACCTTGATAAGGTTCGATGAACGAGGGGTGGTTATGCGATTCCATTTTAAAGACCACGCAGAGCCCATCACCGATATCAACCGCACCGGCATTTTCACCTGGTCCCTGTACGACACGAGGCCCGGTCGTAGGCAGTTTCTTTAAATGTACGCGCGAGCTCTTGTACGAGCAGTGCTCAGACCACATCACGGAAAACATCCCGAGTTCCGTGATGTTTGGCTCACGACCAAGAATCGCAATGATTGTTTTGTATTCATCGCCCGTCAGATTGTGCTGCGCGATGAGTTCTCGGGTAATCGGTGGCATGCTAGTCGGCATCCTCTCTTAAGGAGTCACAATCGTCATGGCGTTCAAAGAGGACGGTGTGGGCAACCTGCCGTTCAACTCAACGATGCACATGCCATGCGTGCGGTGATGACACAACAGGACCGGCGAGGCACCGATTCTGGCCCCGCCGGTCCGTGAGTCTAGCTCGTAAGACTATAAAAGTCTCTTACTGCACTTCTACTTTGACCGTCGCTTCAGCGGCTAACGTCTGATGATCTTTATCTGCCGCCACGACCTTGATTTCATGTGTGCCAGGGGTCATCCCCTTTACCGTCTTCTTATCCCAACCCTTTTGGTACTCTCCGTCTACGAAACAATGGGCATGCGTCGCCTGACTACCCTTCGTCAACTCGTAGACCAGTTCGATATCTTTCCCCACCTTGGCTCCTGCGGCCGGACTCTTGATCGTGATCTTGCTGCCGTCATCCGTCGCGGCAAATCCATTGATCCCGAGACCAAACGTCAACATACCCACAGCCACCAACATTGCACCTACACGGTTCATTATGACCCTCCTCCTTTATAATGAAAGAACTGTGTGACTGATCCTCATCAACAACCGCAATACTTTACCGCGAGTTTTCTCCATCTTCAATCCTCTCGAACAGGACTGAGGCAATCGCCGCTGGGGCACTCATTGGGTTCCTACTAGCTTCTTTTGTCCCATCGAGGCAATCATCGACTGAAAGAGCGCACGCCCGTCTTCACGACCCAATGCCGCCTCAACACAGCGCTCCGGATGCGGCATCATTCCCAGAACGTTCCCCCCCGGATTGCAGATGCCTGCGATGTTGTCGAGTGAGCCATTCGGGCATGCCTCCGGCGTCACCAGGCCACCCGCCGTACAATATCGAAAGATCACTTGGGCATTCGCTTGAAGACCGGCGAGCGTCACGGGGTCGGTATAGTAGTTTCCATCCGCATGCGCGACAGGAATTCTCAGAACTTGGCCCGGCTGGTACAGACTCGTAAACGGCGTGGCGGCATTCTCGACCCGGACATAGACATCTTTGCAGACGAAATGCAGCGCACGATTGCGCAACATTGCTCCCGGCAACAGCCCGGCTTCCAATAGGATCTGAAAGCCGTTGCACACGCCGATGACCAACCCACCGTTCCGGGCAAAGCTTTTGACCGCTCCCATCACGGGAGAGAACCGAGCAATCGCCCCGGTCCGCAAATAGTCGCCATAGGAAAACCCACCCGGCAAAATAACCGCATCCAGGCCGGCTAGGGACGTCTCCTTGTGCCAGACCATCGTCACATCATGACCCAGCACGTGTTTGACCACATGCGCACAGTCGTGATCGCAATTACTGCCTGGGAAAACGACGACACCGATATTCATATGACCTCAAGGAGCATATGAGGTATGGCCGATGGCATCAAACACGAGACAAGATAGTCTGCGGTTGGATCATAAACCAGGTGCTGGCAGCCACGAGCTCCTACCCCAACTCGTACCGATATTCTTCAATGATCGTATTGGCCAGGAGCTTCTCACACATCGCCTTCACCTCCACCTCAGCCTTGGCCTTGTCGGTCTGATTGAGGTCCAGCTCCATGTATTTCCCGACACGGACATTGGCCGCATCCTTAAAGCCCAGCGAATCCAGCGCGTGCTCAATGGCCTTGCCTTGTGGATCGAGAATCCCCTGTTTCAGCGTCACATGAATTTTGGCCTTCACAACCCACTCTCCCGCTTCTCCTCGGCTTCATTCAGCCGATCCACGTATTTTTTAATCCACAGAATCACGGCGATCGTCAGCCCGCCGCAAAACACCAATCCCACGAACGCCCATCGCCACGGCGACTGGTTCAGCCGATAGGCCATCACGCCGACGATGGCCGCCCAGACGACCACCGACGCGATCAGCCCATAATTCAAGTACGCCCGCAGCATTCTTCTTCCTTCCCTCTCCCCCAAGGATCAGGAGGGAGGCTGAGCCTTGCCCTGCGACATCACGGGAACTCGAGCCACCGCACTCGCTGAGCCTGAGCGCTCCGCCTTGCGGACGGCTTGCGATGTTCGAGGTTCCGTTCAAGCTCCGCTTGGAACGGAACAAGTTTCGCATGCCGAGCGACGGCGAAACGTTATGCGGTCGAGTTGCCGTGCGTGAGCCGGCAAGGTTCAGCGTCCCTACGACCCACACACTCGTTTCAACACCTCCTGATACGCCTCCTCGATCTTCCCCATGTCCTTCCGGAACCGATCCTTATCCATCGACTCACCGGTCGTCGTGTCCCACAGGCGACAGGTGTCCGGAGAAATCTCGTCCGCCAGGATCAATTTGTTATGGAACACACCAAACTCGAGTTTGAAATCGACCAGCTGCATCTTGCGTTCGGCAAAAAACGGCTTCAGAATCTTGTTCACCGCGTGCCCCAGGTCGCGCAACTCGCGTAAGACACCAGGTGTCGCGACATTCATCAACCGCAAATGGTCGTCGTTGACCAAAGGGTCTCCCAGAGCGTCGTTCTTGTAGTAGAACTCAACGAGCGCCGGATCAATCTTATTGCCCTCTTTCAATCCCAGTCGCTTCGCCAAACTGCCTGCCACCGTATTCCGCACGACGACCTCGACGGGTACGATTCTGACGCGTTTCGCAAGCATTTCTCGATCGTTCAGCCGCTCCAGAAAGTGCGTGCGTATGCCGCCCTGCTCCAAGAGTCGGAACAGCCGTTCCGAAACTTTGTTATTGATCACCCCTTTTTCGACGATGGTGCCACGCTTCTGTGCATTGAAGGCTGTCGCGTCGTCCTTAAAGTACTGGACGACCTGGTCGGGATTCCCGGTCGAATATATTTTTTTAGCCTTCCCCTCGTAGAGCAGTTCCCCTGTTGCCATGATCGACCCTCAGCCTTCAGCTCACTGAGCCAATGATTCAATAACCTCGTCGACGGATTGCAGCACCCCTAAAAGAGTGGGGTGACCGATTCGACGAACATACTGAAACTCTTTCACCTTCTCAAGCGACAGCACTAGCTGATGAAAGTCTTCCAGCTTCGATGTTTCAAAATAGGTAATGAAATCAATGTCATCCAAGCCAGTCGAGTGATAGAGTTTCCGTTTCACAGTCTTGAGGTACGGAAGTGCGGCTACGGTATGCTCCTGCATCATCGTCGCCTGCTTCTCACGATCCAGCCCCCACCATTCGGCCGACTTCTTGACCGGGATCACGATCACATAGGGTTTCTGACCCACCTCGTTCGAAGACATCAGGTCCGCCTTCATCTGCTCAGAAAATCCAGGAACATAGGTTGGTTTCTTTGTCAGCCCATGCATGATTCCCGCTGTTTTGAGATGTCGCCCGAATTGGCTGCTCTTCAAGTCGAGCAGAAACGCCTGGATGTGATGGAGTTCCATCGCATGGATGCGGAATAACACATCGGCATGATCAGAAAGACCGCGAAGCAGGTACAGATCGATCGCCACATGCTCCCGATGCTGCTCCACCACTCCTTTGAGCGTTGCTAGACGAGCAATACGGACCGAGGAGTCGATCTTCCCCCACTGGTCGTCGAGCGCAAAGACGGCAAAACTGCCATAAACCCCCGGATCAGTGAGGAGCTTCTCTCGATCCACCCCCGCAGCAACGGGAGCACCCCAGAAGCCCACGAAGAGCACGCAACATATCGCTGTCCTGAAAAACACGAGAGTCATGACCTCGATCCCTTCTTCTTGATGCCGGACGACGATCGCGCCCGTCCGAACACCCGTCGATAAATTTGGTCGAGATGGCGCAGATAGTACTGCGGGTTGAAACAAGTAGCAATCTCGCGCCCGTTCAGGTGTCCTGAGATAAAAGGATCCTTTTCTGCCAATTCTTGCAGCGCGCCTCCTCCCCGCCACGAGGCCATCGCATTTCGCTGAACCGCTTCGTACGACTCTTTTCGTTGCGCGCCCTTCTCGATAAGCGCCAACAGCAGCCGCTGTGAATAGACCAATCCCCCGGTCAGTTCCAGGTTTCGCCGCATGCGATCCGGATAGACGACCAGATGCTCGATGAGATCCGTGACCTTGGCCAGCATGTAATCGATCAGAATCGTACTATCCGGCATGATCACCCGCTCCACCGACGAATGACTGATGTCACGTTCATGCCAGAGCGCGACGTTTTCCATGGCGGCCACACTGTTCGCCCGTACGAGTCTGGCCAGTCCGCACAAATTCTCCGAGACGATCGGGTTCCGTTTATGGGGCATCGCCGAAGATCCCTTTTGGCCTTCGGAGAAATACTCTTCAGCCTCGAGCACCTCCGTCCGCTGCAGATGACGAATCTCGGTGGCGAACTTCTCGATACTGGCTGCCAGCAGGGCGAGAGCCGTCGCATAGGACGCGTGGCGGTCTCGTTGGACCACCTGATTCGAGACGGGATCGGCCTTCAAGCCGAGCTTGGCACAGACATACTCTTCAATCTCGGGCCCCTGATGCGCAAAGGTCCCCATGGCACCGGACAATTTGCCCACCGCAATCTCGTTTCTGACTGATCGCAACCGTGCCTGATGGCGACCGACTTCCTCATACCAGAGGGCGAGTTTCAGGCCAAAGGAGATCGGCTCCCCGTGAATACCATGAGACCGCCCCACCATCACCAAATCTTTGTAGCGGAATGACTGCCGCTCCAAGACCGCCTGCAGCCGTTCGACTCCACCCAAGATCACATCCAGCGCCTCGGTCATTTGCACGGCCAGCGACGTATCGACGATATCCGAAGAGGTCAGCCCCATGTGAAGAAACCGATGGTCCGGTCCAACCGTATCCATCAGTGATTCCAAAAAGGCGATCACATCATGTTTGGTGACCTTCTCAATTTCAGCGATCCGGTCGAGGTCGATTCTGGCCCTCTTTCTGATTCTCGCCGCCGTTCCGCGGGGAGCCTGTTTCGCCTGTTCAAATGCCGCGCAGGCCTGGAGTTCGACTTCCAGCCAAATCTCATATTTGTGTTTCAAGTCCCAGATGGCCTTCATGTGGGGACGTGTATAGCGTTCAATCACCGTCTGCTCTCCTCCACGTCGGTCGATTCGGATCCGCCCGCTTCGCAGCCAATCGTGACTCGGTGGCCAACGCTTTGTCCAGCACCGCATTCACAAACTTCGAGGCATCGTCATCGCCGAAGCTCTTCGCCAACTCAATCGATTCATCCATCGTGACCTTCGCTGGGACCTCATCGACCCACAACAACTCGTACAGTCCGGCACGCAGAATATTGCGATCGACGATCGGCATGCGATTCACCGTCCAGTTGGTCGCGTATTTGGCGATGGTAGCGTCGAGCTCCTTCTGATGATCCAGCACCCCGCGAACCAACTGCTCGGCAAAGGCCCGCGACTCCTCGGACACGGAGTACTCACGCCAAAACTCGTCTAGATGAAGCTCACCCTTCCCATGAATGTCGTGCTGAAAGAGAATCTGCAGGGCCCGTTCGCGAGCCTGATGACGGCTACCCATGGCCAAACAACTGACCGGCTGACACGGAATCAGGCTGACCAGCGAACCCACCTGACAACGCACTGATCATCGTGTTCTCCTCAATCGAGCCTGCCCATTCTGACTCGTCAGATTGGAACCTGTCACGTTGTCAGCCTCTCCTCGAATCCTCCGCATGACCTTCACCATCTCGATCGCAGACTCTGCTGCCGCCCCGCCACGGTTGAATTGCGTCTGGTCCGCGCGCGCCTCTGCCTGCGCCACCGTCTCAGTGGTCAACACGCCAAAAATGATCGGCACCTCAGTCTCCAAGGCCGCCTGGCCGATCCCACGGCTCACTTCTTCGCAGATGTAGTCGAAGTGGGGGGTATCGCCGCGAATGACGGCGCCTAAACAAATCACCGCGTCAAAGCGGTTTGCCCGTGCCATCGTACGAGCGACCAGGGGAATTTCAAACGCTCCTGGTACCCGCACGACCTGAATGTCGTTCGGCGCCACACCACACTGTGCCAGCGTATCGGTACAGGCACGCAACAGCTTGCCGGTGATCCGCTGATTAAATCGTGCCACCACGATACCGAACCGAAGTCCCGCTGCCGCACGTGTTTGCTTCGCCATGAGTTCCGATCACTTCACATTGATCCACCGGCCGATTCAGAATCCCGCCGGTGCAGCCCACGCCTCTCAGACTTTCTTGAGGAGATGCCCTAGCTTCGCTTTCTTCGTTCGAAGGTACCGCACATTCGCCGCACGGGGGGCAATCTCAATGGGAACACGCTCGACGACCTTGAGGCCATAGCCTTCGATCCCGACAATCTTCCTTGGGTTATTCGTAATCAACCGAATCTGACGCAGACCAAGATTCGCCAAGATTTGGGCACCGACGCCATAGTCACGGAGATCGGCCTTGAAACCAAGCTGCAGATTCGCTTCAACCGTGTCACTGCCTCGATCTTGCAGTCCATAGGCCTTAATCTTGTTGAGCAACCCAATGCCTCGGCCTTCCTGATTCAAATACAAGAGGACCCCTCGTCCGTCCTTCTGAATGATATCCATTGCAGTATGGAGCTGGTCTCGACAATCACACCGAAGCGATCCCAGTGCATCGGCGGTGAGACATCCGGAATGGACGCGAACAAGCGTCGGTAGGCCGCCCTCGACTCGTCCCTTCACCAACGCAATGTGGGTCACGCCGTCGATCTGATTCTCAAATGCGACCGCCTCGAATTCGCCGAAGGTCGTGGGCAGTCGTGCACTCGCCGCCCGTTTGACGAAGGTTTCCCGATGCATTCGGTATTCAATCAGGGCCTTCACCGTCACCATTTTCAGCGTATGGGCCTTGGCAAACTTCGTGAGCTCGGGCACGCGAGCCATCGTCCCATCGGTATTCATGATCTCGCAGATCACCCCGGCAGGCTTGAGCCCGGCTAATCGAGCCAGGTCAACCGACCCTTCTGTTTGTCCGGCACGCCGAAGCACACCCCCTGTTTGCGCCTTGAGGGGGAACACGTGTCCAGGCCGAGCGAGATCACTCGGCTTAGACTTTGGGTCGATTGCCACATGAATGGTCGTCGCTCGATCGGCGGCGGAAATACCGGTCGTAATGTCTTTGCGCGCATCGATCGAGACCGTAAACGCCGTCCCGAACGTGGCGGTATTCTCCGCAGCCTGCTGGGGCAACTGCAACTCCTCCACCCGCTCCGGTGTCAGGGCTAAACAAATCAGTCCCCGGGCATGCTTCGCCATGAAGTTGATCGCCTGAGGGGTGACCTTCTCCGCAGCGATGACGAGATCACCCTCGTTTTCGCGATCCTCATCGTCGACGAGGATGATAAATTTCCCCTTCTTGATGTCGCGGATCGCGTCTTCGATGTGATTGAACGGGCTAGGCATACGGTACCCAATCTAGCATTTCAGGCCGAACCTTGAATATGATTTTTTTGCTGGCGGCTCAGCACTACGAGGAGGTTCAGGAGGGAAGATTCACCGGGGATGATCCGTTCGGGCGTAATGCCACCATCACAGTCCCCCATGCACAGACCGCAAGCCCGGCAAACAGCCAAAACCCTAACTCGTAGCTCCCTGAGAATTCCTTCATCGTACCGATGAGAATCGGCAGGAGAAATCCTCCCACGGCACCTGCCGCGCCGACCACCCCCGAAGCCAATCCGATGTCTTGGGGAAACCATTCGGCAACCAACTGAAAGACCACGCCATTCCCGAATCCCATCGCTGCCGTCGCGACCACCATCATGGCCAGACCCATGGTGTGGGACGGGCTGATGACAGCCACCACTGCCCCCGCGATAGCCGGCAACACATAGTAGAGCGCCCGCAGTCCCCCTCGCCGATCCGCCACAAACCCGCCGACCGGACGGATCACACTACCGACCAGCCCGCAAAAGGCCGCCACGACCCCAGCCTGAATCGCCTCGATCTGATACACGTCATGCAGCAACAGGGGGATCAGACTACAGAGCCCCACAAACCCCCCAAAGGTGACCGCATAGAGAAAGCAGAGCCAATAGGCCGATCGCTGCCGGATCAGTTCCGCAACATGGTGCCACCAGGCCCCAGTACGGGTCTCTGAAGCCTGTGCCATCCGTGGGACCAGTAACTCAAACCCGACCAGCGTCGTGGCAACAACAGCGGCCATGATCCCACAGACCTGATGCCAGTCCATGACGGCAGCCCAGCGTGGGGCCAAGAAGAGGATCAGCACCGTCCCGATATTCCCAGAGGCTGCGATGCCCAGAATGAGTCCCTGGGCCGGAGGCGGATAGGCACGGCTGGCGATAGGAAGCGCCACGGCAAAACTCGCTCCAGCCACCCCGAGTCCGAGTGAAAACAGGAGTGCCGTGCCATACCCGCTCACCCCGCCCCATCCCCACAGAAGAACGAGCAACTCCACGACGAGAATCACGACCGCCGTCTGCCGTGCGCCCAGCCAATCGGCGCTCCATCCGGCAACCATTCGTAACAGGGCCCCACCGAGGAGCGGGACAGACACCAGCCAGGCGATCTCGGCATCGGTCAGCTGCAGAGCCGTGGCGAGAGGAATGCTCATCGCCGCGACAAGCAACCAGACCATAAAACTGATCGTGAGATGCAGCCAGGCTCCGACCAACGAAGGCCAATGGCCGCTTGTGAGAATCCTCCAGATCTCAGACACCTGCCCCCCATATTGAGCCAGGCACTATAGGGGAGTCCCGCTGATTCGCGCAAGAGACGTCTGCCGCGTCACCGTGTCATCCCATATCGTGCACGCGACCTCGGACAGGCAACGCCGAATCGGCTCGACCGGCTTCAAGAGACCCTATCCTCATTCACACCTCACCACCCTCTCCTCCGGCCTCAATCAGTAAGCCTCAGGCTCGTCCGTAAGACATCCTTTGCACGGCTCATTTCTGCTATAGTCACGCTCGCAATGAGTGACCAGGACCGCTTACAAGACGAGTCTGGTGACACCCTCGAACCAGAAATCCTTGAACCGGCAGATGACAAGGAGATCGAGGCCGACGCGGCGTCGCTGGTACTGGATATTCCTGCCTCTGACAGCTCCCAGCCCGTCGACAGCACTGCCGTGGTGCCGGTTACCACGCTGCAACAGTACCTCGCCGAAGTCCGTCGCCACCCCTATCTTTCGAAGGAAGAAGAGCTCCAGCTCGTGCAGGAATACCGCATCCACGGAAGCCGGGAAGCGGCGGTCAAACTCATCATGGCCAACTTACGCGTCTCCGTGTCGATCGCGGCCGAGTATCTCCACACCGGCGCCGACCACATGGACCTCATCCAGGAAGGCAACGTCGGGTTGATGCAGGCCATCAAAAAATTCGATCCCGCCAAGAACGTCCGCTTCTATGCCTATGCCGCCTGGTGGTCGCGGGCCTATATTCTCCGGTACCTCTTACATACCTTCCGGCTGGTGAAAGTCGGGACGACGCAGGACCAGCGCAAGCTGTTCTACAACCTCAAAAAGGAAAAGGCCAAGCTCGAACGAGAAGGCTTCGCCCCCGACACGAAGCTCCTCGCGGATCGTCTGAATGTGCGTGAACGCGACGTGGTTGAAATGGATCAGCGCCTCGGCAACTGGGAGCTTTCACTCGACCAACCGATCGGGGAAGATCAGGAACACACCCTGCTCGATGTCTTGCCGTCCCACCAAGAGCCGGCAGACGAACAGCTCGCCGACCATCAGTTGAAGACCCTCTTTCGGGCCAAACTCGCGGAGTTCATTCACACACTGGAAGAACGAGACGAAGACATTTTGAGAAATCGCATTTTGTCAGAGCATCCCCTGACCTTGGATGACCTCGGCGAGAAGTATGGCATCACCAAGGAACGGACCCGCCAATTGGAAGCGCGTATCATCAAGCGACTCCGTGACTTTGTGAAGAAAGACATCAAGGACTTCGATCATCTCAGGACATAATATTCGCCTCCCTTCATACGCGTGCCCATAAGATAGCTGGAATCCTTATTTCGCAATGAGTTACAACTGGCACACCACTGCTGATAGGAGCGCTGTAAAAATTCATTGTAGTCCCCTCTTGACTTGAGCAAACAAAGGGCTATCTCATCTTATGGTCAGAGAGTCCCAGGCTTCTGGGATCATAAGCGGGTCCGGTCCAAACTCTCAAACCGTCATCACCTTATTCGAGTTAACTTTCATCAGGAGGAGGTTCTGCTATGGGTACAGCTGAGAAGGAAAAGAAGAATATCGCCAAGGGTTTCCAACCCCTGGGCGAACGCGTGTTTGTCACCTATACCGAAGAATTGGAACGGACTGCCGGCGGAATTTATGTGCCGGATTCAGCCAAAGAGAAGCCGCAACGGGGCGTCGTGCAAGCGGTCGGCAAGAAGGTGGAAAACGTCAAGGTCGGCGATCACGTCCTCTTCGACAAGTATTCGGGTAGCAAGCTTCGCATTGAGGATGAAGAGTGCTTGATCCTCAAGGAAGAAGACATCCTGGGGATCTTCACCAATTAACCGACGAGTCCCCACCATCAACCAGAAGAACAGACGCAGAATCGAACACGATAACGAGGAGGAATCCACATGGCAAAGCAACTTATGTACGGCGATGCGGCACGGGCGGCCATCCTGAAGGGGGTGAACCAGCTCGCAGACGCCGTGAAGGCAACACTCGGTCCGAAGGGCCGGAATGCGATTCTTGATAAGAAGTTCGGCGCTCCGACCATCACCAAGGACGGCGTCACCGTCGCGAAGGAAGTCGAGCTGAAGAACCCGTATGAAAATATGGGTGCGCAGCTGGTTCGTGAAGTGGCCAGCAAGACCAGCGACACGGCTGGTGACGGCACCACCACCGCCACCGTATTGGCTCAGGCGATCTTCCGGGAGGGCGCCAAGAATATCACTGCCGGCGCCAATCCGATGGAGATCAAGCGGGGCATCGACAAGGCTGTCGAGGCCATCACTGCCGAGCTCAAGAAGCTCAGCAAGCCTTGCCAAAACAAGACGGAGATCTCCCAAGTGGGCACGATCTCGGCCAACAACGACAAGACCATCGGTGACTTGATCGCTGAAGCCATGGAAAAGGTCGGCAAGGACGGCGTCATCACTGTCGAAGAAGCCAAGTCCATGACGACCTCCTTGGATGTCGTCGAGGGTATGCAGTTCGATCGCGGCTACATCTCCCCCTATTTCGTCACCAACGCCGAGCGGATGGAATGTTCCGTGGAAGAACCCCTCATCCTGATCAACGAAAAGAAGATCAGCAGCATGAAGGATTTGCTTCCGTTGCTCGAGCAAGTCGCCAAGATGGGCAAGCCGCTCGTCATCCTCGCGGAAGAAGTCGAAGGGGAAGCGCTAGCCACCCTTGTGGTGAACAAGCTGCGCGGCACCTTGAATGTGGTGGCAGTAAAAGCTCCGGGCTTCGGTGATCGCCGCAAGGCCATGCTGGAGGACATTGCGATCCTCACTGGCGGCCAGGTGATTTCTGAAGACATCGGCATCAAGCTCGAGAACGTCAAGCTGACCGATCTTGGGCGCGCCAAACGCGTCACGATCGACAAGGACAATACGACGATCGTGGAAGGCTACGGCGATGCCAAGAAGATCGAAGGCCGCGTGAAGCAGATCAAGGCTCAGATCGACGAAACCACCTCCGACTACGATCGTGAGAAGCTGCAGGAGCGGCTGGCGAAGATCGTGGGCGGCGTGGCCGTCATCAATGTGGGCGCCGCGACCGAGACCGAGATGAAGGAGAAGAAGGCCCGCGTCGAGGACGCGCTGCACGCCACCAAGGCGGCAGTGGAAGAAGGGATCGTCCCTGGCGGCGGTACTGCGTACCTCCGCTGCATCAAGGCCCTCGATGGGATCAAGGATGTCCCGGCAGAGCAAAAAGTCGGACTCGACATTGTCCGACGTTCGCTCGAAGAGCCGCTCAGACAGATCGCCGCGAATGCCGGTGCGGAAGCATCGGTGGTCGTCGGCAAGGTGCGGGAAGACAAGAACGCCAATGGTGGCTACAACGCCGCGACGGACGAATATGTCGACATGATCAAGGCCGGTATCATCGACCCGACCAAGGTCTCGCGCTGCGCGTTGCAGAACGCCGCCAGCGTGGCGGGATTGATGCTCACGACCGAGGTCATGATCACCGAACTGCC
>Ga0224500_10000459_pt1 | contig 28275 bp, 24 predicted proteins | sample SF_Oct11_sed_USG_FD_168126 | JGI IMG/M metagenome (GOLD analysis project Ga0224500, IMG submission 168126) | Sediment microbial communities from San Francisco Bay, California, United States - SF_Oct11_sed_USGS_4_1 | ecosystem: Environmental > Aquatic > Marine > Sediment | place: USA: California... | reverse complement strand
CCGCTGAAAAATCACTACGGCGTATAAACAGATCGTCGATTGATCGAGTTCGTCCGGCGCCGCCTACCACTTGCCGGTGTTCGGCATCGACTTCCATGGTTCCTGTACGGTCAGGGCGCCGCCTTTTTGCAGGAGTTCGATCGAGATATTGTCCGGAGAACGAATGAATGCCATCCGGCCATCGCGGGGCGGGCGGCTGATCGTGACACCGGCATCCATCAATTTCCGGCAGGTGTCGTAGATGTTGTCGACGGCGTAAGCGAGGTGGCCGAAGTTCCTGCCTTCGCCATACTCCTCGGGATCCCAGTTGTAGGTTAGTTCGATCTGCGCCTCGTCGTCGCCGGGTGCGGCAAGGAATACCAGCGTGAACCGGCCGCCCTGGTTTTCGTGCCGGCGAAGTTCGCGCAGGCCCAGTCTGTCGCAATAGAAAGCCAGGGATTCGTCGAGGTCGCTGACGCGAACCATGGTGTGCAGATATTTCATCGCATTGCCTGTCGGTTGTATCCGGCGTCATTATATGACGACAATGCGGGTCATTCTTCCTCCCAGGAACCGATGTGCAGCGGATTCGCGCCATAACTCTCGATCTCGATGACACCCTTTGGGATATTGCGCCGGTAATTCGTCGTGCCGAGTCGGAGCTTTGGGAATGGCTTACGCAGAATTACCCGCGAATACCACAGAGAGTCTCGCCGGAAACTCTTCTTGCAATGCGCGCCGGAATTTTCGAAGAACACCCTGACAGGAGCCACGACTTTCGGTTTCTTCGCAAGCAGGTGCTGGCAAAAGTCGCTGTCATGTCCGGTTACACGACCGAGCTGGTCGAGCCGGCATTCGATGTGTTCGACCGCGCCAGAAACCAGGTTGAATTTTTTCCCGACGTTATTCCGGTGCTCGAAGCCCTGACAACGCGATTTCGTCTGATCGCCGTAACCAATGGCAATGCCAGTTTGCAGAAAATCGGAATTCGACACTTGTTTTACGACGTTGTCACCGCGGTCGACGCCGGTGCGGCCAAGCCGGCACGACCTATATTCGACGAGGCAATTCGCCGTTCGGGGGTTGAGCGCGGACAGATTCTGCACGTTGGCGATCACCCGGAGAACGATGTTCAGGGTGCGCGGGATGCCGGTATGAAGTCTGCGTGGATGAATCGTAGCGGTGGCGACTGGCCGGTGAACCTGTGCCATCCTGACGCTGTTGTTACCACGATGACCGAACTGCAAGATCTGTTGATCGGTTCGTTCGCAGGCAAGTCATGAACTCGAATCGGAAGCCACTGATCCTGTATGTGCCCGGCCTGTTGCCCAAACCCGAACCGGCCATTCACCGGCACGAATTGTTTCGCTGTCTGCGCGAGGGGGTGCGACGGATCGACGAGCACTGCGCCGATGCGCTCGGCGACGGCTCCCAGTGTTTCGATATCGTTGGATGGACTTACGATTTCTACGGCGAGCACCGTGACGAGGCTCTCGACAGAGCAGCAATCGATCGGCTGCTGCAAAAGGACGGAGCAAGCGCGGCTGATCGCAAAGAGGCCGACTCGCTGCGCCGGCGAACGATCCGGTCCATCTATCGGGCCGTCGATCGCTTGCCATTCCTCATTCCATACTTTGCGGACGAGAAGCTGGAGATTCATTTGCGCGATCTTCGCCGCTACGTGCGAAACGAGTTCGACGTTGCCGACGCAATTCGCCGAATGCTCAAAATACCGTTGCGGGCGGCCGCCAGTGCGGGCCGGCCCATACTGCTGATCGGTCACAGCATGGGGTCGGTTGTCGCGTACGATGCACTGTGGCAGCTGGGACGAAAACAGCAGGAAGATGTCAGTATCGACCTTTTTCTGACGATGGGCAGCCCGCTAGGGCAACGCTATATTCAGCAGCGTTTATTGGACAGCAAGGCAAAAGACGAAGACCGTTACCCGAACAACATTCGGCGCTGGATCAACATCGCGGCCGTTGGCGAACTTACTGCGATCGACACCCAGCTCGCCAATGATTTCGCCGCCATGGTGGAACGCGGTCTGGTCGAGCCGATTGACGATCGCCTGGCGTTCAACTGGTTCCGGCTGGATCGCGTACTCAACGTGCATGCCGAGTACGGTTACCTCGTGAACGAGGTAACCGCATCTGTCGTTTGTGACTGGTGGCGCCGGGTAACTGCCGGTTGATTGCCGTTATCAGGTCGCGTCGAGGTTGGGCTTGATGACAATGTCGATGCGACGATTCTTGGCACGGCCCGACGCGGTCTCGTTGTTCGCAACCGGAACCGTCTCGCCGTAACCGGTTGCTATCAGCCGGTAACTCGAGATGCGCATAGCATTGATCATATATTGCTGTACCGCTTCTGCGCGTTTCTGGGACAGCAACTGGTTACTCTCGTCGCCGCCGTAGGAATCCGTGTGTCCTTCGATCACGATATCGCTTCGCGGAAACACATCGATCGCCTGCTCCACCTTCGACAACAGCGGAATACTGCTTTGACCAAAGTCCGATTTGCCGCTGTCGAATGACAGGCCGATGAGACGAAGAATGATCGTGTTACCTTCGCGGAATACGCGTGCTTCTTCGCGCGAAAACATTTTTTCGACCTGTTCGAACTGCGACTTGATGAGCGCTTCGGCTTCCAGGCGCTGAATCAGCGCCGCGCGTTCAGCCGTTGCACCGCCGAGTCGTTCGTCGAGGGTGCGCAATTCTTCGTCCATGTCGGCCAGTCGCAGATTGGCCGCTTCGAGTTCCTGCTCCATCGCCTGTTTTTCGTTACGGATGTCCTCGATGAATGTCACGACATCCGATTTGGTTTGCGCGTAACCTGCCGACATGGCGGGCGTGATGTCGACTGCCGCGGCGATATCGGCCAGCGGCGTCTCCCAGTCGAGCACCAGTTGCTCCACGGTCAGATCCTTGTCGCGCACGTCGCGCACAACTTCGGACAGGTACAAAGCGTGCTTGGCTTCGTAGTTTGCCTGCCGCGCGAGATCCCTTGGCAGGTCGGTGTCATAGCGGTTTTCGCTCAGCTCGCGTTCCGCATCCGCAAGCAACTGCTTGGCCCTGCCCAGCGTGATCGGCGCGTAACGTCCCACCTTGGCACGGTCGGCGTCTGCCAGAAGCTGGCGCGTTTCGCTGAGATATTGTGCCTTGATGGCAACCAACTCGGCGTCCCGATACAGGCTCGTCGCTTCGATGTCCTGCCGTTTGGCGCGCTTCAGGTCGCCCCGTTCCAGCGAGCGAATAGCGTCCCCGAAAACTCGTTGCGCTTTGTCCCACAGGTCACGCGACAACTCGGTAGCCTTGGCATTCGCAGCATCCTGCCGACTCTTCATCACCTGCGACAGGGCTGTTTTCGCAAGTTCGGCGGCGGTCGTGGCCTTCTTGAATGACTGCTCTGCGCTGGCCGCTTTACCGCGGACGTACTCGATGTTGCGGCCGCGCTCGAGGCCCGTTTCGGCCGCCTCGTAGTCACGCATGCCATCGCCCCAGCTATCCGGCGCCAGCAGTGAGGCATTTGCCGCCTCGGCGGCCGCTTTGGCGGCGTCAACGTCTTTGAAGAAGGTCTTGCGAAGTTCGCTTTGCGCACTGGCCGACGCGGCCGCAACGACAAAGAAAGCGAGCACGAGACATCTGACAAAACTGGATTTCTGAACCATTTTGTAGTTCCAATAGTTTATAAAACAACAAGTTACAGTTGATACACAGGATAGGGCGAATATTACATATTCGACCGGCTTAATTCCGTGGCGTGTGTCTCTGATTCTGCAACACCAAGCGTAAGCTGTGGATTTTACGCCTGATTTGCGCTGTCCGCGAGGTCCTTGCCGGACTCGCGCAGTTGCGGGTTGCGGAAACTTTTGTGACTGGGGTCAAGATTTCCGCACCCGGCGCGCGGCGGGCCGTGATTTGTGCTTTGGCTCACAGACCCCGAATCGCTCACGGCGTAAATTCTTCCCATGTCTGCAAAGTACTACACGCAATTCAAATTGACTGACGCGTACTACCGCGGTGGCAATGAATTCAGCGGTGTTGTCGAGCTTAACAAGCCGATGGACCAGGAGTCGGACATTGCGGACATAGAGGCGGTACTCGCCCGGAATTTCGATCTTCGACGGAGCTCCGTGAAGCTCGTGAGTTGGTCAAGACTGCACTGATTTTGTTCTTCTGGCGTTTCGCTTGAGTTTTTCCCCCTGATTATCCCGGCCCTAGTGCCGGGATTTTTTTTGGTCGCCTGCAGTGCAGGCTCCTACAATTTCTGTCGAGGTCGTGTAGGAGCCTGCACTGCAGGCGACTGCCCGACGCAGCGGCGATCATCGCACTAAAGATCAATTCACGCCTTGCCATATCTGTTTCGATCGCTTCTGCGGGCGGATTGGCCCGCACCCTGGCCGACCAAACCGGTTTCGCTGAGGCTTCGATTCGTGCGAAAATGCGCATCCTTTCGCCGCCACAAAACAAATTCATGGATCAGCAGGACAAACCAGCCTTTCGCGGTATTCCCATAGTACGCAGCGGACAGAAGTACAAAACCGAAGTCGGCTTTTCCGCGATAAAGAACGGCATCAAGGCGCGCCAGGATGCGCCGGAACTCGTCGTGGGCAACAAGCCGAAGTGGCTGCGAGCGCAGATGCCGGCCGGTGCCCGGTTCTCCGACGTGCGCAAGACCGTGCGGGAACACAGGCTTAGCACGGTTTGCGAGGAGTCGATGTGTCCGAACATCGGCGAGTGCTGGAATCACGGTACGGCGACGATCATGGTCATGGGATCCGTGTGCACGCGAGCCTGCCGATTTTGCGCCGTGGATACCGGCAATCCGAAAGGCTGGCTGGATCGCGATGAGCCGCTGAACACGGGCAAGGCAGTCAGGTTGATGGGGCTGAAGTATGTGGTCATTACGTCCGTTGACCGCGATGATCTGCCGGATGGTGGCGCGAAGCACTATGCAGACGTTGTTCGCGCGATCAAGCAGCTGAATCCGGACACGGCGGTTGAGGCGCTGACGCCGGATTTCAACGGTGTCATGGAGCATGTCGAGCTGGTGGTTGACTCCGGACTCGAGGTGTTTGCGCAAAACGTCGAAACGGTGGAAAGGCTCACTCATCCCGTACGTGACCCGCGTGCGGGTTACCGGCAGACCATCGACGTGCTGGGTCACGCCAAGAAGTTCCGCCCGCATGTGCTTACCAAAACCAGCCTGATGCTGGGTCTCGGCGAGCGGGACCACGAGATCATGGAGGCGATGGACGATCTGCGTGCAGTGGGCGTGGACATTCTGACTCTCGGGCAATACTTGCGGCCCACGCCGAATCACCTCGCAATCGAACGATACGTAACGCCGGACGAATTCGAAGCCTATCGCCGTGAAGGCCTGGACAAGGGCTTCCTCGAGGTTGTTGCCGGTCCGCTGGTGCGCTCGAGTTATCGCGCCGAGCGGGTCCTGCAAAAGAACAATGTCGGCATCGCCGTCTGATTCGGCGGCGATTTCCTTTATCAAACCCAAGAGTTCTCATGGCTGAATTTTTCGCAAACTATGGTCTGTTCCTGCTGAAGACGCTTACGATCGTTGCGGCGATCGTGGTCGTTATCGGCACCATCGCGGCGGCAGGGAAAAAAGCCGCCATGCACGAAGGCATGGAAGTCGAGAACCTGAACGGCAAGTATCGCTCGCTGGCCGGCGCACTTAAAAAGGCAGTTCTGAAGAAGGGTGACCGGAAAGCTGCAGCCAAGGCCGAGAAAAGCCGGCAGAAAGCCGAAGCCAAATCCAGCGAAACACGCCCGCGAAGTTTCGTGATTGATTTCAAGGGTGATCTGAAGGCGAGCGCCGCAGCATCACTGCGTGAAGAGGTCAGCGCGATTCTCGACCTGGCAACGTCAGATGATCAGGTCATCGTTCGTCTCGAAAACCACGGTGGTGTGGTGCATGAGCATGGGCTCGCGGCATCGCAGCTCGCAAGAATTCGCGACCGGGAAATTCCACTGATCGTTTCCGTCGACAAGGTCGCGGCGAGCGGCGGCTACCTGATGGCCTGTGTCGCTTCACGAATCGTGGCAGCACCGTTTGCCATTCTCGGTTCCATCGGAGTCATTGCACAGATTCCGAACTTCAATCGAATGCTCGATTCTCACGGAGTCGATTTCGAACAGGTCACGGCAGGACAGTACAAGCGCAATGTCACCATGTTCGGCAAGAACACCGACGCCGACCGCGCGAAGCTGAAAGAAGAGCTGGAAGATGTACATGCACTGTTCAAGGCGGCCGTCAGCAAGTATCGACCCTCGCTCGACCTGGACAAAGTGGCAACCGGCGAGCACTGGTATGGCACCCGTGCCCTGGAACTGGGCCTGGTCGATGATCTGAAAACCAGCGACGAGTTCCTGACAGAGCTGGCCAAAGACCGCGAGCTTTATCGGGTAAGCTATAAGATCAAGCAGCCGTTGCCGAAGCGGCTGATGGCCAATGTCGACAGTGCGCTGGAAAAAGTGGATGCGGCTGCCTGGCGGCAGCGCTTCGAATCGCGCATCCCGCGCTGACGGTCGGGAACCCGCCAGCGGCAGGCCGGTCTTAAAAGATGGCGATCCGTCAGTTCCGTTTCACGTGAGCGGGCCCGCACTCGGCTATAATGCGGTCAGTTCCAGAGGGTAATGCAATCATGCGTAACACACTCAAGTATTTGATATTTATTGTTATTTCCGTGACGGTCCTCGGCGCCTGCTCGACCTCGTCCACCGGCCGCAGCCAGCTGGTTCTCAAGTCCGATGCAGCGCTTGCGCAGGAGGGCGCCCGCCAGTTCGCAATCATCCGCGCAAAAATGCCGCTGGTGCAGGACCGCGCGACGATCGATTACGTTGCCTGCGTTGCCGATGCCATCGTCGGCGTGCTCGATGGCGATGACGCTGCAATGTACTGGGAACTGGCGGTCATCGACCAACCCGATATCAACGCATTTGTACTGCCTGGCGGCAAAATCAGTGTGTTCAGTGGAATCCTGACAGTCGCCGAAAATCAGAATCAGCTGGCGGCGGTACTTGGTCATGAGGTGGCGCATGTTACTGAGAAACATGCAAACGAACGCGCGTCACGAGCCGCTGTCACTTATGTCGGTGTCGACATCGCCAGTATCCTCCTTGGCGGCGGCTATTCGGACCAGACCCGGGCCGCAAACCAGGCGCTAGGAACAGGTGCCATGCTGGGTGTGCTGAATCCGTTCAGTCGCATGCAGGAGTCCGAGGCCGACCTGGTCGGCTTGCATTACATGGCGAAGGCCGGCTTCGATCCTCGCGAGAGCGTCGACCTCTGGCAAAACATGAACGAGAAAAACAAGACCCAGGTTCCGGAGTTTCTTTCGACCCACCCGTCCGGCGACACGCGTATAGAAAGCCTGGTGGCCGCGTTGCCCGAGGCACTGGCCTACTACAACGAAGCCAAGGCACAGGGGAAAGAGCCGAACTGCGCTCAGTAAGTCTCCTGACGGAATTCAAAGATCATTTTTCCGGCCACGCGGGCGACTACGCGACCTACCGGCCGACGTACCCCGAAGGGCTTTTCAGTTTCCTGGCCGATGCGTCCGTCTGTCATTCGCTGGCATGGGATTGCGCGACAGGCAATGGCCAGGCTGCCCGCGGGCTGGCTCCCTACTTCGATCGCGTCATCGCTACCGATGCGAGCGCGACCCAGATTGCCGCGTCCGTATCGCACGGCAAGCTCGAGTTTCGCCAGGCCCCGGCCGAGGAATCCGGCCTGGACGACGCGTCGGTCGACCTGATAACGGTCGCGCAGGCACTGCACTGGTTCGATATTCCGCGATTCCTCGCGGAGGCACAGAGGGTTCTGAAGGACGGCGGTCTGCTCGCCTTCTGGTGCTATCAGCGCAACCAGGTCAATCCCGACTGCGACCCGATCATCACGAAGATGTTTGCGGAAGTGGAGGGCTTCTGGCCGCCGGAACGGGACATCGTCGAGAATCACTATCGCGACATCGACATTCCCATGGGCGAGCTATCTGTACCGAAATTCGAAATGCAGGCATCCTGGAGCGTCGACCAGCTGCTCGGCTATTTCCGCACCTGGTCCGCGACCCGGCGTTATCAGCGGGAGCGCAATGTCGATCCGTTTGAAGCGCTGGAAGCCGATCTGCGGCGGGCCTGGGGCACGAAGCGGCGAGAAGTTCGCTGGCCACTGACGCTTCGTCTCGGCCGCAAATAGTGTCTTGCCGCGGTTTCTGCGAGAATTCGCATCTGCATAACCGGATGTAACTGACTTGAGTCGATTCCCCAAAGTCCTCGTATTGCTTTCAACTGCGCTGTTGGCCGGTGGTTGTGCCGTGTTTTCGGACTACGGTAATTACCGGCAGGAACCGGGTGTCGTGCTGCCGCCGCTGGTCGAGCGGCCGCGAGAGGATCCGATCAGCCGCAACTATTTCGTGCTCGAATCTGCGCAACAGAGCGTTGTCGGCGAACCGCAGATCGTATTCAGTCGCGAGTCCGACACCTTCCCCGATTTTGCGCGTGAGTACGGCCTCGGTTACGACGAGCTCATTGCGGCAAACCCCGGCATCGACCCGTGGCTGCCTGGTGAAAACACGCCGATCCTGCTGCCGACCCAGTACGTGATCCCGGACGTCCCTCGCCAGGGCATCGTGCTGAACATCGCATCGAAGCGACTGTTTTATTTTCCGAAGGTGAAAGAGGGTGAACCGGTCCAGGTAATGACCTACCCGATCGGCATAGGGCGCGTCGGATGGGAAACGCCGCTTGGCGAGGCCAAGGTGATTTCCAAGGCGACTGACCCGACCTGGTACGTGCCGTTATCGGTTCGCCAGGAACACGAGGAAGCCGGCGATCCGCTCCCGTCAGTGGTGCCACCGGGCCCGGACAATCCCCTCGGACGACATGTCCTCAAACTCGACATGCCCGGTTACCTGTTGCATGGCACGAATCAACCCTACGGCGTCGGCATGCGCGTGAGCCACGGTTGCGTTCGCCTTTATCCGGAAAACATAGAACTCCTGTATTCGCTGGTCGCTATCGGCGAGAAAGTAAGGATTATCAACGAACCGTATCTTGCCGGCTGGAACAATGGCGAGTTGTATTTCGAGAGCCACCGTCCGCTCGAGGACGACGCTGTTTCACCGCAACAGCACCTGCAAACCATTTTCGACTCTTTCCGCGATCAGTCGGGCGCGTTCGCAGAGCAGAAAGAACAGGACGAGGCGAGGGCGATTGCCAGCGGGGCGCTTGGAGTGCCGATCAAAGTCCTGCGCGGCGATTCGCAGGAAGTTTTTGCGCGAGCCCGTATTGTCAGAAACACGGTTACCATCGACCCCGATGCGCCGACACTTGCCGAAGTGCGCGAACTGCTCGATGAGGCGGACGACGAACTCGATACGCCGCCGAAGGTTTCCGGTGACTGAGTGGCTTGATCTGATGCTTGAGGAAGTCCGGCGCAAGAAAGCAGAGGAAGCCGAAGCCGCGGAAGAAACGCAACGGCGCAGAGCCACCAGCAGCGAAACATTATCGGAATCGTTGCGGCGTCGAGAGACCGAAGAAATATAGGATCAGGGCTATACAGGCCATCGCGCGAAGAGATCGGCAGCGATCGATCCGGCTTGCCGTGTAACTACAGGGTAATCGCGTTGACGGTCTCCGATCTGCGCATCGCGAAACGGTGATTCCCGGCTTTGCACAGCCGTATCCTCTTATCATCCCGAATCGGTTGCTGCACGCTGGCGTGTCCAGATTCTGGGGTTGGCCGGCATAGTCAATTGCAACCGGGTTAGAGGTAGCAGCGAAACTCGGCAGGTATGGCCGACGCGTCGAAGGAATCGACCGGCGTCAACGGAACGGAGTTGTAAGTATTCCAGAACAGGCACTCGTCAACAGAATCGTTCTGTTTGATGTCGCTCAACAACGCGGCCATGGCCTTTCCGGTATAGGTCGATTCAAGAGTCAGCCCCAGTTGTTCGTCTGCCAGATGCACGGCGTTTTCGATACTCGGGTCGCTGTGCGCGTAACCGCCGGCGAAGAACGAATGGCGGATGCGAATTCTTACCCGGTTTGCGAGGTCCGGCGGCACCGAAGAGTCCAGCTGATGCATCATCGTTGCGGTCTTACGAATCAGCCTGATCAACCCCTCGTCGTTACAAATATCGGTCGCCGATACACGAACGGCCTGTACTTCCGCTCGCAGACCTGCAATTGCAAGGCCCAGCGCGAGGCCGGCCGCCGTGCCCATCGTGCCGGTTGCGACATATATACGGGCCGGCGGCGGAATCTCACCGGCGTCTACCTGTGCGGCAAGTTCGAGGCCGGCGTTGACGAAACCCAGCGTGCCGATCCAGGAAGAACCGCCGGCCGGTACGACCCAGGCATCCCGATCCCACAGATTCTGCCTTAGTGTTTTCAATCGCGATCGATACGGACCACCGTAACGAACGATCTCCGTCCCGAGGCTCGCGTGCATGATCAGGGCTGGCGCGATGGTTTCGACTTTGGCCTGATGTGCCAGGAAGCAAGTGCATTCGAATCCCAGCTGTTTTGCATAGATTGCGGTCGCCAACGCGTGATTCGACCCGACTGTGCCGAACGTCGCGAAGCGACGCACGCGATGCCGGGTTCGCGGCGCCAGTAGGTACTCGAGCTTGCGAACTTTATTGCCGCCGTAAACGTTTGCCGAAAGATTGTCGTACTTGATCGACACGTATTGAGACTTGCCAGCCGTACGAATCCCGATCTGCCGGACCGGCGTTGGAAAATTTCCCAACGCGATTCTGCGGACGCTTTCGCCGAAGACCGGATACATAGCGTCGAGATAATTGACAGTTGTCATACGCTCATCCCGTCAATTCCTTGGCAAGTTTGCGAGAAAAGCAATTTGCCGGGTGCAACTCTCAAATGAACAATAGCATCCCGGCAGCGCAGTCATTAGAATGTTCATTACATTATCTGACCCGGATTCACGGAGAAAGATTTGTCAGATACCTTCGGCCGTGGCATCACGGTCACCGAGATTTCGCCGATGGACCAGCCCATTGACGCGAATACAGAAACCACTGCCGCATTTATCGGTCGTGCTCTGCGCGGCCCCCTCAACACTCCCGTCCTGATCGAAAACATGTCGATGTTTCGCCGGCATTTCGGTGGTATGTGGCGGCAAAGCAGCCTGGGTCCGGCCGTGCAACAGTTTTTCGATCATGGCGGCAAAAAGCTGTTCGTTGTCAGGGTTGCGAGCAATGCTCGTGGCGCAATGATCTGCCTGCCGGCCTCCGGGGGTGTACTCGTTTTGCACGCACTGGCGCCCGGTTCCACGGAGAAGATCCGCGCTGCGGTGGATTACGATGGCATTGCCGATGACGAGCACTTCAACCTGACGATCCAGCGTATTGCGCCGGACACCAGGCTAGTAGTCGACCAGGAAATCTATTTGCGCCTCAGTTGTCGTGAAGAGAGCAAGTTCTACGTCGTCGATGCCTTGTTGAATTCGTCCCTGGTGAGCGTTCATACGCCGGTTGCCGAGGGGCGTCCGCTCAGCACCACTCGTCCGGGCATGCCGTTTGACCTGTCATACGTCGGGCATGCGCAGGACGGGAACGACGGCGGCGAACTGACGGACTATGACCTGATCGGTTCGGTCACGAAGGGCACCGGCATTTTCGCCCTGAACCAGATCGACCATTTCGATCTCCTGTATATGCCACCGCCGGGCAAGCACTATGACATCGGGCCGACGGCGATACTTGCGGCCGAATTGTTTTGCAGGAAGCGTGGCGCCATGTTCATTCTGGATCCGCCGCAGACCTGGCAAACGGTGGATGACGCAATCGGGGGGTTGCGGGCCAGCGGGTTATCCAGTCCGAACGTAATCGCATATTTTCCGCGTGTCATTGGGGCCAACGAAGACGAGTGCTCGCCGCGTGTGGCGGGCGGCGCCATGGCGGGGCTGCTGTGCAAGCTGGACCGATTGCAAGGGCCCTGGGAGGACCTCGACCAACCGGGTTTCGGCTTCGAGCGAAAGCTCGTGCCTGCAGTCGAACTGACAATCGAACAGGCGCAGGCATTGGTGCGGTGTGGTCTGAACGTAATCGTAGGCAACAGTACCGGACGTGCCGAATTGTGCGGTTCGGTAACTCTGGGTTACAGCAATCAACTGGATCGCACGTTTTCCAGTCTCACCGTACGGCGCTTGTGCCTGTCGATTACCAACGACGTCGAGCGCGCCATTCGCTGGGCCGTGTTCGAGCGCAACGAAGCGCGGGTCGCCGAAAGAATCCACGCCCAGGTCCATGCTTATATGTCGGCACTGGCCGACGCAGGCGCTTTTTCCGACGACAATTTCCTGGTGCAGTGCGATGCCGGATTGCATTCGCAACCTGTCGATCCGCACCGGGGCGTGACCGTATTGCTTGCGTTTCGCCCGGCCGGCTCGGATGAAATGGTTGCGCTGACACTGCACCAGACGGTTGCCGGCTGCCGGGTTGCGCCGACCGCCTTTGCGCCAGCCTTCGCCAACGTCGCCTGATTTTTTTCAATGCGGCCGATCGTCCTGTCGATTTTGTTGCTGACCGCCAGCAATGTATTCATGACCTTCGCATGGTATGCGCACCTCAAAGAGCTGAATCACAAGCCGTGGATCGTCGCGGCACTTGTCAGCTGGGGCATCGCGCTGTTCGAGTACCTGCTGCAGGTTCCCGCCAATCGAATCGGCTACACGGTGTTGTCCGTCGCGCAACTGAAGATAATTCAGGAAGTGATCACGCTGACGGTCTTCGTTCCGTTCGCATTGCTGTACCTGAAAGAACCGTTGAAGCTCGACTACCTGTGGGCGGCTCTATGTATTCTCGGTGCCGTGTTCTTTATTTTTCGTGGCCGGCTGCTGGGCAGCTAAAAAGGGGCCGAACCGGACTATCGGTTGGCCGCAAACGGATCAAACTCCTTATCCAAATGCGCAGAAAGTACAAGAAAACGGAAGCGCCATCCTGGCAACGAAAGCTGGTCCTGGTATTGGGGGCGCTTTGTGCCGCGACTTTTTTGTTGTTCCTGGCATGGGCGGTCATGCTTTTTATCGATTGGGCGCGGGTCGACGACTGCCTGGACAGGGGCGGCAGTTACGACTACGAACGCGGCGAGTGTGATTTCGAGCCGAATCTCACTGCTCCGGACGATTAGCCGGCCCGCTTTCCGCTTCGCACCGGTCGCAGCCGTGCGGCGGCTACACGAAAACTACAGCACAACTACAGCTTTAATTCATGGCATGGCGAAGCCGTTCGCCGGACTCTTCGTCTCGACTGCAGATTGTCTTATAGCAATCGAGATTCAGGAGGGCTCACGCCATGAAAATGAAAACTGCAAAACTGATTCCGCTGCTCGGCAAGGCCAGCAAAACGAGCGCGGCCGTAGCAACCGGCCTGTTGTCCCCGGTGGTGCTGGCAGCGCCAGGCGACCTGGATCCCGCCTTTGGTGACGTCGGGCGGCTTGGGCCGATTCTCAACGGACCGGCATGGTCGATCGAGACGCTGGACGATGGCTCGATCCTGCTCGGCGGCGGTGATATGGAACCCTTTTGTGACTACTACGGCTGGTATTGTTACTACAGCGGTTACTACGATGGATTCGACGCGACGAATTTCGTCAGCATGTTTTCGCCCACAGGCGCGATTGACGCCAGTTTTATCGCGGCCACTATCGAAGATACGCAGGTGCTCGACATCGTTCGGCAACCCGGCGGCGAGGTCGTCGCCGTCGGACGCAAGGTCAGCTGGTCCGTACCCACATTTCAACTGACCGCTTTTCGCTTGCAAGCCGATGGTGAGCTGGACACGACCTTTGGGACTGACGGGGTATTCCTGCTGCCTGCCGCAGACTACGGGCTGAACAACTTCGGCACGTCGATAGTCCTGGATCCGGATGGCCGCATCGTGATTGCCGGCTCGCAGGACGAGCAATTGATTGTCCTGCGCCTGCTGCCGAACGGCTCGCTCGACGACACTTTCGGAATTTCCGGAGTGTTTTCAGGGCCCGAGAATCTCGACAGATTCGGCGCCTACACGAAGATCCTGCGAACCGGCGCCGGAGGCTATCGGATTAGCATTGCGAATGCAGCGGGTTGCCAGTTGGTTGCATTGACGTCGGACGGTACTTTGGACGCAGGGTTCGGCACAGCGGGAATTTCCACAATCGATACTTCATCCGGCCCGTCGACTACATGCAGTTCCGTTGTCACGCAGCCTGACGGTCGCCTGCTGGTCGCGGGCAGCACGGTTGGCAAAGGCTTTGCGACGCGCCTGCTGGCGAACGGCCAGTCCGACCCGGGTTTTTCTGCGAGCGCGGTTTCGGGCGCGGTGGCCAGTGCTACGGCGCTGGCGGTAGGCGATGACGGCTCGATAGCCGTCGCCCACGCGGGAGTGAATGGTGCCGAAATCATGCGTCTGCTGGCCGACGGTACGCTCGACGTCCTGTTCGGGAATGCCGGCTCCACGCTGATCGATCTGGCATCCGACGGCGGCACGTCGCCCATCGTTTACGATCTTGACGTGCGGCCGGACGGCAGCGTTGTTGGCGCGGGCGGCGATGCATACTCGGGCCAGGCATTTGTCGTTCGGCTGCTGGGTTCGGCCGGGGGCGATTCACCCGGCGTCCTGGGTGTCGCGCATCAAAGCGGAGTGACTACCGCGGAGGATGCCAACGAGGTCGTCGTGAACGTGCGGCGCTCCGGCGGCGACTTCGGCAGCGTCAGCGTGGCCTATCAGACCACCGACGGAATCTCCGGAACGGCCACGGTCGGGCAAGACTATTCCGAGGTCTCCGGCCGGCTGTTCTGGGGCGACGGCGACCGGACCGACCGGGAAGTCCGCATACCCATCCTCGCCGACGCCAACACGGAGGAACCCGAGACTTTCGCCTTGACGCTAAGTGACGCCCAGGGAGGCGCGGGGCTGGCCACGCGCAGTGCGGCCATCAACATATCCGCTGACGGCAGCCCGCACGGCCAGTTCTCAATCGACTGGGACGACTTGTGGGTAATCGAAGGCGATACGCTGGAGTTTCCCGTGTTTCGCAATTACTACAACGGGGGTGCCGTTTCGGTCACGCTGACGCCCGTCGGCGAAACCGCCACGGGAGGCGATGATTTCGTGCCCGACCCCATCACGCTAACCTGGGGCGACGGCGATGCCGCTTATAAATGGGCAAGGATTGCGATTCGCAACGATACCGATCAGGAACCGATCGAGACCTTCAGAGTGGAGTTGTCGAATCCGACGGGTGGCGCACTGATCGGTCCGAGATCAAGCACCAGGGTAACGATCGACGCAAGCGATCGGCCAGCGGCACAGCCGAAAACCGGTGGAGGCGGCGCCTGGGGATTCTTGTCCTTGTTATTGCTTGGCGGACTCAAGCTGGGGTGGGCTTCGCTATCGGCGGTTCGGTCGCGCAGGAAATAGGCGGGATAAGGGTCGAACCGCGCCTGTCGGTTCGACCCTGCCTTACTTTATAGAATGCCGAAGCCTCCCCCGCCGGGGGTTTCGACTACGAGGCGATCACCCGCTTGCAGATCGACAGTCGCCGTTGCATCGAGTTCTTCTGTCCTCCCGTCATGGCGGATAACGCAATTGCGTCCAACGGCGCCGGGTTCACCACCGTTGACGCCGAACGGCGGGACACGACGATGATTCGACAGGATCGATACCTCGACCGGTTCCAGGAACTGCAGCTTTCGTATCGCGCCGTCGCCGCCGTTCCATTTTCCCTTGCCGCCCGAGCCGCGGCGAATGCTGAAAGATTCCACCCGCACCGGAAACCTTGCTTCGAAAACTTCCGGGTCCGTCAAGCGTGAGTTTGTCATGTGTGTCTGCACCGCATCCGCACCGTCGAAGCCGGGTCCGGCACCTGACCCGCCCGCGATCGTTTCGTAGTACTGGATGCGTTCATTGCCGAAACTGAGGTTGTTCATCGTGCCCTGCGATGCGGCCAGCGCTCCCAGGGCGCCGAACAACGCGTCGGTTACGCACTGCGATGTCTCGACGTTGCCGGCGACCACCGCCGCCGGATACTCCGGACTCAGCAATGACCGCCTCGGAATGGTAATTCGCAGCGGTTCGAGGCAACCCTCGTTCATTGGAATTTCCTCGGCGATCAGGCTGCGGAATACATACAGGACGGCGGCACGAGTTACCGCTTCCGGCGCATTGAAGTTGCTGGATGATTGTGCTGACGTGCCTGTGAAATCGATGCTGGCAATTTTTTGCGCTTTATCGATCGCCACGTTGACGCAGATGATTTCACCCGAGTCCATTTCGTATTGGAAAGCGCCGTTTTTCAGTTTGCCGAGCAGGCGACGCACGCTGGCGGCTGCATTTTCGCGGACGAAGCGGAGGTAAGTAAGCACGGTTTTCATACCGTAACGGGAAATGGCTTTCTCTAGCTGGCGAATGCCTTGCTGATTCGCTGCAAGTTGTGCCCGAAGGTCGGCGATGTTCTGCGGCAGGTTACGGGCCGGGTACTTCGTGCCGGACAGAAGCTGTCGTAGCGCATCTTCCTGAAATACCCCGGCTCTTACGAGTAACACGTTGTCGATCAGCACGCCTTCTTCTTCGATGTGCCGGCTTTCGGACGGCATCGATCCGGGTGTAATGCCGCCGATATCCGCGTGATGCGCGCGCGATGCAAGGTAAAACATCGGCGTGTCGCTTTTTGCAAACCACGGCGTGACAACGGTGATGTCCGGCAGGTGCGTGCCGCCGTTGTAAGGCGAATTCAGCATCACGGCGTCACCGGGCGCGAGTTTCGCGCCAATGCTGTCCATTACACTGCGCACGCTTTCACCCATCGAGCCTAAATGCACGGGCATGTGCGGTGCATTCGAAATCAGTCGCCCCTGCGAATCGAACAGCGCACAGGAGAAATCCAGGCGCTCGCGAATGTTTACCGACAATGCCGTACTTTGCAAAACGGTGCCCATTTGTTCCGCGATGTGCATGAACAGGCGATTGAACACCTCGAGGCGCACCGGGTCCGGTGCCTCGTCGCTGTCAGCAAGCTGCCACGACGTCGTGGCATCTTGCTGTCTTTCGATCAGCAGATGACCGAAGCGATTGACCGTGCCGGCCCATCCGGCATCCACGACAGTCGTACCGTTGGCCTCCGCGACAATGGCCGGGCCGCCGATGATGGCGCCCGGCGCGAGTTGACTGCGTTCGTAAATCGGCACCTCGTGCCATTGGCCGTCGTGATAAATTCTGCCGCCTGCCGGCTTTGCGACGACGTCAGGCGCATCGAGCGGTGGATCGCGAAATTCCTTTTCGATGCCGGTTGCCTCGACCTTCAATGTAGCGACAACGAGTTTCTCGGCCCCTGTATCCGTGCCGAAGCGGCGCCGATACTCGTTCGAGAACGCGGCGCTCATGCCTGGCATGTCCGCGAAAGGCACGAAAATCACGTTCTCGGAACCCGAAACCCTCAAGCCGGCGGAAACGGCGAAGCGACGATTAGCGTCCGGGACGTTCTGTGACCGGAGGGATTCATTGCATTGCTCTTCCAGTGACGCAGCGAGCTCGGCCAGATCGGCAGGTGTGCGTGCCGTCAGTGGCGATTCCACGGATTGCTGCCGTTCCACGCGAATATCCGAAAGGCCCATGCCATATGCCGACAGCACGCCCGCCAGCGGATGTATCCAGATCTTGCGCATGCCGAGTACTTCGGCGACACGACAGGCGTGTTGCCCGCCGGCACCGCCGAAGCAGCACAACGTGAAATCGCGAACATCGTCGCCTCGTTCGATCGTGATCTTGCGAATCGCATTGGCCATCGTCTCTGTCGCGACGGTGAGGAATCCTTCGGCGATGAATTCCGGCGACGCAGATTCGCTGCGCTCCGTGAAAACGCGATGCGCAAGGTCCTGGAATTTCCGCACCACCAGGCCATGATCGAGCGGCTGATCGCCGCTGTTACCGAAAACGGCCGGGAAGTGGCTCGGCGAAATTCGACCGAGCAGCACGTTGGCATCCGTCACGGTCAGCGGCCCGCCGCGACGATAGGCGACTGGACCGGGATCGGCACCCGCCGACTCCGGCCCTACCTGGAACCGCTGATCGCGGTATTCGAGAACGGATCCGCCGCCAGCGGCGATCGTGTGAATCTTCATCATCGGGGCGCGAAGTTTGACACCTGCGATTTCGGAATCGTTACTTCGCTCGTATTCCCCGTTCCACGCGGAAACATCGGTTGACGTACCGCCCATGTCGAATCCGATCAGGCTGCTGAGCCCCGTCGCGCGCGCGGTTTCGACCATGCCTACGACGCCGGCCGCCGGACCGGACAGTACGCTGTCCTTGCCGCGAAATTGGTCCGCCAGCACGAGACCGCCGCTGCTCTGCATGAACATCAGGCGTTTCGGCCTGGCAACTGACGACATGGCTTTTTGAAGGCCCGAGATGTACCGGTAAAGCACCGGAGAAAGATAGGCATCTGCAAGTGTCGTTTCGGCACGGCTGACGAAACGAATCAGCGCTTCCGTTTCGTGCGAGGTCGATACCTGGGTAAAACCGGCATCGCGGGCGATTTCGGCAATCCGTGTTTCGTGAACGGGGTTCCGGTAACCGTGTAACAGGCAGATGGCGACGGACGAAATACCTTGCTCACACACGACGCGCAATTTTTCGCGCACAGTCGATTCGTCGAGTGCTTGTATGACATTGCCCTCGGCGTCGAGCCGTTCCTGGACCTCGAGGACCGTTTCGTAAATCGGGGCAGGCTTGACGATATGCAGCGCGAAGATGTCGGGGCGGTTCTGGTAGCCGATCGCCAGCGCATCGCCGAAACCCTGCGTCACAACGAGAACGGTTCGTGCGCCTTTTCGTTCGAGCAAGGCATTGGTGGCGACCGTCGTACCCATCTTGATCGCCTCGATCGGCGCATCGTCTTTGCCCAGCGAATTCCAGTTGCCGATTGCGCGGCGAATACCTTCCGCCGCGGCATCTTCGTAGCGTTCCGGGTTTTCCGATAGCAGCTTGTCGGTCTCGATGACACCGTCGGGACGACATACGACAACGTCTGTGAACGTACCGCCGCGATCAATCCAGAATTGCCAGGACCCGCTGTTGCTCATTAACGAAAGGTAGCCGAAAAAACAAGGTACGACACGGGTTTCAAGGTTATCATGCTGTAATAATCAAAAATAAAGTCAGGGGAATAAATGAAACTCCTTGTTCGCGCATGGCATTGCGTCATTGCTGCAGTATGGGTCTTGATTCACGCGAGCGCTGCCTTCGCCGCGGAAGAAAAAGCGTTTGAACCCGTCGAGTTGCCGGCGGAACTGCAGAAAATCGTCTCCGGACTGCCGCAGGAGAAAATCGACTACCTGCGCGGCGAAGGCGTGCTGGGGTACGCCGAGCGTCACGAGATCTTATTCGAACGCCTCGACGGGCAGACGCCGGCAGCGGTCGAGGCCTACATCGACGCGATGATGAGGGTCGACGAGCTGATGAAGTTCAATCCGGACGAAGACATGGCGTCGATTCCGCTCAATACCGAGTCCGAGACTTTCAACTTCTACAAGGTGCGGCGGCCGAAAGAGTTCGATACGCCGCGTGAGCCCGGGCCGATCAATATCAATCGCTACATGGGTGCCGGGCCGAAACAGGGCATTCCGACCTTTTTCAATCTGCCGGTGGCGCTGACGCCGGAGGACCTTGTTGCCGGCAAGGTCGAGGTCGCCATCATGGGGGCCGGGCTCGACACGGGCAGCGGATTTCGCGGCGCTGCCTACGGCCCGCGCGCCGTGCGAACCGGTGTCGTGTACAAAGGACAGGGCATGGTCGTGCCACAGCACATGCACACGATGGTGTCGGCATTCAACGAACTGACGATCGTCGATTATGGCGATATCGGCGTGGACGGCTTGTCTCTCGAGCGCAGCGTCGGCCACATTCGCGAGATCGTCAGGGAAGTTGCGGAGACCAAAGCGATTCCGATCATCGTTGGGGGAGATCATTCTCTGATGTATCCCGACGTCGCGGGGGTCGTCGACGTTTACGGTGCGGGCAACGTCGGCGTGGTGCATTTCGACGCGCATTACGACGCGGGCCGCGGTTACGATCACCTGCTGTCGCACGGCCAACCGGTCGCACGACTGTTCGACGAAAAACTCGTGCCAGGAAAAAATTTCATACAAGTCGGATTGCGCGGCATGTGGCCGGGCAAAAGCGGGTTCGACTGGATGCGCGAAAACGGCGTGCGCTATCACACGATGGCCGAAGTCGAGAAGTTCGGCTGGCCAGCCGTCATGGCGCGGGCAATCCAGGAAGCAAAGGACGGACCGGAGTATCTCTTTATTTCATTCGACGTCGATGTTATCGATCCGGCCTATATGCCCGGAACAGGCACGCCGGAACCGGCGGGCCTGACCACCCGAGAAGTATTCCCGCTGGTGCGCCGCCTGTGCGCCGAGACAAACGTCGTCGGCTTCGAACTGGTCGAGGTCAATCCGCTGGTCGATCCGGGTTACACGAGCGCGCAGAATGCGACCCGCATCATTCGCGAATGCCTGAACGGCCTCGCGTTACGCAAGCGCGGCCTTACCGAAGAACATTACCTGAGTCCGCTGACGACGGACCACGCACAGAAAGACTGAATAGCATAGGAGGAAACGTGCGCAAGATTTTCCTGATTTCGCTTTTCATACCGTTTATCGCAGTCGCTGAAACGGCACCGCGGGCTCGCGACCTTGGTATCCCGTTCGATGGTACACCCGGCAAATTGAACGCCATTACTGACGTTACCGGTGTTACCGTCGGCCACGAAACCATCATCCGGGATCTGCCTGAAGGTCGGGCTGTACGCACGGGGGTCACGGCAATCCTGCCGCGTGGCAAGTTGAGCAATTCGAAACCGGTCTTCGGCGCCATGTTTTCATTGAACGGAAACGGCGAGATGACCGGCACGCACTGGCTGGAGGAATCCGGCTTTCTCGAAGGCCCGGTCATGATCACCAACACGCACAGCGTCGGTGCGGTGCACGAAGCGGTAATAGCCTGGCGGGTGAAAAACGGTGCGGCGGACTCCAGCGGTTACTGGTGGTCGCTGCCGGTCGTGGCCGAGACCTGGGATGGATACCTGAACGATATCAATGGCTTCCATGTTCGCGCAGAGCATGCCGCGGCCGCGCTGGAGGGCGCATCCAGTGGGCCGGTGGCCGAGGGAAACGTTGGTGGCGGCACCGGCATGATCTGTCACGAATTCAAATGCGGAATCGGTAGCGCATCGCGTGTAACGCAAGCCGCCGAAAAGGAATATACGGTCGGCGTGCTGGTGCAGGCGAACTACGGTGCCAGGAACTTGCTGCGTGTGGCCGGTGTGCCGGTCGGCCAGCACATAACGCACGATCTTGCTTATGCCAGCAATCCGCCGCGAACGCCGGGCACCGGCTCGATTATTATCGTCGTTGCAACGGATGCGCCGCTGATGCCGCATCAGCTCAAACGGCTGGCACGTCGTGCCGCAATGGGACTCGCACGAAACGGTAGTATCGCGAGCAACGGCTCCGGCGATATCTTCATCGCGTTTTCTACGGCCAATGCGCTCGCTGACCAGGCGGCCACAGGCGTTACGATCGAGACGCTGCCCAACGAAAGCATTACTCCTCTGTTTGTAGCCACGGTCGAGAGCACCGAAGAAGCCATCGTCAATGCGCTCGTCGCCGGTCGCGACATGGTCGGGGACCAGGGGCGCGTCGTCAAAGCCGTCGATCACGAGGAACTGCGCAGCGTGTTGCGTGAGTACAATCGATTGAAGGAGTAGGGCCACGTCTTCCGTCCTGATTACGCTGATCGTCTATAACGCGATACTGATCGGCGTCGGCCTGTGGGCACGCGGGCGAACCCGCGATGTCCGGAGTTTCTACCTCGGCGGTCGCGGCCTGGGGCCGTGGGTTGCAGCCATCAGTGCGTCGGCGAGTTCGTCGTCGGCATGGACGCTGCTCGGCGTCAGCGGCGCTGCATATGCCTGGGGCTTACCTGCGCTGTGGCTGTTTCCTGCTACGGTTGGTGGTTTCCTGTTCAACTGGATCTTCGTCGCCCCCCGACTGCGCGAGCTTTCCGCGAAAGAGGGTACTGTCACGCTGAGCGAAGTTCTGGCGCCGGCGACACTCGGGGATTCGCGACAGCTGGTATTGCGGATCGCCGCCGCGATCATCGTTTTCTCTTTCGTTTTTTACATCGCGTCGCAGTTCGAAGCAGCTGGCAAGGCTTTCGAATCGGTGTTCGGCTTGTCCAAATCAAGCAGCATCCTGATCGGTGCGGCGATCGTGCTTGCCTACACATTGCTCGGCGGTTTCTGGGCGGTCAGCGTAACCGACAGTGTGCAGGGCTTGTTAATGGTCTTCGCGGCGGTGGTGCTGCCGGCGATCGCTTTCGGCGCGGTCGGAGGAATGAACGGACTGGTCGATGGGCTTGCTATGAAGGGTACCGCGGGATCGCCGCTGCCGTCCGGCGGCCTGGCATGGGTCAGTGCGATCTTTTTCGTATTGGGAACGCTCGGTATCGGCGTCGGGTATCCGGGCCAGCCACACGTCGTGAACCGGTTCATGGCATTGAAAGACCAAGACAGTCTGCGGCAGGGTCGCGTCATCGCTATCGGCTGGGCAGTGGCGGTCTATGCCGGCATGTTGATGCTGGGCCTGTGTGCACGAGTCCTTTACGGTGACCTGGCGGATTCCGAGCAGGTGATGTTTCGTATTGCGGCGGACCTGCTGCCCGCCGTGGCGGCAGGCGTCATCGTGGCTGCCGTGCTGTCGGCCATCATGTCGACCGCCGACAGCCAGCTGCTGGTAGCGGCATCGGCGGTCTCCTACGACTGGAACCTTGCGAAGGGTGGCAACGGGACGGGATTGGCCGGTACCCGCATCACTGTGATTGTTGTCCTATTGCTGGCGACGGTGCTGGCGCTGGTCTGGCGCGCGGACATCTTCTCGCGAGTGTTGTTTGCCTGGGCGGCATTGGGATCGGCCTTCGGGCCCGCGTTGCTGATGCGACTCAGCGGCAGGGAGCTGCCCGCCGTCACGACACTGGCATCCATGTTGAGCGGCTTCGGCCTGACGGTGCTGTTGTCGTGGTTACCTGACACGCCTGGCGATGCCGCGGAGCGGGTGTTGCCATTCACCATAGCATTGATTATCGCTATCGTCGGGGCAACAGTTACCAAGCGATAGTCCGAAAAGGGGCCGGATACATTTTTTTAGACTCAGGTTAAATGATGCCGGATCTGCTTTTGGAAAAATGTATCCGGCCCCTTTTAAAATGCGCCACTTCCAGAATGCCATGAAATCTCCGTTAATTCGTCTTTGCCTGTTCTACTTCGTCGGTGGTGGCGCCATCCTGGCGCTTTGCTGGTTGTACATTGATCCGGCAGTTGCGAAGTTTCTCACGCTGAGCTGGTCGGCAGTCGGCGCGTCGCTGGCACTGATTACTTACGGTGGCCACTTCAAAAAAGATAATGCAATCGCACACTTCGCTTACCTTGCGGGATTCGCGTGGCTCGTCGTCCTGGCAATTGTCGGTGCGCTGCAAATCACGAATCTCGATCTGTCGCGGCCGGAATCGCATAGCGTAACGGCGGTCGCCGATGTCACCCTCATGGAACGCATCAACGCGGTAATTCCGGCGGAATTTTCCGGGCAGATCGTGATCAGCAATGCCGAGGGTGTTCTGTATTCCGGCAACTTCGGATATGCAGACCGGGAGCAGAAAATACCGGTGACCGAAAAAACCCTGTTCGACATCGGCTCGGTAACCAAGACTTATACGGCGACCGCCATTTTGAAGTTAGCCGCAGAGCAAAAGCTTGGCGTCGACATGAGCCTGTCGCACTGGTTCGAGGGCTTGTCCGAATTGACCGGCTCGATCACCGTGCATCAGCTGCTCAGTCACACATCGGGCCTGCCGCAATACTCCGGCGACGATGACGAAGCCTGTGACAGGTCTTGTTTCGATACCTGGTTGACTACGGCGACACTCGAGTTCGCCCCGGGCGAGAAATACTATTATTCCAATCCGGGATACAGCACGCTTGCGCGGATCATCGAGAAGGCAAGCGGCAAGACTTACGAAGATTACGTCGTTGACGATCTTGTGACTCCGCTCGACGCCGGTCCCATAGGCTACCTGCGATTTCCCGAATCAGAATCCTATGCCGTCGGCTACCTGGACGGGCAACGCATGGGCATGCCGCAGGATTTAGGCTGGATGGATGACGGCCCGCCATGGCACCTGCGCGGCAATGGCGGTTTGCTCACGTCGGCCAGTGGCCTGCATCGCTGGCTGCGCGCGACAGCCGATGGCAGGACACTCCCCGCGGAGTGGCAGTCGCGGCAACTCGAGCGACATGCTGAGCGGGGCGACGGAATCGGGTACGGCTACGGCTGGGTCATAATCGAAAGACCATCGGGTATCGAAATCGACCACACGGGCGGAAACGGCTTCTTCTTCGCCGACGCGCGCTGGTTTCGCGACCAGGGCCTGCTGCTCACGATCACAAGCAACGCGTTTGACCGGCAACAGATTCAGACGCTGCTGAAAAACCTTCGCATCGCTCTGGACATCGCCAGCGAAGAGTCGTAACGGCGGCCCGCCCTGCGGCCGGGCGGGGAACCTTGCTTGTCCTGCGGGTCAAAATCCTCAGGAAATCAACGGGATTTTTGCATACTGAGCGCTGGTTCATAGCCGGTTCAGCCAGAACTGTTAGGATTTGTAGTCTGATTACCGGTCTCGCGCGTTACAAGAAATGTGATGACAAGACATTCGCTTATATCGACGGTCCTGCTGCTGGCCCTGCTGCTCTCGGGCTGTGGTGGTTCGTCCGGCAGCGCTGCACCACCACCGCCGCCACCGCCGGTAGATGTCATTACGAAGGCCGAGGCTTTCCAGTTCCTGAACCAGGCCACGTTCGGCGCCACAGAAGCAGAAGCGCAGCGCGTCATCGACATGGGCTATGCGGCCTGGATCGACGAGCAATTGCAGCAGCCGGCATCGCTGCAACTTCCGTTTCTCAAGAGTCTGCCACGGCCGATGTTCCTGTTTGAACTGCAGGACGATCGCGCCGACATCTGGTTTCGTAATGTTGTCTACGGTAATGACCAGTTACGCCAGCGTGTCGCATTTGCGCTGTCGGAAGTTATGGTCGTTTCGCAACTCGGTGCATTGATCGAATACACGTACTCGCTTGCCGATTACTACGACATGCTCGCATTGAATGCGTTCGGCAATTATCGAGACCTCATCGAAGATGTCACACTGCATCCCGCGATGGGCGTATACCTGAGCATGCTCGGCAACGAGAAACCGAATCCCGCACTGAACATCCGTCCGGACGAGAATTACGCGCGCGAGTTGATGCAGCTGTTTTCAATCGGGCTGGTCGAGCTCAACATTGACGGCTCGGTGAAACTCGACACGCTGGGTCAGCCGACGCCGACCTACGATCAGTCGATCATCGAGGGCTTTGCTCACGTTTATACCGGATGGAATTATGCAGGTGCGCCGAGCTTCGAGCTGGCGTTTCCCAACGACAATAACCAGACGGTACCGATGCAGCTGTATCCGTCTTTTCATGACACGGGCAGCAAGAAACTCCTGCGCGGTATCACACTGCCGCAAGGTCAAACCGGCGGTCAGGATCTCAGTGGCGCGCTTGACAACATTTTCGATCATCCGAACGTCGGACCCTTCATCGCGATTCGGCTGATACAGCGCCTGGTTACCAGCAACCCGTCGCCGGCCTACGTGCAACGGGTGGCGTCGACGTTCAACGACAACGGCGCCGGCGTGCGCGGAGACCTTGCGGCTGTCGTTCGCGCGATCCTGCTGGATCCCGAGGCCAGGCCGGACATTCCAATGGACCTCGACGGCAAGTTGAAGGAGCCGTTGCTGCGCCTGACACAAGTCTGGCGTGCTTACAACGCGACTTCGGCCAGCGGCCGCATGCCCTTTGCCGGTGCCTATATATTTTTCGGCCAGGGCCCGTTGCAGGCACCGTCTGTGTTCAATTTTTTCACGCCGTTTTATGCACCGCCCGGCGAAATCCGCGACAGCAGCCTGGTGGCGCCCGAGCTGCAGATCGCTACCGAATTCCAGAACACGCTCGTCACAAATTACCTGCTGTTTCAGGCGCTCGGGCTTACGTCGGAAGCGACCGGTCTCGGCGAGGACGATGTCTTTATCAACATTGACCAGGAAATGGCAGTCGCAGCGGATACCGACGCGCTGGTTTCGATGGTGGCGGGCAAGTTGCTGGCAGGACAGCTATCCCCGACCCTCGAGACCGAGGTCAAAGGAATGATCAATCGTATCCCGGACACGCAAGCGGCGATACGCGTTGGCGAGGCGATTTACTTCATCGCAACGTCGCCCGAATTCGCGTACCAGCGGTAGAGCGGGAAAGGGCAAGAGAAATGACCGGAGTGAATCGACGATACTTTCTGAAAGCAGGCAGCGCCGCAACGGCGTTTGCCGCCTGTCCTGGCGCCGCATTCTCGCAGGGCATCGGCACGTCGGCACCGTTTCCGGATTACAAGGCAATGGTGTGCGTGTTCCTTTTCGGCGGCAACGATTCTTTCAACATGGTCGTGCCGCGCAGCAATGCCGAATACAACGTCTACGCGGCATCGCGCCAGAATCTCGCCGTGCCGCAGGCAGATTTGCTGCCGATCAATCCTCTGACCTCCGATGGCGTGCAGTATGGCCTGCACCCGTCGATGCCCGGCATGCAGGCGCTTTTTGAAAACAATCGTGCTGCGATTGTCAGCAACGTCGGGCCGCTGATCCGGCCGACAACGAAAGACCAATTTTTTCAGCAGTCCGTGCCGCTGCCGCCGCAGCTCTTTTCGCATAACGACCAGCAGGACCAGTGGCATTCGCTCAAGGGCAATACGCAAAGCAATACCGGTTGGGCAGGGCGGGTGGCCGACCTGATTCGTACGAATGTGGCCGGTCAGCAGATGGCGACCAATGCCTCGCTGTTCGGCAATAACCTGTTCCAGTCCGCGCACGAGACCATTGCGTACGTCATGGGTCCGACAGGCCCGATTCCTTTCGAAGCGTTTTCGAATTCCGGGGACCCGAACGACCTGCTGTACCAACAGCGGCTGGCATTCGAGCGCATCGTCAATGCGAACTACAGTTCCATCTACGAGCGCGGCTTCGCCGAGATCCAGCGCCGCGCGGTAGCCGCGGCGGACCAGGTGGGCGCCGCCATTGCAAACGCACCGATCCTCAATACCGTATTTCCGACTTCGCAACTCGGTATTCAGCTCGAGACAGTGGCGCGGCTGATAGCGGTCCGTGACGAGCTGCAGATGCAACGCCAGGTATTTTTTGTCGCAGCCGGAGGCTTCGACTCACATGACAACCAGAACCAGGACCAGCCGGTTCTGTTAGGCGGAGTCAGCGCTGCCATGTCGGCGTTCTACGATGCGACCGTCGAGCTCGGCGTATCCGATGCGGTCACCAGCTTCACGCAGTCCGATTTCGGCCGGACGCTGACATCGAATGGTGACGGAACGGATCATGCCTGGGGCGGAATCCAGCTGGTTGTCGGCGGGGCTGTCCGAGGCAGGGACATGTACGGGCTCTATCCGGCATTGGCTATCGGTGGCCCCGACGACGTCGGTGGCGGCCGCATGATACCGACTACCTCGGCCGATCAATATGCTGCGACGCTGGCCCGCTGGTTCGGCATTCCGGATGCGGAACTCGATATCGTCGCGCCGCACATCGACAACTTCGGTACTCGCGATCTCGGATTCTTTATCTGATTTTTCCGGCGTGAGCAGTGAGAATGCGGTCAAGGTGATTCGCAAAATTCTTGCGATCCGTCTGGCTAAGGGCCGGCGGCCCGCCGGTGTGTACGCCGCTGCCGCGCAGCGTATCCATAAAATCCCGCATGTTGAGACGGGCTCTGATATTGTCCGGGCTGTACAGCTCGCCACGCGGACTGAGGGCAGTCCCGCCTTTTTCGATGACGTCTGCAGCCAGCGGGATGTCGCCTGTGATGACGAGGTCGCCGGGCTCCATGCGTCTGACGATCTCATTGTCGGCGACGTCAAAGCCTGAGGAGACCTGCAGTGTGCGGATATAACGGGAGGGCGGTACGTATACAGCCTGGTTGGCGACAAGAGTCAATTCCAGGCCGGTTCGTTCCGCCGCCCGAAAGAGCGTTTCCTTGATTACCGCCGGGCATGCATCGGCGTCCACCCAGATCTTCATCGTTAGTCGTTACTTCTCAATACTGCAATAAAGGTTTC
>Ga0224500_10000458_pt1 | contig 28337 bp, 26 predicted proteins | sample SF_Oct11_sed_USG_FD_168126 | JGI IMG/M metagenome (GOLD analysis project Ga0224500, IMG submission 168126) | Sediment microbial communities from San Francisco Bay, California, United States - SF_Oct11_sed_USGS_4_1 | ecosystem: Environmental > Aquatic > Marine > Sediment | place: USA: California... | reverse complement strand
GCGCCGCTCGGCACCGAGGCCGGAACTGCCGGCCGCGTGCTCCGACAGGTGGGCAAAGCGCAACTGCGCGTCCGTCTCCCAGTACCAGTCAGCGGCCACGGCGAGCAGCCCGACGAAGCGCTGCTCTCGCGAGCGCGCTTCGGCCACGGTGCGATCGATCACGCGTCGCGTGATCAGGCCGATCGTGACGCCGGTGGCCAACAGTGCGCCATGCGCGATCAGCCACGTGCCGATGCTGCCCGCCACCGCCCCCCCCCAGAAACCGCGGGCGTGCATCACCGCCAGCGCGGTCAGCAGCACCGCATGGGCGCTGGCCAGCGCGATGGTCGCTGCAGGCGGCAGCATCGGCGCGACGGCACACAGCAGCAGGGGCACGAAGGCCAGGCCGATCCAGTTCAGGCCCATACCCATGAGCGCGCCCACGGTCGTCGCCGCCGCACCCACCACCAGCACCACGATCACGATCGCCGCCGTGACGTTGATCTGGCTCGCACGCCAGGCCATCAGCGCGAACACGCCCCCCAGCGCGGCAAAGGCCAGCGTGGCCACGAACGCGGTGTCACCGCCCGCGGCGAAGCGCCACAGCAGGGCCGACAACAGTGCGAATACCGAAGCGATGCCCACCGCTGCCGTCATGAAGAGCCGCAACGCACGGTGTCGCTGGACGCGGCCGGTGGGACGGGTCGCGGTGGCGCGGGTGGCGGGGCCGGGCATCGAAACGCAGGGTCGGCGGCGTTGGCGCGTCAGCGCATCGCGCCGGCCAGCAGATTTCGGGTCACCAATGCAGCCTCGCGCGCCGCCTCCGCAAAGCCGCGGTCCGAGCGCGCATACAGGATCGCGCGCGACGAATTGACGGCGATCGGCGCATCCGGCCGCCAGCCCGCACGCACCGCGGCCTCGGCGTCACCCCCCTGCGCGCCGATGCCCGGAATGAGCAACGGCAGTGTCGGGGCAAGCGCCCGCACCCGCGCGAGCTCGGCCGGCGCCGTGGCACCGACGACCAGACCCACGCGGCCATCGCGTTGCCAGGGCCCCGCCGCCAGGCTGGCCACCTGCTCGAACAGCGCAAGCCCCGAGGCCAACGGCAACGACTGCAGGTCGGTTGCGCCCGGATTGGACGTGCGGCACAGCAGGAAGAGCCCGCGACCGTCGTGCCTGAGGTAGGGCTCGATCGAGTCGAAGCCCATGTAGGGCGACAGCGTCACCGCATCGGCGTCGTAGCGCACGAAGGCCTCGCGCGCGTACTGCTCTGCGGTGGCGCCGATGTCGCCGCGCTTGGCGTCGAGGATCACCGGCACATCGGGTGCGACGTGCCTGATGTGCGCGACCAGCCGCTCGAGTTGGTCTTCGGCGCGCTGCGCGGCGAAGTAGGCGATCTGCGGCTTGAAGGCGCAGGCGAGGTCCTGGGTCGCCTCGACGATGCGCGCGCAGAACTCGAACATGCGCGCTGCGTCGCCGCGCCAGGGCTCCGGGAAGCGCTCGGGCTCGGGGTCGAGTCCGATGCACAGCAGCGAGTCACGTCGCTGCTGCGCCTGCACCAGCCTTTGACGGAAGTTCATGCGGCCGATTCTAGGAAGTCGGACCGGCCGCGAAGCGTCAGCCGCCGCGACGCGGCAGGCCCTGGCGTGCCAATGTCTCGGCCAGGCCGACATAGCTGCCCGGTGTCATCGCCTTGAGCCGGTCGCGCTCGGCGGCGGGCACCTCGTGCAGGGTGTCGATGAAGGCATGGATCGCCTCGCGCGTGATCGCGCGGCCGCGGGTCAGCGCCTTCAGCCGCTCATAGGGGTTGGTCGCGCCGTAACGCCGCATCACGGTCTGGATCGGCTCGGCCAGCACCTCCCAGGCCACGTCCAGGTCGGCTGCCAGCGCCTGCGCGTTGACCTCGAGCTTGGCCAGGCCCTTGGCGATGCCGTCAAGGCCCAGCACCGTGTAGCCGAACGCGACCCCCATGTTGCGCAGCACGGTCGAGTCGGTGAGATCGCGCTGCCAACGGCTGATCGGCAGTTTCTGGCTCATGTGCACGAGCAGCGCGTTCGCCAGACCGAGGTTGCCCTCCGCGTTCTCGAAGTCGATCGGGTTGACCTTGTGAGGCATCGTCGAGCTGCCGATCTCGCCGGGCCGGGTCTTCTGCCTGAAATAGCCCAGCGAGATGTAACCCCAGGCATCGCGCGACCAGTCGATCAGCACGGTGTTGGCACGGGCGATGGCATCGAACAGCTCGGCCATCCAGTCATGCGGCTCGATCTGGATCGTGCAGGGATTGAAGGCGAGGCCCAGCCGCTCCTCGACCACGCGGCGCGAGAACGTCGCCCAGTCGAAGTGCGGGTAGGCCGCGAGGTGCGCGTTGTAGTTGCCCACCGCACCGTTCATCTTCGCCATGGGCTGCACCGCGGCCACGCGGTCGCGCGCACGCGCCAGCCGCACCGTGACGTTCGCGACCTCCTTGCCCACCGTGGTCGGGGTCGCGGCTTGCCCGTGCGTGCGCGCGAGCATCGGCAACGCGGCATGGACCTGGGCCATCGCGCCGAGCGTGGCGACGAGGCCGTCGAGCGCCGGCAGCAGCACCTCGTGCCGCGCGGCCTGCAGCATCAGCGCGTGGCTGGTGTTGTTGATGTCCTCGCTGGTGCAGGCGAAATGCACGAACTCGGCCGCGCGCTGGAGCTCGTCGCTGGCGACCAGGCGCGCCTTCAGCCAGTACTCGACCGCCTTGACGTCGTGGTTGGTGGTCTTCTCGATGTCCTTGATCGCCTGCGCATCGGCCTGCGAAAAGCGCGTCACCAGCCCGCGCAACAGGTCGCGTGCGGCCTCCGACAGCGGTGCGATTTCGGCGAAGCCGGCGTCCGTCAGCGCGATGAACCACTCGACCTCGACCTGCACCCGCCGGTGCATCAGCCCGTACTCGGACAGCAATGCACGCAACGGTGCGACCCGATCAGCGTAGCGGCCATCGAGCGGCGACAGGGCGGTGAGCGTCGAGTGCTGCATCGGTAGCTCGAATTGTAGGTGGCGGGCGTCGTATGCTGTGCCGCGATGCCTCCCGGAGCCCCGCGATGAGCCCGACCGCCACCGTTCACGTGCTGAACCATCCGCTGATCCAGCACAAGCTCACGTTGATGCGCGAGAAGGACCGCAGCACGAGCGGATTCCGGCGCCTGCTCAATGAGATCGGCATGCTGATGGCCTACGAACTGACGCGCGACATGCCGACGCAGCCGATCGAGATCGAGACGCCGCTGGAGAAGACCATGGGCCGCGTGATCGATGGCAAGAAGACGGTGCTGGTGCCGATCCTTCGCGCCGGCCTCGGTCTCGTTGAGGGGATGCTCGAGGTGGTGCCGGGCGCGCGCGTCGGTCACATCGGCCTGTATCGCGACCCGAAGACGCTGGCCGCCGTCGAGTACTACTTCAAGATGCCCGACCACATCGACGAGCGCGATGCCATCGTGCTCGACCCGATGCTCGCCACCGGGCATTCCGCCGTCGCGGCGGTGACGCGCCTGAAGGCGGTGCGCCCGCGCTCGATCCGGTTCGCCTGCCTGCTCGCGGCGCCGGAGGGCATGGCGCATTTCCACTCCGTGCACCCGGGCGTGCCCGTGTTCACCTGCGCGGTCGACCGCTGCCTGAATGACCACGGCTACATCCTGCCGGGCCTTGGCGACGCAGGCGACCGGATCTTCGGCACCAAGTAGGCCAGCGTCGCACCACCCCGTTCAAGGGGGGGCCGCCGGCACCAGTGCGCTGGCTAGAATGGCTCGCTCCGACCTCGCGCGAAGAATTACGCATGAAACTGCTCGGCTCCCCAACCAGCCCCTACGTGCGCAAGGTGCGTATCGTGCTGGCAGAGAAGAAGCTGGACTACCAGTTCGTGCTCGAGGACGTCTGGGGCAGCGACGCAATCCTGCACTCCAACCCGCTCGGCAAGGTGCCCTGCCTGATCATGGAGGGCAGCGAGGCCATGTTCGATTCGCGCGTGATCGTCGAGTACGTCGACAACTTGTCGCCGGTGGGCAAGCTGATCCCGGGCAACGGCCGCGAGCGCGCCGAGGTGCGTACGTGGGAGGCGCTGGCCGACGGCCTCCTCGACGCCGCGATCCTCGCCCGCCTGGAGCAGACCTGGCCCGGCCGCACCGATGCGCAGCGCTGCCAGCCGTGGATCGATCGCCAGCTCTCCAGGGTCGATGCGGCGGTCGCCGCGATGGCCAAGGGTCTGGGCGACAAGCCCTTCTGTGCCGGCATCCACCTGTCGCTGGCCGATGTCGCGGTCGGCTGCGCCCTCGGCTACCTCGACTTCCGCTTCCCGCGGATCGGCTGGCGCGCCGCGCATCCCACGCTGGCGAAGCTCGCCGACAAGCTGGCGCTGCGAAGAAGTTTCATCGACACCGCCCCGCCCGCCTGAGCCGGGGCCATGGCCGGGTTGCCGGGTGCCGCCGCGCGTCAGGCTGCCCGCAGGGACAGCGAGCCGCTCTTCACGTCCCAGCTGAGCTTGCGGTAGACCATGCCGATGCGGCGGCCGACCGCCTCGGCCGACAGGGCCATCCGCGCCGCGACCTCGGTAGCGCGCGTGCCCTGGGCCAGCATCTGCACCAGGCGCCGTTCGCCCGGCGACAGCCGCATCGGATTCGCGCCATCCGTGTGCCAATCCAGCGCGCGGTCTTCCGCCACGCCTTCGCTCGGTGTCCCGGGCATCTCGCCGAAGAAATGCAGCGCCTGGCGCGCCAGCGCCGACGCCATGGTCGCCTCGCCGGCCATCATGCGCAGCAACGCGGCCGACACGCCGGTCAGGTCGGACTCGAGCAGGTAGCCGTCCGCTCCCGCGGCCAGCGTGGAGAACAGCAGCGGATCGCAGGCGCTCGCGGCCAGCAGCATCACCTTGGGCCGATCCGCATGGCGCTCGCGCAACTGGTGGACAAGCGATAACGCCGCGCCATCCTCCATCCGCAGATCGATCACCACCGCATCCGGGTCATGGCCTGGCAGCGCCTTGCGCGCGCGGTATAGCGTCGTGACGACGCCGAGCACCCGCCAGGCACGCGAGCTCTCGAGCCGGCCACGGACATGGTTCGCGAGCAGGGCGTCGCGGCGGGCAAGGAGAACGCTGGGCATGGGACACCGGGCCGCTGACGGCTGCTTTGGTTGTGACCGCATTGTTTGGACGCGCACGCTCGCGCGGCCATCCCGCGAGCGCGGGAACGCGACCCCGGGCTCGCGGGGCTGGCCGGTGCGGCTGCGCACGAGCGCCTGTGTCAGGCCGCGTACTGCCAGCTCCCGCTTTGCGCGCGTGGCCAGTACAGGCGGTAGACGTTGTGCGGCCAGTCGACATCGCCCCGCATCGCAGCCAGCAGCTCGCCGGGCTTGAGGAAGGGCAACAGATTGGCCAGCAGCTTCACGTCCTGGTCGGAGACGCGTCGCACGATATGGCGCGCGGTGATCTCGCAGGGGTGCTGCACCCCTGCGGCCTGCACCAGCTCCTTCAGTGCGTCGAGCGTGTATTCGTGGAAGCGCCATACGCGCTCTGCCTTCGTCGGTACCACCAGCGCTCGCGCACGATGCGGGTCCTGTGTCGTCACGCCGGTGGGGCACAACCCGGTGTGGCAGGTCTGGGCCTGCAGGCAGCCGAGCGCAAACATGAAGCCGCGCGCCGAATTGCACCAGTCGGCACCGAGCGCCATCATGCGCGCGATGTCGAATGCGCTGATGACCTTTCCGGCGCAACCGAGCCTGATGCGGTCGCGCAGGTTCAGACCCACCAGTGTGTTGTGCACGAGCAGCAGGCCCTCCTGCAGCGGTGCGCCCACGTGGTCGGTGAACTCCAGCGGCGCAGCGCCGGTGCCGCCCTCGGCGCCATCGACGACGATGAAGTCGGGCAGGTAGCCCGTCTCGAGCATCGCCTTGGCCAACGCAAACCACTCCCAGGGATGGCCGATGCACAGCTTGAAGCCCACGGGCTTGCCCCCGGACAGCTCGCGCAGCTTTGCAACGAATCGCAGCATCTCCATCGGCGTGTTGAACGCGCTGTGCCGCGCCGGGCTCACGCAGTCCACGCCGACGGGCACGCCACGCGCCGCAGCGATCTCGGGCGTTACCTTCGCGCCGGGCAGCACGCCGCCATGGCCCGGCTTGGCGCCCTGGCTCAGCTTGACCTCGATCATCTTGACCTGGGCGTCGCGTGCGTTGTCGGCAAACCTGTCGGCGTTGAACGTACCGTCGTCGTTGCGGCAGCCAAAGTAGCCCGAGCCGATCTCCCAGATCAGGTCGCCGCCGTGCACCCGGTGGTGCACCGAGATCGAACCCTCGCCGGTGTCGTGCGCGAACCCGCCACGCTTGGCCCCCTGGTTGAGCGCCAGAATCGCATTGGCCGACAACGCGCCGAAGCTCATCGCCGAGATGTTGAACACGCTGGCGCTGTAGGGCTGGGTGCACATCGCGTTGTGCTCGCCGATCGTGATCCGGAAGTCGTGGCCGGGGACCACCGTGGGCGCGATGGAGTGGTTGATCCACTCGTAGCCCTGCGCGTGCACGTCGAGCTGGGTGCCGAACGGCCGTTTGTCCTGTGCGCCCTTGCTGCGCTGGTAGACGAGCGATCGCTGCTGGCGCGAGAACGGCGCGGCCTCGCGGTCGCTCTCGATGAAGTACTGGCGGATCTCGGGCCGGATGAACTCGAGCAGGAAGCGCAGGTGCCCCATCACCGGGTAGTTGCGCAGCACCGAGTGGTGCGTCTGACGCATGTCGCGCACACCCAGGCCGACCAGGAACAAGCCCAGCAGCGCCCAGAAACCGCCGAAGCCGAACGCGACCCAGGTGAAGGTGGCGAGCAGGCACAGCACCGCACTGGCGTACAAGGCGACGAAGCGCACGGGAACGTGCTGATCCAGGCGGCTGAGCCACTCGTGCATGGGTGCTCCTGCCTCGGCGACGACGAGCCGGGCGCGCCGATGGTACGGGGCGTGCCCGCTGCGTCAATCGCGGTTTGCCGCGCGCTGCATGCCCGGCGTGCCGCTCAGTCCAGGGTCTGCCGATAGCGCTTGAGCGCCACGGCGCCGGCCACCACAAGGAACGCCAGCAGCGGCCACAGCTCGGGCAGCACCTGCAGCGCATCGTGGCCTTTCAACATGATGCCGCGCACGATGCGCAGGAAATGCGTCAGCGGCAGCACTTCGCCGATGTGCTGGGCCCACTGCGGCATGCCGCGAAACGGGAACATGAACCCCGACAGCAGCATCGAGGGCAGGAAGAAGAAGAAGGTCATCTGCATCGCCTGCAGCTGGTTCTTCGCCAGCGTGCTGAAGGTGAAACCGACCGCAAGGTTGGCGAGCATGAACACGCCGATCATCGCGAGCAGCAGCACCATGCTGCCTTCCATCGGCACTGCGAACAGCAGCTCGGCGGCCGCCAGGATCACGAGCAGCTGGATATAGCCGATGACCACGTAGGGCAAGATCTTGCCGGCCATCACTTCGAATGGCCGCACCGGCGTGGCGAGCAGGTTTTCCATCGTGCCGCGCTCGCGTTCGCGCGTCATCGCCAGGCCGGTAAGCATCACCATCGTCATCGTGAGAATCGTTCCGATCAGCCCCGGCACGATGTTGTAGCGGCTCAGGCCCTCGGGGTTGTAGCGGCGGTGGATGCGCCACTCGAAAGGTGCGGCGCCGCCGTTGCGCGGCGCGAGCGCGCCGCTCAGCTCGTGGGCGAGCGCCTGCGCGGCCACGCCGCCGAGCGAGGCGATCGCGTTGCCCGAGGCCGATGGATCGGTGGCGTCGGCCTCGACCAGCACGGCGGGATGCTCCCCACGGATCAGCGCCTTCGAGAAGTCGTCCGGGATCACGACCATGAACTGCGCGTCGCCCGACTCGATCCAGGCCGCACCGTCCTGCTCGCGTGTCGTCGTGTGCACGATGCGGAAGTAGCCGGTGTTCTGCAGCGCCGCGGACACGCTGCGCGACATCGGTCCGCTATCGGTCGAGACGAGCACGGTCGGCAGCCCCTTCGGATCGGTGTTGATCGCATAGCCGAACAGGACGAGCTGCAGGATCGGTACGCCGATCGCCATCGCGAACGTCAGCCGGTCGCGCATCATCTGCTGGAACTCCTTGACGAAGATGGCCAGCAGTCGATGCACAGAGAACGCGGTCATGTGTGGCCCTCGATCGCGAAGTTGTCGGGCGCCGCCGCGATCAGGCTGATGAACACATCCTCGAGGTTGGCGTCGGTGCGCCGCCAGGCGAGGCCGGGCTGTGCGCGCCACGGCGCGATCGCCATCTCGACGGCGGCGGCGTCCTGACCTGCCACGTGCAGCGCGTTACCGAACGCGGCGACCGACAACACGCCCGGCGCGGCCTTCAGCGGCGCGAGCAGTGCGTTCAACCCCTCCCCCTGCACCGCCCACACGGTGAGTCCGGCGTCGCGCACGATCTCGGCCTCGGCGCCGCGCGCGAGCACCTTGCCGTAGGCGATGTAGACGAGCTCATGGCAGCGCTCGGCCTCGTCCATGTAGTGCGTCGAGACGAGCACGGTGATGCCCTCGGCAGCGAGCGCGTGGATCTGGTCCCAGAAGTCGCGCCGCGCCTTCGGGTCGACGCCGGCGGTCGGCTCGTCGAGCAGCAGCAGCCTGGGCTCGTGCATCAGGCAGGCCGCGAGCGCGAGGCGCTGCTTCCAGCCGCCCGACAGCGCGCCCGCCAGCTGCTTCTGGCGCGCAGCCAGGCCGAGCCGCTCGAGCGTGCGGTCGACCGCCTCGCGCCGTCGCGGCAGTTCATACAGGCGGCCGATGAAGTCGAGGTTCTCTCGGATCGACAGATCCTCGTACAGGCCGAAGCGCTGCGTCATGTATCCCACTTCGCGGCGGATGCGCAGCGGCTCGCTGCGCAGGTCCATGCCCAGGCAGGTGCCTTCGCCGGAGTCGGGCGTCAGCAGGCCGCACAGCATGCGGATCGTCGTGGTCTTGCCGCTGCCGTTGGGCCCGAGAAAGCCGCAGATGCGGCCGGATGCCACCTGCAGTGACAAGTCGTCGACCACGGCGCGGCCATCGTAGCGCTTCGTCAGGCCCCGTACGTCGATCGCCAGCGGTTCGCTCACGGGCGCACGCTCACGTTCGCTGGAGTGCGGTCGACCCGGAGGAGGCGCGCGCATCGACGCAGCAGGGCGACACGGCTCATGTGCCCGCCAGCGCTTTCACGTCGAGCGGCTGCCCAGGTTTGAGGCGCGCGCCGTCATTCGGTTCGGGACGTGCTTCGACCAGGAACACCAGCCTTGAGCGCTGGGCGTTGGAATAGATCACCGGCGGCGTGTACTCGGCCTGGGTTGCGATGAAGTCGATCCGCGCGGCGATCGGTGCGCCGCAGCCATCGCATCGCAGCTCCACGGCCTGCCCGACCTTCAGCGTGCCGAGCTCGGCTTCGGGCACGTAGAAGCGGGCACGCACGGCGCCCGGTGCCAGCAGCGAGACCACCGGCTGGCCGGCGTTGACCCATTCACCGACACGAAAGAACGTGTCGGCCACCTGCCCGGCAGTCGGTGCGCGTTGCGACTTCTGTGCCTCGCGCCATTGCTGCTGCGCGAGCGCCGAGCGCGCCGCGTCGGCTTGCGCGTCGGCGGCAGCGCGTTCGTCCGATCGGGCCGGCAGGCGTGCGACGCGCAGCGCGGCTTGGAGCTCGCCAACGCGGGCGAGCGCCTGCTGCTCGGCCGCGCTCGCGTCGTCGAGCTTCGATGGCGAGACGAAGCCTTGTGCGACCAGCTGGCGCGTGCGCGCCAGCTCGCTCGCCGCGAGCGTGGCCTGCGCCCGCGCCTGGGCCAGCTGCGCCTGGGTCACCGCGATCTCGTCGCTGCGCCGCCCCTTGTCGGTGTTGGCAGCCTGCGCGCGCGCGCTGCGCTCGCGCGCCGCCGCCTCCTCGCGTGCCGCGCGCTCGGCCGTGCTGTCCAATGTGAACAGCGGCGCGCCCTTGTCGATCTGCTGCCCCCTGCGCACCGACAGTTGCGCCAGAGCGCCACCGATCGGCGAGGCCACGTAGACGTAGTCGCCCTCGACGTAGCCTGACCACAGGTGTTCGGCGGGCCGGTCGCAGGCCGAAAGGCCCAGGGCGGCCGCAGCCACCCACCAGAGCGTCTTCATCGTCGGATCCTCGTCGGGGCGGCCACGGGCTTCAGGGCGTCGAGCAGCAGGTCGATGCGCGCATCGATCGCGTCGTCGGTCATGACCTGGGCATCGAAGGCGGGCTTGCCACCTGGCAGCACGAAGCCCGCGTCGACCAGCCCGGCCACGAAGATCATCGGCAACGGCCCCGCGCCCAGCACCAGGGCGAAGCACTGCAGCGGCGGCAGGGCGCGCAACGCGCCGGCCTCCTGCGCCTGCCCAAGGAGCTGCAACACCACGCCCATGTGGCGTGGCGCGTGGTCGCGGAAGAAGTCGCGCGCCACCGGCTCTCCCGCCATGGCGTCGGTCCACAGCCGCGCCAGCAGCCGGCGGTTCGCGCGAGCGAACCGCGCCAGCAGGCGCAGCACGGCGCGCAGGCGCTCTAGCGGCTGGGCCGGCTGCGCGACCTGCTGCGACAACGAGCTGAACATCTCCTCGTACAGCCCGGCCAGCAGGGCACGCAGAAAGCGTTCCTTGCTGCCGAAGTGGTAATGGAACATGCCCGGCGCGACGCGCGCGCGCTCGGCCAGCGCACGCACCGACAGCCGGGCGCAGCCGGTCTCGGGCAGCAGCACGCGCCCGGCAGCCAGCAGGGCGCGGTCGATCTGCTGCGAAGGGCGAGCCATGGCGCATTATTGGTCGTTTGACCAATAATGGTCAAGTCTGCCGGCGCATGGCTATACTCGCGCGCACCAGCGCCGATTTGCACCAGCTTGCGGGCGCTCAACAAATGCCGCTAAAGAGGGCCCGCCCACCGGCGACCGCTCTTCGCAGCGGCGCCGGTTTTGTTTGTCATGGGTTCCCTGGGCCTCGTCACACCGCAGTCGATGCACTTCAGCGAGCCGCTGCCGCTGAGGAGCGGTGCACGCCTGGCCGATTACCAGCTCACCTACGAGACCTACGGCGCGCTCAACGCCGAGCGCAGCAACGCGGTGCTGGTGTGCCACGCCCTCAACGCGAGCCACCATGTGGCGGGCATCGACGTCGCCGGCCGACAGGGCTGGTGGGACAACCTGGTCGGCCCCGGCAAGCCGCTGGACACCGACCGCTTCTTCGTCATCGGCGTGAACAACCCAGGCTCGTGCTTCGGCTCGACCGGACCGATGCATCCGAATCCGGCGACCGGTCGGCCCTATGGCGCCGACTTTCCTGTCATCACGGTCGAGGACTGGGTCGACGCGCAGTCGCGCCTCGTCGAGCGCCTGGGCATCGCGCAACTCGCCGCGGTGATCGGCGGCAGCCTGGGCGGCATGCAGGCGCTCGCATGGACGCTGCGCTACCCGGACCGCGTGCGCCACTGCATCGGCGTGGCCACCGCGCCCAATCTGTCGGCGGAGAACATCGCGTTCAACGAGATCGCGCGCCGCGCAATCATCACCGACCCGGACTTCCATGGCGGCCACTTCTACGCCCATGGCGTGCTGCCCCGCCGCGGCCTGACGATCGCACGCATGATCGGCCACGTCACCTACCTGTCCGACGACGTGATGGGCACCAAGTTCGGCCGCAGGCTGCGCAGCGGGGCGCTGTCGTTCGGCTACGACGTCGACTTCGAGATCGAGAGCTACCTGCGACACCAGGGCGACAAGTTCAGCGACTACTTCGACGCCAATACCTACCTGCTGATCACCCGCGCGCTCGACTACTTCGACCCCGCCGCCGAGCATGGCGGCGACCTGGCGCGCACGTTCGCAGCGGTCAAAGCTCGGTACCTGCTCGTGAGCTTCACGACCGACTGGCGCTTCTCTCCGGCGCGCTCGCGCGAGCTCGTCAAGGCGCTGGTCACCAACCGGCACCATGTGAGCTATGCCGAGATCGATGCGCCGCACGGGCACGACGCATTCCTGCTCGACGACGCGCGCTATCACGGCGTGCTGCGCACCTGCTTCGACCGCATCGCCAGCGCGTTCGCCTCGCCATGAAGACCCTGCGCCTGCTGCACGCCCCGATCGCCGCGGCCACGGTGAACCGCACCGTTGCGAAGGGCCTGACGCGTGTCGCGGCATACCGCGCGCCCCGTGCGGCCAGACCACGATGAGCCAGCACCGCGACCTCGACGTCATCGCCGGGTTGGTGCCGGCGGGCAGCCGCGTGCTCGACCTGGGCTGCGGCGACGGCGAGTTGCTGGCGCACCTGGTCAGCGCCAAGGGCTGCAGCGGCTACGGCGTCGAGCTCGACGATGCCAACCTGCAGGCCAGCCTGGCGCGCGGCATCGACGTGATCCAGTTGAACCTCGAAGAGGGCCTGGCGATGTTCGGCGATGCGAGCTTCGACGTCGTGCTGCAGCTCGACACGCTGCAGCACCTTCGCAATGCCGAGAAGATGCTGCGGGAAACCGCGCGCGTGGGGCGCATCGGCATCGTCAGCTTTCCGAACTTCGCGCACTGGCCGAACCGCCTGTCAGTGGCGCGCGGCCGCATGCCGGTGACCAAGACGCTGCCCTACCAGTGGTACGACACGCCCAACATCCGCGTCGGCACGCATGCCGACTTCGAGGTGCTGGCGCGCAAGAACGGGCTGACCATCCTCGACAGCTTCGGGCTGCGCGACGGCCGCCCGGTGCGCTTCTGGCCCAATGCCCGGGCCAGCGTGGCAGTGTTCAAATTCGAACGCCGCTGAATCGTTGAAGGAGACCCGCATGATCGGCTACGTCACTCTCGGTACCAACGACCTGCCCCGCGCGAAGGCGTTCTACGACGCCCTGCTCGCCGAGGTCGGAATCTCGCGCATCATGGAATTCGGCGACCGGGGCCACGCCTGGGGGGTCGCGATGGACAAGCCGGCGCTGGCCATCATGAAGCCGTATGACGGCAGGCCGGCCACCGCTGGCAACGGAACAATGGTGGCGATCGCAGTCGACAGCAAGGCCAAGGTGGACCGCCTGCATGCAAAGGCGCTCGCGCTCGGCGCCAAGGACGAGGGCGCGGTGGGTCCTCGTGGCGATGGCTTCTACGCCGGCTACTTCCGCGACCTCGACGGCAACAAGCTCAACGCGTTCTGCCTCGGCTGAACCGTCAGTTCACGGCCCGCCCCGGCGTCGCCGCGCTCACCGCCGGCTCGAGGCTGCGCAGCTTGCCTGCGTAGATCGCCTGTTCGCGCCGCGTCAGGCTGTTCTTCATCGCCTCTGTCAGGTGGATGCGCGCCTGTGCGGTGTCACCCAGCCCGTAGAGCGCCACCGCGAGCCAGAAGTGGAACTCGTGGTAGTCGGGGTCGCGCCGCATCTCGATTTCGATCTCGTCGCGTGCGGTGCGGAAGTCACCGGCCTTGGCGGCCGCGACGCCACGGTCGAAGTGTGCGAAGGGCGGATTGCGCTCGAGCTGCGCCACCCGCGCCAGCAGCGGCGCGGCGTCCGCGGCGCGCCCCTGACGTTCGAGCATGCGACTGAGGTTCATAAGCGTCGGGACGTGATCGCCATCGAGATCGAGCGCCGCCCGGTACGCGCGTTCGGCCGCCGGGTCCATGCCCCGGCGCTGGTAGATGACACCCAGCGTGTTGTACGCGCCGGGGTGTCGCGGGTCCTGCAAGACCGCCTCGCGTGCATGCGCGTACGCGTTGTCAAAATCGCCGCGCACCAGGTACTCGGCCGCCCGGTTGTTCATGAACATCGAGACGATCGTCGCTTCGGAGACGACCCGCAGCAACTGGGCGCGGCCGACCGGGATCGTGCCGAACTCGATCCGCAGTTGCGTGTCGGCGTCGAAGGCAGCGATGCGGTCGACCAGCCGCTTGGCCACCGTGATGTTGACGTGGCCGTTGACGAACGACAGATCGCCGCTGCGGCTCCAGGTTTCATGGCCGACGAGGGCCTGGTAGGCGATCGGCAATTCGAGCCGCTTGGCCAGCGCCGCGGTCATGACGACCAGCGAAAGGCAGTTGCCGGCACGCGCGTCGAACGCCTGCGCCGCGGTGCGCGTCAACTCGCTGTCGTACTCGAGCCGCAACTGCGCCTTGCTGTGCAGCGCGTCCACCAGCGCACGCTGCGGTCCGAGCTGCCGGATCAGGCTCGAGATGTCTTGCGCCAGATAGCGCTCCATCGCCGGGCTGAGCGCGAAAACTGCGTCGGGATCCGGCCGTAGAGACGGCGCGCCGAAGGCCGCATCCTCGAACAACCCGGCTGGCGGCCGGGGCGGCGCTGCCGGCGGATCGGCCGTGGCACAGGCGCCCAAGATCAGCGCCACGCCGACCCATGCGGCCGCCCATGCGAAGCGATGGCGGAAGATGTAATTCATGACGGGCTTGGAGTCCAAGCAGCCACCCTAGGTTCGATGTTAGACCTGCCGGACCCGCTTTCCAAGGCAAGTGCGAAGGGCGGCAGCTGACGGGTCCTAAACTGCGTCATTTGCGCAAGCGGCGCGCCGCAAGGGGCCTGGGCCATGACGACGATCGACACCTCCACGACTGACGACCGCGCCGCGCGGCTGGCTGCCTTCACCGACCGCCTGTGGGACGAGGAAATCATTCCGGCGCTGAAGCGCTACATCGAGGTGCCGGCCAAGAGCCCGATGTTCGACGCCGACTGGTCGCGCAACGGTTACGTCGACCGCGTCGTGCGCGACGCGGCGGGCTGGGTCGAATCGAAGAAGGTCAGCGGCCTGAAGCTCGAGGTGGTCCGGCTGGAGAACCGCACGCCGGTGATCCTGTTCGAGGTGCCGGCGACGCGGGCGGGCTCGACCGACACCGTGCTGATGTACGGACATCTGGACAAGCAGCCCGAGTTCAACGGCTGGCGCAGCGACCTGGGCCCATGGACGCCCAAGCTCGACGGCGACAAGCTCTACGGCCGTGGCGGCGCCGACGACGGTTATGCGATCTACGCGTCGCTGGCCGCGATCATGGCACTCGACGCCCAGGGCATCCCGCGCCCGCGTGTGGTGGGCCTGGTCGAGAGCTGCGAGGAAAGCGGCTCGTTCGACCTTCCCTTCTACCTCGAGGCGCTCAAGCCGCGCCTGGGCAACGTGAGCCTGGTCGTCTGTCTGGACTCCGGCGCCGGCAACTACGACCAGCTGTGGCTTACGACCAGCCTGCGCGGCATGGTCAGCGGCGTATTGAAGGTCGAGGTCCTGACCGAGGGCGTGCATTCGGGCGATGCGAGCGGGCTGGTGCCGTCGTCGTTCCGGATCATGCGTCAAGTGCTCGACCGGCTCGAGGACAGCGTGACCGGTGAGCTGTTGCCCGAGAGCTTCCACTGCGATGTGCCCGCGAGCCGCCTGCGTGAGGCAAAGGCCAGCGCGGCGATCCTCAAGGACGAGGTATACAGGCGCTTCCCCTGGGCCTGCGGCGCCGACGGCGCGCTCGCGCTGCCCACGACCACCGATCCGGCACAGGCGCTGATCAACCGGACCTGGCGGCCCACGTTGTCGGTGACCGGCGTCGATGGCTTTCCCGAGCTCACGAGCGCCGGCAACGTGTTGCGTCCCTACACGGCATTCAAGCTCAGCCTGCGTCTGCCGCCGCTCGTCGACGGCCACGAGGCGTCGATCAAGCTCAAGCAGCTGCTCGAAGACAACGCGCCGTACAACGCGAAGGTCACCTTCCACCCCGATGGCCGTGCGGGGCAGTTGGGTGCCACCGGCTGGAACGCGCCCGAAGTCGCGCCCTGGCTGCACCAGGCGCTCGATGCCGCTTCGAACGCGCAGTTCGGCGCCCCGGTGGGCTTCATCGGCCAGGGTGGCACGATCCCGCTGATGAGCATGCTGGCCAAGGGCTTCCCGAAGGCGCAGATGATGGTCTGCGGCGTGCTCGGCCCCAAGAGCAACGCACACGGCCCCAACGAGTTCCTGCATGTGCCCTACGGCAAGAAGCTGACGACGAGCGTGGCCCAGGTGATGGCGGCGTGCCCGTGAAGCGCCCGCGCGTGACAACGCGATGACCCGGCGCGCGCCGGGCCTCGGGATAGGTCCCTATACGCGCGCGCCGCAAGCGGCCCACACTGGTCGCCCCGTGTCCACCATCGCCCCGCCGGGCGCCCACCCATGAAGACCCGAATCCTCGCCGCCGCCGTGCTGTCGGCGTTCTCCCTGGCCGCATCGATGTCCGCCTTCGCGCAAGACAAGACCCTGCGCCTGATCACCTGGGCCGACTACGTGCCCAAGGACGTGCAGGAGCAGTTCACCAAGGAGACTGGCTATACGGTCGAGATCACCCTGTCGAACAACGAGGAGATGATCTCCAAGCTGCGCGCCACCGGCGGCGCCGGCTTCGACCTCGCGCAGCCCTCGCAGGACCGCATCACCGGCCCGCAGCGCGAGTTCAACCTGTACAAACCGTTCGATCTGGGCAAGATCAAGTCGGAGCTGTTCATCGCCTCGATGCTCGACGCGACGAAGAAGAACACGACGCTCGACGGCAAGGTCTACGGCCTGCCGCACATCTGGGGCACCGACGGCTTGGTGGTCAACACCAAGCTGGCCAAGATGGCCGACTACCCCGACCTGTGCAAGGCCGAGTTCAAGGGCAAGACCGCGGTGCGACTGAAGCGGCCGACCCTGCTCGCGCTCGCATTCGCCCAGGGCAAGGACCCCTTCGCGCTGTACAACGACCCCAAGGCCTACAGCGCGCTGATGGACGAGGTGGGCAAGTCGCTGGCCGCCTGCAAGCCCAACCTGAAGTTCTTCTGGGACAACAAGGACCAGTTGCTCAACGGCATCCGCACCGGCGAGATCGTCGGCGCGATGATGTGGGACACGGGCGGCTGGAAGCTCAATGCTGACAACCCGGAGATCCAGTACATCGCGCCCAAGTCCGGCGCGATGGGCTGGATCGACACCTTTGCGCTGCCGGCCAAGGGCCGCAACGACGCGGCCGCCTACGCCTGGATCAACTTCAACATGCGTCCGGAGATCGCCGCCAAGGTCGCCGCCTCGGCCGGCAACTTCACTGCCAGCAAGGGTGCCGACCAACTGATGGACGCCAAGCTGAAGTCGCAGTTCGCGGCCAGCTTCCCCGACGCGGCGCTCAAGGCGATCCGCTGGTATCCGGCGGTGCCGCCGGGCATCGAGGAGATCGAGGGCCGCGTGCTCGACCGCGTGAAGGCGGCCAACTGAGCGAGCTGTCTTCGGCGGTCGGTGGCGGCGCCGCGCCCGCCATCGACCTGCGCGCCGTCGGCCTGGTCAAGCGCTTCGGCGCGCACACCGCGGTCGACGCGCTGTCGTTCGAGGTGCCGCGCGGCAGCTTCTTCTCGATCCTCGGCCCCTCGGGCTGCGGCAAGACGACGCTGCTGCGCATGATCGCCGGCTTCGTCGCGCCGGACGCGGGCGAACTGGAGATCGGTGGCCGGGCGATGCTCGATGTGGCACCCAACCGCCGCCCGGCGATCATGGTGTTCCAGCACCTGGCGCTGTTCCCGATGATGGATGTCGGCGCCAACGTGGCCTACGGCCTGCAGCAGCGCGGCGTCGCCAAGGCCGAAGCGGCCAGGCGTGCAGAGGCGATGCTCGAGCGCGTGGGCCTGCCCGGCGTGGCGCGCAAGCGCATCGAACAGCTTTCGGGCGGGCAGAAGCAGCGCGTGGCGATCGCGCGCGCGCTAGTGCTCGAGCCCACGTTGCTGCTGCTGGACGAACCGCTGGGTGCGCTGGACCTCAAGCTGCGCGAGCACATGAAGGTCGAACTCAAGCAGCTGCAGGCCGCGTTCGGCACGACCTTCGTCTACATCACGCACGACCAGTCCGAAGCCCTGGTACTGTCGGACCGCGTGGCGGTGATGAACCACGGCCGCTTCGAGCAGGTCGACACGCCACAGGCGCTTTACTACACGCCGCGCACGCCCTTCGTCGCGGGCTTTGTCGGCGCCAACAACCGCTTCGGCGGGCGCGTGCGGTCGGTGTCCGGCGCGCGGGTGGCCGTGGCCGGTGAAGGCGGCCTGGTGCTTCACGCGCAGGGTGCAGCTTCGGTGTCGGTCGGCGATGCAGTCGAGGTGTATGTGCGTCCCGAGGCGATCGCCTTGGCACGCCAGATCGACGAACTGCCCGCCAACCAGCCGAGCTACGACGGTCAGGTCGTCAGCGTGCTGTTCGACGGCGCCGCCAGCGCCGTGCTGCTGCGCGAACGCCAGAGCGGCGCGGAGATCCGCGTCGCGCTGCAACAGACCGGGCGCTTCGCCGACCTGCGTGTCGACGAGACGGTGCACTTCGGCTTCGACCCGGCGTGCGCGGCCTGCTTTGCCGCTTCCGCCGGGCCTACCGATCTCGGTCATGGCGGCTGAACGCCCAGCCGGCGCGGCACCCTCGCGGCTGATGTTCGGGCTTCTGCTCGCGCCTGCGCTGCTGTGGCTGATCGGCCTGATCGTGCTGCCGCATGTCGAGCTCGCGGTGCTCAGCCTGCGCCAGCGCGTCGCCCCCGGCGAGTACGCATTCGGCTTGCGCCAGTACCTCACTTTCGTCGACGAACCGCTGTACTGGAACACGTTCGTGCGCACCGCGGTGATCAGCATCCTGGCCACCGCCTGTACGCTGTTGCTGGCGTTCCCGATCGCCTGGACGATCGCCAAGATCGCGCGCGGGCGCACCCGCTCGGTCATGTTCATGTTGTGCCTGATCCCGTTCTGGGTCAGCGAGACGGTACGCACGCTGGGCTGGATGATCCTGCTGCGCGAATCGGGCGTGCTGCCGGCCGCTCTCGTGAGCCTGGGGCTGGCCAGCGCGCCGCCCGAGCTGCTGTACCGCGACGCCACCGTGCTGGTGGGACTCGTCTACGGCTGCCTGCTGTTCATGGTTGTGCCGCTGGTCGGCGCGCTCGATACGCTCGACGACGCGTGGGTCGAAGCGGCCTACAACCTCGGGGGCAACGGCGTCTCGATCCTGCGCCGCATCGTGATTCCGCATGCTGCGCCGGGCATCGCGGCCGGCTGCATCGTGGTGTTCATGCTCACGCTGGGCAACTACCTCACGCCGACGCTGCTCGGCGGCAAGAACTCGCTGTGGTTCACCGAGCAGATCTACACCCAGTTCATCACGCGCTTCAACTGGGAACAGGGCGCCGCCTTCGGATTCCTGCTGCTCGCCCTGTCGACGCTGATCGTCTGGGGCGGCCTGCGGCTCGCAGGCCAGCGCTTCGGCGACGTCATGCGCAGGACATGAAGCCCCCAAGCTCGCTAGCGCTCGCTGCCCCCATGGCCACGTCAGCGGCCACTGCGCGGCCAAGGGGCCGTCCGCCGACGGACCGGCAAAGCCGGATCCGTGGCGGAAACCTTGGACGAGCTGGCATGGCAACTGGCGGCCGATCTCGATGATCGCCTCGCTGCCCCGCCCGCCCTGGTTGCGCGCCGCGACCTCGGCCTATGCGCTCGCGTTCTACGCCTTCCTGTTCCTGCCGCTGGTGGTGGTGGCGGTGTTCGCGTTCAACGACGCGCCCTACCCGGCGCCACCCTGGCGCGGCTTCACGCTCGACTGGTTCAGCGCGCGCGCCGCGATCGCACCGGCACGCACCGGCCTTTTCGCCGACGGCGCGCTGCTGATGAGCATCGGCACCAGTGCCGTCGTCGCGCTGTGGGTCACCGCGCTGTCGGTCGGCGTGGGCACCGCCAACGCCTTTCTGCTCGAGCGCGCGCAGTTCCGCGGCCAGGGGCTGCTGGCGCTGGCCATGCTCGCGCCGCTCGTCATCCCCGGTGTGATCCTCGGCATCTCGATCCTCGCCTTTGCCAGCCGGCTGGCGCAGCTCGCCAGCGACATCCTGGGCCTGGAGATCGACGCGCTGCGCCCCGGGCTGCCGCTGGTGGTGCTCGGCCAGTTCTCGTACATCGTGTCGATCGCGACGCTGACGATCGCCGCGCGCCTGAAACGCTTCGACCGCACGCTCGAGGAGGCCGCCTACAACCTCGGCGCCTCGCGCGTGCAGGTCTTGCTGACGATCGTGCTGCCCTACCTGCAGCCGGCGCTGGTGGGCTCGGCCGCGGTGGCCTTCCTGATGTCGTTCGAGAACTTCAACACCACGCTGATGCTGGTGGGCGCCGACCCGCCGCTCACGGTAATGATGTACGGCCGCATGCGCGAGGGCGCCAGCCCGGTGCTCAACGCGGTCAGCCTGTTCCTGATGATCGCCTCGGCGCTGCTGGCGCTGGTGCTGATGCGCCGGCCGCGCTCAGGCTGAGGCACGGATCGCGAGCGGCAATTCGCGCAGCCGTCTTCCCGTCAAAGCGAACAGCGCATTGGCCAGCGCCGGCGCCAGGGGCGGCACCGACACTTCGCCGACGCCGCCTGGATGTCGCTCGCTCGGCACGATGTGCGTCTCGATCGCAGGCGTGTCTTTCAGCGCGAGCAACGGGTAGTCGGGAAAGTTGCGCTGCCGGACTACGCCGTTGTCGACATCGATGCGGCCGAACAGCGCCGCCGTGAGCGCGAAGACGACGCCCGACTCCACCTGCTGCGCGACGATGCCCGGGTTGACGACAGTGCCGCAGTCGATGGCGCAGACGACGCGATGCACGCGCGGCGCAGGCCCGTTCGACGAGACCTCGACCACCTCGGCAACGATGCTGTCGAAGCTCTCGTGCAGCGCGATGCCGCGCGCGCGGCCCGCTGGCAGCGACCTCCCCCACCCGGCACGGTCGGCCGCGCGCTGGAGGACCGCAGCGTGGCGTGGCATGCCGGCCAGCATCGCGAGGCGGAACGCCACCGGGTCGGCCTTGGCCTCGTGCGCGAGTTCGTCGATGAAGCTCTCGGCGAAGAATGCATTGTGCGAATGACCCACCGCGCGCCAGAACCCGACTGGGACCGCATGGCGCGTGGCCACATGGGCGATGCGCTGGTGCGCGATTGCGTAGGGCAGGTCGAACAGGCCCTCGCTCGCTGTCTTGTCGGGCGTCAGCAGCGCCCCGGCCGTCGCGGCGAGCGCGGGCTGCAGCGCCGGCGGCACCTCCAGGTCGCCGCCTTGCGCCAGCGCCGCGGCGATGGCGGGGCTTTGCGGCGCGACCACACGCTCCATCCAGCGCGGCGTTGGCGCATCTCCGGCACTCTGGATCGCCAGGGCGGCCAGGCGGCCGTTGCCGTCGAGCGCCGCGCGCATCACCGCGATCCCGGCAGGACGGTAGAAGTCGTGCGTCAGGTCTTCCTCCCGCGGCCATACCAGCTGCACCGGACGGCCTCCGGTCTCCAGCGCGACGCGCACCGCCTGGCCGACGAAGTCGACGTCCAGGCGACGGCCGAAGCCGCCGCCGAGGTAGGTAACGTGCACCGTCACTGCGTCGGGCGCGACACCAGCCACGCGCGCTGCGAGCGCGCGTGCCATGCCGGGCACCTGGGTCGGCGCCCAGACTTCGACCTTGCCGTCGGCCACCCTGACGGTGCAGTTGATCGGCTCCATCGTCGCGTGCGCGAGGTAGGGCGCGCGGTAGATCGCCTCGACGACGTGCGCGCTCGCGGCCAGTTGCGCGGGCGCGTCGCCCTGCTCGTGGAAGGCGAAGCCGGCCCGCTCATCGCGCGCCGCGGCTTCGATCGACGCCATGATCGCACCCGTGTCGATCGCGCCGGCCGGTCGGGGCCGCCAATCGACCTCAAGGGCATCGGCCGCGCGTTTGGCATGCCAGTAGCTGCGGCCGACGACGGCCAGTGCGGGGGTCGATCCGGCGTACGCCGCGAGCCGCACGACGCGCTCGACGCCCGGCAATGCCATCGCGCGTGCATCGTCGACCGCTCCGGGGCTGCCTCCCAGGGCCGGCGCATGTCGCACGACGGCGAACACCATGCCGGGCAGGCGCACGTCGATGCCGAAGCGCGCGCTGCCGTCGCTCTTGGCCGCCGCGTCGGTGCGCGGCGCCGCCGTGCCGATGAGCCGCCACGCGCTGCGCGGCTTGACGCGAACGTCGCCGGGCGGCGTGCGCGCGGCCTGCTCGACCAGCTCGCCGAAGCGCATGCGCTCGCCGGTGCTGTGGCTGATCACTCCGTTGGACACAGTCAAGTCGGCGACCGGCAGCTTCCACTGCAGCGATGCGGCGCCCAGGAGTTGCCCGCGCGCGGTCGCGGCAGCCAGTCGCAACGGATCCCAGAGATCCGCAATCGACGACGACCCGCCGGTGGCGTTGACGTTGAGCTCGCGCGCCAGCTTGGCGAGCACCCAGCGCCCGAACCGCACGCGGCGCGTCTCGCGGCCCGGTTCGCTGTCCTCGGGCTGCACCGGCAGCGCGCCGGTGAACATCGCGACGTTGCCGTAGATCGCGTCGTGGCCGGCCTCGATCAACTGCACCGACGACAGCGCGACATCGAGTTCTTCAGCCACCAACATCGCCAGCGCGGTGTGCACGCCCTGGCCCATCTCGCTCCTGGGCATCGCGAGCTGCACGCGGCCGTCGGGCGCGATGCGGATCCAGCCGTTGAGCGCGACGCCGCCTTCAGCGCCGGCCAGCAACTCGGCACGTCCGAGGCGGCCCCGCGGTGGCAGCGCGCCCCAGCCGACGATCAGCGCGCCCGCGACGCCGGCGCCCGACAGCAGCCATGCGCGGCGCCTCATCTGCCGGCGGCGAGCTCGGCCGCCGCGCTCTTGATCGCCGCGCGCACGCGTGGGTAGGTGCCGCAGCGGCACAGGTTGGTGATTGCCGCGTCGATGTCGGTGTCACTGGGCCTCGGGTTGTTTGCGATCAGTGCGGCTGCGGCCATCAGCATGCCGCTCTGGCAGTAGCCGCATTGCGGCACCTGGTGCGCAACCCATGCCCGCTGCAGCGCATGCGGTGCCCCGGGCGCGCCGAGCGCCTCGATCGTCCGCACGGCCTTGCCCTCGACCGCGGCGGCCGGTGTGACACACGAACGCACGGGCTGGCCGTCGACATGCACGGTGCACGCGCCGCAGGCCGACACCCCGCAGCCGAACTTGGTGCCCGTGAGGTTCAGTTCATCGCGCAGCAGCCAGAGCAAGGGCATCTGCGGATCCGCGTCGACCTCGACGGGCCGGTCGTTGACGGTCAATTTCATCGCCTGCCAGCATAGGCGAGGCCTCGCCTCGCCCCGTGGAGAGCCGGCCCCAATTCGTGAAGGCAGGTTTCAATCGACCTTCGCGCCCGAGGCCTTCACGACCCTGGCCCATTTCGCGGTCTCGGCGGCGATGTGACGCGCGAACTCCGCGCTCGTGATGCCGCTCGGAATGGCGCCCTGTGCGAGCAGCCGCTCCTTCATCACGGGCGTCGCGAGCGCCTTGGCGGATGCGACCTGCACCCGGTCGACGATGTCCGTCGGCGTGCCGGCCGGCGCGAGCAACCCGAACCACGAGCTCGCCTCGAAGCCCTTGAGCGCCGCACCGCCCGCCTCTTCGACCGTCGGCAGGTCGGGCAGCGCGGCCGAGCGCGTCGAACTGGTCACTGCGAGTGCCTTGAGTCGGCCGGAGCGGATGTGCTGGAGCGACGACGGCAGGTTGTCGAACATGAGGTCGGTGTTCCCGGCAATCAGGTCGATCAGCGCTGGTGCGGAGCCGCCATACGGCAGGTGCAGCATGAAAGTGCCGGTCATCGCCTTGAACAGCTCGCCCGCGAGATGGATCGACGTGCCGTTGCCCGAACTGGCCATGTTGAGCTTGCCCGGGTTGGCGCGCGCATAGCGGATCAGGTCAGGCACCGAGCCGATGCCCGCCTTCTGTGCGTTCGCGGGATTGAGCACCAGCACGTTGGGCACGCCGGCCACCAGCGTCACCGGCACGAAGTCCTTGACGTGGTCGTAGGGCATGCGGCTGTACAGCGAGGGGTTGATCGCGTGCGTGCCGACGGTGCCCATCAGCAACGTGTGACCGTCGGGCGCGGCCTTGGCCACCTCGGCCGCACCCGTGTTGCCGCCGGCGCCGGGCCTGTTCTCGATCACGAAGGCCTGACCGAACGCACCCTGGAGTTCGGGCGCGAGCGCTCGCGCGAGGATATCGGTCGTTCCCCCGGCGGCGAAGGGCACGACGATTCGCACGGCCTTTGCGGGCCAAGCACCCTGGCCGCGTGCGGCCAGCGGCAGGCAGGCGGCCGCGACGAGGATGTCGCGCCGGTTCGGCAGGGATGGGCTCATGGAGTTGCTCGCAAGGTCGTGGACGGGGCCAGGCGAGTCTATGCAGGTCGGGTGCGGCCACCGACCGGGACAAGCCCGATGGCAGCGCGCGCTGCGGGACTGGGGACGTCGGCGCCGCGCCAGGGCTGAAAAAAGACGGGGAGCGGGACGGTCAGTGGCGCCGGAGCGCTCTCTTCACCAGCGCCCCGCCCGCTCCCCTTTGGACGTCAACCTTGGGTCCGAAACTCTGGCGCTCGCCGCGGCGGGATACGGGCCGGCGCCAGGCCCTCCCGAACAAGCCGCACCCCTTTCGGGGGAAGCGTGTGCGTCGAGCCAGCAGCTCAAGTTCAGCCGCGCTTGAAGAAGAAACTCAACTGAGCCGGTACGCGCCCGCCTTGCAGCACGCGAGCGGCAGGCATCAGCGGGGCCGGGCGCGTGGTCGAGGGGTCCTCGTGGCGGGGACCGGCAACAGGACGAACGGAGGGTCCGTGAGCAGCAACCTGGATCGACATGGTGTTGTCTCCCTGAAATGACGGTTCGCGCGGTGCCCTCAGGCCAAGGTCGGCGTGGCGACGGCGTCTGCGTCGATCGTCCGCGCCGCTCGGCGGGCCCAATGACCCAAGTCGCTCACCGACGGCAGGCGCGCTGCCGCGCTCGACAGGCGAATCACCGACGACATCGCGCCGGCCGGTGCGGCAGCAGCGCGCAAGCGGGTCAGCGGGCGGGAAACTGGCAGCGAGCGCATCGAGGGTTCTCCGGAAAGGCCACGTCTGAGTGGCGGTGCGACGCGACTGAATCACACGCGCGAGACGTTGCAGCTTCCGTGCCTGCCCGCGACACGAAGCACGGCGTGAGGTCGATCACGACCCGCCTTCGGTCAGCGCCGCGCCTCGGCAGACGCGACAACACGGAGTTACAACGCCGCCGTACGAGGTCCGGCGGCGCTGTATCCAGAGATGACGAGCGTTGCCGCCCGCGCGCGGCCGGGTCAGGCCGCGATGCCGCGGGGACGGTAGCCGCGCGGTACCGCAGCGAGCAGGCGCCGCGTGTAATCCTCACGCGGCGCGGCAAGGATCTGCGCCGCGCTGGCCTGCTCGACCACCACCCCGTCCTTCATCACCAGCACCTCGTCACTGATGAAGCGCACGACCGCGAGGTCGTGGCTGATGAAGATGTACGCCAGGCCGAGTTCGTCCTGCAGGTCGCGCAACAGGTTGAGCACCTGCGCCTGCACCGATACGTCGAGCGCCGATACCGCCTCGTCGAGCACCAGCACTTCGGGGTTCAGCGTGAGCGCGCGCGCGATCGCGATGCGCTGGCGCTGGCCACCGGAGAACTCGTGCGGGTATCTGCCAAACGCCTTGCCGTCCAACCCCACCTTCTCGAGCAGGGTGCGAGCGCGGTTCTCGCGTTCGTTGGTGTCCACGCCGATGCCGTGGATCGCCATAGGCTCGACCAGCGTCTGGCCGATCGTGAAGCGCGGATTCAGGCTCGCGTACGGATTCTGGAACACGACCTGGATGCGGCGGCGCATCGGCTGGCGCTCGCTGTCCGACAGCGTGAGCAGGTTCTTTCCGCCGAAGATCGCCTCGCCCGACATCGGCCCGGTGTTGACCTCGTGCAGGCGCAGCAACGACAGGCCCATCGTCGTCTTGCCCGAGCCCGACTCGCCGACCACGCCCAGCGTGTGTCCGCGGCGCAGCTGAAAGCTGACATTGCTCACCGCCTTGAATTCGCGGCGGCCGAAGAGGCCCTGCTTGATCCAGAAACTCTTGGACAGGCCGCGGACCTCGAGCACGACCGGCGCGTGCGGGTCCTTCGGTTTTGCATCGGTCCGCGCGTCGCGGCCGGCGATATGGTCGTCGATCACGGCCAGGCGCACCGGGTGTCGGTCCAGGCTCGGTCGACAAGCCAGCAATGCCTGCGTGTAGGCGTCCTTGGGCGACGCGAAGATTTCGGCCACCGGGCCCTGCTCGCGCAAGATGCCGTTGCGCATCACGAGCACCTCGTCGGCGATCTCGCCGACCACGCCGAGGTCGTGGCTGATGAACAGCACGCTCATGCGGTGCTTGCGCTGGATCTCGGCGATCAGTTCGAGGATCTGGCGCTGGATCGTCACGTCCAGCGCCGTGGTCGGTTCGTCGGCGATCAGCAGCTTGGGCTCGCAGGCCAGCGCCATCGCGATCATCACGCGCTGCTGCTGGCCGCCCGACAGTTCGTGCGGATAGGCCGCGAGGCGCCGCTTCGGCTCGGGCATCCCGACCTCGACCAGGCATTGCTCGGCACGCTCGAGCGCGGCGCGCTGGCCCATCCTCATGTGCTTGATGAGCGGCTCGCAGAGCTGGTCGCCGACCGTGAACACCGGGTTCAGCGACTGCATCGGGTCCTGGAATACGCAGGCGATGTCCTTGCCGCGCAGGTGCTGCAACTCGTGCAGCGGCGTGCGCAGCAGGTCCTTGCCCTGCCACAGGATCTTGCCGCTGCGCTCGGCGTTGTCGGGCAGCAGGTTCAGCACCGACATCGCAGTCACGCTCTTGCCCGATCCCGATTCACCGACCAGCGCCACCGTCGTGTTCTCTTGGATGTCGAACGTCACACCCTTGACGGCCTCCGTGCGCTGGGCCACCCCGTTGACCTTGCCCATGCGGAAGGCGACGCGCAGGTCTTGGATCGACAGCAATGTCATCGCGTCACTCCAGCCCACGCAGCTTGGGATCGAGCGCGTCGCGCAGCGCGTCAGTCATCAGCGAGAACGCGGTGACGAATGCCGCCATGAAGACGGTCGCCGCGGCCAGCTGCCACCAGTGGCCGAGGATCAGCTCGCTCTGCGCCTCGGCCAGCATCGTGCCCCACGAGACATCGTCCACACCGACGCCCAGTCCGAGGTACGACAGGATGACCTCGGCCTTGATGAAGCCCACCACGAGCAGGCTCATGCGCACCAACACGACGTGGCTGACGTTGGGCAGGATGTGGGTGAAGATACGGCTCCACACCGACGCGCCGATCGCCTCGGCCGATCGGACGTACTCGCGGCTGCGGTGCTTGATGAACTCCGAACGCACCTGGCGGTACAGGCCCGACCAGCCCGTGAGGCCCAGGATCAGCACGACGGTGGTGATGCCGCGGCCGAACACCGCGGCGAACGCAAAGATCAGCAGGATGCCGGGGATGGCCTCGAACACGTTGTACAGCCACTCGAGGAAGTCGCCGACCTTGCCGCCGAAGAAACCCGACAGTGCGCCCAGCAGGGTACCGATCAGGGTCGCGACCACCGCGGCCATCACGCCGACGAACACCGAGATCTGCGTGCCCTTGACCGCCTTGGCGAGCACGTCGCGGCCGAAGCGGTCGCCGCCCATCGGCAGCGTCTCGGCCTTGATCACCTCCTCGGTCTTGAACTTGGCGGCGCGTTCTTCCCATTCCTTGTAGCGCGGCGCCAGCGGGTCGACCGCCGACAGGTCGACGTTCGGGCCCTTGGGCACCTCGATCGCACCGATCGCCTCGGGCGGCTGCGGGCCGACGAAGGTGGGCGGCGCGTTGGGCACACCGACTTCCTTCTGCCAGTTCTTGGCCACCAGGCCCAGCGCCGCCAGCGCGATGAGGACCAGGAACGCGATCACGACCGCGGCCGACACCAGGCCGATGCGATCGGTCTTGAAGCGGCGCCACGCCGCATGCCAGACGCCTTCGGAGTGCTCGATCCCATCGGCGGCCACGGGGGAGATCAGGACCGCGCTCATTTGAGGACGACCCGCGGATCGACGAGCTTGAAACACACGTCGACGGTCAGATTGATCAGCATCGTGATCACCGCCAGGTACACGGTCACCGCCTGGATGACTGGATAGTCGCTGCGGTTGACGGCCAGCAACACCTCGCGGCCCAGCCCCGGGATCGAGAAGAACACCTCGATCAGGAACGAGCCGACGAAGATGCCGGGCAGCGCCAACCCGACGTTGGTCAGGATCGGGATCATCGCGTTGCGCAGCACATGCTTGAACATCACCGTGTTCTCGGTCAGGCCCTTCGCGCGCGCGGTACGCACGTAGTCGTGGCCGAGCTCGTCGAGGAAGAAGGTGCGGTACAGCCGCGTCTGCGGCGCCAGGCCGACCATCACCGCCAGCATCACCGGCAGCGGTACGTAGGTCACGAGATTGGTCCACACGCTGTCGCTCCAGCCCTGCACCGGAAACCAGCCGAGCTGGAAGCCGAACAGGTACTGGCCGACGATGATGTAGACGAGGAAGCTGATCGACAGCGCGACCGTG
>Ga0224500_10000457_pt1 | contig 28362 bp, 28 predicted proteins | sample SF_Oct11_sed_USG_FD_168126 | JGI IMG/M metagenome (GOLD analysis project Ga0224500, IMG submission 168126) | Sediment microbial communities from San Francisco Bay, California, United States - SF_Oct11_sed_USGS_4_1 | ecosystem: Environmental > Aquatic > Marine > Sediment | place: USA: California... | reverse complement strand
CGCGAGTTCCAGGGGCGCCAGGTACCCTATTTCGCCATCCCTTATCGCGACTACTACATCTGGGGCGCGACCGCCGGCATGCTCGTCAACCTCTACCGCTTTCTCGCCGGGGCGGCGGTGACGTCGTGAACGCGCTGGCGGTAGTCGCCGCGCTGCTGCTCGAGCAGTGGCGGCCGCTGGGGGATCGCGCGGGCTACGCCGCGGCGCTGGCGGCCTGGGCAGACCGGCTGGAGCGCGCGTTCAACGCCGGCGAAGCGCGCCACGGGCTCGTCGCGTGGCTGGTCGCCGTCGTGCCGGTGCTGGTGGCGGCGGCGGCCCTGTACTACGCGCTGCTGTGGGCGAGCCCGCTGCTCGCGCTCGCCTTCAACGTGCTCGCGCTGTACCTGACGCTCGGTTTCCGCCAGTTCAGCCACTACTTCACCGACCTGCAGCTCGCCATCCGCGCCGGCGACGTCGACCGCGCGCGCGAGCTGATCGGCGCCTGGCGCGGCGAGGCGGCGCAGCACCGCAGCCGCGAGGAGGTGATCCGGCTCGCCATCGAGGAGGCGCTGGTCGCGTCCCACCGGCACGTGTTCGGCGTGCTGTTCTGGTTCGTGCTGCTGCCGGGTCCCTGCGGCGCGATCCTGTACCGGCTGGCGATCACCCTGCGGCGGCGCTGGCGCGGCCTGGGCGCGTTCGGCGCCTTCGGCGAGCGCGCCGCGCGCGCGCTCGAGTGGCCGGCGGTGCGCCTGACCGCCGTGTCCTTCGCCATCGTGGGCGATTTCGAAGACGCGGTCTACTGCTGGCGCACGCAGGCGCAGGCCTGGCCGGACGCCGAGGCCGGCGTGGTGCTGGCGGCCGGGGCGGGCGCGCTCGGTGTGCGCCTCGGCATGCCGCTCACGGCCGTGGACGGCGTCGAGGTGCGCCCCGAGCTCGGCGTCGGCGAGGCGGCCGAAGCGCCGTTCCTCGACGGCGCCGTCGGCCTGGTGTGGCGCGCGGTCGTGGTCTGGGTGTTCGCGCTGCTGGTGCTCGCCGTTGCCGGCGCACTGCCCCTCTAGCGCCGCGCCTCGCCGCAGCGCCAGCACTGCGTGAACTGCGGCTCGAGGCGCTCGCCGCACCTGGCGCAGCGCCAGGGCGATCCGGTCACCGGCTCGCCCTCGCGCAGCAGGCGCTCAGCGCGGGCGGCGTCGTTCGCGTCGCGCACCCACACCTCGGCCAGGCACTCGGCCGGCGGCAGCTCGCCCATCGCCGAGGCGAGCCGCTCGTTCCTCACCTCGGCACGGATGCCGTACGACTCGAGCAGGTTCCTCGCGTGATGCGCGGCGATCAGGTCGTGCGAGCTGAATACGCGCGGCACGGCGCCCCGCGCATCACAGCTCGAACAGCGCGTCGCACTTGGCGGCGCAGATGAAGTCGTTCTCCGACAGGCCGCCGACCGCGTGCGTCCAGTACAGGACGCGCACCTTGTTGTAGCCGACCTCCAGGTCGGGGTGATGGTCCTCCCGGTGCGACACCCAGGCGAGCGCATTCACGAACGCCATGGTCTGGTGGTAGTTGCCGAACGGGTAGAGCTTGACGAGCCGGTCGTTCTCCAGCGCCCAGCCCTTCAGGCCCTTCAGCTCCGCGCGCGCCTGCGCCTCGGTGTAGGCGGGCACGCCGCCCTCGCAGGGCTTGCACTTGCGCTTGACCAGTTCCTGCATGTGTCCTCCTAGGCGCTTGCCTGCAGGCGCGCGATGCGCAGCGCGGCCGGCGGATGGGAATCGTAGAACGCCGAATGCACCGGGTCCGGGGTGAGCGTCGCGGCGTTGTCCTGGTAGAGCTTCACCAGCGCCTTCACCAGCTCGGCGGCGCTGGCGTGCGCCGCCGCGTAGGCGTCGGCCTCGAACTCGTGGCGCCGGGAGTACAGGCTGCCGAGCGGCTGCAGGAAGAAGGTGAACACCGGCATCACCAGCACGAACAGCAGCAGCCCCATGGCCGCGCCGGGCGCGCCGGCATGCAGCCCCGCGTAGAACCACGGCTCGTCGATCAGCACGCCGAGTACCCACAGCAGCACGAGCGACATTGCCGCGAGCAGGGCGATGCGCTTCCAGACGTGGTGCCGCCGGTAGTGGCCCAGCTCGTGGGCCAGCACCGCCTCGACCTCGGCGGGCGCGAGGCGCGCGAGCAGGGTGTCGAAGAACACGATGCGCTTGGCCGCGCCGAAGCCCGTGAAATAGGCGTTGCCGTGCGCCGAGCGCCGCGAGCCGTCCATCACGAACAAGCCGTTCGAGCGGAAGCCGCAGCGCGCCAGCAGCGCCTGGATGCGCCCGGCGAGCGCCGGGTCGGCGAGCGGCGTGAAGCGATTGAACAGCGGCGCGATGAACGTGGGGTAGGCGAGCAGCACCAGCAGGTTGAAGCCCATCCAGGCGAGCCACACGTATAGCCACCAGGCCTCGCCCATGCGCTGCATCAGCCACAGCACCAGCACGATCAGCGGCAGGCCGAGCGCTGCGCCGAGCACGGCGCTCTTCGCCAGGTCGGAGAGGAACAGGCGGAGCGTCATGCGGTTGAAGCCGAAACGCGCCTCGATGACGAACGTGCGGTACACGGCCACCGGCAGCTCGAGGGCGGAGAGCAGGACCACCACGCTGGCGATGAGCACAGTGCCGTGCCAGAGGCTCCCAGCCTCGAGCACGCGCGCCCAGGCGGCCGAGATCCATTCCAGCAGCCCGCCCAGCGTGAGGATCAGCAGGACAGCCGCGCCGAGCAGCACTTCCAGCGCGCCCAGGCGCACCTTGGCAACCGTGTAGTCGGCCGCCTTCTGGTGCGCGGCGAGCGGGATCACGGCGGTGAACTCCGGCGGCACCGCATCGCGATGCGCGCGCACGTGCGCGGCCTGGCGCCGCGCGAGCCACAGGCGCGTGAGCGTCGCGGCAGCGAGCGCGGCGAGGAAGGTCCAGGAAAATGCGTTCATGGCGACATGAGAGAATACGGCATGCCTGCGGACCAGAACAACCTCATCTGGATCGACATGGAGATGTCGGGACTTGTTCCCGACAGCGACCGCATCCTCGAGGTCGCGCTGCTGGTCACCAACGCGCAGCTCGAGATCGTCGCCGAAGGCCCGGTGCTCGTCGTGCACCAGCCCGACGAGGTGCTCGCGGCGATGGATTCATGGAACACGGGCGTGCACGGCAAGTCGGGGCTCGTCGACAAGGTGAAGGCCTCGACGCTCGACGAAGCGACCGCCGAAGCGCGGCTGCTCGCCTTCCTCGCCGAGCACGTGCCTTCGGGCGCCTCGCCCATGTGCGGCAACTCGATCTGCCAGGATCGCAGGTTTCTCGCGCGCTGGATGCCGAAGCTGGAAAGCTGGTTCCACTACCGCAACCTCGACGTCTCCACCTTGAAGGAGCTGGTGCGGCGCTGGAAGCCCGAGATCGCCAAGGGGCTGAAGAAGGAAGGCAAGCACGAGGCGCTCGCCGACATCCTCGACTCGATCGAGGAGCTGAAGTACTACCGCAGGACGGTGATGACGATCTAAGAAAAGGGGGTCAGAACAACATTTCCGACGCCGGGATACTCACTTGCGGCGCTTCTTGCGGGAAATGTTGTTCTGACCCCCTTTTCGAGCGGCGCCGATCTCGACAATGCACTCGATCTCCACGGGGATGCCCATGGGGAGCGAGCCCATGCCGACCGCGGAGCGCGCGTGCTTGCCCGCGTCGCCCAGCACCTCGACGAACAGGTCCGAGCAGCCGTTGATCACCTTGGGGTGGTCCTGGAACTCGGGCACCGCGTTCACCATGCCGAGGACCTTCACCACGCGCTTCACGCGATCGAGGCTGCCCAGCTCGGCGCGCATCACCGCCAGCAGGTCGAGGCCTACCGTGCGCGCGTGCTGGTAGGCCTGCTCGGCCGTGTACTCGCGCCCGACCTTGCCTTGCGGCCGCCTGCCGTCCACCGCGCGCGGCCCCTTGCCGGCGAGAAAGAGCAGATTGCCCGTCTTGACCGCGTTGACGTAGTTGGCGACCGGCGACGACACGGTGCCCAAGTCGATGCCGAGCTGCGCGAGGCGCTTCTCGGCGCTCAAAGGCTGACGACCTTCCCCGGGTTGAGCAGGTTCTCCGGATCGAAGGTGCGCTTGAGGTCCCTCATCAGGTCCACCGCCTCGCCCAGCTCCTCCAGCAGGTAGGCCTGCTTGCCGAGACCGATGCCGTGCTCGCCCGTGCAGGTGCCCTCCATGGCGAGCGCACGCCGCACGACGCGCAGGTTGAGCGCCTTCGCTTCCTCCATGTCCGCCTCGCTGTTGGGGTCCACGAGGATGACCATGTGAAAGTTGCCGTCGCCCACGTGGCCGAACAGCGGGATCGGCATCGAGGCCTTCTCGATGTCCTTGGTGGTCTCGACGATGCACTCCGCGAGGCGTGAGATCGGCACGCAGGTGTCCGTGGAGATGGCGCGCGCGCCGGGCTTCAACTGCAGGCAGGCGAAGTACGCGTTGTGGCGCGCCTCCCAGAGCTTCGTGCGGTCCTCGGGCTTCGTCGCCCACTGGAAGTCGAGGCCGCCGTTGTCCTTCGCGATCTCCTGCACCATCTGCGCCTGCTCGACGACGCCCGCCTCGGTGCCGTGGAACTCGAGCAGCAGCGTCGGCATCTCGCGGTGGCTGGTCTTGTTGTGCCTGTTGAGCGCCGCCATGGTGGTCGCGCACAGCAACTCGCTTCGGGCGATCGGGATGCCCGACTGCAGCGTCTGGATCACGGTGTCGGCCGCGCCCTTCACCGTGGCGAACGCGCACACCGCGGCCGACATCGCCGCCTGCACCGGGTGGAGCTTCACCGTCACCTCGGTGATGATGCCGAGCGTCCCCTCGGAGCCGACGAACAGGCGCGTCAGGTCGTAGCCGGCGGAGGATTTCTTCGCGCGCCGCGCGGTCTGGATGATGCGCCCGTCGGCGAGCACGACCTTGAGCGACAGCACGTTCTCGCGCATCGTGCCGTAGCGCACGGCGTTGGTGCCCGAGGCGCGCGTCGCGGTCATGCCGCCCAGCGTCGCGTCCGCGCCCGGGTCGATGGGGAAGAACAGCCCCGTGTGCTTGATGTACTCGTTCAGCTGCTTGCGCGTGACGCCCGCCTGCACCACCGCGTCGAGGTCCTGCTCGTGCACGGCGAGCACCTTGTTCATGCGGCTCATGTCGATGCACACGCCGCCGCGCACGGCGAGGATGTGGCCCTCGAGCGAGGTGCCGACGCCGTAGGGGATCATCGGCACGTGGTGGCGGCGGCAGATGTCGACGATGTCGCGCACCTCCTCGGTGCTTTCCGGGAACACCACCGCGTCCGGCGGCGCATAGGGCAGGTAGGACTCGTCCTTGCCGTGGTGCTCGCGGATGCCGGCGGAGGTGGTGACGCGGCCGCCGAGCAGCGCCTGCAGCTCGCCGAGCACGCTCTGATCGAACTCGCGCGCCTTGTTCATGGCTTCATTTTAGCCGTATCTCGCCGTCGAACGGCACCCGCACGCCGAGCGACGGGATCTCGAGCGTCACCTTCGCCGCCAGGGTCTCTTCGCCCGTCAGGCGCCTGGCGTCGAGCGCCTTCTGCACCGCCTGCTCGATCTCGCGCTGCGAGTTGACGCCCACCATCTTCAGGAACTTGCGGATGCTCAGATTGAAGCTTTCCTGGTCCATCGCTCAGGCCCTCCCCTGGTTCTTGAGTATCTCACCTGCCAATTGCTTGCCCAGTTCGACCCCCCACTGGTCGAAGCTGTTCACGTTCCACAGCACGCCCTGCGTGAAGACCTTGTGCTCGTAGGCGGCCAGCAACCCGCCCAGGTGGCGCGCGTCCAGCCACTCGAGGCGCAGCGTGCTCGAGGGACGGTTGCCCGGGTAGCGGCGGTAGGCGGGGAGCGCCGGGTCCCCGGTGCCGAACGCGAGCGCGCGCGCCTGCGCTTCGGCGTTGGCATCGAGCTCCGCGCTCACGCCGGCGACGATGAAGTCGCAGGCCACCTGCGGCGTGCCCTGGTGCAGCAGCTGGTGGAACGAGTGCTGGCTCACCGTGCCCGCCGCACCCCAGACCACCGGCGCCGTGGCATAGCCGAGCTCGCGCCCCTCGCGGTCCACGCGCTTGCCGTTCGACTCCATCTCCAGCTGCTGCAGGTACGCCGGCAGCAGCTGCAGCGCATGCGCGTAGGGCAGCACGCAGTGCGTCGCGGCGCCGAGGAAGTTCACGTTCCACACGCCCAGCAGCGCGAGCAGCACGGGGACGTTCTTCTCCAGCGGCGCATCGAGGAAGTGCCGGTCCATGTCGCGCGCGCCCGCGAGGAAAGCGTCGAACGTATCGGCGCCGAGCGCGGCGAGCGCGCTGAAGCTCGCCGGCGACCATACCGAGAAGCGCCCGCCGACCCAGTCCCACATCGGCAGCACCTCGTCGATGCCGAAGGCGCGCGCCGCAGCCTCGTTGGCCGTCACCGCCACCATGCGGCCGCGCCCGTTGAGCCAGGCCCTGGCGGCGCGCGCGTTGGCGAGCGTCTCGGCGGTGGTAAAGGTCTTGGACACCGCGACCACCAGCGTCGAGTCGGGCTCGGCGTCCTCGAGTGCGCGCGAGAGATCCAGCGGGTCGATGTTGGCGGCGAAGCGCACGTCGATGCGCGCGCGCCCGCGGAACGCGTCCATCAGCAGGCGCGCGCCGAGATCGGATCCGCCGGTGCCCAGGTGGACGATGCGCCGCACGCCCGCCAGCTGCGCCGCCAGCGCGCGCATGCGCGCCAGCGCCGAGCGCACCTCCGCGGGCGCGGCATCGCCCGCGCGCAGCGCCGCATGGCGCACGGCGCGGTTCTCGGTGACGTTGATCGGCGCGCCGTCGAACAGCGCGCGGCGCCATTCGGCGAAGCCGCGCTCCTCGGCGAGCTGCGCGAGCAGCCGCAGCGTGAGCGCGCCGGCGCGCTGGCGCGAGTAGTCGAGGTGCAGTCCCGGCGCGTGCGCGCCGCAGTGCGCGCCGCGCTGCGGGTCGGCGGCGAACAGCGCCGCGAGCCGCGTGTCGCACCAGCCTTCGGCGTGCGCGGCGAGCTTCGCCCAGGCGGGGCAGGCGTCGGGCGGCGTCGTGTTCACCGTGCCTCCAGGCGGTAGAGACGAAAGCGCTCGGCCTTGTCGCCGGGCCGGCCGACGTCGGCGATCTTCGCCCACAGTGCGTCGGGGCCGTCGCGCTCGTCGGCCGGGCTGCCCTGCGTCAAAAGCAGCCGGCAGCCCGTGGGGCCGGCGCGCTCGCGCGGCTGGGTCTCCAGCGCGCCGTGGTAGCTGAGCGCCGCGCGCTGCGTGGCGCCCAGGCCCTGGCCGGCGATGCAGCCCGCGTCCGCGGGCACCTTGGAGCGCAGCTGCAGCGCGACCGCGCGATAGCTCTTCTGGTGATCCGCCCACGGCATGAGCAGCAGCGCGAAGCTCGCCCACAGCAGCGTCACGCCGGCCGCCCAGCGCGTGACGCCGCGCACCGGCGAGGGCGCGGTGAAGAACGCCACGTAGAGCCAGCCGAGCATCAGGGCGAAGGCGAGCAGCAGCGCGAGCGGCGCGAAGGGCAGCTGGAAGCCCGGCGCGGCGCGCGCGAGGAACTGCGCGAGCTTTTGCGGTGCGCCCAGCACGAGCGCCGCGTAGGCGATCCACACCAGCGCGGCGAAGAACGTGAAGCACATGACCGCGAACCAGTCGAGCGCGGCGGCCGCGCCGCGGCGCAGGTGCTGCAGCCCCTCGGCGCCGAGCAGCGCGAGCGGCGGCAGCAGCGCGATCAGTGCGACGGTCTGCGGCGGGCCCTTGGCCACGAGCAGCGCGAGCACGAGCACGCTGGCGGCGGCGGGAAAGAACAGCTCCGGCTCGCGCCAGTCGCGCCGGCGCGCCCACAGCGCCCAGGCGGCGAGCGGCCACGCCGGCCAGCTGAACCAGCTCGCGGCGACGAGGAAGTAGCGCAGGTTGGCGAGCGGCTCGCCGCCCGTGCGCGCCGCTTGCTCCCACCACAGCGCGAGCACCTCGGGCGCGCGTGCGGACAGGGCCCAGGGCCAGGCGGCGCCGACCGCGACGCCCGTGAGCGCCGCAGCGCCGAGAAAGGGCAGCGCGCGCCAGTTGCGCCAGCGCGGGCAGATGGCGTGCGCGAGCAGCGCGGCGAGCGCGAGCGCGGCGGGGACCCACCAGCCGGTGGAGAGGAAGCACAGTCCGAGCGCGGCCCCGAAGCCGGCGCCGGCGAGCATCGGCCGCGCCCGGTCGTAGGGCAGCAGGGCGAACGCCGCGCAGGCGCTCGCGAGCCCGGCCAGCTCGGGCAACGCCTCGTGCGAGTGCACCATGAAGCCGATCGCGCCGATCAGCAGCAGCGGCGCGGCCGCGCCGCCGCGGCGGTAGAGCAGCCACAGGGCCGCGAGCACGCAGGCGCCGCTCGCCAGGCGCGCGCCGTTGTGGAACGGCACCAGCCAGCCGAGCAGCTTGCCGAAGGCGAGCGCCAGCCAGTGGTAGAGCGGCGGATCGTCCAGCCAGGGCTGGCCGGCGACGCGCGGCACCACCCAGTCGCCGGTAACGTGCATCTGGTGCGCGATCTCGATGGCGATCGCGTCGAACGACTTCCACGGATCGTGCCCGGGCAGCCCGGGCAGCGCGAACGCCAGCGCGAGCAGCACCAGCACCAGGGGCGAGGGCGGCAGCGCGAGGCGGGGGAGCATGGCGCGATTCTAGGCCGCAAAAAGAAAAAGGCAGCCTCGGCTGCCTTTTCGCGCGGGGCGCGGCGCCCGCCTCAGGCGGGCTTCTTCGCCTTGGAATAGCGGCGCTTGAACTTCTCCACGCGGCCCGCGGTGTCCACGATCTTCTGCTTGCCGGTGTAGAACGAGTGGGACTCCGAGGACACCTCGACCTTGACCACCGGGTACTCGTGGCCGTCGGTCCACTTCATGGTCTCGCGGCCCTTCACGTCGATCGCCGAGCGCGAGAGGAAGGAGTGGTTGGAGCTGGTGTCGAGGAAGATCACCGGGGTGTAGTCGGGATGGCCGGTCGGTTTCATGGGGTCGGGGGGCGGCGGAAAAGGCGCGAACTATACAGAAATCAGCGACTTGCGTCAACGCTAGAGCTGCCCCTGGCGCTTGAGCTCGAGGTAGCGGTTGACGAGCGAAATGGCGAGCATCTCGGGCTCGACGTCGAAGCACAGCGCGCCCGCCGCGCCGATGCGGCCGAAGGCGCGCTCGCGCTGCGCGAGGTACCCGGCAGCCGCGGCGTGGGTCACCGCGCGATCGAAGCTGTCCACGCGCGCCGCGAGCGCGCGCCCGAGGATCGCCTCGCGCAGCGAGGCGAGCACCACCAGGTGGCGCTTCCTGAGCAGCGCGAGCGCCGGCAGCAGCGTCTCGTCGTCCTCGTCGCGCAGGTTGGTGAGCATGACCACCAGCGCGCGCCGGCGCATGCGCGCCATGACCTCGCGCGCCGCCTGCTCGAAGTCGGGCATGGCGAGCGTCGGCTCGAGGTCGTAGACGCGCTCGAGGATGGCGTTCACCGCGGCCACCGACTTGCGCGGCGCCACGTAGCGCGGCGCGCCCTGCGTGCCGATGGCGAGCACGCCGACCGCGTCGCCCTGGCGCAGCGCGACGTGCGCGAGCAGCAGTGCGGCGTTCAGCGCATGGTCGAAGTGCGACAGCGCGTCGTCCTTGGCGCCCATGCGCCGGCCGCAGTCGATCACCAGCAGCACGCGCTGGTCGCGCTCGTCCTCGTACTCGCGCGCGATCAGCTTCGCGGTGCGCGCCGTGGCCTTCCAGTCGATGGCGCGCTGGCTGTCGCCCTGGCGGTACTCGCGCAGCTGGTGGAACTCCATGCCCTCGCCGCGCCGGCGCACCTGCAGCACGCCGATCTGCGACAGGCGGTGGTCGGTGGCGAGCAGCGTGTAGCGCGCCAGCGCGCGGAAGTTGGGGAACACGCGCGCGCGGCCCGGCGCGCCCGCGCGGCGCTGCGCCTGCCACAGGCCGAGCGGCGAGTCCAGGCGCAGCGCGGTCTGGCCGAAGTCGACCTCGCCGCGCGCCAGCGGCCGCGCCTGGTAGCGCAGCTCGCGCCACTCGCCCGGCGCGAGCGCCAGGCGCTGCGGCAGGCCCTCGCATTCGAAGCTCGCCGGGTGCAAGTCGTTCAGCTCGACGCGCAAGGCGCGCGCGCCGTGGTTCACGGCGCGCAGCCGCACCTCGGTGCGCACCCCCAGCGCGAGCGAGGCGGGCACGCCGCGCGCCACCTCCGGCACGGCCTGACGCAGGCCGGCCGCCGCGTCGGCGAGCACAACCGCCGCGAAAGCCGCGGCGGCGTACGGCCAGGCGGCGCCGAGCGCCGGCAGCAGCGCCGCGGCGAGCGCGAGCAGCGCGAGCGCCGCCACGGCCCACAGCAGTCGCGGCGCGGGCAGCAGAGGGACCTGCCGGGCGCTCATTGGCGGGGTGCCTGCGTCTTCTCGAGGAGGTCCTTCAGCACGGCGTCGGCGTCGCGGCCTTCGAGCTCGAGCTCCGGGGCGGGCAGCACGCGGTGCCGCAGCGCCGGCAGCGCGAAGCGCTTGACGTCGTCCGGCGTGACGAAGTCGCGCCCGGCGAGCGCCGCGGCGGCGCGCGCCACGCGCACCAGCGCGATGCCGCCGCGCGGCCCCGCGCCGGCCGTCACGCCCGCCCACTGGCGCGTGGCGCGCGCCACGCGCAGCGCGTAGTCGAGCACCTGGTCGTCCACGCGGATCGAGGCGACCACCGTCTGCAGCGTCACAACCGTCGAGGGACGGATGAGCGGCGTCACCTGCGCGACGTCGAGCCGGTCGCCGACCTTGCCCTCGGTCACCTTGCGCACCAGCGCCGCCTCCTCCTCGGCGGACGGGTAGTCGATCTTCACCTTGAGCAGGAAGCGGTCGAGCTGCGCTTCCGGCAGCGCGTAGGTGCCCTCCTGCTCGATCGGGTTCTGCGTGGCGAGCACCATGAAGGGCGGCTCGAGCGGGTGCGCCTCGCCCTCGATGGTCACCTGACCCTCCTGCATCACCTCGAGCAGCGCGGCCTGCGTCTTGGCCGGCGCGCGGTTGATCTCGTCGGCGAGCAGCAGATTGCAGAACACCGGCCCGCGGCGCGCGCTGAACACCTGGTTCTTCGGGTCGTAGAGCGTGTGCCCGGTGACGTCGGCCGGCATCAGGTCGGGCGTGAACTGGATGCGCCCGAAGCGCCCGGAGATGGTCTGCGCCAGCGCGCGCACCAGCAGCGTCTTGCCCAGCCCCGGCACGCCCTCGACCAGCACGTGCCCGCCGGCAAGCAGCGCGCACAGCACCTGCTCGATGACCGCGTCCTGGCCGACGACGGCCTTGGCGACCTCGGCGCGCATCGCCGCGATGACCTTGGCCGCCTGCGCGAAGGAACCCGCACCCGGCCCGCTCTGCCCGCTCACTGGCTCGCTCATTCACTCCCCCTTTCCAGTGCCACGTGCACGCGCTGCGCGCTGTGCACGAGGCGGATCAACTCGGCGCCGCTCGGCGCGGCGTGCGCGGCATCGTCCGCCAGCAGCGCGGCCGTCTCGGCGTTCGACAGGCCGGCGAGCGCGGCGAGGCGCGCGGCGCGCTCGGCCGGCGGCGCGGCCGCGAAGTCGGGGTAGGCGCGCGTCACGCGCCGCAGCGCCGCGTCGCGCGCTGCTGCGGCGAGCGTCGCGCCCAGCCCCAGCGCCCACAGGTAGCGTCCGCTCGCGCGCAGGTGATCGAGCAGGCGCCGGCGCACCGGCGGCGGGTCCGGCAGCAAGGTGCCATAGCGCGGCGCGATGCGCCACAGCCACAGCACGAGCAGCGCCGCGCCGGCGAGCAGGGCCCCGGCGACGTTCTCGACCAGGAAATCCCACAGCGACAGCCGCTGCGGGTGGTGGAACACCAGCAGCTCGCCGGCCGACTGCAGGCTGAGCATGCGCCACAGCAGCTCCGCGTGGTCGTGCTGGCCGATGAATGCATTGCGCGCGAAGTCGAGCTCGAGCGCGCCGCTCACCAGGCCCTTGCCGTGGGCCACCGTGACGACGCGCTCGGCCCCCGGGGCGCCCACGCGAAAGCGCGGCGCGCGTCCCGGCGCGGCGATGCGGCCGACGCGGTGCTGCGTGAGCGCGAGCTTGCGCTCGCTGCCGGTGACCTCCACGCGCAGCGGCGGCTTGGGCGGCGCCTCCTTCACCGGCCGCAGGTCGAAGCGCGCGAGCACCGGGTCCGCAACGCCCGGGATTTCCGCCTCGACGATCAGGTGTCCGCCGCCGTTCACCCAACGCGCCAGTTGCGCGGCGCGCTGCTCGTCCATGGAGCGGCGATGGCGCGGCAGGACCAGCACGCCCCTCGCCGGCAGCCGGTCAAGCTCGGGCAGCGCACGCAGCTCGCGCGCCGGCAAGCCCATGCGTGCGGCGAAGCGCTCGGCGGCGAGGAACGGGCGCAGCCGCGCCTCGCCGCTCATGCCCACGCGCTCGGTCACCGGCACGCGCTCGAAGCCCGAGGCGTACCAGACGAGCAGCAGCACGGCGAGCGCGCCGAGCGCGAAGCGCAGCCGGCCGCTCACGCGCGCTGCTCCCGGGGAAAGCGCTCGGCGTAGGCGGCGACCAGGCGCTCGAGCTCGGCCGGCGGCGGCGCGCGCCGCGCGTAGGCCGCGGCCTGCCAGTGCGCGACCAGCTCGCCGAAGAAGCGCGTGGTTTCCGCCTCGCCGTGCGCGCGCACCCGCAAGAGCGCCTCGCCCTCGGTGTCGCTCGGCAACAGCGCCACGCCGCGGCCGTGCACCAGCGCCGACAGCGTGCCGCGGTACAGCAGCGCCAGCGCCTCGCGCACGCGGCCGGCGGCGGCGAGCGCGCGCACCGCGCCCGGCAGGTCCGCGGGCAGCGTCTCGGGCGCGAGCTCCATGCCGAACAGCACCGGCGGCGCGCGCCACGCGGCGCGCGGCGCGGAGCCCTCGCGCGGCATCAGGCGCGCCGCCCACCACAGGCCGAGCCCGAGCAGCACGGCGACCGCGATCCACAGCGCCGCCTCGGAGAACTTGGCGAAGGCGTAGCCCACGGCCTCCAGCCAGCGCAGGTCCCAGCCCGCGCCGGCCTGCTGCGGCTCGGCCGCGCGCCGCTGCCAGCGCATGCGCTCGCGCTGGTGCGGGAACATCGGGTCCTTGAGCACCTCGGCGATTTCCGCGCGCGGATCCTTGGCGGCCGCCTGCGCCGGCGGCAGCGGCGCGAGCGCGAGCAATGCCGCGGCAACGAGCGCCAGCGCGGCCGTCGCCGCGCCGCGCGCGGGCGCCGCGCGCCGCTCGACCATGCGCCGCAGCGCCACCTCGAGATCCCAGCCCTCGAGCAGCGTGCGGCGGTTCAGGTACAGCGCGAAGCCGGCGGCGACGTACAGCGGCTCGATGGCGAGCACGGCCAGCGCGTAGATGGCGAAGTCGGCGAAGTCGAACACGTTGTCCATCTCCGCGCCGGCGAAGAACGCCTCGGCGAAGGTCGCGCCCTCGCTTGCCTTCGCCGGCACGAGCAGCTGGCCCAGCATGTCGATCGACCAGATCGCCACGACCTCGAAATGCAGGCAGGCGACCGTGAGCCACACCGCGTAGCCGTGCGCGCGCCGGCCGAGCAGCTTGCGGCGCTCGCGGCCGGCGCGGCCGCGCTGGCCCTCGAGCTGCGTGACCGGCAGATGGAACGAGCGCGCCATGTCGATGCGCCCGAGCGTCAGCGCCCACAGCACCCGCGTGCCGAGCCAGGCGCGCGCCTCGGCGAGCGCGCGGCGCACGCCGATCGCCTCGCCGAACACGGCGCGCGACACGACGTGCAGCACGACGCGGTCGAAGAGCGGCTTGAGCCACCACAGCACCACCAGCGACACCCAGGCCTTGTCCCAGGCCCAGCCGGCGCCGAACGCGAGCGCCACGCCGGCGAGGTACACGGGGAGGAACGACGCGTACAGCGTGCGCCACCACTGCTGCAGCATGCCGACGCCCAGGTCGATCGACTCCCAGGCCGAGCGCGGGCGCAGCGCGACGGCGACGTTATCGAGCTGCACGCGCGCGTCCGGCCAGGGCGAAGAAGGCGAGCAGCGCCGCCCAGCCGGCGAGGCCGGCCCCGATCTTCACCTCGAACGGCACCTCGGTGAGCGGCGACCAGAACGCCTCGACGAAGGCCGCGGCGCAGAACATCAGTGCGGCGCCGTACATCAGGCGCACCGCGGGCCTCGCGGCCGCCACGAGCGCCGCCTTGCGCGAGCGCGCGCCGGGACGGATGACCGCCATGCCGAGGCGCAGCCCGGCGGCGCCCGAGAGCACGATGGCCAGCAGCTCGAGCGACGAGTGCCCGGAGACGAACGACCAGAACGTGCCGCCGAAGCCGATCTGCGTGAGATAGCCCGCCACCGCGCCGATCATCAGGCCGTTGGAGGCGAGGAACCAAACGCTGCCCAGGCCGGCGAGCATCCCGCCGGCGAAGGTCTGGAAGCCGATGCGCACGTTGTTCCAGATGTAGAAGCCGAACATGGCGAAGTGCGTGTCGGCCTCGCGCATGCCCAGGCGCCGGTTGCCCGGGTCGTACATGTCGTGGAAGCTCGCGATCTGCTGCGGATGCAGGAGGTAATGCACGAACTCCGGCCAGACCTGCAGCGCGGCGATCAGCCCGACCAGCGGCCCGAAGAACAGCAGCGCGGCCACGCCCACCACGCGCCACTCCTCGCGCACCAGCGACGGAAACGCGACGAGCAGGAAGTCCGCCAGCCGCTGCGACTGCCGGCGCCGGTTGGCGTACAGCGCGTGGTGCCCGCGCAGCGCGAGCAGGTTCAGCCGGTCGACGAGGTCGGGGCTGTACTGGCGCTCGTGCGCGAGCGCGAGGTGCTGGCACAGGCGCCGGTAGCGCTGCGGCAGCTCGGCCGCCGGGAAGGCCGGCGTGGCGCCGCGCGGCGCCTCGAGATAGCGCTCGAAGGCCTGCCAATCCTCGCGGTGCGCGGCCTCGAACGGCGCCTGCTTCATCGCCGCCCCGCGAGATGGCTCGCCATGCCGAGCAGGCGCGCCGCGGAAGCCGCGCCCGCGGCGCGCCCGGTGATCGGCGCGGCGAGCTCGGCGAGCTCCTCGAGCCGCTCCTGCGTGAGGCTGGCGGAGCGCTCGGCGAGCTCGAGCACCACGCGCTGCTCCTCGAGGCTCAGGGGCACCGGCGGTGGCTGCGGCGGCGCCTGCGGCAGCGAGCGCGCCGGCGCCTTGCCCGGCGCGTACACCACCACCGTGCCGGCGGCGAGGTCGCCCAGGCGCTTGAAATCGCGGCTGATGAGCATCGCGGCAAGGCCGAAGCCGTAGAAGAACGGCAGGAAGTCAACGGCGCGCAGGAGGTTGCGGGTGAGCGCGGGGCCCCAGCGCACCGGCGTGCCGTCGTCATGCACGACGGCGATGCCGAGCGCGCGCTTGCCGGGCGTCTGCCCGTTCCACAGCACCTCGAACCACGCCGGCGCCAGCCACTCGACGACGAAGGCGACCAGCAGCGCCATGCCGACGCCCGCCCAGCCGAAGTAGCCCGCGACCATCAGCACGGCGATCACCACGGCCGCGCGCAGGAAGAAATCCACCGCCCAGGCGAGCGCGCGCGGCACCGGCCCGGCGAGGTAGAGCGTCAGCTCGATGCCTTCGGGGGTCGAGACCCGGCGCGCGGTGTCCAGCATGCGCCGCGCCGCGCCCTCAGGCGGCCTTCACGACGATGGTGCCGCCCAGGTAGTCGTGCACGCAGCGGCGCGACTTGCCGAAGATGAACAGCGCGTCCACGAGCAGCAGCAGGTTGGCGAACGGCACGGCGCTCAGCGCCGCCACCGGCAGCGCGCGCAGCAGGAGAATGCGCCACAGCGACGCCTCGCTGCCGTCGGGCGCCGTCATGCTCGCCTTCATCACGCGCTTGCCGATCGAGGCGCGGTGCCGGTACACCATCCAGAACTGCAGCAGAAGCACGAGGAGCACCGGCACCACGATCAGCACCGGCACGAGCGGGCTTTGCTCGCCCAGGTAGCGCGGGGCGACCACGGCGCCCGGCACCCAGGCCAGCGTCATCACCACCCCGTCCACCAGGTTGCCCGCGAAACGCTGCCAGAGCGTGGCCAGCTCGGGCTCGGAGGATGCCGCGTCCTCGATCGCCGCCTTGGGCGCGGCGTACGGATTGACTTCCGCCATGTTTCCCTCCCCGGGGAGAAGCCTGCTGCGAGTGTAGCGGAAGTCGGACTAGGTCAGGCGGAGGGGCCGGCCTCGGCGCGGCGGTTCTTGCACTTAAAAACGATCTCGTGTTTTTTGGCCGGAAGATCCACCCGGCCAAAAAACACGAGACCATGGAGGGCTTATCGCAGGCTCCGACGCTCGAGCGTCGCCGGCGCCTTGCTGTGTCCTGCGCCTACCCCCGCCGCATCGAATCGAAGAACTCGGCGTTGTTCTTCGTGGCGCGCAGCTTGTCGATGAGGAATTCGGCGGCCTCGAGCTCGTCCATGGGGAAGAGCAGCTTCCTGAGCACCCAGATCTTCTGCAGCAGCTCCTTCGGGATGAGCAGCTCCTCGCGCCGCGTGCCGGAGCGGTTGACGTTGATCGCGGGGAAGATGCGCTTCTCGTGCATGCGGCGGTCGAGGTGGATCTCCATGTTGCCGGTGCCCTTGAACTCCTCGTAGATCACGTCGTCCATGCGGCTGCCGGTGTCGATCAGCGCGGTGGCGATGATGGTGAGGGACCCGCCCTCCTCGACGTGGCGCGCCGCGCCGAAGAAGCGCTTGGGTTTTTGCAGTGCGTTGGCATCGACGCCGCCGGTGAGCACCTTGCCGGAGGCCGGCACGACGGTGTTGTAGGCGCGCGCCAGGCGCGTGATGGAGTCGAGCAGGATCACGACGTCCTTCTTGTGCTCGACCAGGCGCTTGGCCTTCTCGATCACCATCTCGGCGACCTGCACGTGGCGCGAGGCGGGCTCGTCGAAGGTGGAGGCGACCACTTCGCCGCGCACCGAGCGGCTCATCTCGGTCACTTCCTCCGGGCGCTCGTCGATCAGCAGCACGATCAGCGAGACCTCGGGGTGGTTGGAGACGAGGGCGTGGGCGATGTGCTGCAGCATGACGGTCTTGCCGGCCTTGGGCGGGGAGACGATCAGGCCGCGCTGGCCCTTGCCGATCGGCGCGACGATGTCGATCACCCGGCCGGTGAGGTTCTCCTCGGCCTTGATCTCGCGCTCCAGCTTGAACATCTCGTCCGGATGGAGCGGCGTGAGGTTCTCGAACAGGATCTTGTTCTTGGCCGCCTCGGGGACTTCGCCGTTGACCTTGTCGACCTTGACGAGCGCGAAGTAGCGCTCGCCGTCCTTCGGCGTCCTGATCTCGCCCTCGATCGAGTCGCCGGTGTGCAGGTTGAAGCGGCGGATCTGCGAGGGGCTGACGTAGATGTCGTCGGTGCTCGCCAGGTACGAGGTCTCGGGCGACCGTAGGAAGCCGAAGCCGTCGGGCAGCACTTCCAGCGTGCCGTCGCCGAAGATCGACTCGCCCTTCTTCGCCTGGTTCTTCAGCAGCGCGAAGATCAGGTCCTGCTTGCGCATGCGGCTCGCGTTGTCGATCTGGTTCGCGACCGCGGTCTCGACGAGTTGCGTGACGTGCTGGCTTTTCAGCTCTGAGAGATGCATGGACGAGTCAAATGAGGGCTGCGGGACCTGCCGACTTCTCTTCTGGTGGGGTCAGGCGCGTCGCCTGGGAACTGCGGCGCGCGCCGGTCTTTTACTTCGCCCGCTCCGGACGGGCCGGAGCGGAGTTGCCGCGCAGCGTAAGTCGTTTAGATATTGCTGTCAAGGAACGCGGTCAGCTGCGACTTCGTCACCGCGCCGACCTTGGTCGCCTCGAGATTTCCGTTCTTGAACAGCATCAGCGTCGGGATGCCGCGGATGCCGAACTTGGCGGGCACGGCCTGGTTCTCGTCGACGTTCAGCTTGGCGATCTTCAGGCGCCCGTCGTATTCCTCGGCCACCTGGTCGAGGATCGGCGCGATGGACTTGCACGGGCCGCACCACTCGGCCCAATAATCGACCAGCACCGGGACCTCGGACTGCAGCACCTCGGGCTCGAAGCTTGCGTCGGTGACGTGCTGGATTTGCGTACTGCTGCTCATGTTTCCTCGGGGACTTGCGGGGGAGCCGTAATTATGGGGGCGCGCGCCCCGGAACCCAAGTCCGCGTGCTAAAGTACGGATTCGCTTAACCTTTTTCCCGCCTCGCGCTTTCGCCTCCATGCCCTACGTCGTCACCGAGAGCTGCATCAAGTGCAAGTACACGGACTGCGTGGACGTGTGTCCCGTGGACTGCTTCCGCGAGGGGCCGAATATGCTGGTCATCGACCCCGACGAGTGCATCGATTGCACGCTGTGCGTGCCCGAATGCCCGGTGGAGGCGATCTTCGCCGAGGACGACGTGCCCGAGGCGCAGCGCGAGTGGATCGCGCGCAACAAGGAGCTGGCCGCCGGCTGGAAGCCGATCATCGAGCGCAAGCCCGCGCCGGCGGACGCCGACGAATGGGCAAAAGTGAAGGAAAAGAAGCATTTGCTGGAGAAGTAGGCGCGCGTTTGCCCCTTCCGGGGGCATCGGTTAACCTCGGTCATCCCCGGCCCCGCAGCATCCCGGCCGGCTTCCGCAGTCCCGCAGTCCATCGACCAGGAGACGCCCCGATGTCAGAGGCCATTGCCGTTTCGACCATTTCCCCCACGCGCGACTGGGAGAATCGCCTGCGCCTGCCCGGGAACGGCGAGCGCATGGCGCAGGATGCCGAGTGGTGCGAGATCCGCGAGGCGGGCCGCTGGCGGCGGCTGCGCTTCCACGACTACGGGGAGATCTTCGACCGGCCGGGCCTGTACGAGTACCTGTTCTACGACCTGCTGGAGTGCCAGTCGCCGCGTCGCGTGGTGCGGCTGCTGGGCGAGGTGCGCGCCGAGCAGGGCGGCGACGAGCCGCTGCGCGTGATCGACCTGGGCGCCGGCAACGGCATCGTCGGCCAGGAGCTGCGCGCCATCGGCGCGGCCGAGATCGTCGGCATCGACATCCTGCAGGAGGCGCGCACGGCGGCCGAGCGCGACCTGCCCGGCGTGTACGACGACTACCTGGTGGCCGACGTGACGGCCCCCGACGAGAAGACGCGCAAGCGCCTGCGCGCGCTGCGTCCCAACGCGCTCACCTGCGTCGCGGCGCTCGGCTTCGGCGACATCCCGCCGGCGGCCTACCGCAACGCGGCCAACCTCGTCGCGCCCGGCGGGCTGCTCGCGTTCAACATCAAGGAGGAGTTCCTCGACGCGCGCTACACGCACGGCTTCTCCGAGCTCATGCGCCGCATGGTGAACGAGGGCGTGGTGCGGCTCGAGGCGACGCGCCGCTACCGCCACCGCCGCTCGGCGGGCGGCGAGCCGATCTACTACACGGCCATGGTGGCCACCAAGCTGCGCGACATCCCGGAAGGCATGCTGGTCGCGGAAGAATAGCGCGTAGAATGGCCGCGCCCGTTGGCGAGGGAGGCGCGGCCATGCTGCAGAGCGACCAGGTGACGGTGATGCTGCCGGTCAAGGACCTCGAACGGGCGCGCAGGTTCTACGAGAAGGGCCTCGGCCTATCGCCAGGCGGGCTCAAGCCCGACGGCAAGTTCGTCTACCATCTGGGCGGCACGGAGCTCGCGCTCTTTCCGCGCGAAGGCGGCACCAAGGCCGACCACACCGCGATCAGCTTCAAGGTGGACGACATCGCCAAGGCGGTGAAGGACCTGCAGGCGCGCGGCGTGCAGTTCGCCGACTACGACCTGCCGGGCCTGAAGACCGTGGACCACGTCTGCGTGCTCGGCTCCGAGAAGGCCGCCTGGTTCCAGGATCCCGAGGGCAACATCCTCTGCCTGCACGAGGACATCAATTAGGGACAGACCCCATTTTTCTCATCTGCGAGTGATTCGCAAATGAGAAAAATGGGGTCTGTCCCCATTTACTTGCCGTACAGGCCGGCCTTCGCCTTGCCGCGGAACACGCGGTAGGCGAACACCGTGTAGCCCACGAGGAACGGCAGCACGATCAGCGCGCCGGCGAGCACTACCTTGAGCGCGGACGGATGCGCGGCCGCCTCCCAGATGGTCAGCCAGCCGAGCACCACGTAGGGAAACACGCTGTAGGCGAGGCCGGCGAAGGCAAGCACGAAGATCGCCACCGCGCCGGCGAACGGCTGCCAGTCCGAGCGCCCGAGCGCGCGCCACACCCAGGCCCAGGCGGCGGCGCTCGCCGCGGGCAGCAGCATGAGCGCGAGCGTCTCCGGGAAGTCGAACCAGCGCGCGTACACGAGCTCGCTCACCATCGGCGTGCCGAGCGAGACGAGCGCGACGCCGAGCGCCACCCACAGCAGCCCCCAGCGCGTCCATGCCATCGCCTTCTTCTGCAGCGCGCCTTCGGTGCGCAGCACGAGCCAGGTGGCGCCGAGCAGCACGTAGCCGCCGCACAGCGCCGCGCCGACCATGAGCGAGAAGAGGAAATAGCCCCAGCCGGGCAGGAACGCCGTCAGGTAGCGCCCGAGCATGAAGCCCTGCGCGAACGTGGCGAGGAACGAGCCGAACCAGAACAGCCAGTTCCACAGGTCGGCGTGCCAGCCGACCGCCTTCACGCGCAGCTCGAACGCCACGCCGCGCAGCATGAGGCCTACGAGCATCGCCGCCACCGGCAGGTAGAGCTCGCCGAGGATGTAGCCGTGCGCCGCGGGGAAGGCGATGAGCAGGATCCCCACGCCCAGTACCAGCCAGGTCTCGTTGGCGTCCCAGAACGGGCCGATCGAAGCGACCATCACGTCCTGCTCCTCGTCCGAGGCCGCGGGCATCAGCATGCCGACGCCCAGGTCGTAGCCGTCCAGCACCACGTAGGCGAGCACCGCCGCGCCCATGAGCAGCGCGAAGACGAGCGGCAGGTCGAAGCTCATCCTTCGGCTCCCTTGCCCGCCATGTGGGTGAGCGTGACGATGTAGGCGAGCAGCATCACGCCGTAGACGAGCGCGTAGCCGGTGAGGCTCGCGCCGAGCGCCGCCTCGCCGACGCGCCCCGCGGCCTCGCTGGTGCGCAGGATGCCGGTGACCAGCCAGGGCTGGCGCCCGATCTCGGTGACGACCCAGCCCGCGAGCGTCGCCACCCAGCCGGAGAACGTCATGCCGGCGAAGCACCACAGCAGCCAGCGCGGCGGCGCGCGCTTGCGCAGCCACCACGCGCCGAACCAGGCCAGCAGCAGCATCAGCACGCCGACGCCCACCATCACGCGAAAGGCGAAGAACACCGGCGCCACCGGCGGGATGTCGGGCACGAACCGGTCGAGCCCCGGCAGCTCGGCGTCGAAGTCGTGCTTGAGCACGAAGCTCGCGAGCTTCGGGATCTCGAGCGCGTAGTCGTTGCGCCCGGCGAGCTCGTTGGGGATGGCGAACAGCACGAGCGGCGCGCCCTGCTGCGTCGTCCAGTTGGCCTCGACCGCCGCGATCTTCGCCGGCTGGTGCTCGAGCGTGTTCAGGCCGTGCAGGTCGCCGGCGACGATCTGCAGCGGCGCGAGCACCGCGGCGGCGAGCGTCGCGGCGCGCAGCGTCTTCGCCGCGCCCGCGTCGGCGCTCTCCTGCAGCAGCCGCCACGCGGAGAGCCCGGCCACCAGGAACGAGGCGGTGAGCCCGGAGGCGAGCATCATGTGCGCGAAGCGGTACGGGAACGACGGGTTGAAGATCACCTCGAGCCAGTCGCCCGCGATCAGCGCCTCGCCGTCCATCACGTGCCCGGCGGGCGTCTGCATCCAGGAGTTGAGCGCGAGGATCCAGAACGCCGAGAGCGTCGTGCCGAGCGCCACCATCACCGCGGAGAGGATGTGCACGCGCGTGGAGACGCGCTGCATGCCGAACAGCATCACGCCGAGGAAGGTCGCCTCGAGGAAGAACGCGGTCAGCACCTCGTAGCCGAGGAGCGGCCCGGCGATGTTGCCCACCTTCAGCATGTAGCCCGGCCAGTTGGTGCCGAACTGGAAGCTCATGGTGATGCCCGAGACCACGCCCATGGCGAACGTGAGCGCGAACACCTTGACCCACAGCCGGTAGGTGGCCAGCCACTCGGCGGCGCCGGTGCGCGCGTGCAGCACGCGGAAGGCGATCAGGTACCAGGCGAGCGCGATGCTGATCGTGGGAAACAGGATGTGGAACGCGATGTTCAGCCCGAACTGGGCCCGCGCGAGGAAGAGCGCATCCACGCCGTCCATGTGACTTATTATGCGCCGCATGGCGGCCGGCGCGATCACGAAAACCGATCTCTTCGCCCGGCTCGCCAAAGGGCATGCCGCGCGCGTCACGGTCGTCACTCCGAACGCGCGCCTCGCGCGCGAGCTCGCGCGCGAGTTCGACGCCGGCCAGGCGGCGAAGGGTCTCGCGGTCTGGGAGACCGCGGACATCCTGCCGCTGCCGTCCTTCGCGGAGCGCCTGTACGAGGACGCGCTCTACTCCGATCAGGCGGCGAAGCTGCCCATCCTTTTGACGGATGCGCAGGCGCAGGCCCTGTGGGAAGCGGCGATCCGCGAGAGCCGCTGGGGCGAGGCGCTGCTCGCCGTGCCGCAGGCGGCCGCCGAGGCCGAGCGGGCCTGGGCGCTCGCGCAGGGCTGGCGGATCGACGGCGCGCTGGCCTCCTTTCCCGGCAACGACGACGCGCGGGCCTTCGCCGAGTGGGCGAAGGACTACGCGCGGCGCTGCGTGAAGGCGGGCGCCACCGACCGCGCGCGCCTGCCCGACGTCGTAGCGCCCTTGCTGAAGGAGGAGGCGCTGCGCAGGCCGAAGCTCCTCGTCCTCTACTCCTTCGACGAGCTGAAGCCGCAGGATCGCGATTTCCTCGACGCCTGCGGGAAAGCGGGCATCGAGCTTCGCGCCTGCGCGCCGGAGCGGCGTAGCGGCAAGGCGGCGAAGCGCGCCTATCCGTCCGCGCGCGCCGAGCTGTGCGCGGCGGCCGAGTGGGCGCGCGCCCGCCTGGAGGAAGGCGCGAAGCGCGTCGGCGTGGTCGTGCCGCAGCTCGGCGAGCGGCGCAAGGAGGTCGCGCGCGTCTTCGCGCGCACCCTGCACCCGGGGCACAACCTGCCGGCCGCGGAGCAGCGCTCCCTTCCGTTCAACATCTCCCTCGGCGCGCCGCTCGACGACTACCCGCTCGCGCGCGCAGCGCTATCCATACTGGAGCTCTCGACCGGCGAGATCCCGTTCGAGCAGGCATCGAGGCTGATCAGAAGTCCCATGATCGCCGGCGCGTCCTCCGAGATGGCACGGCGCGCGCAGCTCGACGCGGCTCTTCGAAGGATCGCGCCGGCGAAACTCGGCCTCGGCAAACTCGTGGGCCTCATCGAAGGCGCCCCGGCCTTGAGGCAATGCCTGGAGAAACTGTTTGCCGTGCCGAGGCAGGAGAATGTATCGCCCCATGACTGGGCGCGGCACTTCACGGCGCTCCTCGAAGCCTTCGGCTTCCCCGGCGACCGCCCCCTCGACTCCGCCGAGCACCAGGCGCGCGCCAAATTCAACGAGCAGCTCGCCGAGCTCGCCAAGCTCGAGCGCGTCGCGCCGAGGATGAGCCTCGCTCGTGCGCTCGCCAGCCTGCGGCGCCTGTGTGCCGACACCCTCTTCCAGCCCGAGTCGCCGGACGCGCCGATCCAGGTGCTCGGCGTGCTCGAGTCCCTCGGCCTCGAGTTCGACGCGCTGTGGGTGAGCGGCCTCACCGACGAGGCCTGGCCGATGCACACGCGCGCCAACCCCTTCATCCCGCCCGCGCTGCAGAGGAAGGCGGGGATCCGCGAAGCGTCGCCGGAGGCGACGCTCGAGTGGGCGAAGAAGGTGACGGAGAACTGGTTGAACGCGGCGGACGAGGTGGTGCTCTCGCACCCCGCCCGCGCGGACGACCGCGAGCTTTTGGCTTCTCCATTGATCTCCGGTGTTCCCGGTCTTTCGGGAACACCGGAGACAAGGAGCGTCGCACGCTACCGGGACGTGATCTTCGCTGCGCGACGCGTAGAGCGAGTGCCGGATGGCCAAGCACCGGTGCTGGCCACGAAGACGCCCAAGGGCGGGACGAGGATCCTCGCCGACCAGGCGGCCTGTCCCTTCAGGGCCTTCGCCCGCCACCGGCTGAACGCCGAAGCGCTCGAAGAGCCTGTCGAGGGTTTGGACGCCCGCGCCAGGGGCCTCCTGCTTCACACTCTCATGAAAGAACTGTGGTCGCAGCTGAAGGGCAGCGAGGGCTTGGAAGGAAACGTCTCTGCCGCCGTGCGGAACGCCGCGGGCGCGGCGGTCGCCGAGGCGAAGCTGGAAGAGCCGTTCGCGCGGCTGGAGCGGGAACGGCTCGTGAAGCTCGCCAACGAATGGCTCGAGGTGGAACGGGAACGCCCTCCGTTCACCGTCGTGGCGATGGAAGACAAGCGCAAGCTCTCCGTCGCCGGCCTGGAGCTCTCGGGCCGCATCGACCGGCTGGACGCGCTCGAATCGGGCGGGCACGCGCTGATCGACTACAAGACGGGCAACCCGACGCCCAACGACTGGCAGGGCGAGCGGCCCGAGGATCCGCAGCTGCCGCTCTACGCGCTCTCGGCCGCGGAGGACGTCTCGGCCGTCGCCTACGCGAAGCTGAAGACGGGCGCGATGCGCTACATGGGCTTTTCGCGCGCGAAGGACGCGATCCCCAAGGTGAGGGTGGCGGAGAACTGGGCGACGCTCTTCGCGGGCTGGAAGAAGGAGCTGGAGGCGCTCGGGCAAGGCTTCGCGTCGGGCGACGCGCGCGTAGATCCCAAGAAGCTCCTATCGACCTGCCGCTATTGCGACCTGCAGCCGCTTTGCCGCGTGTACGAGCGCGTCAATGCACTTGAGGAATCGGGGGAAGAGGCGTGAAGCCCCTAGGCCCAGACCGGATAGCCCTTGGCGTTCCTCGCGAGTCCGCCGTGCAGATCCAGCATGCGCTCGCGCCAGGCGAACACCGGGTCGTCGGGCTCGAGCAGGCGCTGCGGCGAGACCGCGCGCGCCCACTGGAAGACGCCGAAGAGGATGTAGTCGGCGAAGGCGGGCTTCGCTCCGCAGACGAAGGGCTGCTGCACGAGCTGCTGGCGCACGGGCAGCAGCGCCGTGCGGAACGCCTGGATCGCGCCCTTCGGGTCGGCCCCCACTTCCTCCAGCGTCCTGCCGAAGCGCTTCTCGCGCGACTCGCGGTAGTAGGCCTTGTCCTTCTCGTGGATCGTCGCGAAGAGGTCGAGGATGATCGCGCGCACGATCGGCTGGTACAGGGCGGTCTCCACCCAGAACTTGAACACGTAGGCGAGCGACCTCGCCTGCGCGCCCTCGAAGAGCGGCTGCGCGGGGTACTTCTCGTCGAGGTAGCGCGCGATCTCCCAGGAGTCGTGCACGATGACCTGGCCGTCCTGCAGCACGGGAACCTTGTCCTGGCCGGAGGCGGCGATCGCCTCCTTGTCGGTAAAGCGCCAGGGGATGGTCTCCACCTCCAGCCCCTTGTGCGCGAGCGCCATCTTGATGCGCCAGCAGTAGGGCGAGAAGCGCCGGTCGTCCTCGGCGGCCGCGAGGTCCCACATCTTCATGGCAGCACCCAAATGGGGACAGTCCCCATTTGCCGCTCAGGCGGCGACGTCTACGTACTCGACGCGGCTGCTCGGTTCCGGGACGGGCATGCCATCCGCACGCAGGCCCTCGATGTGGAACTCGATCGCCTCCTGGATCTCGCGTTCGACTTCCTCGATGGTGTTTCCGGTAGCGACGCAGCCCGGCAGATCGGGCACGTAAGCCCCGTAATTTCCTTCGCCTTTCTCGATCACGATCGCGTAGCGCATCGACGTGGCTACCTCTTGAGCCCGGACTGCTTAAGGATACTGTTTAACAGCCCCGGCGGTAAATCATCGCCCGGCTTGCCTGGCACGGTCACCCGGCCTGGCTTCGCCGGGTGCTTGAACTGCCGGTGGCTGCCCCGTGTCGCGACGAGGTGCCACCCGTCGCGCCGCAGGATCTCCAGGATCTCCCGAACCTTCATTGCCCGCAGGCCCCCCTTGGGGAGGAAACGGGCGAGCTGCGAATCGGTTGACGCCAGATGACCGAAATCCGCGTCGCCGACCAGCCCGAGCGCCACGCGGCGCTCGACGTCACGCGCTCGTTCATCGTGCAGGCGCCCGCGGGCTCGGGGAAGACCGCGCTGCTCGTGGAGCGCTATCTCAGGCTGCTGAAGACCGTGCAGAAGCCCGAGGAGATCGTCGCCATCACGTTCACGAGGAAGGCCGCCGCTGAGATGCGCGAGCGCGTGGGCGAGCAGGTGTCTTCGGATCTCGCGACGCGCCTTCGCATCCAGACGATCGACGCCTTCTGCGCTTCTCTCACCTCGCAGATGCCCGTGCTCGCGAAATTCGGCGCGCAGCCGGGGATCGCCGAGGATGCTTCCGAGCTGTACCGGGAGGCCGCGGCGCGCACGCTCGCCGAGCTCACGCCGCCGGTGGCGCGGCTGCTTGCGCACCTCGACAACAACGTGGGCGAGGCGACCGCGCTCCTTGCCGAGATGCTCGCGCGGCGCGACCAGTGGCTGCGCCAGACTGGCGAGGCGCCCACGAGAGCCGAGCTGGAGGCCGCGCTCGTGGAAGAGCGCGCGCGGCTGATCGCGCGCGCGCAGGCTTTGCATGCCCAGGCCTCGCCCGAGATGGCGCAGGCCGTGCTCACGCAGAAGGGCGAGTGGCGCAAGCGCCCCGCCGCGCCCGCGGAGCTGCAGGCGGTTCCCGGCCTTCAGGAGGCGCTCGCGGCGCTCCTCCTCATGCCGCCGGAGAAGTACACCGACACGCAGTGGCAGGCGCTGGAAGCGATCCTCGCGCTGCTCAAGCCCGCGGTGGCGCAGCTCGTCACGCTGTTCGGCGAGCGGGGCGAGGTGGACTTCACGCAGATCGCGCACGGCGCGCTCCTTGCGCTCGGCACGCCCGAGGAGCCGACCGACCTGCTGCTCTCCATGGACTACCGCATCCACCACCTGCTGGTGGACGAGTTCCAGGACACGTCGAACTCCCAGTGGGAGCTGCTGGAGCGGCTCACCGCCGGCTGGGAGCCGGGCGACGGGCGGACCGTGTTCGTCGTGGGCGATCCGATGCAGTCCATCTATCGCTTCCGCGACGCGCAAGTGGGGCTTTTCCTGCGCGCGCGCGACCACGGGCTGCCGAACGTGGCGCTCGAGCGGCTCACGCTTTCCACCAACTTCCGCTCGCAGGGCGCCATCGTTTCCTGGGTGAACCGCGTGTTTCCTTCGGTGCTGCCTTCCTTCGAGGACGAGGCCGCCGGGGCGGTGGCGTATTCGCCGTCCATTCCCTTCCATCCTGCCGATGCGGAAGGCGAGCCCGTGCTGCACGTGCTCGCCGATCGCGAGGCGGAGGCCGCGCGCGTGGTAGCGCTCGCCATGGAGGCCCGCGGGCGCACGGCGATCCTGGTTCGCAACCGCAGCCACCTCGATTCGATCGTCCCAGCCTTGAAGAAGGCGGGGGTGCGCTATCGCGCGGTGGAGATCGAGCAGCTGGGCGAGAAGCAGGTGGTGCAGGATCTCTATGCGCTGACGCGCGCGCTGACCCATCTCGCCGACCGCGTCGCCTGGCTCGCGATCCTGCGCGCGCCGTGGTGCGGGCTCACGCTGGAGGAGCTTTCCGCCTTCTTCGAGGGGCAAAGCGAACCTGTCTGGGCGCTGATGCAGCAGCAGCCGCGGCTCTCTCGCATCGTCTCCGTCCTTCGTCCTTGTTTGGAGAACCGGCTGCGCGGGACGCTGCGCGATTGCGTGGAAGGCGCCTGGCTCGCACTGGGCGGGCCCGCGTGCGTGGAGGACGCGACCGACCTGGAGGACGCGGAGATCTACTTCGACGAGCTCGAGCGGCTGGAGGAGGCGGGCGAGCTGCCCGACTTTGCGTTGCTCGCCGAGAGCCTCGGCAAGCTCTACGCCCTTCCCGACGTCGAGGCCGGGCCCGAGGCGGTGGAGATCATGACCATCCACAAGGCCAAAGGTTTGGAGTTCGACACCGTCATCGTTCCCGGTTTGGATCGCGCGCCGCGCTCGGGGCGTAAGCCGTTGTTCGCCTGGCGCGCCCTGGCCGGCGGGCGGCTCTTGCTTGCGCCGATCGACGAGACGGGCGGCGACAAGGAGCCTTTGTACCAATATGTAAGGCAGCTCGATCGCGAGGCCGAGGACATCGAGGCCGGAAGGCTCTTCTACGTCGCCGCGACGCGCGCCGAGTCGCGGCTGCATTTGCTGGGGTGCGTGAAGGTGGACGAGGACGGGGTGGTGAAGATGCCTTCGCGGCGGTCCTTGCTCGGGCTGGCCTGGCCGGCGGTCGAATCTTCCGTGCGCCTGCCCGAGGCGGCGGGCGGGGAGGGCGAGGCTGTCGTGTTGCCCGCTGGGGAGCTTCGCCGCCTGCCATCCG
>Ga0224500_10000454_pt1 | contig 28442 bp, 30 predicted proteins | sample SF_Oct11_sed_USG_FD_168126 | JGI IMG/M metagenome (GOLD analysis project Ga0224500, IMG submission 168126) | Sediment microbial communities from San Francisco Bay, California, United States - SF_Oct11_sed_USGS_4_1 | ecosystem: Environmental > Aquatic > Marine > Sediment | place: USA: California... | reverse complement strand
TGTCACGGTTCGCAGGGAAAAGGAGATGGGACTGTCCAGTTTGATCCCCCGGTGGCGGATCTGACATCGAGCGACGTGCTCGTGAAGCCGGATTCCCGCCTCTTGAAGAGCATCCATGAGGGACGACCGAACACCGCCATGGATGCCTGGAAATCCAAATTATCAGACGAGGCCATCCGCGAAGTTCTGGCCTATGTTCTGACTTTCCCTCGCTGATTGAGCCGATGAACCAGCATGAAAACCTCCTGGAAAACGGGGATCAGTTTCGGGTTGACGTCGGGGGTCATTACCACGCTTGGGCTGATGGTGGGACTGCACTCGGGAACGCATTCGCGCGCCATCGTGATCGGTGGAATCCTGACGATAGCCATCGCCGATGCCATGTCAGATGCACTCGGTATCCATGTGTCCGAAGAGTCGAAGAACTGCGTCCCAGTAAGCCAGGTCTGGGAAGCCACGCTCGCCACATTCGCTGCGAAATTTGTGGTCTCGGCCACCTTCGTCGTCCCGGTCCTAATCAGTCCGCTCGATCAGGCGATTGTCATCAGCATAGTCTGGGGACTATTCTTACTCACAGTTCTGAGTTTCTTCATCGCACGGGCGCAGACCATTGCGCCCTGGAAGGTGATTGGTGAACATCTCCTCATCGCCCTGTGTGTCGTAGCGATGACGCATGAGGTCGGCGATTGGGTGAACGGCTTTGTGGAAACAGAGTGATGGGATAAAGCGGTCGGGGACGAAACGATGAGAAGACGACACGTAGGGTGGACAGGGATCCTACTCTGGATCGCAGTCGGTGCATTCCTCATGTGTCAGCCACCGACTTGGGGAGCGGACCTTGGCGAGGTTGTTCCGATAAATCGGCCGCACCGTGTCGTCATGCATCTCAACTCCGGTGACGAGAAAGTCCAACGTGGTGCGCTCAACAACATCACGCATCTCTATCAGGAACTTGGGCCGCAGAACCTCACGGTTGAACTGGTCGTGCATGGGGCCGGACTCCCGCTTTTGACGAAGAGAGGTACGACATTCGCTGACGAGCTGACTCACTTGAAACGCACCTACGGTGTGAACTACACGGCCTGTTCCAACACCATGAAGACTATGCAAGTGACGAGGGAGGATTTGATCAGTGAAGTAGGTGATACGGTACCGGCGATGGTCCGGCTCATGGAGCGACAGGAACAAGGTTGGGTGTACATAAAGCCGTAACCGATGGTTATTGATTCAAAACTAGAGCCGTGGAGGAAGAATGGAACAAAAGAGTAAAGTGTATCTGTATCAGACCGCAGTGAAGTGGACGGAACAGCGCAAGGGCGTGATCGCTTGTACGGGGAAGCCTGATGTGCAGGTGGCAACACCGCCGGAGTTCAAGGGACATGACGGCATCTGGTCTCCCGAGGATCTCTTCGTGGCCTCCGCCAATGTCTGTTTGATGACGACGTTTCTCGCAGTGGCGGAACGAGCCGGACTCGCCTTCTCTGCCTATGAGAGCACGGCGGAAGGTCGATTGGAGTTGGTGGAGGGAAAATTTCAATTCACTGCCATCACGATCAGGCCTTCCATCACCTTGAAGTCTGGAGAGGATGCGGGCAAAGCCAAGGAGCTGATTGAAAAAGCTGAGGGAAATTGTCTGATTTCCAACTCGATGAAAGCCACGGTCACCTTGGAGCCGGTCATTCGCTAGCACTGCAGAACTCCTTGCCACTGAGGCTTGTGTTGGTGAGCACGAAGGTGGAGTGGTGAGGTTACAGTCAACGGAGAGCGGTTACTGCTGCTCAAGATCGAACTGTGTAACCGAGTCTAAGCTCTGGGCAGCCACCGCTGCTTCCCATCCCGTTTCACAAGGGAGGAGGCGAACCTGCAACGTATCCGTGAACTGCGCACCCAATCGGGCCCGAACCTCCATATCGACTCCGTCCCCCTCAATGCAGACCTCGCAGTCTGACAGTCCCCGGAGGCCGATACCTTGTGCCTTAAGCAGCGCCTCTTTCGCAACCCAGTAGCGGAAGAATCGCATGGCTCGTTGTTCCTCAGGAGCCTGCATGATCGCCATATGCTCGTCGCGAGTAAAATAGCGCTTGGATAATTTCACAACCTCGATTTCCGAACGAACGCATTCAAGATCCACTCCGACTTCTTGCGCTTGTGAGACTGCGATGAGCGCACGGCCATGGGCATGAGACAAATTAAACGTGATCGACGACCGATCTCGTAGTTCCCTCGTCAGGGAGGGCTTGCCTGTTGCACTGCGATCCAAGGAGACCGCATCCGGGGTGACTCCAAGGTACCTGCTCAACACCGCTCTCAGGCCTCCGTGAGCCAGCACATAACGCTGCCGGGTATCTTCCCGAACAAAGCGCGCCGCTCGGTGCCGTTCGGCTTCATCCAACCAGCCGGTGCATCGCTCCAAACACTGCTGCGACCCGTCGAGCTCGATCCCCCACAGGTGAATGGTGTTCGATGCAAGACGGATGTGATTCTGCCGACGTGTATCGGCAAGGCGCTCAAGTGATTGGAACGAGGTCAGCATGTTGCAGTCCCGAATACATACTTCCCGACGTCATGTCGTTACCCCCGTGTCTCCGGGCTTCACATACTCCACAACCTTCCCGTCATCTAATTTAATAACCTGGTTGCCGAGGTGGAAATACCGATCATCGTGAGTAATCACGATAACCGTTTTCCCTCGCGCACGTAGATCCGGAAGCAATGTCTTGTAAAACACTTCTTTGTACTGCGGATCTTGATCCGCTGCCCATTCGTCAAACACGTAGATCGCGCGATCCTCCAGGTAAGCGGTCACAAGTGCCAATCGCTTCCGTTGTCCTTGCGAGAGGTCGAGGGTCGAGAAGGTTCGATTGTGTAGAGTGACTTTGTGATCCAAATGCAGCAATCGCAAGTATTGAGGCGCGAGGCTATGGACCTGAGAATCCGAGTGACCAAGGAGTTTCTTGAAGAGGTAAAAGTCTGAAAATATGACTGAGAATTGTTCGCGGTACCACTCTCGATTGGCATCAGTGATCATCGTACCAGCTAGTTTCACGTCTCCTCGTAGTGGCTGATACAACCCCGAAAGAACTTTTACAAGTGTGGATTTCCCGCTTCCATTCCCTCCGATGATGAACACCAATTCGCCCGGACATAGCTCTAGACTGATGGGACCCAGCGTGAAGGGCGTTTCGGCATCATTATCTTGCCCGTAAGAAAACACGACATCGGTCCATTGCACGATGGGAGAGATCCCAGGCTCGAGACCTACCACTTCTCTCGTCTGGACGTCCTCTGGACAGACATCCAGCGATATGCCCAATCGTTCAATATTTTCCAATGCCACCTGACCTCGTTCGAGAGTTGGTGCCGTACTGATGATACTTGAAATGGGGCCCATCATATAGATCATGGCGACAATGTATCCAGTCAGTGCCTCTGGAGAGATAAGCCCAAAAGATGGAAATAGGAAAATGATGAAACCGATGAGGGCATATAGGGAGACCGCATTCCAGGCTCCAAGCAGCGCTTGTATCCGCGTTGCTTCCAGATTCGTCTTTCTATAGAGTTCCGCCGCTCCTCGCACTTCCTCATCGACAAACTCCTGTCGCCGCGCCCGATGCATCAACAGCTCCTTTAGCCCGTCGGTGAGCGAGCGAAATCGTTGAAATAACTCAGCCCTGGCATCACGGGATGCGGCAATGATGTCGCGGACACTGGTGTGTAACCACTGATGTACTACGACACTCACGACAGCAACTCCGAGCACTGCGAGAAATACGCTCCACGACAACCAAGCAAGGAAGATTCCGCAGCCCAACACAAGTGCGCCATTCATGAGAAAACTAGGGAAACATTGGATCGCCCAGGTAACCCAACTCACGTCATCCGTTAAGGTGACCAGAATATGGTTGGCCCCTCGTTGTTCGGAACGAAGTAACGGAGCCCGCAAGATCTTTGCGCAGAGAGACAAAGAGAGGTCCAGGATTGTGTCTTGTGAAAAGCGGACGAGCAGAACCTGGGATCCAAGCTGTGCCAGAATCTTGCCGGCGACAAGGCCGACAAACCCTAGCAGTACAAGAAGGGAATGGTCAGAGGGATGATGAACCACATAATTGATAAGCGCTAAGACTCCGGCGCTCAATAGCCCAGACAGGGTGCCGAGACAGAGCATGAGCCAGGCCATGGAGCTCGACCGCTGTACGATAAAGCGGAAAAATCGTCCAAAGGGCATCGTCGACGAGCCTCACTGTCACCAAGAAAGGAGAGTGGATGTACACACCTAAATTACGTTGGCTAATGGCGCTGGCTCATTGTGAGTATCTTTGCCAAGGAAGGCCTGGAGATGCTTTGTCACTTCTTCCACATGTGGTGTGACAAGGAGCTGCCCCGAATTGCTGGCTGCAACCTGCACAGTCCTGCTCCCTTCGCCTCCAAAATTTTGCCAGACATGTCTGGTATCTGTTACCGACTGAGCGACATATCGTTTTGATGCCATGATATTGAGAATATGCCCAGGGTATTTGCGAACGTCGTAGCGAGCCACAGCCTGGAGCGTGGCTCGAGTCACTTGTTCGACTTGAAATTCGACAAATAGCTGATCGTTAGCGGCATTGGTTTGCGATAACGACATGAGTCTCTTGCATCTATGCTGGAGAACTGAAACCCAGTCTTTGACCGGCAAACGAGCGAGCCTGGGAATTGTACGCAGTATCCTCCACAGCAGAAACAGAGGCAGCCCAAACCTCATCGGCAACTTATAACGATGTGGGCGATATGTGGATGAATGCCATGTGTCCATTACCACAAGTGTGACGGTCTGTCCCTGCTCGACCAGTTGCTGAGCCATTTCATACGCGATCAGTCCGCCGGTGCAGCTACCAAGGACGGTATACGGCCCGTTCGGGCGAAAGCGACGGATCTGTGCAACATAGTGACTCGCCATCTCCGGCACCGATGTAAACGGCGCCTCTTTTCCGTCCAGTCCTCGTGCCTGTAACCCGTAGGAGGGTTGATTCGGCCCCAGAAGCTTTGCCAGCTGAGCAAAGACCAAGACATTACCCCCAACTCCGGGCACCATGAAAATTGGTACTGCAGCCCCGTTCGGCTGAATGGCGATAAGCGATTGCCATGGCGGCGTCCAGTCTTCTTGCGAAAGCACCGACGCGAACTCGGCAATGGTTGGTGCTTGAAACAGCGTAGCGAGCGGAAGGCGCCTTCCATATACCTTTTCAAGAAGAAAGAAGAGGTGAGCGGCCTTGAGTGAGTGGCCGCCGAGATCAAAGAAGTTGTCGTGGATCCCAATTTTGGGGACTTCCAGTACTTGCCGCCACAAGGCTGTGAGTTGAACTTCTGCCTGATCACGGGGGCCACTGTGAACCAATTCATCTGAGACCGAGGAGACTGCAGATGGTAATGCTTTCCGGTCGACCTTGTTATTGGCCGTCAAGGGCATGGTCTTCAGAAAGACGAAGACGGAGGGGATCATATAATCCGGGATCTCGGACCGAAGAAATAAGCGAAGTTCCTGTTGGCTTGGAGCAGAGCCCTCTTGGCAAACCAGATACGCCACCAACTGCTTTGCACCTTGCCGGTCCTCCCGAGCGATGACTGCTGCCTGACGGACAGCCTGATGACGGCTCAGCGCGGTCTCGATCTCACCCAATTCAATCCGATAGCCTCTGATCTTGACCTGGTGATCCGATCGACCGAGATGTACGATGCGTCCATCTGGGCGATACCGTGCCAAGTCTCCCGTTCGATAGAGTCTGGCGAGGGGCTCTGGAGAAAATGGATGAGGGATGAACCGCTCCGCTGTTAAGTCAGGCTGCCCCCGATAGCCTCGGGCTAACCCATGGCCGCCGATATAGAGCTCACCGGAAACTCCGACTGGAGCCGGCTGCAGGAATTGATCCAAGATGTACACGTCTGTATTGGCGATTGGTCTCCCGATAGTGATCTCCCGATCAGTCCGTTCGATTCGTTCGATCGTAGACCAAATCGTGGTTTCAGTCGGACCATACATGTTCCACAAGGCGCCGCAACGCTCCAGCAGTGACGCGGCAAGATCGGGAGGAAGGGCCTCCCCCCCACAGAGTACCGTCAGTTTGCTACTGCCGCGCCATCCCACATCAACCAGCATGCGCCATGTGGCAGGGGTCGCTTGCATGATCGTTGGGTGAACGTTTTCACAGAGATCACGTAATTGTCGTCCGTCCATCGCGACCGCTCGACTGGCAATTTCGGCACGAGCTCCGGCCAGCAACGGCACATACAATTCCAAGCCGAAAATATCAAAGGAGATTGTTGTCACCGATAGCATGACATCGTGAGCGGTACATCCCGGATCTTGCTGTATCGAACTCAAGAAGTTCACAAGGGCGCGGTGCGGAATTTCCACGCCCTTGGGCTGTCCTGTGGAACCAGACGTATACAGAATATACGCCAGGTCTTGAGGCGTGGCGATTGGGCCTAGATTGTGGTCTGCTTCCTGCGCGATGCGGTCCTCTTCGCGGTCTAGACACAGCAAGCGGCAGACCTTCGCATCAAATCGAGCGGCGAGTGATGCGGAGGTAAGCACGACGGCGAGGGAGGCGTTCTCGGCCATATACCGGAGTCGATCCCGTGGAAACTCAGGGTCGAGAGGGACATAGGCCGCACCGGTTTTCAGGACGGCTAGCAACGCAATGACCATCTCCAAGGATCGATCGAGACTAATACCCACCGTGACACCAGGCTTGGCGCCCAGGGTTCGCAGGTACCCTGCCAGTTGATTGGCTCTAGCATTAAGCTCACCGTACCGCAGTGCCTTCGGTCCCATCGACAACGCAACGGCATCGGGCGTCCGCTTGACCTGAGCTTCAAACAGCTGAGGAAAACATTCGGACTGTGGATACTCTCTTTGCGTGCGGTTCCAATCCTGCAACATCTGTTGCTGCTCGGGCGCCGTCAGTGTCGGGAGTTCGGACAGTTTACGCAGGGGATTTGCCAATGCGCTCTGGAGTAGGAGCTTATACTGTCCGAGCATTCGCTCAGCAGTCTGAGGCTCGAAGAGATTGGTGTTGAACGTCAAATAAGCTCTCCGGGAGAACTCTGTCTCGATCGTCAAACTGAGGTCGAATTGTGCGGCTTGCGTCTCCACCTCGAACGGCACCCAACTCAACCCTTGGACGTTGATCTCCCCTATTGGAGCATTCGGGACATTGAAGAGGACCTGCACCAGGGGGGCAGAGCTCTGGTCACGAGAGGAGTGCATCATCTCGACTAATTTGTCGAACGGGAAGTCCTGATTGGCATAGGCTTCTAATGCTGTTTCACGCACTCGTGCCATCAACTCGATGAACGTCGGATCGCCGGAGAGATCGGTACGGAGCACGAGTGTATTGACAAACGAGCCGATGATCGACTCGACCGCGGATTGAGTTCGGTTGGCGATGGGAGAGCCGACGGCTACATCAGTTTGGCCGGAATAGCGACGCAAGAGAATCTGGAAGCACGCCAACAGGGTCATGAACACCGTCGCATTATGTTCCGCGCTGAATTGTTTCAGGCGGTCAATCAACGACGCGGGCAACTCCAGCATGCGATGTGAGCCGTTAAACGTTTGTACGACGGGCCGTGGATAATCGGTTGGCAACGAAAGCTTTGACAGTCCGGCCAGCTTCTTCTGCCAATAGTCCGATTGTGTGCTCAGCCAGTCGTCGGTCAGACAACGTCGTTGCCACACGGCGTAGTCGGCATACTGAAGAGGGATCGGTTTTGCCGACGGAATGTCTCCTCGGCAAAACGCGTTGTAGAAGAAGGCAAACTCATGGCCGATGACTCCGAATGACCACTGGTCTCCGATGATATGGTGCATCGTGAGCACCAACACATGGTCCTCGGGCTCGATTTCGATCAAGAGGAATCGTGCCAGCGGGCCTTGCTCAAGATCGAACCGCTGGTTTGCTTCCTGCTCCACGAGCTGGGCCGCTTCCTGTTGTCGCTCCTCGCGAGGCCGCTGGGTAAGATCGACTTCGACCCAATGGGGAGGGCGAAAGGGGTGGATCGTTTGGACTGGTCCCTCACCCTTCATCATGAACGTCGTTCGAAATGCCTCATGGCGGTTACAGATGGCATCGACCGTGCTCCGGAGAGCTGATTTGTTGAGCCGTCCCATTTGCCGTGACGCAAACGGCATGTTATACGCCGTGCTCTCAGGAGCCAGCTGATACATCAGCCACATACGTTGCTGAGAATAGGAAAGGGGGAGTGGCTGATCTCTCGGCACCGGAGTGATCGGTGGCATCACAAAAGCCTGCTGGTCCTTCTGGCGCAACCGCGCCACTTCTTCGGCCAATGCCGCAATCGTCGGTCGCTCAAAAAGCGCCGGCAGTGAAACATCAACCTCAAAGAGCTCGCGTATCCGAGAGACGAGCTGAGTCGCCAAGAGCGAATGACCTCCCTGCTCGAAGAAATGGTCGTGGATGCCGGCCTCTGGGACTTGAAGCACGGATTTCCACAGCTCAGCCAGGGACTCTTCGACCTGATTTCTCGGAGCCACCCTGGGAGCCAATTGACCTGTTGTGGTTTCCGGAGCGGGAAGAGCATGTCGATTCACTTTTCCGGTGGCACTGAGCGGCATCGTGTCAAGCCACAGAATGATGGATGGCACCATGTAGTGCGGCAATCGAGCTGTGAGAAAACGCCGAACTTCTTCGAGCCTTTCGTCCAGCGACGACTCGCCGGCGATATAGCCGACCAACCGGTACTGGTCCCGTTTATCCTGCCGAAGCAGCACTGCCGCTTGACGCACGCCGGGGAAGTTACTCAGCACATACTCAATCTCTCCGAGTTCGATCCGATAGCCACGCAGTTTGACCTGCTGGTCCATCCGTCCAAGAAACTCCACATTGCCATCGGCGCGATACCGAGCCAGGTCACCGGTCCTATACAATCTGGTGCCGGGCACGTAGGGATTCGCAAGAAACCGCTCTTGGGTCAATTGCGGCTGGTTGACATAGCCGCGGGCCAGACACTCTCCCGCGATATAAAGTTCTCCCGGCACGCCGATCGGCATCAGTTGCAGACTCGCATCCAGCACATACAGTTGCATGTGGGCGATGGGTTTGCCGATCGGAACGTGGGCTGCAGCTTCTTCCCGAGTCGTTTGATATACGCTACACCAGACCGTGGCTTCCGTCGGTCCATATTCGTTGTACAGCGTGGCATGGGGCAGGAGCTCGTAATGTCGTCGCACGAGTTCAAGGGGCAGGCTTTCTCCGGCCGTAATGCTGATACGAAGCGATTCCAGCTGAGCACTTAACGCCTCGCCCAGCACGGCGTGGTACAAAGAAGGGACCCACACGATGTGTGAGATGCGATGGTGCTCGATGAGCGAAGCAAGCTCCGTTGGGTCGCGATGGGCGGTCTCTGATGGGATGACCAGCTCCCCCCCCTGCAGCAACGTCCAAAATATGCCCGTCACAGACCCATCAAAGGCCAGAGAGAAGGTCAGTAGGAATCGGGATACCGGGTCCGGATAGTACTGAAGTCTGGCATGCAGAGAGGTCACCAGACTGCGGTGTGTCACGGCCACACCCTTGGGCCTCCCTGTCGAACCCGAGGTGTAGATGATATAGGCGAGCTGATCCGGGGAAACCGAAAGAGCGAGGTTCTCCTCCTCCGCTCCGCTTCCTGTGGGTGTAGACAGGGTTTCCACATCACAGATCTGGCCGCCATAGCTCTGTATATGGTTACGGAGATGCGCCTGTGTGACGACGATGGAAACGTGCGAGTCCTCCAGCATGAGCTGGAGGCGGTGACCGGGGAAGGACGGATCCAGGGGAACATAACCGCCCCCTGCTTTGAGAATGCCCAAGAGGCCCACCAGGGCATCTACGGAGCGCTCGACACAGAGCCCCACCGGGAGATCCGCACCGACCCCCAATTTCTGTAGCGCGCGAGCGACTCGATTCGCTCGTCGGTTCAGCTCTTGGTAGCTGATGGACTGGTCTCCGCACGTGACGGCGAGTGCCAGGGGAGTCCGTTCCACCTGTACCTCGATGAGTGTATGGATACTGGAGGTCTGAGTGGACGGTTCGTCCCACGCCAAATGAATATTCCGTCGCTCCTCGGCGGTTAGTAATGACAGTTGATCAAGACGGGCTTCAGGCTTCTTGAGAAATTCCTCAAGCAAGATCTCGAGTTGTCCCAGCATTCGGTCCACCGTCGAATCGTCAAAAATCGTCGAGTCATGGAGAAACGCCAGTTCCAGGCCGTGCGCCTTATTCACGACCATCAACACGAGGTCGAACTCCGATGCCGTCGGCTCCCAAGGGAGATGAGTGACCTCAAGATCCCTGACGGTGAACGTGGACAAGGGATCGTCTTCATACACCATCATTACGTTGAAGAGTGGAGACAGTGACCGCTCACGCTGTAACGACAGCGCCTCGATCACCTCTTCAAACGGGAGTTCTTGGTGGTCATAGGCCTGCACCACTACACGGCGTATCTGCTTCAACAACTCGTGTCCTGTGAGTCCATCCGATACTTCGGACCGCAACGCTACCGTATTGACGCAATACCCCATCAGGTCTTCGAGCTCTCTCCGACGCCTACCGGCCACGATCGATCCAATGACGATATCCGACTCGTGTGTGTAACGATTTAGCCACGTCGCAAAGACGGCATACAGCACCATGAACGTCGTGAGGTTCTGGCGCTGGCAGAAATGATCGAGGGTGGCTGAAAGTCCTGGAGAAAGCGATCGTGACCGTACGCCTCCCTCGAACGTGCGCACCCGAGGCCGCTGACGATCGACCGGTAGTTCAGCGGGCGGCCGGGCGCCGCTCAACTGCCGGATCCAGTAGGCTCGATGGACTTCACGAAGGCCTTGATTGAGCCTGGTTCTCTGCCAATCGGCGTAGTCCGCATACTGAACGGTCCGCGTGGGCAGTAGAGCCTTTCGAACATCACCACCGGCTTCCCATAGAAGGGCCAGCTCCTTCCAGAAGATACGGAGAGACCACCCGTCGGCGACGAGGCGGTGGAATGTCAGCGCCAGGACATGCACATTGTGCTGAAGCGACAGCAGGGTCACTCTGAATAGTGGTCCTTGGCGCAAGTCGAATGGTTGGCTCCTATCCGCTCGTAGGAATTGCTGCACCTGAATGTCTTGTTCCGCAGGGTCGAATGCTTGGAAATCTTGCCGTCCTATTGTGATGATCGCTTCACCGTATACTTCCGCGAATCCCTCCCCTCGCTCTGATCCGAAACGAGTTCGAAGAATCTCGTGGCGACATGCAATTTCCCGCACTGATCGTTCCAATACCTCGGGGTTGACCGATCCACGGATGCGTACGCTCATGGAAATATGATTGATCGCGCTCCCAGGATGAACCTGCTCCAAGAACCAGAGTCGCTGCTGAGAAGGGCTGAGAGGAATTCTGCCCTCCCTTGTGGATGTCGAGCGAAACGGAATGAGCGGAATCCCCGCCCTGTCGCCTTCTGCGTCATCCAGACTCGTGCTCAGTTCATCGATCCGAGTGGCCAGTGCGGACAAGGTCGGACATTCGAACAGCACGCTGAGGGGGAGTTCAACGTGGAAGACGTCGAGCATGCGCGCAACAACCTGTGCGGCAAGGAGCGAATTGCCGCCGAGTGAGAAGAAGTTCTCGTGACGGTGCGGAAGGGGCCCTCCAAGCACCTCTTGCCAGATATCGGCCAGCCTTGTTTCGATGCTGGTTTGTGGACTCTCGCTCGATACCCCGTCGGTATCAGCGTTCCGATCAGACTCCAGCGTACTCGATCCGACGACAGCGAGCTGGCCGGCCTCAAAGGCGGCCTTGCAGGCGCCTCGTTGAATTTTCCCGCTGGAGGTTCGTGGGATTGTACCGGACTTGATCAGCACCACTGTGTGGATTTCGAGTTCGTATTCGTCAGCCAACGCGCGACGTATGTAGCCCACCACCTCCGCCAGGTCGGATTCAGACACCTGCTTCTCGATCTCATGGACCAGCACCACACGTTCTCCGGTCTTGTCCTCAATCGAGAAGGCCGCTCCATATCCTCGTCGCAAGCCGGGGTGCGCTTGCTGGGCCGACCACTCCAGATCGTGGGGATAATAGTTTCGTCCACGCACGATAATCAGATCTTTGAGGCGTCCGGTCAGGAACAGCTCTCCGCTGTGGATAAATCCCAGATCGCCGGTCCGTAAATAGGGCCCCTCACCTGACCCAGCAAGAGCGGCGTTAAATGTGGCATCCGTTTCTTCTGGTTTGCCCCAGTATCCAGCGCCGATCCCGGTTCCGGCCAGCCACACCTCTCCTACCACGCCTGATGGGCACTCAGCGTGAGTCACAGGATTCACAATCCGTACATGCGTCTCTTCGAGAGGCTCCCCGCATCCGACCAATGTCCGCGTTCCCTGTTCTGAGGCGGGAGCCTCTTTGATGATCGAGTCGGCCAATGCGTCGGTCTCAACATGCAAGAAGCTCGGCTCTGCTCCGGCCCGCTTCACCGTCACCAAGAGCGTGGCTTCAGCGAGTCCATACGCCGGGGCAAACGTCGTACGCCGGAAGCCATGTGGACCGAAGATATCGATAAACTGCTCCACTGTCTCCGGACGGATGGGTTCGGCGCCGCAACTGGCGACCAGCCACGTGCTCAAGTCAGCTCGCCACTCCTTCTGTTGCCGCACAGCCCTGAGACAAGCCTCATAGGAAAAATTCGGTCCCCCGCTGTGGGTAATCTCAAATCGAGACACCGCATCGAGCCAACGTAATGGCCGCCGGAGGAACGTGACGGGTGACATCAGATAGGCAGGAATGCCGGCGTAGAACGGGGCGATGATTCCGTGCAGTAATCCATAGTCATGGAAATAGGGCAACCAACAGAGCGACCGGCTGCTATCCGATACGTCTCCGGCCAGACTCAAGGCCCTGCAGTGAGCGAGGACATTTCCCTGGCTGATCATGACACCGCGAGGAGTGGCCGTCGATCCTGACGTATATTGCAGGTAGGCAAGAGGGTTCCTGTGAGGCCGTGGCAACTCAACCGAATCGACTAAAGTGTAGGGTTGATTGGTTGCGACCCACGTGATTGGGCTCGTCTCGTTGGCGATCGCAAGCTCCGAAGACAAAGCCGTGATACTTGAAGTCGTGAGGACCAGCGATACCCGAGCATCCTCGATAATGCTGCGCAGTCTGGGCAGAGCATGTTTCCGCCTGATGGGGTCGGGAGCCGGAGCAGGAACTGGTACAAGCCCGGCACAGACACATGCCCAAAAAGCGCATGCGGCATCGAGTCCCTGAGGGTAGAGCAGAAGGGCTCTGGTTCCCAGTCGAGCCACGTGTGTGAGATGGCGGGCTAGCGAACGTACGGTCCCTTCGAGTTGAGCATAGGTCAGCTGACTCTCAATCTCGAGGTTGTCACGAAGAAGCGCATAGGCAAGTGCCTCTGGCTGTTGGCGGCATCGATGCTCGAAGAGATCAGGGAGGTTGTGGATCGCCCGAGGTGGAAGTTTAGACATGGATGCGAGACACAAGGCTGCCCTCGAATCGCTAAGAATAGCCGCTATCAACTATCTGTCTAGCGACGAGTACAAACGTAGAATGATTGATCATAATTGGGAAGAATTTCTCGTTTTTTAACCGGTTCAGAAATTGACCACCGTGTATTGTGGCGAGCTCTCATGCCTGGACGAGGAACCCTGTCCGCAAACTGATGCACAGGTCACACTCTGTTGTGAAGGCTGTAGCATCTTGCGCCAGTGGGCGAGGAGGTCCTGGGGTATTTGTCGTCAGTTCAGGCCCCTATTCCCCGCACCATCCCAGTAAAACCATCTAAATAATTGATATATAATGATAAACCTCTCTAGGCCCGTTGAGAGACAATGGCACATTGATCGCAAGGTTTGGCCCTCGAAGGGAGTGCAAATGCATATCACACGACGACTGGTAGTCTGGTGCGCAATGTTAGCCGGTCTGTTTGGGCTGGGGTTCAGCAATCTTGGAGTGAAAGAGCTTGCTGTCACGGCAAAGGGCGGTGATCCAGTCAGTGGACGCGAAATCTACGTGAACACATGCATCCGCTGCCACGGAATCGACGGGAAAGGTGCACTCGGAATTAAACTTGTTCCACCTCCGGCGGATCTGACTTCACTCGCCGTTCAGAGTCGGCTCGACGGGACCTTGTTTCGACGAATTCACGGAGGAAAACCCAACACCGCCATGGGTGCGTGGAAACATGCGCTCTCCGATGAGGAAATTTGGGATGTTCTGGCCTATGTGCGCACATTCGGGGTCGAGTCCAGTGGGCAACCATAAAGTTGAATCCAATGGGTGGGAGTTGTCTCATACGAGTGTGTCAGGGAGATACGATCAACTCCATTTTCGATGAGGAGGTAATGCCATGACGTGTAATGTTGGAGGGATTGAGAGACCTATACGAATTGGAGCAGGGCTGCTGGCCATCATGATCGGCATCTTTGCTGGGCTTTCGACTGCAGTAGCGGGAACAGCACTTGCGGTGGGGGCCATACTGCTGCTCACGGGAGCGGTGGGGTATTGTCCGCTGTTTACGTTGTTCGGAATTAGCACCTGCTCTCGGGCGTCCGGTATGAAGAAATGAGGTGAACGCTGTGAGCCGACCGGTCATTGCAGGCGTTGTGTTGGTGAGTATGCTGGTGGGGACGATCGGTTGTGTCCCACCTCCACGAGTGGCAGAGAGTGAGGAGGGGGCTGTTCGTAGGAGCACGGGGTCGCGAGTCGATGCGCTGTTTGTCCCACCGTCACCTGAAACGATTCCAGGTGATCTGAGGGGCGAGCAGATTCGCCTGGGCTACAAGATGATTGTTGACACGCAGGAATATGGGAAACGGTATGTTGGAAACGCGCTCAACTGCACCAATTGTCATTTAGATGCGGGACTCAACCCGAATTCTGCATCCTTCGTCGGTATCGCCACTCTCTACCCACAGTATCGTGAACGAGCCGGCCGACAGATGACGCTGGCCGATCGAATCAACGAGTGTTTCGAACGCAGTATGAACGGAAAACCTCTGCCCCCCGACAGTGTGAAGCTCACGGCCATTGTCGCGTACATCACATGGTTATCACAGAATATGCCGCCTGGCGTTGAGGTCCCATGGCGAGGAATCCCACGCCTCATCTCGACCCATCAGCCTGACCCTCTCAACGGCAAAAAGGTCTATGAGAAAAAGTGTGTCTTCTGCCATGGTTCCGACGGGCAAGGAACCATGGCGGCACCGCCTGTGTGGGGGCCTCGTTCGTACAACATTGGTGCAGGCATGGCGCGGGTGAGTGTGGCCGCCTCATTTATCAAAGCCAACATGCCGCGAGGCTGGGGCTGGACGGTGACGGACGACGAAGCCATCGATGCTGCGGCCTATCTCAATACGCAGCCACGACCGGATTTTCCCGACAAGGTCCACGACTGGCCGAAGGGGGGCAAGCCGGCAGATGTACCCTATTGAGCGGTTGACAGGAGCGAGATGAAGCTTACGGCTACCTTTCACGGAGGAACACGCTACGACATTGTGAGCGGCAAACATCGAGTCATCACCGACCAGTCGGCGGAGGATGGAGGGCAGGATGCCGGAATGGGTCCGGTCGAACTCTTTGTCGGGTCCGTCGCGAGTTGTGTGGCGTACTTCGTCGGGCAATTCTGTGGGCGGCACGGCATTGCTCGAGACGGCTTGACGGTCGATGCAGAATGGACGATGGCCGAAGTTCCACACCGTGTCGGTCGTATCGAGATCGGAATCCATCTACCCCATCGCATCAGCGCAGAACAAAAAGAACGTCTGTTGAAGGTCGCGCATGGCTGCACCGTGCATCAATCCCTCGCGGTTCCTGCCGGCGTGGCGATCGAACTTAATCCCCATCCTCGTGCGGAGAAGCCTTCGTGAAAGGAGCAGCGATGTTGAATGTGAGAATCCGGGTGTTCATTGGAAGCGCTGCGCTCGCGTGGTTAGGACTCATGTCGTCCCCACAATTGTCGTTTGGGAGCGATCACACGCGCGCCAAGGAGCTGATCCAACAGACCTGTGTGCAATGTCACCGGCTGGAAGGTCAGCCGGATTCGCGCTTCAAGCTTCACGCGCCTGACTTGATGTGGGCCGGCAGTAAGTACCAACGGTCGTGGCTCATTCGTTGGTTGACCGGTAAAGAAGCTCCGCTCTATGCGAAGGGATATATGTGGGACCTGACCACCGTTCCGTCCAAGCACCCGATGGTCACGGAGTCGGAGGCGAACGCACTCGCGGATTACTTTGCCGAACACAACAAAGATCCGCGCGTCACCATCGGCGCGTTCGATCTCTCGAAAGTCACCAAGTTCGACGTGAAGTTTGGTGCAGCGGCTTTTAAAGCCCATGCTTGTCTTGGCTGTCACGTGATTGAAGAAAACGGCAAGTTCATCGGAGGTCCGCAGAGCGCATCGCTCGTCACGGCAGGCCAACGGTACAACATGGACTGGCTCTTCCGATTCGGGCAGAATCCGCAGGACTTCACGCCGCACAGTGGCGAGTTCTTGGCCGATGCGACGGAGCCACAACTCCGCGCGGTGATCGGGTTCCTGATGGTGCAGGGCGTGAAGGACTTCACGTATTACGAGCCCTGGACGAGCCGCGAATTCGAGATGGCCAGCGTGGATCGAGGGAAGGTGGTTTATAAAGAGTATTGTTCGCAGTGTCACGGTGCGACGGGCAAAGGCGACGGACCGGCAGCTTCCGGTCTGGAGCCCAAACCGGCGATACATGCCAACATTCCATTCGAAAAGCTCCCGATCGAATACCTCTACAACGTCATCAATCATGGCGGACCGGCCGTCGGTAAATCGCCGAACATGCCGTATTGGAATTTGACGATCGGTCAACAGGGCGTGGCGGATGTGATCGCCTATTTGAAAGTGACGTTCAAGGGAGTTCCAGATATTGCCGCTGCATCTGGCGGTGGTCAGGGCGGTGCTTGCGTGCAGCCCCGCAAGACAGCCAAGGCACCGGAAGACTTCCTGAGCAAAACGAATCCAGTTCCAGCTTCTGCCGGTTCAATCCAGGCGGGCAAAGAGCTCTTCCTGAGAACGGCGCAGCCAGTTGCCTGCGTGATGTGTCATGGTGAGCAAGGTGATGGCAAGGGGTTGATGGGTGCGGCCTTAGTGCCGCCGCCACGAAATTTCACCTGTGGCGCGATGATGCGAGCTATTCCAGATGGTCAGCTATTCTGGATCATCAAGAATGGGTCTCAGGGGACTGGGATGATGCCGTTTGCCACGTTGCCGGATGAGCAGGTCTGGCAACTGATCCACTACATTAGGAGTTTGGCAAAGTAAGAGTGAGGAGGGTGCATGTGTATATCTCAATAAGGAGGTAGATTATGAGAGTGAGTCGATATGGAGCGGTGAAGTCAGCCGTTCTGTTTGCTGTCACTGCGTGGGCGGTATTGGCCGGTAGCCATAATATCGCCTATGCACAGGCCGCGGGGATGGGAGCGCCGCCCTCTAAGGTGGAGATCATCATCAAGGACCGTCAGCACGGCTATGAGACTGCCGGGTTCACGATGCCGTCGCAGGACACGATCATCGTCGTCCGAAACCAGGATTCCGTCACGCACGGGTTAGCGTCAACGTTGTTCAAGAATATTCCCGTGAAGGTGGAAGGTGGTCTTGAAGTGCGAGGAAAACAGTTCAAGGCCTTTCATGTCGATGCGGGAAAGACAATGACACTCCGTTTTGCCACGGCGCCCACGAACTTCGATCCAGCAACCGGTGGGGCCGAAAGTGTGCGACACGCCATATGGTGCGACATCCATCCTGAAGTGAAAGGAGAACTGTTTGTCATTGAAACCCGAGGGGATGTCGGAGGGGGCTGAGTCGCATCCCTGTCCCGCTCTGAAACGCGCTCACTGCGCGTGTGGAAGCGGGCATTTCCCCTGTGAGAGGGCAACAGCTCCAGTCCTGGCCGGCGAAGATCTGCCGAAGTGGGCCAGGACTGGCGGAGCTGTTTTTGTGATAGGTAACGCTGAGGTGAGCGGCTGTGCCGGTCCTGCAGTGGATGAAGGAGACCCCGCATGAACTGGGTCAGGAGACGCTCCGCTCATCTCGCGGTCATATATCTTGGATTGGCGGTCAGTACAGGTTCGCTTGTCATGCCGCTCACCGGATGGGGGAAAGAGATTGCCTTTGTGGCGCGTGATGTGGAAGATCAGCAAGCGGTGTGGCTTCCCAGTGAAATCATCATTCACCGCAGCACGGATTTCAGGGAGCCGTTGATTTTTCGGTTTGATAATCCAACTGTACGGACCCATGTGTTCGAAGCCCCGGGGTTGTTTGAGTCGGTAGAGGAGAGCGGTGTTCGGATCACCAGGCCGGTTCGGGTTACCATTGCGCCAGAGGGGACCGAGCAGAGCGTGATCGACAGGGACCGGATTGCGAGCGATGCGATTGCTGCCGAGGGGGAGACGGTGACCTATCGATTCTACTGTCCCCTCCATCGGGCAGACGCAGATATGGGTGGTAGAATCGTTGTGGGGCAATAGCCAGAGCGCCGCACCGTTTCGTGAGAAAGACCTACGTTGTGTAGAATCTACAGCTATTCAAGGAGTCACTCATGGCAACGTTCATTATTTCAGGTAGTCGAGGAACGGACGACCCCACAATGGCAACGTTGCCGTTCATGGCGGCGAAGACGGCGAAAGAGCAGGGGCATGATGTCGTGCTTTGGCTGTGGAATGAAGCCGTCACCTTGGGGCGGAAAGGTGTCGCTGATCATGTGACCGGTGTGAACCTGTCACCGCTGAAAGAGTTGCTTGCCGCCATCCAGGCGGCAGGTGTGCCGGTCTGGGTCTGTGGTGCCTGTGCCGTGGCCAGACAGGTTAGTGCGACCGATCTCGTGGCCGGCGCATCCATCAAGGGGATGCCGGACTATATCAAAGCTGTGGCCGAGCGCGATCGAAACGTGATGTTCTGATCAAAGACGCAATGAAGGAGGCCTCGCATGGCAGCTGATGGCGAATCGGCCGGGAAGTCTAAAGAACGGAAAGTGCGGAGAGATCCGGCAAATGTCGACGAAGGGAAGCAGGTCGACGAAGATATGAATGGGCTGGAGGCGATTCCCACGAAGGTGCCGCGGGAGGGGGACGGGTACCAGGTCCCGCGCAGCACCTTGATCGCCCAGGGGCTCGGACGTATTGGCGAGCCGGGCTACGCCTTGACCGCGGATGATCTCCGAAGGGTCAACACAAGGAAAGGGTTTCTGAAACTTCTTGCAAACAAAGCCGTCGATATCGAGGAAGTGCGCAAGACACTGCTGTACGAACAAGAGTTGCGGCAACTACAAGTTGAACTTGTCAGGCTGCAACGGTGGGTGCAGAGCAGTGGGGAGCGTATCGCCATTTTGGTCGAAGGACGGGATGCAGCTGGAAAAGGCGGCACGATCCGCCGGTTCACCGAGCATCTGAATCCTCGCGCGATGCGCGTCGTGGCGCTGCCGAAGCCGACCGACGCAGAACGGGGCCAATGGTATTTCCAGCGCTATATTCACCAACTCCCCAACAGGGGTGAAATCGTCTTCTTCGACCGGAGTTGGTACAACCGTGCCGTGGTCGAACCGGTGATGGGATTCTGTACAAAAAAGGAACACCAGCGATTTCTCCAGCAGGTTCCCGAATTCGAACACATGCTCTATGAAGACGGTGTGACCATCATCAAGTTCTGGTTCTCCATCTCCAAGGACGAACAAGCCAAGCGATTCGAAGCGAGGCGGCAGAATCCGCTCAAGCAGTGGAAGCTGAGTCCGGTCGATGAGAAGGCGCAGGAGCTGTGGGACGCGTATACCCGCTGCAAAGAGGAAATGTTCAGCAAAACGCACTCGACCTTTAGCCCCTGGATCATCGTGCAGGCGAACGACAAGCAGGCTGCGCGACTGGAAAGCTTGCGCTATGTCCTGAACCTTCTCCCCTACAAAGGAAAGGACGAAGCGCAGATCAGGTTGACGCCCGATCCGAATGTGATCGTTCGATTCCACCGCAAGATGGTGGAACTGGACCTGTAATGTCGGAAGGCAGTTAGCGCCACCGACGAAAGGAACACAAGAATGAAGACGAGGTTGTTGACGTTATTGGTCGCCGCGATGTGCTCTACGGCCCCTGCCGGTGCCGCAGAGCGCCACATGATGCAACAAGTCGTGCCTGCCGATAAGTTGGCTGAAGCGAGGGCGCTTAAGAACCCCTTGTCCAATTCGCCCGAGGTCATTGCGCAGGGCAAGACGGTGTATAACGGCAAGGGCGGCTGCGTCACTTGTCATGGAATAGACGGAGACGGCAAGGGGCCGGCGGCGGCGAGCATGAATCCCTCGCCTCGCAATTTCCAGCACCACGGTTTCTGGCGGCATCGCACCGAGGGAGAAGTCTTCTGGGCCATCAAATATGGGTCACCGGGCACAGCCATGATTGCATTCGGTTCGGTCTTATCCGACAACGAAATCTGGTCCCTCATTCACTATGAGCAAACCTTCGCGGGGAGGCATGGCATGATGGGGCACCGAGAAGAGATGGGGCCGGGTATGGGTGGTGGGAGAGCCGGGATGGGGCATCGCGGGCAAAAGGGAAAAGGTGGAATGAGTGAGTGTGAAGGTGAGTCCTGTGCACGGTAAGTGACCAAACGACTATGCGCCAGATCCATTGAGGAAGGATGCGCGAGTTGTTGCGGTTCTCCCCATCTGACCGTCTCGCTCTGAGTATTCCTGCATCACATCGGTACCAGCCGCATGTGATCGAACCCCTCTTAAGCCATTGTTTCGCCGAGTATCCCTCTCACTGGTCTCGAAACGAAGGGTGGCATCAGAATCGCAATCAGCCCTCTCTGAATCTAATTGTTCAACGAAGGGCTCTCACCAACCAGAGAAGAGTGGTCAGTATTTTGTGAAAGAATTAAACCTTGGAGGTATTGTCATGACCAAGTTGAAAAAGCAGTGGTTGTGTAGGATTGGGGGAGCCGCGTTGATCATCGCGCTAGCTGCGTTCCCGAGTTATGCCGATGAGGGCCATGGGAAGATGGGGCATGGTGGCCACGATCAGGAAGACCAGGATGATCATAGCGGGCACTACCTGAAGCATCTTCTGAAACATGCGAAAGAGATCGGGCTGACGCCAGAACAAGTCAGCAAGGTCAAGGCCATACAGCTGGATTTCAAACGTTCAGAAGCTAGGTTGGAGGCCGATGTCAAAATTGCAAAACTCGACCTGCAGGCGCTGATGGAAGATGAGAAGGCCGATCTCAATGCAATTCAGGCCAAAGTCGAGCAATTGAAAAAAGCGGAAGGGGCCTGTCAGTTCGCGGCCATCAAAAGTAAGCGCACCGCTACGGCTCTGTTGACTCCTGACCAACGGGAAAAAGACCGTGCCGTTCATGAACAAATGAAGAGCGCGGGTGACGGGCAACACGGAGGTGGCATGGGAGGGATGATGGGAGGTAGAGGCGGCATGGGAGGTGGAATGATGGGTGGCATGGGCGGTATGGGCGGAATGATGGGTGGCATGGGAGGTGGAGGCAGTCATGGAGGCGGTCAGGCCGGTGGTGGACAAGGAGGGCATGACGGGGGCGATCACGGGAGTGGAGGCTCCGGCGGAGGCCAGCAACACCAGCACTGAGCATCGAGCATTGAGATCAGGGAGGTGCCACGATGCCATGGAGCCGTGCGACGGGGTTGAGCGTGATGATGTGTGTTGCTCTCCTAATGCCTTCACCTGATGCAGCACGCGCTGATTCAAGTGAGCGTGAAAAAGTAGCCTTGGAAGTGGCGAAGGGATTCTTGAAGGAACTGGGCGAAGCCATGACCAGGCACATGACCAAGGGTGGCCCGACGGAGGCCATCAAAGTCTGTGCCGAACTCGCACCGGAGATTGCCGGCCGGTTGTCCCGGGAACAGGGCTGGCGCGTGACCCGCGTGGGAACGCGTGTGCGGAACCCATTACTTGGTATGCCTGATGCGTGGGAGCAGAAGGCTCTGGCCGAATTCGCGGAGCGTGCGGAAAAAGGAGAGCCTTTCCCGAGTATGACTCGGAGTGAAATAGTGACGGAACCGGATGGGCAGTACTACCGCTTCATGAAACCGATTGCCCTGCAACCGGAATGCGTACTCTGTCATGGACTGAGCGACCAGATTCCGGAAGAGATCAGAACGGTCTTGAAGAAACAGTATCCCTTTGATGCGGCGACCGGTTACAAGGCCGGAGAATTGCGCGGTGCCGTCAGCATCAAGCAGCAGCACGGCGATGCTCGCGACAGGCCGATAGAGAAGGCGAAGGATTGAGCGAGAGCGGGTAGGAGGTGGACATGAAGGAAGTCATTCGCCATTCAGGAGAAATGATATGGGAGGAACTGCAGGAGTTCCCAGGCAAGGGAGAGGCGGCGGTGCTGCGTGACGAGGGGAAGGGTAAGGCCAGAACTATCATCGTGCGCTTGCCAGCCGGCGGTCAGATTGTCCCCCATAGCCATGAACCGTCCAACATTACGTGCTGGAAGGAGAATGTGAAACCGAGGGAAAGCTGCTGGGCAAAGGCTCGTATCGCTTTCTGCCGAAGCACGCAGATGTCTCGGCGATCTTCAGGAAGGAAGGCGTCACCATTCTCATGATCTATGATGCGGTGTCAGGGTAGCTGCCAATGACGACATCCGGTCTCTGGATCCCATTGTCCGCGAGCCTTGTGGCAGCTCTCGTGACGACGATCGAGATCTATGTGATCCGTCATTTGAGAGCTGGGGACGCAGGGTGTCTGCGAATCTTGCGAGGCCTCTTGTTGCAGTGACTACGCTCGGAACTTCCAATGGTCGCGTGCCGCTCCGAACCGGTGGTGTGGGGGTGGGCGAGCGGGTATTGGTGACCAAGGGCATCGCCATCAAAGGCACTGCGATCCTGGCTCAGGCATGGGCGAGAAACGAGTCTGCACCTGATGTATCCCACCACATCCAACGGCTTCTCGACATTCCATTGGAACGATTCGGTCGGCTGCAACCACTACCGGTCCGTCTCAACGTGACCACGGCCTCACCGCAGCAATTGAAAACTCTTACGGCAATAAGTGAGGATCAAGCGGAGAAGATTAGCCAAGGGTGTCCGTGTCAGCACAACGATGAGCTGGTTACGAGACAAATCCTCTCTCGAAACGCCTACGACACGATCAAGGATCTGATCACCGTGGAGTAGCGCATGTCCCAAGGGACTCGTGGTGGCAAAATGGTTTTGGGAATGCCGATGTGGAGCGTTAATGGGATCGCATGGTCAGTGCAATTTGCACGCGTTGTTGAGTTGTGGCCTACGTGCATAAGACTTGGAATGGTTCACAGTGAGTAGGAATTTCGATTCCACCAGAAAACTCTTCGTTCCACACCGCATCGTACAGAGGTTCGATTGGATTGGTCCTGAACGGTGTGACGCGGCATTGCTGAAACATGGTAGAAGTGGATATCTAGTTATCCGGATTCCCCCGCGCATGGAAGCCGGAGTTCCTCGTCGAACAGGATGATGCGCTCGCATGGAGCTCCCCAATCACGTTGGCGATCCCTTACGCCACCTGTTGTATGCGGCAGGTGTGCTCGCCTTGGTGATTGCCATTGGCACGTTTGGATACGTGATCATCGAAGGGTGGTCGGTCTTCGATGGGCTCTACATGACAGTCACGACAATCACGACGGTAGGGTACAGGGAAGTCAATCCCCTCTCGGCTGCCGGCCGGGCCTTCACTATTGGGCTGATACTAGCCGGAGTCGGCACGCTGTTCTATGTAGTGGGAAATTTCGCGCGGTTCGTGCTCGAGGGGGAGTTGCGGCACGTATTTGGTCGGTACCGATCCGGAGGAAAAGTGAAAGCGATTGCCAACCACTACATCGTTTGTGGCTACGGCCGAATGGGCCAGCACATCTGTAAGGAACTGCGTGCGAAGCCGGCTGACCTCGTGGTCGTCGAAAAGAACCCCGACCGTGTCGCTGCAGCACAACGGGCTGGCATGATCACGATTGAAGGAGATGCGACCAAAGACGATGTGCTTATCCAGGCTGGTGTCGATCGCGCAAAGGGGTTGGTGTCTGTCGTGAATTCCGATGTAGAAAATCTCTACATCGTGTTGACGGCCCGCGGACTCAACAAGGATCTGTACATCGTAGCGCGTGCCGGTGAAGAAGGGTCCGAACAAAAGTTGGTGCGAGCAGGCGCCAACCGCGTGTCCTCACCGTATTTGATCGGCGGTACCCAGGTCGCGCAAGTGCTCCTCAGGCCTCATGTCGTCGATTTTCTGGAGTTGGCCACGAAGGGCGAACACTTGGACCTGCAGATCGAAGAGATCACGATCCAACAGGGCTCGCGTTTTGACGGAAAAACACCCTGCGAATGCGGATTTGATCAGGATCAGGGCCTGATCGTGGTCGGCGTCAAGCGGCGATCCGGGCATCTGGAGTTCAATCCTGGCGCTAAGGTCAAATTGGCGTCAGGAGATACCTTAATTGTGCTCGGACAGCCGCAGAGTCTGAGGAAGCTAGAGTCGATCATTCGCTCGGCTCCAGAAATAACGTAACGCGAGTGAGTTGTGTGCCGACTTCATGTCTGCGCTGGAATGTATGCTCGATGCTGAAACCTGTTGCGCTTGCGTGAAGACAAGGGAGCATGACGCAAGAATGTACAATCCTCGCTGCGGCATGCGGCGCCTTCCCTCGCTGGCGAACGGCCTATCAAACTGCTTTGCCGACCTGCCTGCGGCCGTGCGCGTCCTGCTGGATGCTTCGATAGATGGGGAAACCCTTGGGCGCATACGCCGAATCATCGAACGGCAACCTGCTGTTGTCGAGGTTCGATCGCTGCTGGCCGCAACGCCGGGCGGTATCGATTTCTCGAAGCGGAAATCGGCGTGCGCTTGCGGAGCGTGTAAAAATCCCACAGGATCAGTCACGCCATCGAAGAGGAGATTCGAAAGGAAATCCCGTTCATCGGACGCGTCATGATCCATATCGAGCCGGTTTCAAGGGAGGCTGTGTGTATCGCAGTGCCGTTTACTGATCAGACAGGGACAGGCAGCCGGCATTTCGGGCTCGCTCCCTATTTCGCGTTGACCAAGAGGCATGTCGAAACCGTTCACATCCTTGAGTAAATGATCGTCGCAAATTCCTTTGCTGGTCATCCGAAAGGCCGGGGCCTGGAAGTCGCGCATTGGTTGCTGGAACAGCGTGTCGATGTCGTCATCACGCCGGACGACATTCGTGACAAGGGGCCGTGGCACGCCGTGGGTGACGCGCGGGTCGCGGTGATCCTCATCCAGGCGACGACGCTTGCCCAGGTGATCGAGGCACTGCCCGTGGCGGATGTGACAGAAGCGGCACCGCTGTTGGGCGTTCGAACAGGGAACGAGGATACTTAACATGAGCGTGTCGTCAGAGTTTGTTCGGGAGAGCGAAGTCGCCGCGCATCTTGCCAAGGTGGCGGGAGACGTGATCCTCCGGATCTATGCCACGGATTTTTCCGTGGACTACAAGGCGAAGAACGATCCGGTGACGGAAGCGGATCGACTGGCAAGTCGCGTGATTGTCGAGGGGTTGCGACGCGAGTTTCCGGATGACATGGTGATTTCCGAGGAAGAGCCGATCCCTGCCTTGGCCTCGGCTCCTGATCGGGTTTGGTACGTGGATCCACTCGACGGCACTCACGAGTTCATCAAGAGGAATGGGGAGTTTGCCGTGATGATCGGGCTCGCCGTCGACGGCCGGTCCAAGGTGGGGGTGGTGTTCCGGCCGGTAACAGCCGAGCTATTCTGGGGTATTGTGCGAGGCGGGGCTTGGTTGGGAACGAAGGAGGCAAAGAGGTCCTTACGGGTCTCCAGTGAAAGCGATCCCTCCCGAATGCGATTGGTGGCCTCACGCTCTCATCGCGACCATCAAGTGGATGAAGTGCGTCGGCGTCTCGGGATCAGCGAAGAATCCCGGATTGGAAGCGTCGGCATCAAAGTTGGTTTGCTCGTCACTCGGCAGGCAGATATATACTTGGAACCATCCAGCATGACGAAGACGTGGGACTCCTGTGCGCCCGAGGCGATCCTCCATGCCGGGGGTGGGCGGATGACCGACCTGGAGGGGGCTCCGCTGCGATACGTACCAAGCGAGGTGCGGAACTGGAAGGGAATAGTGGCCACCAATGGGGTCTGTCATGATCAGGTCATCTCAGAAATTGCGTGCGTTGTTCGAGAACATTCGCAATAGGGCGGCACTATCTCTAGAAGGAAACTGGGCTGATTTGGGGACGGAATGTTCGGCTTGCGGCTGCTTCGCCCCTATGGCGATTTCGCGGTGGACCTGTGGGGGGCTTTTCGCGTGATCCGGGAGAGCTTAAGGTACCACGCGGGGTTTTGCGCACAGTTATGGTTTTAACCTGGATCCTCGGATTCGCCCTACTCGGCAGTGTCGGTGCCATCGCGGCTGCGGCGACATTCCTGTTGTTTCCGAAGGCCACATGAGAGCGCGCTATCCCATTCCTGATCAGTTATGCCACCGGCACGCTGCTGGGAGCGGCATTGCTCGGGCTGTTACCGCAGGCCATTGAGCAAGGTGGTCTGCAAGTGAGTGTTGGTTCGGTATTGGCAGGGTTAATTGTCTTCTTCAGCTTGGAGCGACTCTTGATCTGGCGGCGTTTCTTTCCTCGATCCCGCTCGGCATTGCGACTGGGATTGCGGTGATCGCGCATGAACTGCCTCAGGAAGTGGGGGATTTCAAGGTCCTGCTCGACAATGGATTCTCCCGCAGACGCGCGCTGAAATGGAATCTGATCTCGGGCAGCGCCACGATTCCCGGCGCTCTGTTCGGGTATCTTGCGCTCGAAGAGTCAAGCAGGTTGATGGGGCCGATTCTAGCGCTATCTGCGGCCAGTTTTCTGTATATTGGCTTGGCCGATCTGATCCCGGGGCTCCATCGACGGATCGGTTCCGAAGCCGGTATCGTGCAATTTTTGCTTCCGTTAGTCGGCGTGGGAACCATCGTGGTTCTTAATTTGCACCACGGAGGGTAAGGGCGAATCAAGACCACTGGGTGTTAGCCTGTGAAGAGGGGGGATTCATGAGAAGAAATATGTGGGGCATTCTGTGTGTTTTGACGGTCGGGCTGTGTGGCTCACTGATGGCGGCGGAGCCCCAGCAGGGAACTCCCAAGAAAGGCGAGGCGATATACGTACAACACTGTGCCGGATGCCATGGAACCTCGGGTGATGGTCTGGGTCCTGATATCAAGGAGTTGATCGTCCCGCCCGCAAATTTTCTGGCACCGAAATCACGCACCAAGACCGATATGGATCTGTATCTTGCGGTCAAGCAGGGAGTGCTCTTCAGTCCAATGCACGGCTGGGCCGATCGATTATCGGATCAGGAGATTCGGGATGTGCTGAGATACATTCGAAGCTTAGCTCCATTCAATCCCATCGGCTAGCTCCGATTCACTACGACTCATGGATCCCTGTCGCATTCTGCGACAGGGGTATTTCATGGTCAGACCTAGAACGCCACAGGCGAGAGGCCTCCCATTCGAATCGTTCAGCAAACTCTCGTCATATCACAACAATTCTTGCCACACTTGTAACTTTCGTGGCACGGACTTGGCTCTCTCAACGAACAGAACGTTCCTAATCTACGGAGGATTTGTCATGCCAAATCAGGACGCTAAGTGTTCACCGGAAACCGTTGTCCTCGCATTTCTCGGCGGAGCAATCGGAGGGATGATCGCCGGTATCCTCCTCGCTCCGAAGGCGGGTGAGGAAACACGTCATGAGCTAAAGGGGTATGCCAGAAAGACAGAAGAAGAAGTGATTGAGAAGGCTAAAGAAGCGCGAGCCGCGCTTGATGAGCTCATTGAGCAGGGCAAGCATTTCGTGGCTGAGAAACGCGCGGATGTTGAAGCTGCGGTCACGGCAGGCAAAGAGGCTATGAAAGAGAAGATGGACAAATGCTGTAGCTGACGCGGCCATCTTCAGCAAGGAGTAGAACGATGCTACTGGTCGATGATATTCGAAAGAAGCTGATCACTCAACGGCGTGAGTTGTTTCGGGAAGTGGCCAAGACGGAAGAGGATCTGCGCTGGCTCCAAAGCGATATCGAAAGCGAAATGGAGGAGCGGGGGCAGGAGGAGGCTATGGTTCGGCTGCTCGATCGTCTGGATGGGCGAGCGAAGGCCGAGATCGAGGCGATCGATCGGGCGCTCTTCAAGCTGGGGTCAGGACAGTATGGTCGCTGTGAGCGATGCGGGACGGCCATCCCCCAATCCAGGCTAGAGGCGGTCCCCGCGGCCGCCATGTGCATGCCTTGCGAGCAGGCAGAGGAGAACCAGGCGGCGCTGAGGAAATAGGTGAGCCAGCTGTTCGCATTTGTTGAGGGTGGAGAGGGCGATGCGTCTTGAAGACAATTAATGAGAAGATTTGTCTGTCCAAG